>Ga0194120_10001375_pt1 | contig 44665 bp, 24 predicted proteins | sample TA2MahCa65mmetaG_FD_148642 | JGI IMG/M metagenome (GOLD analysis project Ga0194120, IMG submission 148642) | Freshwater microbial communities from Lake Tanganyika, Tanzania - TA2015019 Mahale Deep Cast 65m | ecosystem: Environmental > Aquatic > Freshwater > Lake | place: Tanzania: Lake... | reverse complement strand
CTCGGTTCGCCGAGATGGAAAGGATGGAGGTCGGTGACGCGGAAGGACTCCGCCGTTACGTCGCCCGCGTCGCCGATATCGTCCGCGAGTACATCGCCCGCCTGGCGCAGATACCCGCGCCCAGACGAACCACCCGCGTAACGCTGAACGTCCTGGCGCGAGAGCTGTCCCCCCAGTCGCTCGACCGCCTGCGGACGCTCCTCGACGCGGCGGACTTCGTCAAGTTCGCCAGGCACGTCCCGCCGGAGGAAGCCGCCCGCCGCTGCCTGAAGCAGGCGCGCGAGCTCAGCGCCGAGCTCAGCGCCGAGCTCGCCGACGAGCTCCAACGCCGCTAGACCTCCCTACCGCACGACCCCGCGAACCGCCGTCATCATCTGCACCCGCGACGTGGTCGGAGCCGTGATCTCGCGCTCGCGGTAGAGCGTCGCGTCGCGCCGACGCCGATGGATCGCGAAGTAATCGAACCGCGTGACGGTCGGAGGGATGCTCCCCGGACAGAGCGCGTGAACCCCGACCTGCACCGGATCGAGCATCGGCGATACCGTGCTGCCGCACGATAGCCAGTGGATGCCGTCCTCGCTGGCAAAGCCGGAGAACGTGTTCCCGCGACGCTCCAGCCGCAGGTAGAGCTGCTTGACGTTGATCAGCCCGGCTCCCCTGCCGACGAGCTGGTATCCGCCCGGGTAGTGCCGCTCGAACCGCACATCGCCCGCAAAGGCATGCGGACCCGACGTCTTCTCAAGCCGCACGAACGCCCCGCGATGCCGCCACACCAGCAGTCCGCCATGCTCGCGAAGCTGGGGTGTCACGGGCATGCGCGTCGTGATCGAGAAGTCGCCGGAGAGGTTCTGCACCAGCCTCGGCGCGTCGAAATTCAGCCCGTGCCACAGATCGACTCCCGACGACACGTTCATCTGGAGGTAGCCCTGGTTCGCCGACCACTGCCCGAACCCGCGCGGATCCTCCCACCGCCAAGCCGGATTCATCCGCGCTTCGCTGAACTCGTCGCGGAACACCATCACCGGGAACTCCGACGACTGCGTCCACCCCTCGATCCGTATGGACGAGATCTTCGACGTGAACTTCTCCGATAAGAGGTTCATATCGGGAACCTCGATGACGGAATCGCGCGGGTATATCTGCATCGGAAACGCGGATCCCTGGAAGTCGATGTGCTCGTAAAAGATGACCTTGCAGCCGCCCGGTGGGAAGTTGGGACCCTTGATGATGCGGAACGACTGGATGCTGTCCTGCATCCCCACCGTCTGTGTGAAGGCGATGTCTCGCAGGATCGTCACCTTCTCGCCTTGGAACCGAGGCTCTCGGAAGATCTCGATAATGAGCGGGATGGTTCCCCAATCGGGACCCGATGGTCGCACATCGGGACCGAACCCGATGGAACTCACCGTACCCGCGAAGTCGAACGACACGTCCGCGAGCGTCGGGTAGAACCCCGGCGTCAGCGCCAGCTTGCGTCCGGTGAAGTTGGGCGATTCGTAGAGGAGAGCCTTGTAGCTGGGTCCCGAGGCAAATCCGGGCCCCTTGTAGACCTTCGCCGCCCGGACTCGGTCCTGGAACCCGACATCCGCCATCGAGCGAATCGGATCGATGATCGTAGTCGACTGCCCGCCGAAGCCCGGATGCTCGAAGACCTCGACGACAAGGCGCGGGATGGTGCCGAGCATGGAATGCACCCCTTACAGACAGAAACAGAGAAGCGCACCGCCTGTTTCCTGCCATTGTGCCACGCTTCCCTGACGCAAACAATCGGCTTCCCGCGTCTCTCACGATGTGACGAGGAACCTTCCGGGTCCTTCTTCCCTTGCGGGCGAGGGAGCCATTCCATCCCTCACACAGCCACCAGCATGCCGTAGGGACGGTTCAAAGAACCGCCCCTACATCGCGCACATCCGCGCCAAGACCATGGGTTGTAGGGGCGACTCGTCGAGTCACCCGCGTTGTGTGATGGGCGACTCATCGCGTCGCCCCTACGCCATCTGACCACGCCTACTTGTGAATCACCATCCGACGCGTCTCGCGGAAGGAGCCGGCGCGGAGCTCGTAGAAGTAGACCCCGCTCGCGACGCGTTCCCCGAGCTCGTTCGCGCCATCCCAACGAGCCGCGCGACCGCGTTCGGCATAGTCGCCCGCCGGCAGAGCGCCCAGATCGAGCGTCTTGACCAACGCGCCCTGCGCGTCGTAGATGCGGATCGTCACCGCGCTTTCGTCAGCCAGCGAGAACGGTATCCACGTCTCCGGGTTGAAGGGGTTGGGATAGTTCGCCAGTAGCGCCGTCCGAATCCCGTCGCGTCCGGAGATCAACGGCTCGCCGAGGCGATAGCCCACGACCGCGCCGCGCGTGTCGGCGAACCGAACGTCGCGCAGACGCACCATCGCCGCCACCTGAGACGCGCTCAGCCCGCCGTGCGCCCGCAGGACGATCCGAGCCATCGCGCCGGATGTCGGCTCGTCGGACACGCTCCCGTCGTTCAGGTCGAGACGCGCCGACGCGACAAGCGCATCGGTCGCCGTCACCCGCGCGGGCGTCCAGAACGCCCGCTCGCCGAAGATGGCGGAATCCTCCACCTCCTCGATGCTCACACGCGTATCGGACGATTCGGCACGGAACTGGAACCCGCCCAGCGCCACCGACGATTCGGCGCTCAGACGAACCTCGTAGCGCTCGTCGCCCAGCGCCGCGACGCGCATCGAGACGCGCACGGGCCCGTCGGACGACGCGGCGAGCGACGGCGCTGCTGAGCGCGTCGATTCGCCGAAGTGCCGTCCAACCGTCACCAGGTCCGCGATATCGACAACGCCGTCGCCCGTCACATCTTCGGCGAGCCCGGCTCCAGATTCACCGAACCGGCGAGCCACGCTCACCAGGTCGATAATGTCCACCGTGCCGTCGCCGTTGGCGTCCCACGGCGTCGCCGAGACAGCGCTGAACTGGAACGTCGCCGAACCGGAGACCGACAGCGTCACCGTCCGCGTCGTCTCGCTCGCGCGAGCGTCGAGCTGACGCCACGTTCCGCCGACGAGCTGATGGACACGCGGCGAGTCCGCCGTAATCGACATGCCGGTCGGAACCGGCAGCGTCAGCGTCGCGGGCTGGTTGAACGACTCGATGAGCTCGCCGGCGGCGTTGCGCACAACGACGCCCCGCGCCGACCCGGCGACGGCTCCTGCCAGCGCCGGCAGACCTGACGGCTGGGTAAGCTGCACCGTCCCGGCGAGCAGGATGTTGCTGAACAACCCCCGGCTCGGGACGACCAGCCGCGTGCCATCCGACAGGCTCGCGGTTCCGCCCGTGCCCTTGATGAGCGCGACGTTCAGATCGGGCGAGACGACGGTCGGATCGCTCACCCCGGCGACGTTCACCGAGACGAGCCCGTAGTGAACCGTGCTACCCGCCGTGATCGTCGTGTCCGTGTAGGACACGGCCGCGACGGACGGAGCCAGCGGCGTCAGGCCGCTCGCGTTGGCGATGGCGTTGGGCGACCGGAAGACCGCGTAAGACGCCGCGTTCGGATCGGCGCTCCAGTCGAGCCGCACGCCTCTGCTATCCGCCGTCGGACGGACGAACGGAAGCGACGGAGCCGACTTCGGAGCCGCGCCGGAGAGCGTCACGTTGATCGTCGCGCTGGACGTCGCGTTCCCCGCTGCATCGGACGCCTTGACGACGACCGTGTTCGCGCCGTCGCGCAGCGTCACCGACCGGTCGAACGCCCCCTGAACCGTCGAAAGCGCCGTCTCGACGCCGTTGACGACGACCGCCGCCGACTTCAGCGCGTTCGTCACGTTGTCCGTGATGCTGCCCTTCACGCGGAGCGATGCGCTCGCCGACACCGACGCGATCGGGTCCACGGTGATCGTCGGCAGCGTCTGGTCGAGGACGATGCTCGCCACGTTGGATACCTGACTCAGGTTGCCGGCGCTGTCCTGCGCCGTCGCCGTGAGCCGGTTCGTCCCAGCGCGGAGGATGACGTTCTTCACCTCATACACGCCGGAGGCATCCGTCACCTGCGCGGACCCCGCGCCAACGCCGTTCACCGACAGAGACACCGTCATCGGAAGCGGCCCCGTGATATCGGGAATGCGTCCCTTGACGGAGATGGTTCCCTGGTTCGTCGGGCTGGGCAGGGCGTCGAACGTCGGAGCCGCCGGCGCTTGGAGCGACACGGTGAAGGGCCACTCGACGAACGACACGTTCCCCGAGTCGTCTGCGACCTGGATCCCGATCGTGTTCGTGCCGACGCCCAGCGCGCCCGTCGTCGATGTCAGGGAGCGCTCGAGCGCGTTCAGCTCCAACGGGTCGAACGATCCCGTCGTCCCGCTTCCCAGCGACCGCTCGAGGGCGTTCAGCTCCAACGGATCGAACGATGCGCCGCCGCCGCCCAGAGAGCGTTCGAGCGCCGACAGCTCCAGCGGATCGAGGCTGAACCCGCCGCGCGTCGTCTGCAGCGGCAGGAAGAGCCGGCGGCCCATCAACTGGACTTCACCCGTCTCGCGGTTGAACGCTGCGCTGCCGGTGCTGATCAGTCCCGCCAGCGACAGCGGCCTGCCGCCCGTCGGATCGTTCAGGAACAGGAAGATGTTCCTCGGATCCAGCGGCGAGCCGTCGCCAATCGAGAAGTTCAGGCTGTCCAACCCGGTGTCGCTGATGGACGAATCGGGCCTCGGGAACGTGATCGTGATCGTCGGCGGCGTGCGGTCCGTCGCCGACGTGTCCACGGTGAACGTCCACGTGGTCGTCGGCGCGGCGTTCCCGGCGGCGTCCTTCGCGTCGATGCTGACCGTGTAGCTCGTCCTGTTCGTCAGCGCCAGCGGCGCGTAGGTCACCTGACCCGACACGACGCTGTACGTCACGCTCGCCGTAACGTCTTCGAGCGTCCCGCCCGACGGTCCGAAGCGCACCACGAGCCCTCTCGGATCCGGGTTCGCTTCCAGGATCGTCGCGGAGATCGTCGGCTCGGTGTTGCGGATGACTTCGTCGGGACGCGGGCTCAAGCCCTCGACCAGCGGCGCAGAGGCATCGACGTAGAACCGGTTCGACGCTGTCGCCTGGTTCCCAGACGTATCGGACACCGTCACGACAAGGTCGTGCCGCGCCGGAAGCAGCGTGTCCGACCCGGCGAGCGGTCCCGCCAGCGAGTGCGTGAAGCCGGTTCCCTCGGCGGTAACTGCCAGGAGCGCGCCGTCCAACGTCACGCGGACGCTCGACGGGTCGATCCCGCTGGCGTCGGCGAACCCGACGCGCAGGCGCGTCTGATTGCCGCCGACGAACGCGCCGGGAACGGGTTCCAAGAACGTCACCGTCGGCGGCGTCGCGTCGCGTCGAACCGTCAGCGTCGTCGTCGCCGTGTTCCCCACCCCATCCTGAACCGTCACGACGATCGTGTTGTCGCCCTCATTCAGGACGACGGCGCTGCTGCGGAACGTCGTGCCGGTGACCCGCGCCTCGACGGGGAGACCGTTGAGGAGCACTCTCACCGCCGCGCCGCGCTCCAGCCCCGTCCCGACGATCGCCTCTTCAGCCGCGCGCGCGCTGCCCGTCGTCCGCGATTCGCCCCCGCCGGGGATGACGCGCACCGTCGGCGCGGGCGTCGAATCGTCCACGACGAAGTCGTACTGGACGATCGGCGTCTGGTTTCTCGCCGCGTCTGTCGCCTGGACGAGCAGCGTATGGCTCCCGGCGGCGAAGGTCTGCGAGAGCGTCGCGACGCCGTCGGCGAGGGCGAACGTCGCATCGGAGCCGTCCAGCGTGCCGGTCACGCTCGCGACGCCGGAGTTCTCGTCGGTCACGAAGAACCGGATCGTCGAGGGGCCGCCAGCGACCGTCACGCTGCCCCCGGCGACGAGGGCAGTTCCGTTGATCCGCGCGGACGTGATGGCGGGCGGTGTCGAGTCGGCGAGACGCGCGTCGAATGGGATGGTTCCCGCGAGCTCGCCGCTGTTCCCCGCCTTGTCCGTCGCCGTGATCTTGATGGAGACTGACGTGCCGGTGGCGAACGCCGTCGGCGGATCGTAGACGAGCCTGCCGAGAGCGGCGTCGAACGTCGCCGTCACGGCAGCGCCTGCGATCTCCAGCTTCACCGAGGCGGCATCGACGCCGCTCAGGGCGTCCGTGACCGCTCCCTCGAATCGGGGTTTCAGGTTGCCGGTGGGCGTGCCGAGTACCGGCGTCGCCAAGACGATGCGCGGAGCCTGCGTGTCATAGAGGAGCGCCTGCGGCGACGACAGCGCCGACGAGAGACCCGCCGCGTTCGTCGCGAACGCCTGGACGAGCTTCTCTCCCGGCGTGCGGAACGTCACGGCGAGGTTCCACTTGCCCTTGGCATCCGTCTTCGTCGTCCCGCGGATCGTCCCGTTCGCCACGACGGATACGTCGATGTCCGCGCCCGCCGTTCCGGTGACGGTGTACGGCGACGTGTTCGTCGACGTGGACGCCAACACGACCGTAGGAACCGCAGGCGGAGCCGTCGCTACCGTGAACGACCAGGACGCGGAGCCGCTGTTGGTCGCCTTGTCCTTGAACGTCGCGGCGACCTTGTGGACGCCGTCGGCAAGCGTCAACTCGCCCGTGACCGTAACGAGAACGCTCCGTTCGTCCAGCGGCGAGACGTTCACAACGGCTGGCGCATCGTCGATCGTGAGAGCGATGGACGCGGCATCGATGCCCGTCTCCGCGTCGGAGAGCGTCGCGCTGATCGCCGGACGGCTCGTCACGACAGTGGAGCCGTTCGCGGGTTCCAGCGTTCCGGCAGTGGGGGCGACCGTATCCGCCGCCGTCACATTCGGCGTGAAGAGCCGAGCGCCGGTTCCGACGAGTCCGTTGCTGCCCGTCGCCTCGACCGTCATCAGGTACGGACGTCGCTGGACGAGTGGTTCCGTCGGCGTGTAGGTGGCTTCGCCCGTCGTGCCGTCGAACGTCGCCGACACGGGAACGCCGTTCAGGCGCATCTCGACGCGGCTGATGCCGCCCGACGATGTCGCCGTCGCACGCAACATCGGCGTCAGCGTCGCGACTTCGCGCGCTCCTTCCGGCGGCGTCACGATGGTGACTACCGGCGGCGTCGCGTCGACGAGGACGCGCGCCGTGACCGGCGTCCCTTCCAGAGCGCCTTCGCGGGCGACCGCGACGATCTCATGGTCGCCATCGGTCAGCTCTGCGGTCACGAACCGGAAGCTGCCGTCGCCGCGCGGAGTGGCTCCGCCCGCGTCCCTTCCGTCGATCCGGAACGACACGACCGCATCCCGCTCGGTAACGCCGGTGATCGTCAGCGCCCTCACCGACGAAGGCGAGGCGATCGGGTCCAGCGTCAGCGGCGGAGCCTCGTTGTCCACCAGGAACGACGCCGAGATGGTTCGCAGCGCCCCCGGCGCCTGGACGGCGATGGCGACCGCCTGACCGTCCGCCAGCGGCAGGTCCGTCTCCGACGACCAAATCAGCACCTGGGGACCGGGAAGTTGCGCCGTCATGGAACCTCGGACGGTCGCGGGCTGCCAGGCCTGCCCGGGAATCCGGTATCCCACGACGACGCCGACCGGCTCGCCGGGGTTCGGGTTGAACAGATCGTACTCGATGATGGCATCGCCGTTCAGCACGCCGTCCGCGGAGAGACCCGTCACCCGCAGGTTCCGAATCTCGATCGTCTCTGGGAGAACCTGGATGGTTCCGCCCGACCGCGTCTGCGTCGCCTCGCCCAGCGCTGCGGTGACTTCGAGCGTGAAGTTCCCGACCGGCAGACGGAGATCCGCCGAGTAGCGCGAGAGCGTGGGGCTCACGTCGGCGGCTTTGGTCATCTCGACCGTCTGCTTCGCGCCGTCGCCCGTGCCGCTGACGACGACGGTCACGGAAGTCGGCGGCGCGCCCTCGGCGTGCTGGACGATCGCGCTGACGAAGTAGGTGTCGGCGGACGTGCCGACCGTCGGGTCAGCTACGGCGGCGAGAATCGCGAACGTTCCCGCGCCGGCTCCCTCCGCCGGGAGCACCATGACCACGACCGCGCGAGCGGTCTCGCCGCCCCTGCCGTCGGACACGCGCAGACGCACCGGATAGACGCCAGCGTCGCCGGCGACGGGACGGAGCGTGAGGATGCTCTTGGCGCTGTCGTAGCTGAGTCGATCCGCAGGGAACGTCGTCTCGTAGGTGACCGTCATCGGGTCGCCGTTGGGATCGACGGCTCCTTCGAGGAGGTTCAGAGCGAGCTCGGCGCCTTCGAGAACCCTCTGCGGCGGAATCGCGGCGAGACGCGGAGGCAGGTTCGCACCGACACGGACGTCGATGCGCGCCGTGCGCTCCATGATGCCGTCCTTGCCGTCGTCGGCTTTGATCGTGATGAGGTACGGCGACTTGGCGGCGGTTCTGGGACCCGGCGTCCAGGTCAGGGTGCCCTTCTCGAACGTCGCGCCCTCCGGCAGCGGCGTCGCTGTGAGCGTCAGCGGATCGCCGTCCGGGTCCTCGGCGACGACGGTGACGACGGCTTGCACGCCCTCGTCCACCGCGACGGGAAGGATCGGGCGGATCGTCGGCGCGCGGTTGGGAGCGTCGGTGAGCGTCACGGCGACGGTGACTTCCGTCACGGCGCGCGCGGAGTCGGTCAGGCGCGCGATGAACGAGAAGTTCTCCGCATCGGTCGGAGGCAGGAGCTCCAGGCTCTGCCGTGGACTGCGTCCCGACCGCGTCGAGACGACGCGCGCGTAGGACGGGAGCCCGACGAGCTCCAGAACCACGTCGCCGCCGTCGGGATCGCTGCCGGACACGGAAAGACGGTTGACGACGCCCTTCTGCATCGTGATCGCCGCCTTCAGGTCGTCGAAGACCGGCGGACGGTTCACATCGGCGACGACCAGGGTAAACCCGACGGACGTCACCTTATCACCGTCGCTCACGTTGAGGCGAATCACGAACGAACCCGACGCGTCGTATGGGATGTCCTTCCAGAGGAACGCGCCGGTCTTTGAGTCCAGACTCGCCGGTTTGGGAAGCCCCTCGGCGGTGAAGGACAGCGGCTGCTTCTCCGGGTCGCTCGCGGTGACGGCAAACGACCAGGTCTCGCCTTCCTTGACGTTCTGCGCGGCGATGGCTTCCACCACGGGCGGCAGGTTCTTCACCTCGCCGACGGTGACGTTCGTCGTCGCGCCGGTGGCGAGCTCGCCATCGGAGACCGTCCAGCGGAAGGCGACGAGGGTTCCGTCGAGCCGCGCCGCAGGCGTGAACCGCAGCGTCTGGATGAACGCGTCTCCGTCCTTAGCGGCGGTCGCTGTCAGGAAGTCGCGGATCGCGCTGAGAACGGACGGATCGCGCTCCGACGACGAGACGCTGAACGTGAGCGTCGAGCCGGCGTCGGGGTCCGTCGCGCGCACGGCGATGGCGACCGCTTCGCCCACCTTGGCGGCGGCGGTCTCGGCGACGACGACGACCGGTAGGCGATTCAATCGCTGGACGCGCACGGCGACTTCGGCAGTCACCGGCTCGTTGACGCCGTCGGAGGCGGTGAGGATGACGCTGAACCGGCGGTCGCGCGAGACCTGCGCGGACACGTTCATCGTCACTTTGCCCGTCGCGGCTTCGACGTTCACCGAGAGCGGTTCGTCGCCCTTCGCGGGTGTCGTGGTTTCGGTGATCTTGCCAGCGCCGTAGACGAGCTTGTCCCCGTCGCGGTCGGTCGCGGAGATGGAGAAGACGTTAGGCGTTCCGGCGAAGAAGGTCTGCGCCGGGATGCGCGCCACGGTGGGCGGCGTGTTGCGGATGGCCCCCGCGACGACCTCGACGTTGAACGTGACGGTCGCCGTCGCGGTCTTGGCACCGATGGTGATCGTGGCGACGCCGGGTTTACCGGGCGTGATGGCTAGCCGCGTCCCATCCAGAGCCGCCGCCACGATCTTCGAGTCCGACGATGCGACGTTCAGGACGACGTCGGAATCGGGGTCGATGAACAACGGCGTCGGTCCGCCGAGTTCGGTGACCACGGGATCGCTGGTGTTCGAGATGCGCTGGTCGCGCGGCAAGGTCGCCGCCGGGTTCAGGACGGTCGGATCGTCGGCGGGCGTCACGGTGATCTTCGCCGTGACCGCAGCCGATTCCAGCGGTCCGTTCGCCGCAACGAAGTCAAACGAGTCCTCGCCGACGAAGTCGCGCTTCGGCGTGTAGGTCGCGACGTTCCCCTTGATGGCGACGGTTCCGTTCGCAGGCGTCTTCTTGACGACGAACGTCACGGGAACGCCCACCGGAGTCGCCGCAAGCGTGATATCAACCGGCTTCGCGCGCGGCGTCGTGACCGGCGGAACCGCCGCTGCTACGGGGCGCGTCGGATCGACGGTCACTTTGATGGCGATCTCGAACGGCACCAGCGGGTCGGTATCCAACTCGCCGTCCGATGCGGCGATCGTGAACACGTCCAGACCCGTGAAGCCCAGCCGCGCGTCGTAGTTGAACGATTCGAGCTCGTGGTTGAAGGTGACGTTATTCCCGCTTGTCGGTATCGACGTGAGCAGGAAGATGAGCTCCTCGTCGTCCACGTCTTCGACGGGGATCGGCACGCCGATGAGCCGCTGTCCCTCCTGAACCGTGAGCGACAGCAGCTCGATGGGACGCTCCGCGACCGGAAGGAAGAACGGACGGTCGTTCACCGGGCGGATAACGATCTTGACCAGCGCCGGTTCGCTGTCGAACGTCCCGTCGTTGGCGACGAACGTGAAGGCATCGTCGCCGTAGTAGTCCTTCTCCGACGTGTAGACGAGCGACGCGCCTACGCCGGTCAGCGTTCCGTGAGCCGGCGGGATGACGATACGAAACGTCAGGACGTCCTCGGCGTTCAGATCGGACGCCTCCAGCACGAGCTCCAGCGTCTCGTCCTCGTTGATCGTGAATTCGGCGGGGGTGGCGACGGGCGCTACCTCCCGCGGCTTGATCGTGACGTGGAACGTCGTCGTCGACGCTAGCTCCGGAACCGGATCGAAGCGCCCGACGATCGCTTCGGTAATTAGACTCGCCGCGTCCGCGTCCGCCGGTGTCATCTGGCGGACCACCGTGCCGATGGGCGTCGTCGAAGCGGCGTCTTCAAAGACCTCGATGAGGATGAGCGCTCCGACCGGCACACCCAAGGAACCGCCGAACGTCGCGGCGAACGCTCCATCGACGATGGGAGCCGTGACGACGGTTCCCATACCGAGGACCGTGACATCCACCTCCGCTGTGGAGGGCAGCGCGCCTTCGCTGACCACGTGTCCACCGACCGCGAAGAACGGCAAAATGCCTCCATCGACGAAGTCCGTGGCGCTCACGACGATCTCGACCGGACCCGTTTCCAGCGTGTTGAAGGTCGAGTCTGGGATGATGACCAGTTGGTGACCGTCTGTCGCCGAGAACTCCGGTACCGCCTTGACACGGGGGTCCGAGCTCCGCGCGCTTAACGTCACGGGTTCCCCGTCCGGATCGGCAGCGTGCAACGGAACGACCGCCCCATGTCCTTCATCGAGGATCAGGTTGGCGATCGGTTCCAGTATTGGCAGCCGATTCTCCAGCACGGTCACCGGAACGCTGCGCGAACTGGAGCCCTTCGCGTCGCTCGCAACCACGGTGAACGACGTCTCGCCGAGAAAGCCGACGGAGGGCGTTACCGTCGCGTAGAATCCCGTCGTCGTCTCGGAAATCCGTACACTCAGTCCGGACCCCGGCTCGGCGGTGACGTTGATCGGATCGCTCTCAGCGTCCGAGATGGGGAGTGGAACCGTCACGGGACGGTTCCGACGAGTGGTTACAGGCGCAATCGTCCCGATGGTCGGAGGGAGATTCGTCGACAGGACCAGCCGCAGTGTCGCCGGAGACGTGCCCGCGACGATGGGAACAACCGCCACGGCGGCGGCATGGAGCGGCGCAGACGCCACGATTGTGTATTCGCCCACTTCCAGCTCGATCGTGAACCCGCCCTCCGCGCCGGAGATCACCGTGTCGACCACGGGGCCCGTCAGACCGCCTTCATGCACGACGACCGTCGCTCCGGCGACCACCGCGCTCTTGTCGTCGACGGTGACACCCGACAGCGCCTGCGTCGGCTTAGCGCCAAATCCGATGAGCGACTCGCTGATCGTCGACAGGTTCACCGTGCGCCAGTACGCCCGATCCATCACCAGTGGGATGTCGGTCGAGCGCGCGATGAGCTTGCCGTCAACGTTGAAGCCCAGCGCCCGCACCATGTGGACTCCCTCGGACAGCCCGAGCAGCGAGGTCAGCGGGAACTCGCCCGACCAAGTCCGCGTAGTACCCGTCGGCGGCAACGCGAACATCGATGCCAACGCGACGTTTCCGCTCTTCACCAGGCTGTGCGCCACGATGGACGCGAAACGCCGCGCATCCAGCGGGTCCACGTCGCCGTCGTCCAGCCCCAAGCCGTAGCGCGCTACGGCAGCCGTCAGGTTCTCCATCGCGCCCCGGTTCACCCACTGCATGTTGTAGGGATCGGGCAGCGCCCACGTGGAGACGGGACCTGTCGGCGTCGAGATGGGAGCCTTCAGATGGGCGACGAAGTAGTAGACCGTGTGCATCCCCGGCATGAGCGCGACGGGCTCTTCCGCCGCCCAGACGCCGCCGCTGCCGGTGTAACTCAGGGGAACCGACGAATACGTGAGCGTCCGAGCGTCCGCCGGAGGCGAAGCCACTTGAGCGTAGTACGCGGTCACCAGGTCGGCATCGAACGTTCCGTCGGGAAGGACCGTGCCGGGCCAATGACCCAAGAACTCCAGCGCCGCGTCCTCGTCGAAGACGAACCTATAGGAAGCCGGCGCCGTAGCCGTGACCTCCGACGCGCTGACGCCGATATGAGTCGCCGTCGGCGTCGAGAGCTCGAACTTCACCGACGCGATATCCGCCCCGGTTCCGGCGACCAGTCCCAGCTTCGGCGCACCGAGAACTCTGCCCACTCCCCCTGCGCGGAAGCTCAGGTCCGTCGTGAAGTCGCCCCGCTGAATCGTCAGGGGGTTCCCAAAGTTGTCCCGAACGACCTCATTTCCATAGGACGGATAGATCGCCGGAGCCGCAGGATAACCGGGAATCACCGGCACGAGCAGATGGCTCTCCAGCGCCGACGCCAGCAGCGAACGGTCCGTCTCCGAAAGGGGCGCCGCGGCGACCGCCGCATGCACCGCCTCCTGGGCGAGGTGCGTGAGCGCGCTCGTGTTCATCCCAAGCCCGCCCAGCGTGATCGGCGCGTAGACGACGGTTCCCAGCGCGTCGAACGTCGTGACGACTTCGTCCTTGCTGTTGCCGCCGATCATGTAGAACGTGAAGGACTTGCCCTGACCGGGGAGCAGCGTTCCCAGGTCGAACGCGATGTTGATCCCGACGTCGCTCAGCGTCCCATTCGGGTCGTTCGGAGCGGTTAGCACATGATCCGGGTCGTACGTGAACAGTCCGGAGGATTCGACATCGACTTGGTAGCTGGCGACTTCGAAGGCGACCGCATCACCCAGTCCCGTCGCGCCCAGTCCGAACCAGCCCCAGGACGTCGTTCCGGCGGTCACGAGCTTGCCTTGCGGAACCGCGACAATATCGTTGTACGTGCTGAAGCTGGACCCGTAGGTCACCCCTTGATCGGGGTCCATGTTCCGCAGGTAGCGCACGTTGTGCGGCACTCGGTCGATGTTGCGAATGAACACGTCGAACCGAGCGGCGGTGGAACCCCCGTCGAACGAGATGGTCTGCTGGATGAGGATGCCGGGGGCGATCGTCGCCGTGTACTCCGCGCGGCGAAGGGCTCCGGCGCTCGTGTTCCGCAGGACGCCGGGAATCGTCGTGCTGAGCGGGCCCTCGGCGCGCGTTGTCGTCGAATCCACCTTGACGGCGTACGCCTCCAAAGGCGAGCCGGGGTAGAAGTAGTCAGGGCGCGACGTGAAGACGCCTGTTCCCGCCGGCTGATAGCGGAAGCTGATGTGCGAGTTCTCGTCGATCAGGGAGCCGTCTTTGTTGATCCCGACCTGCACGTAGTTGCCCGTCAGGACGAACCCGCTGGACGCCGCCTCGACGGTGAACATCGACACGGCGCTGATGCCGGGGACCGTCAAGCCTTCCCCATCCCTCAGCGTCACCGTCGCCGTGTACGAGCGCCCGGCGACCAGCCCGGACAACGTCGTCCGCGTTCCCGACAGGACGGAGCCCGACGCCACCACGTCGCCCGCCGCGGTCATGTCGGCGAGCTGGTACTTCCAGCCGGTCGTGTGGTCGGTGATGGCGACATCGAGATTTGTGCTCGTCACGCCGACGAGTTGCTGACCATTGTAGGGCGCGACGATTGCCACGGCAGGCGTCGCGAGCGCTGGGCTTGCCAGCGCCAGCCCGAATGCGACGACGATCAACCCGACCACACACTGGAACGCGAGCGATCCTTTTCCCGCCGTGCCTGCCGTGCCTAGCATGTGCGCGCCCTTCCCGTGTGACAGCGCGACCGATCCAAAGGCTCCAGGTCAATTCCTGGTCGAACGCGGTACGATGATTAGCTAACGAAAAAGATTTGATCGACGTTCAAGGGCTCTCGGAAATCGGCATGAGGAGCACGCCTGGAGACGCATGGGGCTCCTGCCAGTCCGGACGGGCTGGTGGTCGCTCGGAGCTAGAAGAGCCCCTCGACGACAAGCTGTACCCGCGTCTCACGGCCCGAGTTGAAGCCCTGAGCGAACAACGCGCCGGTCTCGTCCACATAGGTCCACCATCCGTTGTATCCAGCGTACGCGGGGCCCCGAAGGACAGACGCCGTCGCGTAGAGGCGTGTGCCCAAGTCGTACTGCACGCCCAGCTCCCAATCGAGGAAGGTCTGCACTGTCGTGAATCGACGGAGGTTGTCTTGGGAGCCGGGCTTGTCCGCCGTCTTGCGCGCGACAGCAAAGTTGATCGTGGTGACCTTGCCGAACCCGAAGTTCGCGAAACTGCTCATCGAACGGATGCGGTAGGGGTCCTGATTCAGCGTGCGATCCCACACCAGTTCGAACTGCGCCTGATCGTAGACCGTGTGGTCGCGGTCGTCCTGCGGGAAGGAGCGCTCAGGGTCCAAGCCCGCCTCAGCCTGATAGAACTGCTCGCTCCGCGCCCGGAGGCTGTAGAACCCCGGCGCGAACGCGAACCGTTCCCGCTCGTTCCAGTCGTAGGCGAGCCGCAGGTCCGCCTGCGCAGACGCGCTCACCGTGCCTGGCAGCACGAGGAGGCTCAGCGTCTTGTCGCGGAACAAGAAGCCGCGCGCCCGGAAGTCCGCCTCGGTTCCCAGGACCGCGTCGAGGTCCGGGTTGTCTACTTCCTGCAGCAACGTCGTCATGTCGTAGATGACGTTCAGCGTTCGATGGACGTTCGACCAGGCGACCCCGCTCGACGCTTCGTAGACGCGAATCCGGCGCGACTGGGAGTGCTCGCAGTACGTCCGTCCGTCGCCTCCGATGGCGCACAGATCGTAGTGCCACGACGCATAGGATTCGACCGGGAAGCGCACGAGTTGGCGGTCGAGGTACTTCCCCTCCGGCGTAAAGCGTTGGACGCGTCGGATCAGGGTCGTCGTCAGCCGCTCGTCGCTCAGGCGATCCTCCATGCGGAGCATGCTCTCCGGCACGACGGGCGATGGATCGTCCTTGCGCAGAGGCAGCCCCGTCGCGTGCGAGCGGACATAGACCGCATGGTCGCCCACGAGGATCGTCCCATCCGCCTGAACGCTCACCAGGAACGGCTCCGTCAACTGTCCGTCCCGCGTCCCATGCGTTCCGAACGTGCGCAGGGAATCCCCCTCAGGACCGTAGACGACGATTCGATGGTTCTTCGTGTCGGCGACGTAGATGTTCCCCTGGGCGTCCACGGACATCGACGCGCTGTCGTGCGATTCGCCGTCGCGTCCGCCGCGCGCTCCGAAGTACCCGACGACTTCGCCGTCCGGCTTCACCTCGAAGATCGTGTCGCGGTCGTTGACGAGGATGGTTCCGCGCGGCGTCGGCGCGAGGATCACCTTCCGGTTCGTGTCGCCGTAGGGAACGATCGCGGAAAGCTCACCCTCGGATGTGACGGCGAGCAGCGCGCTCTCCGGCATCGGGCTCTTCTCGCCGAGCTCCAGGTAGTTCAGAACGCCCTGATACGTCCCGTCCGAGGCGAACCGGCGCACCGCGTGCGCGTAGTAGAACACGGGTCTGCCCGGAGCGTTCGTGATCGGCAGATATTCCAGGTCCACGACGTAGATGGAACCGTCGGCGGTCGCGGTGATCGCCGTCGGCTTCTGAAGGATCGTCGATCCGAGCGTCGTGTTGTCGATCGCCAACGTCGCAACGCCATCGGCATCGAAGCGCTGGATCCGCTTGTAGGTCGCATCGACGACGTACAGGTTCCCGGAGGCGTCTGCGTAGAACGCCGTCTGATCGGATAGCTGACCGGTCTCAGCCCCCTTGCCGCCGAACTCGCGTACCAGAGCGGACTCCTGATGCGCCAACAGCGGCAGCGCCAATAGCCATAGGAGCAGGCAAGCCGCCGCCGAGGCGTGCCCGACAAAGCCTCTAGTCACTGAACGCCGTTCGCGTGCGTCTCTGCCCATTGACTGAATGCCTTCTCCGCTGGCGCGATCTGCTCTCGATGGCTCTTGATCTTGTCCAGGACTGCGTTGAGGAATGCGGCGGACTCGTCGGCGCATAGGAGTTTCGTCAGTTCGACGATCTCGTTGATGGTAACCACCGGCGGGACATCCGATAGATAGAGCATCTCAGCGCTGCCCAACCGCAGCAACGCGAGGTCCAACGCCGGAACACGATGAAGCGCACGTTGCCGCGCGTACTGTTCGACAAGCCCGTCGATCGTGTCAAGGTGCAGCAATGCCAACTCGACCAACTGCGTGGCGAATCGCCGCACCGGGCTGTCGACTTCGCGAGCCGCTTCCGTCCGCCAAAACCGTTCGAGAGCCTCGTGCGAGTACTCTCGCGTCAGTTCGAACTGATACAGGGCGGTCGCCGCGAAGTAGCGCGCCAATGTACGCGGGCGAAGGCGCGGTATCTCACTGCCGATTGCCATGACACCCGCCTGCCTCTCACGCCACCGGTCTGTCGCCCCGTAGACAATACACGAACGCCACAGAGCGCGGCAACTCCGCGCTTTCAGGAGCAGGGCTGTTTCATGAACGGACCGCCTGATCCCGAATCGGGTCAACCCAACGGGTCATTCCCGCGAGCCCGCCTTCGCGGGAGCGACGGAGCGGAAACGGTGGCTCCATGGACGGCTGGTGTCCCGTCGGAGCAGTGGACGTTCGTCTGGACCCCGCCGTGCGGGGACCGAGGGGCTTCATGAAACAGCCCTGATTCAGGAGTTCGCGCAAACGTTCTGATGCCCCGTTCGTTGGCTCGATGAAGGGACGCCTCAAATGACACAACGCGAACGCAAGCTCCGCCGACTGGCGGCATATGTCGATGGCACGCTCTCCGACGAGGGGCGAGCCCGCTTCGAGCAAGACCTGGAACGCGACGGCGACCTCCGCTACCTGCTCGACGTCTACCAGACGCTCCGTTCCCTCGCGGAATCGGGACCGGAGCCCCGCGACTCCTACCCCGTCGAGCAGTACGTTGCCGATGTGATGCGCCGAGCCGAATCCGAGCGAACCGGGACGCGGTTCCTGCCGCGTATCGTCTGGGTCGGTCTGCCCGCCGCCGCTGCCCTGGCAATCGGCTTCTGGGGATGGCGCAACCCGCAGCCGAAGACCGCTGCCGAACTCGTCGCCAGCGCGCCGCCGGAGGTCACGCGTTCTGCGCCTGAGCCTGCGACAACTGCCCCGTCCGTCACCCCCCAGATGGCTCCTGCAACGGTTCCCCATGAAGCTCTGCAGCGGGCTCCACAAGCGGCGGCGAAGGAAGCTCCGAACGCCGCGCCGAAGGCAGCCCCGGAACCGACCCGCGCGGCTCCGCCGGCGCGAGAGGAAGCGGAGGCGTTTGCCCTTGCGCAAGTGGACGAGCAGATCGAAGCCGGGCGGGACGTCAGAACCGTTCCCTCGTTCAGCGCAGGCGGCGGGGCTCGCCTGGCTGAGCCGGAGGCGGCCCCTCTCGCGCCAGTCGCCCGGGCGCGTCAGAACCGCTCGGCAGCGTACCCGTTCGAGCTCCGCATCGTCGCGGGCGACGATGTCCACGTCGTCAAGCCCGTCGTGGACAACCTAACTGCCGAGTTCGACGACGACGGCATCCATTACAGCGTCACGCTCAAACGCTCGCCAGATGGCCAGTGGACGCTCGCGACGAACTACAAGCCTGAGAATGCCGACGAAGCCACGGAATCCGCTGAGCGGTTCTTCCGACTCCCAGCCACCGGCTCTGCCGCTAGAACCGCCGCCAACGCTGCACAGACCGTCAGCGCGGCATCCCCCGAGAGCCTGCGCATCCGCATCGCGCAGCCCATCGGCCGCGCCGAAAAGCTCTACGCCGTGATCGTACCGACGCAATGACCGGAGAGGACGGAACGATGAACCGATGGCTCCCCCTGCTGCTTCTCGCCACCATCGCCGCCCCTGCGACTGCCGATTGGGCATGGTCTCCCCCGCAGTCGATCCTCCACGGAGACCGCGAGGAGCTGACCGGCTCGCTCGCCATCGCCGAGATGGGTATCGGCTCCATCCAGAAGGCCGCTGAACCGGTCGCCGCGCGCATCCGAGCCGTCACGTCCATCGAAGTCTCGACCGCCGACGTGAGCCAGGCCGTAGACGACTCCCCCGAAACGCTCGACGCCGCCCGCGTGCCCGTCCTGATGCTCTCCGGCACGGCGCGGTCGCGACCGTCCGAGACGCAGCGGAACGCGCTCCGGCGCTACATCGAGGCAGGCGGGTTCGTCGTCGTGTCCGGCAGGAGCCAGCGGTTCTCCGAGAGGATGCGCGACTGGGCCCGCGACGCCTTCGCCTCCACGCCCCCGATGGAACTGGCTCCGATGGACGGCTCGCGGCTGCCTGACGCCCTGCGCGCCGCCGTCGAGGGAATCCGGACCGAAGGCGTCGTGATCGATTCGAAACCGCGTCTCGTCCTCCTCCCCACGCGCGACGAGGCGAAGGACGTCCCCTCGCCGACATCGGAGGGCGAACGCGACCTCCTGACGGCGGTTCTCCTGCTCGCTGCGCTCGGTTCCCCACAGGTGCAGCAGTTGGAGGAGACGGCGTTCACGATCTCCGCCCGCCGGGACGGCGACCGCGTCCTGCTGACCGCCGTGGCGACCGCCGACCTGCGGCTGACCAGCCTCTACCTCGCCCTGATGGACATGGACGACGTCCTCGCGGCGAACTCCGTCATGCCGGAGGCTGGCGCGTCGGATGTGCGCGTCGAGCTGGAAGCTCCGATCCGTCTGCCGTTCGATCCGTCGCTCTACTGGGTTCAGGCGCGCGGCAAAGGGAACGATCTGGTCGTGGCGCGCCGGACGAACCTCGCCGAAGTGCTGGGCAGTCTGGACACCGAACTGCTCGGCCAGGATCGTTGGCTCCGTGGGAGCCCGGCGAGCGTGCGGGTCATCGCCCGCGACGCGCGGAGCTCGATGCCCGTCGCCGGAGCCGTCGTCCGGGCGGCCGTGACCGCCGACGGCAAGACGCTCGCCGTCTCGGAAGGCACGACGGACGCCGCCGGTTCCGTCAGTGTGCGGTTCGACCGAATCGAGGCGTCCGCCGACGCGGTGGAACTCGCGGTCGATGTCCAATCGCCGCTGGGCGACGACGCGATCACGCGGACGATCCGGATCGAGTCGAGCGCGAAGATTCTGCTCACCGCTGACAAGCCCATCTACCAGCCGGGGCAAACGATCCATCTTCGCGCGCTCTGTTTGCGCGAGAGCGACCTGCGCCCCATCGCAGACGGAACGCTGACGTTCGAGATCGAGGACGCCAAGGGCAACAAGGTATTCAAGCGGATCGCCGAGCGGAACCGGTTCGGCGTTGCCGCCGCCGACTTCCTCCTCGCCGACGAGCTGAACGCAGGTCCATACACCCTCCGCGCGATGGACGGGCCCACGACCCAGGAGAAGACCGTCACCGTCGAGCGCTACGTCCTCCCGAAGTTCCGCACGACCGTCGAACTCGACCAGCCGCACTATTCGCCGGGCGCAACCGTGAGTGGCTCCGTGCAGGCGGACTACTTCTTCGGCAAGCCGGTCGCGGGCGGAACCGTCGAGATATCCGCCGCGAAGTTCGACGTCGGGTTCGAGCCCTTCGCCAAGCTGACGGGCAAGACGGACGAGACGGGTCGGTACGCCTTCGAGCTGGAGCTGCCGGACTACTTCGTCGGCACGCCGTTGGACGCCGGCAAGAGCTTTGTCCAGTTTGAGGTCACCGTGACAGACGGCGCGGAGCACGCCGAGACGTCCACCGTGACGCGGCCCGTCGTCGCGTCGCCCATCACGCTAGTCGTCGTGCCGGAAGGCGGCGAGCTCGTCCCAGGCGTCGAGAACCAGGTCTACGTCGTCTCGACGAGTCCTTCCGGCGAGGCAGTTCAGGCGAGCGTGACGTTGAAGTTGGGGAACCAAGAGTGGACGGAGACCTCCGATGCTGCCGGCATCACGACCTTCTACATCACGCCGCAGCCGGGGAACTCGCTCGTCGAGGCGCGCGCCCGGACACCGCAGGGAGTCGAGGCGGAAGTCAGCGTCTCGCTGGACGAGCGGGGGTTCGACACGGTGCTGCTGCGTCCCGATCGGTCGGTCGTCAAGGCGGGCGATGTCCTCACCGCCGAAGTGCTGTCCGCGCGGGACGGAGGGTATGTCTACGTGGATGTCATCCGGTCGCGCCAGACGGTTCTCACGAAGTCCGCGCCGATCCAGGCGCACCGGGCGCGCGTCTCGTTCCCGCTCGGAGCGGACGACTTCGGGATGCTGGAGCTCCACGCCTACGTCGTGGGAACCGACGGCAACATCCGACGCGACACGCGAGTCGTCTACGCCTCGGAGGCAGATGACCTGTCCATCGCTGTCCATCCCAGCAAGGACACCTACGCGCCGGGTGAGGACGCCGAGGTCCGGTTCCACGTTTCGGATCGCGAGGGGCACCCGGTTCTCGCGGCGCTGGGCGTCACGATCGTCGACGAAAGCGTCTTCGCGCGTCAGGAGAACCAGCCGGGCTTGGAGCGCGTCTTCTTCCTGCTGGAGAAGGAACTCCTGCAGCCCCGCTACGAGATTCACGGGTTCGAGCCGGACTTCATCGTGACGCCCCAGCCCCGACCGCTGGAGCGAAGGGCGAAGGCGGCGCGTGTCCTCTTCGCCGCTGCGCAAACGCTTCGGCGCGAGCCGACCCTATCCGTCCGATCGACGGATGCCAAGCGCGAGCGGCGGCATGCGGAACTCGTTCGCCGGCTCGAGCGCCCTGCCGAGAAGATCCGCGTCGCGCTGAAGCGATATCTCGAAGCCGACAAGGACCTGCCGACGGATGGCGACCTGATCGCGGCGCTGATTCAGTCGCGGCTCCTCCACTCCGCCGACGCCGATGATCCGTGGGGGAACCGCCTGCGGCTGTCCAACGTCCTGGCCAGTCCGGGGCCCGACGGACGAGAAGGCACGCTCGACGACATCGAGGCGCTCGCTTTCGAGGAGGACTGGCGTTTCGAGGACGGCAAATACTTGCAGCGGATCGCGTGGCGCTTCGGACAGAACGACGTGGCGGAAGGCATCGTCCTCATCGAGCGTTCGCGCGATGTGAGCGATATGCCACGTCGTGCGAGGCGGTTCGGGCTGGCACGCGGCGCAATGATTGAAGAACAGCTCGAGATGGCGGACGGCGCCATCATGTTCGGCAGGGCTGTCGGCGGGGCGGGCGCGATGAACGCGATGAAGATGGCGGAAGTCGCCGCAATGGCAGCTCCTGCGGCAGCCCCCATGCCGGAGGTCGCTCCGACGCGGCTGCGCGAGTTCTTCCCCGAAACGCTGCTGGTCACGCCGTCGCTCATCACCGACGAGAAGGGAGACGCCGTCCTGCGGTTCCCCGTTGCTGACTCCATCACGACGTGGCGGGCGAGCGTCATGGCGTCGTCGCTTAACGGCTTGCTGGGGAGCACGACGGCGGGCATCCGCGTGTTCCAGGACTTCTTCCTCGACATTGACCTGCCGGTGAGCCTGACGGTCGGCGACGAGGTGAGCGTGCCGGTCGCGCTCTACAACTACCTCGATACGAACCAGGACCTGAGGATCGAGTTCGAGACGGGCGAGGGCATCGAGCTCGTCGGCGCGTCGGAGCAGCGGGCGACGTTGGCGTCTGGCGCGGTGACGGTGCGCTACTTCAAGATCATCGCCAAGAAGGCGGGAAGCGCGCCGCTGACGGTTCGCGGCTACGGGACTCGGATGGGCGACGCCGTGCGCCGTCGGGTGGATATCGTGCCGGACGGACGCGAAGTCCGCGATACCGTCAACGACCGGCTCAAGGGAACCGTCCAGCGGACGGTGACGGTTCCCCGAAACGCGGTTCCCGACGCGAGCAAGGTGTTCGTGAAGCTCTATCCGGGAGCCTTCAGCCAGGTCGTCGAAGGGCTCGACGCGATCCTCCAGATGCCGTTCGGGTGCTTCGAGCAGACGTCTTCGGCGACCTACCCGAACATCCTGGCGCTGCGGTATCTCCGGACGACCGGCAAGAACACGCCGGAGGTTCAGCTCAAAGCCGAGGGGTACATCAGCCTCGGGTATCAGCGTCTGCTGTCGTTCGAGGTGGACGGCGGCGGGTTCGAGTGGTTCGGGAACGCCCCGGCGAACCAGCTCCTGACCGCCTACGGGCTCATGGAGTTCGCCGACATGGCGAGCGTCCACGAGGTCGATGCCGCTGTCATCCAGCGGACCGCGGCGTGGCTCCTCGGCAAGCAGGGCAAGGATGGGTCGTGGAAGCCGGACGCGTCGTATCTCCACGCCGAGAGCTGGGGGCGCATCCAGTCCAACGAACTGCTTCCGACCGCCTACATCCTGTGGGCACTGGGCGAGGCGAAGACGCAGGACGAACGCGTCGGCAAGGGCATCGACTATCTGCGCGGCCGCTGGCAGAACGCGCGCGATCCGTACATGCTCGCGCTCATCGCCAACGCGTTGGTCACGTCGGACGCGGCTGGCAAAGCGACCGGCGAGGTTATGGCGCGGCTCAAGGAACTCGCGGTCGTGGACGGCGACGCGGTTCACTGGAAGTCCGAGCTTCCCACGATGACCTACGCCCGCGATGAGTCGTCCAACCTCGAAGCGACTTGCCTCGCGACGTTGGCGTTCCTCAAGTGGGGCAAGGACCCGTCGTTCACCGAGAAGTCGCTGACCTACCTAGTCCGCGCCAAGGACCCCAACGGCACGTGGCACACGACGCAGGCGACCATCCTCGCCCTGAAGGCGCTCCTGATGGGGAGCGAAGGCGGCGGCGCGACGCGCGGCGAAGTGACCGTGTCCATCGACGGGAAGTCGGCGCAGCGGCTCGAAGTGACGCCGGAGGACAGCGACGTCGTCCGGTTGGTGGACTTCGGCGCGGTCGATCCCGGCGAGCACACGGTCAAGCTGACGTTCGAGGGCGAGGGCAGCCTGCTCTACCAGATCGTCACGCGGTTCTACGAGCCGTGGCGGGAACGCGACCGCGTTGGCGAGCAGCCGCTGCGCATCGGCGTCACCTACGACAAGACGCGGCTCGCGCAGAACGACGTCGTTCGCGCCGAGTGCGTCGTGGAGAACCAATCGCCTCGCGCGGCGAAGATGGTCATCGTCGATCTGGGGATTCCGCCGGGGTTCTCGGCGAGTGGAGCGGACTTCGAGGCGCTCGTGGCGTCCAAGACGATCCAGAAGTTCCAGATGACGCCGCGCCAGGTGACCCTCTACTTCGACGAGCTGGAACCCAAGAAGCCGCTGACGCTCCGGTACGAGCTCCGGGCGAAGTATCCGAATCCGCGCGAAGACCCGGGCATCGAAGGCGTACGCGTACTACAACCCGGAGGCGGTCGCCGTCGCGGCTCCTGTGGAGCTCGAAGTCACCGAGTGAGCCGGTGCGAATGGCTGTCGGTCAGGGCGGGTCTGAGACCATAGGTATCAACGGATGCGCCCGAGCGCTGCGGCGACGCATCCCTCCTCGATCTTCCCCCATCAATGGGCTGAGAAGGGAAGGTCGACGAGGGGGTTGATATGCCGAACAACCGTAGCGCTTAGCTCGCGATGGGAACCGCGCCGCGTTCCTGAACCATCTCGCCGATTCGGCGGATTCGGCGGAGCTTCGCGTCGGGCATGATGTTGTCCGACACGCCCAGGATGCACGCGGTTCCCGGCGCGATGTCTCGGAAGATGCCTTCCATCGCCGACTCGAACTGCTCGTCCGTGTAGGGGTCTTCGAGGATCGTCGACGGAACGCCGCCCCAGACGATCACGTCGTCGCCCCATGCTGCGCGCGCTTCGGACAGCGTCGTCTCGACCATGGGATGCGTCGCGAAGCACTCCGCCATCCCGAATCCCGCCCGCCGGATGTTCTCCAGGATATGGCGCGAATCGTTGTCCGCGTGCAGGGCGAGAACCTTCCCGCGCGACCGCAGAAGCGCTGACAGATCGCGGTAGTACGGCTCGATATACCGCTCGAAGAGATGCGGCGGCGTCATCTGGCTCGAAAAGTGGACGCCGTGGAGGATGAGCCGCGCCGGTGAGTCCGCGATGAGATGCCACACGTCGGAGCGGTCGCGATCCGACATGACGGCGAGAAGGCGCTCGACCTCGTTGGCGTGGTCGTTCAGGTGGTAGAACGCGCTCCCGTAGCCGACGAGCGCGCGCATCCAGTGATGGAAGGGGCAGTCGCCGCACGACACGAGCGGATAGCCGTCGTCGCCGATCTCCGCTTCGTAGGCGGCGTACTCCTCGTAGGTCGGCGCGTAGGTCGTGTTCTCGGTGATGTACTCCGCGACGGCGTAATCCTGCGGACCCCTCAGCATGAACTCGACCTGCAGGTCCTGAATGCCTTTCGCGCGGAGGTCGTCGCTTCCCTGCATCCGCGTCGTGACGACGCCGGCGGGCGTGGTGAGCTCGGTCAGCAGGTTGCGGGCGTCGAGGGCGGTCGAGCGGCTCTGGACGCCGCTCACGCTCGACCGAAAGACGCGCCCGTCGCGGGCTGGGGTTCCCATGCCGAGGTCGCGTTCGATCTCGCGGAGCGGCATGTTCCGGTAGCGCTCCGGCAGCGTTCCGGCAAGCTGCTGCGCTTGATGCCAGATCAGTAGTCGAGGGATCCAGGGAACGCGGTCGGGAGCCTTGCCGTCGAGGATGCGGAGCACGCGCTCTCGGTTCGTCATGGAGGCGTCCTCTCGGTCAGTTCGTCCTATCCGGTTGAGCGGGAAACAGCTCGTCCTGCTTCTGCCGCAGCGTCCAGAGGATCGAGTCCGGCGGCGGCTCGACCATGCGGCGCGTGATGAGGGTTCCCTGCGGAACGTCGACCGTCAGCCGGTTGCCTTCGAGCAGGTAGTACGGCAGCGGAGCATCAGGTTCAGGAGTCGCAGCGGGAACCAGAGAAGCCCGCAGGTCCCGCGACCAACAGGACTTGCCGGCGGCGCACACCATCTCTCCAACCCGGAAGCCGCGCGTCACGGTCGCGGCGACATCCACACTCGGAACGATCCGATGGCTGCCGGTCGGAGCGCGGAGCAGTCCGGCGACCAGAATCGACATCGCCGTCTCCGCGCCGCAGAGGTGATGCGGTCGATAGATGAGGAACGCCGAGCGGTCGCGGTTCGTCAGCGTTCCCTTGACCGCCATGACGTGCCGCGCCTGCGGATCGGAGGTCGTCATGACGATGAAGACCCCGCCGTCCACCGACGGCGACTCGCCCGTGCGCAGGATGTTCGGGAGCGCGACGGCGTTCCGTGTGTGCAGAATCCCGCCGTCCGCTTCCGGACAGAAGACGCTCGCAAGTTCCGTGACCCGCAGCGGCGTCCGATGCGCCGACGGGTTCTCGGACATCAGCCGCGAACCGTTGGCGATGACCGCCAGATGCGCCATCGTGTCGCCGAAGTCGTCCTCGGCTTGCCAGTCGGCGGTCACCCGGTCGCGGACTTCGGTGTACCGGCGCACCTCGCCCGGCGGGATCGGATCGAACGCCCACCGGTCGCCCGGCGGAACCGTGATCTGGCTCCCGTGGCTCGAAAGCGTGCCCGATGCCGCGTCGTACGCCCACTCATGCAGGTAGCCGCCGCAGAGAACCTCGAATCCGAGCGCCTCTGCCCACGCGATCAAGCCCAGGGCCAAGCCCGGCTGGTCGCCGTCCTCGGCGGTGTAGACGACGCCCGCACGGTCGGCGAGGTATTTCAGGATCGCCCCGCAGGTGGCGTCCGCTTCCTTGTCGACCATGACGACGTGCTTGCCGTGCCGGATCGCCTCGTAGGCGTGGCGAACCCCGGCTTCCGGCACGCGAGTCGCCGTGACGATCACGTGCAGCGGCAAACCCATGAGGAGCATGGCGTCTTCGACGATCACCCACTTGCCCGCCTCCATCGCCCACAGAGCCCGCGAGGCGTTGCTGCATATTGCGATGTCGTCTTCGCTGACTCCGGCTTGCTGGAACGCTCGGCGAGCGGCGGCGGGGTCGATGTCGGCGACGATCCGAATCTCAAGCCGAGGGATGAGACGCGCCTGCGTGACGATGGACGCGCCGAAGCTGCCGCATCCGACCAACGCCGCCCGGACGACCGGAGGGTCTTTGACTTGGCTGAACAACTGCTGGTCGATCATCGATATCCACCCGCGTAGAGAGGAGGGGGCATGGAAGACAATGGGTCGTCCGCGCCGGCAACAGCCCGGTTCCGCCTCTGGAAGCTTGAGTCACCCCTGTTCCTCAGCCAGAATAGGATGCGTTCCACTGTGCGGCTGGAGGCTTCCCGATGGCGCTCAACACCGTCTACCGACTGTTCGCCGCCCTTGGCATCGGGGCGCTGGTGTCGGGATGCCAAACCACTCCGCGCGAGGTGTCGCACGCCGAGATCAAGTACCGCAACGGTCGGTACGAAAGCGCGCTGCTAGACTACCAACGCGCCTTGAACACCGTCAAGCAGCCGTCTGCCGCCGAGATGCGCCTGCGCTACAACATCGGCACGACCTACTACCGCATGGATCAGACGCGCAGCGCCGTGGCGGAGCTTCTCCCAGCGGCAGAACGCGCCGCGACCGCTCGGGACCGCGATGCGGGCGCGTTCCGAGTCCGCGCCTTTTACAACCTCGCCAACGCGTTCTACCGCGAGGACGACTACGCGCGCGCCGTCGATGCCTACGTCGCCGCCCTCAAGGTCGATCCGCACGACGCCGACGCCAAGCACAACCTCGAACTCGCCCTGGAACAACTCGAACAGCAGTCGTCGGCGGGGGGTTCCCCGGAACCCGACAACCCGAACCCCACTCCCACGCCTGGCGAAGGCGACCGAGAACCCCTGCCGCAGAACCCCGCCGGGCTCTCCACGGATCAGGCGAGACGGCTGCTCGACATGCTCGGCAGCGACAACCTCAGCCGACAGCGCGACCGCACGACGAACCTGGTTCCGCCCCGCTACGACGTGGAAAAAGACTGGTGAACCGAAGCGCCTCGCAGCACCGCGCGTCACGGCGAACGAGGGCAGTCGCCGCCCTCTGCCTGACGCTTCTGCTCGCCGCCGGATCCGCCGTCTGCCAGTCGCTGGAGATGCGCGTCACGCCGGAGGACATCCCGCTCGACGAGGTCGCCGCGCTTCAGGTTCTACTCCGCGACCCGCCGACGGACGCTCCCCGCATCCCGACGATCACCGCGCCGGGCTTCGCCATCGAGGCGCTGCCGCCGCCGGGCGGACGGTTCACGTCCGAAGGCATCCTCTGGCGATACCTGCTGGTACCCGTGGACACGGGCTCGGTCGCCGTGGAAGCCGCGCTGACGGTCAACGGGCAACTCCTGCGCCAGACGCGGAACGTCCGAACCTTCGACCGCGCCAAGCCCTCCAGCCCAGCACGGGAACCGGCGGCGAACCGCTCCCGGTCCGACCGCGCCGCGTCGGAAGACCTCACCGGACGGCGGTTCGTCCGCGCCGAGATCGACCGGACGAGCGCGTTCGTCCATCAGCAGGTGACCTACAGGTTCCGCTACTACTTCGAGAACTGGTTGCCTGCCCGAGAAGCCCCGCAGTACGCCCTGCCGACGTTCGAGGGATTCCTCGCGCACCCGCTCGACGATTCCCGCGCCACGCAGAAAGGCAAGGAGACCGTCGACGGACGCGAGTACTACGTCGAGGAGATTCGCGTCGCGCTGTTCCCCCTGACGCCCGGAGAGCGCCGCCTGCCACCGACGCGGCTGATCCTTCCAGCCGTCGCGCGCATGCCGTCGCGTGAGCTCACGACGGAGCCCGTCTCGCTCACGGCGCGTCCCTTGCCGGCGGAGCCCCCGGACTTCTCCGGCGGTGTCGGCGAGTTCACCGTCCGCGCGGAGTTCATGCAGTTCCAGGGCAGAGCTGGCGAGCCCCTGACACTCCATACCCGGATCGAAGGACGCGGGAACCTGGCGACGTTGACCCGCGTGCCCAGACCCACCGCCGACGGCGTTACGGTCTACGAACCCACCGTGAAGGATACGATGGATGTCGTCGGCGATCAGTGGGGCGGAACCCGTACGTTCGAGTACGTCTTGACTCCCACCCAAGCCGGGACCTTCACGGTCGTCGTGCCGGAGATCGTCACCTTCTCGCCGTCACAGGGCAGCTACGTGCGCTCGGAGCCGATCTCCCTGACGGTTCCCGTTGGAGAAGCCCTGCGAGATGATTCCGACGGCGCGCAGCCGGTTCCCATCCGCCGAGGGAGCGGCTGGGCTCCGTGGCTGGCGCTGCTTGCGGCGCTCGTTGTCGGCTGGCTTCTGTGGAGGCGCAGGAACCGGCGTGCCGAATCCGTGGAACCGAGGGCAGACGCCGCCTCTCGCCCGACGAGGACGACGTCGGCAGGTCTCGACGGCATCCGCGTCGGAGACGGGCAGAGGGTTTGCCGGGAGCTCGGCGGGCTCCTCCGAGCGCGGGCGGCTCAGGCGATGGGCGTGCCTGCGGAGTCCCCCGATCTGCTGAGCCGCCTCGGACAGAGCGGCACCCCGAACGCCTCAGCGGTTGTCGATCTCATCCGCCGGTGCGACGAGGGAGCCTTCGCGCCGATCCAACTATCGGCGTCCGAGCAGCAGTCGCTCATCGACGCGGCGCAGTCAGCACTGGGAGCCTTCGCGCCGAACGATCCGCCGACAAGCTAGGTCGCGCACTACTTCCGTCAACATGGAGTCCGGTCTTACCCCTCGCCCGACCTTCTGCCCGAAGGGAGAAGGAGGCGAGTCTGGGTTCCTCTCAGACCGGAGGGAGCAACGCTTCCTCCCCTGCGAGGCGGAGGCTGCGGACCTACGGAACCGTCGTGATCGTGATGGGGATCGTCTTGGTCTCCGACGCGATGTCGTAGCTCGTCTGCACGCCCTTGTCCGTCACCGAGATGACCTGCGAGATCGCCGTCACGATGAGCTGAATCACCTCCACCTTCACCGCGCCCGATTCCAGCGATGCGGGAGCCTGCCAACCGATCGCGAAACTCCCTGCCGCCGTGCCCGTCTCGGTTCCGACGAGCTGACCGTGACCCGTGACGTTCACCCACGAGAACCGCACCGCCTCCGCCCGCACCGGCGTCACCGTCGCGGCGATGTCCACCGTCTCGCCGGGGACGACGCGCGAGCGCGTCACGTTGACCCCGACTTCGAGCGCCACGTTCTTGTCCACGTTCGTCATGTCGCCGAAGCTCGGCTCCGACGGCGTCGATTCCCCGCCGCATCCCGCCGCGCCGCCCACCAGGCCGCCCACGAGAACGGCGAGGCAGAAGCCCAACCAGCGCTTCATCGCCCGTACCCCCTTGCTAGCCAGACGTACGCATCGATCCGCCCACCAACAGATACGTGCCGATGACCGCGTCCGGTTTCCCGCGAGGGCGATGACGTCGCTTCCGCATGCAGGCTCTGGGACGTCGGGGCAGGTCTCAGACCCGCCCTACATGCCCTTCACGCCGAGGGCTTCGGGAACCGCCGGGGCTCCGGCGTCAGGACGATGTTGACGACGACGCCCTGGATCTGGATGTCGTCCGACGGGCGCACGAACGTCGGCGGGTAGCCCGCCTCCCGGTTCTCCGAAAGCAGCACCGCGTCTCCGCTCTCGCCGATGAAGATGCGCTTCAGACCGCTCCCGCCGTTCAGAAGGGCGACGACGATATCCCCGCTCCGAGGTGTCAGCTTCGGATCGACGATGACGCGCGACCCCGGCAGAATGTGCGCGTCCACCATCGAATCCCCTTCGACGATCAGCACATAGCATCCCGGACGCGCTCCCAGACCAGGGGCCCACGCGTACCAGTCGAGGATCTTCTGGTGCTCTTCGTCCAGCGGGCCCGCGTTCACATGACCCAGCACCGGCAGCATGATGACGCGGTCGACGCCCGCCTTCACGCCCGCCGATGGCGCGTCGGACGCCTCCTCCAGCAGATACGCCACAGGAACCCCGAAATAGGCTGATAGGCGGTCGAGCGTCTCCAGCCCCACCTGCTTGTTCTGGTTCCGCACCAACACGGAGATCGTCTGCTGCGACACGCCGAGAGCCGCCGCGAGCTCCTCCTGCGGAATCCGACGCCCCTCCCGAAGCTCCTTCTCTCGCAGCAGCCGGGACAATCGCAATCGCATCGGAGCCCTCCTTGACCGCCAGCATCCGCCGACACACTTGCTGGAACCAGTATATCACGTAGACTTCGTATGGATAACTAATAATACTGGTATACGGTGGCACTGGATACACGTTTGAGTGGGCTGAAGTTGGCGCTACGAAATGCCACGTCCTACCAGAAATACTGGTGAACCGGCAGAGGGAATCCCATGATTCCAGGGAAGATCGAGCCGAGCACGCCGGATGCCGCTGAGCGCGAGAGGCTGGCGGAACTCGCCGCGCGTGGCGACTGCGACGCATTCAGCCGACTCGCGGATGCTTACCGACGCCATCTCTGGCAGCACGCCCACGGGCTTTGCCGCGACGAGCATCGCGCCGACGATCTCGTCCAGGAGACCTTTCTGCGCGCGTGGCAGATGCGCGAGAGCTATGTCGTCGGGGCGAGCAGCTCATGGCTCAAGTGGTGCAAGCGCATCTTGCAGCGGCTCGCCATCGACGAGTGGCGGCGGGACCGAGCCATGCCCTGCGTCTCGCTGGATGCCTGCCTGGGCGACGCCGGGTCGCGCGAATCGATCGCGTCGCTGCGGGACCCGGCTCCGCTCGCCCACGAACGCCTGCGTGCGAAAGAAGATGCCGAGCGCGCCCGCCGGATTGTGGCAGCGCTCCCGGACCGGCAGCGGCAGGTGCTCTCGTTGCTCGCCGAAGGACACTCGCGCGAGGAGATCGGCAGGATGTTCGGGACGGCGCGGAACACGGTCCGCATCTACCTCTACCGCGCCCGCACCGCCGTGAGAGAGTCGCTGGCGGATTCCTGACCGCATCGCGGCGGCAGCCAAGAACGCCGCCGCGTTCGATTCCTCGCCGCCCTGCGTTGATTGACGCGCCCCGTGCCGCTGGCTACAATGCCCGCGTAGTCGAAACGGCACGGGGAGCCCCATCCGAATGCCCGCCCTCACGGACGCACAGCGCCTTTCCTTCGAGACCAACGGCTATCTCGTCATCCCGGAAGCCCTCTCACAAGACGAACTCGCCTCCGTCCGACGCGCTGCCGATGCCGCCGAAGCCCGATGGCGAACCGACACGTCCCTCAAAGGCTGGCGCACGCCCCGCATCGAGCAGGTGCAGGCTCCCATCGAATACGACGACCTGCTTTTCGACCTGCTGGAACACCCGGCCGTGTTCCCGCTCATCCGCGACATCCTCGGCGATGACGTGTCGATGATCGACAACGACTACTTCATCTCCCCGGCGCGGTGCAGGTCTCACACGGCTTGGCATCACGACGTCGGCATGGCGGGCGTCTACCATCCCCGCTCCGTCATGATGGTCAAGGCGTTCTACATCCTCGAAGACATCCCTGCGAACGGCGGCGCGACGCTCCTGCTGCCCGGATCGCACCGCTACCCGCTGGGCTTCGCTCTGCCGCAGGTGGACGACCCGTCCGACATGCCCAACGCGGTGAAGATGGCGCTGCCCGCCGGTTCCGCCTTCTTCTTCAACGGCAGGACGTACCATTCCTCGTCGCACAACGATTCGGACTCGCCGCGCCGCGTTCTCATCTACAACTACGGACACGCCTGGATGCGCATCTGGGAGGGCTACGAACCGTCGGAAGCGCTCCGGGCGAAGGCGACAACCCCGCTGCGCCGACAACTGCTCGGAATGACGAACCCCTACGGACCCTACGCCGTCAGCTCGTGAAGACGGCACCTACGAGGAGCGACCGATGAGCGACGACCTGAAGATCAAGAGCCACAACATCACCGACCGACCCAGCCGGTCGCCCGCGCGAGCGATGCTCCGAGCCGTCGGGCTCACCAACGACGACCTCGACCGCCCGATCATCGGCATCGCGAACACCTGGACGGAGCTGGGTCCCTGCAACCTGCACCTGCGGCGCATTGCCGAGAAGGTCAAGGAAGGCGTCCGAGCCGCTGGCGGAACCCCGCTGGAGTTCAATACGATCGTCATCTCCGACGGCATCTCGATGGGCACCGAGGGCATGAAGGCGTCCCTCGTCAGCCGTGAGACGATCGCCGACTCCATCGAGCTCGTCGTGCGCGGTCACTCGCTCGACGGCTTCGTCGCCCTCTCCGGCTGCGACAAGACGATCCCCGGCACCGTCATGGCGATGGCGCGGCTCAACCTGCCGTCCGTCATGCTCTACGGCGGAACCATCGCGCCGGGACGGTTCCAGGAACGCAACGTGACGATCCAAGACGTGTTCGAGGCGGTGGGAGCCTTCGCCGCCGGCAAGATGTCGGAGAACGAGCTCATCGAGCTCGAAGGAGAAGCCTGTCCCAACGCCGGAGCCTGCGGAGGGCAGTTCACCGCGAACACGATGGCGACCGCCATGGAGGTCCTCGGCGTCTCGATGATCGGCAGCGCGAGCGTCCCGGCGATGGACCCGCTCAAGGACGAGGTCGCGTTCCAAGTCGGCAAGCTCGTCATGGAAGTCCTGCGGAAGCGGCTCCTTCCGCGCGACATCATCACGCGCGAGGCGCTGGAGAACGCCATCGCGTCCGTCGCGATGACGGGCGGCTCGACGAACGCCGTGCTCCACCATCTCGCCATCGCGCGCGAAACGGGCGTGCCGCTCCATATCGACGACTTCGACCGCATCAGCGCCAAGACGCCGCTGCTCGCCGACCTCAAGCCGGGCGGACGCTACGTCGCCAACGACCTCTACCGCGCCGGCGGCGTGCCGCTCGTGGCAAAGCGCCTGCTCGACGGCGGATACCTCCACCGCGACTGCATCACGATCACGGGTCAGACCATCGGCGAAGCCGCGCTGACCGCCGTCGAGACGCCCGATCAGGACGTGGTTCGCCCGCTCTCGAACCCGATCAAGAAGACGGGCGGCATCCTCATCCTCAAGGGGAACTTGGCGTCCGAGGGCTGCGTCCTCAAGATCGTCGGGCACAACCGGATGCACCATCGCGGTCCCGCGCGGGTGTTCGACAACGAGGAGAGCTCCTTCGAGGCGGTGCAGACCGGGAAGATCAAGGCGGGCGACGTCGTCGTCATTCGGTATGAAGGACCCGTCGGCGGACCCGGCATGCGCGAGATGCTCGCCGTGACAGGCGCGATCGTCGGCGCGGGCATCAGCGACCAGGTGGCGTTGATCACCGATGGGCGCTTCTCCGGCGCGACGTACGGGTTCACCGTCGGGCATGTCGCTCCTGAAGCCGCCGTCGGGGGACCCATCGCGGCGGTGCGCGACGGTGACATGATCGTGCTCGATACGGAGACGAGGACGCTCAAGGTCGAGCTCTCGGACGAGGAGATCGCGGCGCGTCTGCGCGACTGGAAGAGGCCGGAGCCGCGCTACACGACGGGCGTCATGGCGAAGTACGCCCGGCTCGTCTCCTCGGCAGCCGAAGGCGCTGTGACCAGCTAGCGTCCGTCGCTGTCGGCGCGCTTGCGCCAGTCCGACGGAAGCGAGGTCGCAGCGATACCGTGGGCTTGTGGTTGGTGGCGGATCTGAGACCCGCCCCGACCGCGCGTCAACGCCGCTCGGTGCGCAGCGGCAGCGAACGGAAGGAATCGTCGCGTGTCGTCCAACCTGATCGCGTTGCAGAACCGATTCCTGGGAACCGGCGACACCGTCTACGACATCCTCTCCCGACTGCACTCGCAACAGGGCTACATCTCCGACGCCGACATCCTCCGCATCGCGCGGGAACACCACCTGCCGCCCCAGCATGTCCGTTCAACAGCGAAGTTCTACGAGGAGCTCGCCCACGACCGACCGGCGCGGCACGTCGTCAAGGTGTGCAACGGCGAAGCGTGCGGCGCAGCCGGCGGATCGACCCTCAAAGCCGAGCTGGAATGCGATCTGGCAGGCTCTGCCGATGTGCGGGTCGAAGAGGTCTCCTGCCTCGGATACTGCGGCAAGGGCCCCAACGCGATGGTGGACGGTACGCCGCTCAGCCTGCGCGATCCCGAAACCCGCGCGATCGTCGTCCGATCCCTCACCGAAGACACGGCACACGGACTCGAAGAGCCGACGAACGCCTTCTATACGCCCGTTGAAGGCAAGCCCCGCATCGTCATGCGCCACTTCGACGGCGATGTCGTCTCGCTGGAGCACGCCCGGCGCGCCGGCATCTACGACGCGCTGGAGAAGGCCGTCGCGGCGATGACGCCTGCCGAGCTCCGCGCCGAAGTGACAGCGAGCCAACTGCGCGGACGCGGCGGAGCCGGGTTCCCGACGGGGACGAAGTTCCAGACCGTCGCCGAATCGCCCGTGTCGGACGGTTCCGGAAGGCGGTTCGTCGTCGTCAATTTCGACGAAGGTGACGCGGGGGCGTATATTGACAAGGAGATCGTCGAGCGGGACCCGCACAGCCTGATCGAGGGAACGCTGCTCGCCGCCTATGCCTGTGGGGCCCAAGAAGCAGTCATCTACGCGCGGTTCGAGTATCCGCAAGCCATCGGCGTGCTCCGTCGCGCCGTCGAGGAGGCGCAGGCTGCCGAGTTCATCGGTTCCCCCGTGTCGGGCTCGTCGTTCCGATGCGACGTGCGGGTCGTCGAGGGCAAGGGAGCCTACATCTGCGGCGAGGAGACGAGCCTTCTTCGCTCGCTGGAGGGGCTTCCCGCGCTCGTGAGCACGCGCCCGCCGTTTCCGGCGCAGAAGGGCTTGTGGGGCTGCCCGACGGCGGTCAACAACGTCGAGACGCTCCACAATCTGCCGTGGATCGTCGCGCACGGCGGAGTCGCCTATTCCGCGCTGGGACACGAGCGGTCGCGCGGGACGAAAGCCGTCAGCCTGAACACCCGCGTCCGTCGTCCGGGAATGTACGAGGTCGAGTTCGGTGTCACGCTGCGAGAGCTCCTCTTCGATCTCGCCGGAGGCATGGAGGAGGGGCAGCGGTTCAAGGCGGTTCAGATCGGGGGCCCCCTGGGCGCAATCCTATCCGAACGCGCGCTGGATACGCCCATCGACTTCGAATCGCTGGCGAAGGTCGGCGGGCTGCTGGGACACGGAGGGATCGTCGTCTACTCGCACGAAGACGATCTCGTCCACGTCGCGCGCGGGCTAATGAAGTTCTGCGCCGTCGAGAGCTGCGGCAAGTGCTTCCCGTGCCGGATCGGCTCCGTTCGAGGCGTCGAGCTGATCGACCAGATGATCGAGACCGGTGTCACGGAGAGCCGATTGGCGCTCTTGGGCGACCTGTGCGAGACGATGAAGTTCGGTTCGCTCTGCGGATTGGGAGGGATGCTCCCAGCGCCCATCGAGTCGATCCTGCGCGATTTCCCCCAGGAGTTCGCCCGATATCGGTAACGGGGTCCGTCGGCTTCTGCTCACAGTTCGTTCCGAACGGCGCAAGGAATCGACGACACAGACGACGAGGGAGGCTCGCGTGAACCCGCTTCCGGGCAGTGCGACGGTCACGGTCACCATCGACGGCATCCAGACGCGCGTCGCGCCGGACGCGACGATCCTCGCGGCGGCGCGGTCCGTCGGGCGAGAGGTTCCGACGCTCTGCTACTCGGACCGGCTCAAGCCCTACGGCGCGTGCCGCGTCTGCATGGTCGAGCACGATGGCAGGAAGCCCGTCGCGGCGTGTCACACCGTCGTGACGCCCGACGCGAGCTACCGCACGCGATCGCCGTTCCTGTCGCGGCTGCGGCGGAACATCGTCGAGCTGATTGTCAGCGATCACCCGCTGGAATGCCTCTCCTGCGCGGCGAACGGGCGGTGCGAGCTCCAATCGCTCGCGTCCGAAGTGGGGCTCCGCGTGCCGCGCTACGAGAACCCCCGAACCCACACGCCGCCGCGCGACGACTCCCATCCCTTCATCAAGCTGGAGATGGAGAAGTGCATCGGCTGCGCCCGGTGCGTCCGCGCGTGCGACGAGGTGCAGGGATCCTTCATCCTCGGCATGGCGGGACGCGGCTACGATGTCCGCGTCATCGCAGGCAACGACACGGGCATGGAGGAGGCGGACTGCGCGAGCTGCGGTCAGTGCGTCTTCGAGTGCCCCGTCGCGGCGCTGGAGGAGCCCGGCACGCGGGAACACGGCTTGCCCGACCGCTCGGTCAAGACGACGTGCGCCTACTGCGGCGTCGGATGTTCCCTCGTGGCGCACATCAAGGACGAGCGGATCATCCAGATCGAGCCGGACCTCGCCGGTTCCGCGAACCGAGGTCACGCCTGCGTCAAGGGCAGATTCGCCCACCAGTACGCGCGCTCACAGGATCGCCTCACGTCGCCGCTCATCCGTCAACCGGACGGGACGTTCCGCGAGGCGTCGTGGGACGAGGCGCTCGACCTGATCGCGTCGCGTCTCTCGCAGACCCGCGAGGAGCACGGGCCCGACGCCTTCGGGGTCATCAGTTCGTCGCGCTGCACGAACGAAGAGAACTATCTGATGCAGAAGTTCGCGCGGGTCGTCATGGGGACCAACTCCATCGACAACTGCTCGCGCGTGTGCCACTCGCCGTCGGCGTACGCGCTGGCGAACGCCTTGGGAACCGGCGCGGGAACCAGCAGCTTCCAGGACGTGGAGCGTTCCGACCTGCTGCTGATTGTCGGCGCGAACCCGACGGAGGCGCATCCGGTCTTCGGAGCGCGCATCCGACAGGCGGCGCTCAAGGGCTGCAAGCTGATCGTCCTCGATCCGAGGAACACGGAGCTCGCGCGGCTGGCGGATATCCACGTCGCGCTGCGTCCCGGTTCCAACGTCGCCGTCATCAACGCGATGATCCGCGTGCTGATCGACGAAGGCTACATCGACACGGGCTTCGTCGCGGGCCACACCGAGGGCTTCGAAGAGCTCCAGGCGGAACTTGTTGACTGCACGCCGGAATGGGCGTCCGAGCTGAGCGGCGTTCCCGCCGACACGATCCGGGCGGCGGCGCGACTCTACGGGAACGCGCGCGCGGCGCAGACGCTCTGGGGTTTGGGCGTCACCGAGGCGGGACACGGTTCCAACGCGGCGTTCGGGCTCATCAACATGGCGGTTCTCACGGCGAACGTCGGCAGACCCGGCACGGGAGCCAGCCCGATCCGAGGGCAGAACAACGTCCAGGGCGCGGCGGACGTCGGCGCGCTACCGGACGTGTTCACGGACTACCGCCCAGTGTCCGACCCCATCGCGCGCGCGGCGCACCTGAAGGTCTGGGGCGTCGAGCCGCCGTCGAACAAGGGCTTGCGCATCCCCGACATGCTCGACGCCGCCCAAGAGGGCACGCTCAAGGCGATGTACATCCTCGCCGAGGACATCGCGTTGTCGGACCCCAACACGGCGCACGTCGTCGGGGCGCTCGAATCGCTCGACTTCCTCGTCGTTCAGGAGATCTTCATGAACCCGACGGCGGAGCTCGCCGACGTGGTTCTGCCGGGGGCGAGCTTCCTGGAGAAGGACGGAACCTTCGTCAACAGCGATCGGCGCATCCAGCGCGTCCGCCGCGCCATGGATCCGCTCCCCGGCGCGATGCCCGACGGCGACATCGTCAACGCCATCGCCCGGAAGATGGGTCACGACCTCGCCGCCGACAACGGACCCGGCACGCCCATCGTTCCGAGCCGCATCATGGACGAGATCGCCTCCCTGAACGCCAAGTGGGGCGGCGTCAGCTACCGGCGGCTCGACGAAGCGGGGTTCCTCCAGTGGCCCTGTTACGACGAGAACCATCCGGGAACCGAGATGCTCCACACGGGCGGGCAGTTTCTGCGCGGCAAGGCTCGGCTCACCCCGACGCCCTGGCAAGAGCCCGGCGAGCTCCCGGACGACGAGTATCCGCTGATGCTGACGACCGGCAGGCAGCTCTTCCACTACAACGCGGGGACGATGACGCGCCGGACGGACATCGTGCAGCTCGACGTCGCCAAGGAGGAGACGCTGCGGATGCATCCGAGCGACGCGCGGCGGCTGTCGATCCACCACGGCGACATCGTGCGCGTCACGTCGCGGCGGGGCTCCGTCGATGTGCGTCTCGAAGTGACCCGCGCGACGAATCCGGGAACCGTGTTCATGACCTTCCACTTCCCGGAATCGCGGACGAACCTGCTGGTGAGCTGCGCCGCCGACGAGTTCACGGGCTGCCCGGAGTACAAGATCTGCGCCGTGCGCGTCGAACCGTCCGCCCAGGGAGCCCCGCGCGAGCGTCCCGCGCCCAATACCTCCTAGTGGTCTGTCATGGTGGTTATGACGATAACCTCGATGGGCCTTCGCGCAGGGCTTTCGGAATCGTCATTCCCGCGAAAGCGGGAATCCAGAGACTCTAGGCTCCCGCTTTCGCGGGAGCGACAAGCACTGATCGCCGGTGCTCGGGGCGTCGAGTAGCTCTGGGTACCACACTGACTGACCACTGGGCTCCGGCTCTCGCGGGAGCGACAGGTGAAGGGGCGGGAACGACGAGCGCTGGTGAGCAAAGGACATGTCCACTGAGTATTCCCGATCGCACACGCAACGACGTCCTCATTGAAGCAGGTCATCGATGCGCGATCACGACGTGCAGGAAGTATCCTGTTGATGTCCACCACATTGTCTCACGCCAACAGAAAGGAAGCAATGAGTTCGAGAACCTGATCGCTCTCTGCACGGAGTGCCACGCTCGGGCCCACCGTACGAAGGAGATCAGCTCGAAGGCGCTCCAGGCGTACAAGGCCAATCTCTCACTACTGAACCACCGATATGGTGAGATGGAGAGACGACTGCTCCAGTACTTCGCAGACGACCCGACGAACCAGGTTGCCAAACTGCCTGGAGGGCTTGACGTGTTGCTGATGTATCTCATCAAGGACAAGATGATCGCAGAGATATCCGTGGGCGGAACCGTGAAGATCCTTGGGTTATCGGCTGTCAAAGGCTATCAGCTGACACAGGAGGGGAAGCAACTTGTTGAGTCCATCCGCAAAGGTGACGCTATCCCTTAGCTGTGGTTGCTAGTTTCGCTGTCTGAAGCAACAGGACGGAACCGGTACTTGGCGCACAGTGGCGGCAAGTCCGCACCGTTTCCGAACTGCACTCGACTTGCCCAAGACGTCTGGACACAACTCCTAGTGCCACGAAGCGTCAACGATCGCGGAGGATTCCGCCATGCCGCATCTCGCCGTGTTTCCCAAGGGCTACATGGACGACCTGTGCGTCCACAAGACGATGACGCTCCTCGACTGGATCGAGCTCGCCTCCGAGCTAGACGTGGAGGGCTTGGAGTTCTACGACGGGTTCTTCGAGTCCTTCGAGCCGGAGTACCTCGACCGCGTCCGGAAGGCGCTCGACGCGAAGCGGCTCGCGATGCCGATGCTCTGCTTCTCGCCCGACTTCACCCAGCCCGACCCCGACGCCCGCCAGCGCGAGATCGAGCGCACCCAGCGCGGCATCGAGCTTTCGGCGCGGTTGGGCGGCGTGACCTGCCGCGTCCTGTCGGGACAGGCGCGGCCCGAAGTGGAACGCGCCGACGGCGTCCGCTGGACGGTCGAGTGCATCCGGGCGCTCCTGCCGCATGCGGAACGCCACGGCATCGTCTTGGCGATGGAGAACCACTACAAGGACGGCTACTGGCTCTACCGCGAGTTCGCCCAGCGCATGGACGTGTTCTTGGAGATCGTCGATCAGATCGACTCACCGTGGTTCCGCGTGAACTACGATCCGTCGAACGCGCTCGTGGCAGGCGACGATCCCATCGAGCTCCTGCATGCCGTCAAGACGCGCGTCGTCTCGATGCACGCCAGCGACCGCTACCTATCCACTGGAAACCTCGACGACCTCAAGCAGGCGGACGGCACGCTGGGATACGTCAGCACGCTCAAGCACGGAGTCATCGGCGAGGGGCTGAACGACTACGACGCGATCTTCTCGGCGCTGGCGGGCGTCGGCTTCGACGGGTGGGTCTCCATCGAGGACGGCGAGAACGGCATGGACGACCTGCGCGCGTCCGTTGCCTTCCTGCGCGAGAAGATGCGGAAGCACTTCCCGGCATCCAGCGCTTGACGCGCTGACCCATCGCAGCCAGCAGGGCGAATGCAGGGCGGGTTTCAACCCGCCCAACTGCTTCAGGCGTCGTATGGAGGATGAGCGTTCACCGCGCCCGAGAGTGCGGCGTCAGGAAGGACGGAACCGCATCGGGTCGCCCGCCGTCGGGCTGCCGGAGGGAGGTCGGCTAGCTCTCGGCGTTCTGCGCCTTCCGGTTCTTGGCGCGACGCTTCTGACGCTGCCGAATCTGACTTCTGCGTGCGTTCTTGCCGCTCTTCGTGCGTGCCATGTAGGCTGTATCCTTCCTGAATCGCGTTTTCCGTTCAGAACAGGGCGTCCGCCTTGCCAGTGGGCGAGGCGATCTGTTGGGGCTTCGCCTGGGTCGATGCCGACTGCCATGATCGGGTCTTGGCGTTCCTGCCCGCCGTCGTTGCGCCCGCCTTCTTCGTGGACGCTGCCTGAGCTCGTTTCTCGATCTTCGTCTCTGCCTTCGCCGGTTCTGCCGGCTTGGTCGTCGGCTGGCGATGATTCCTCTGCACCAAACGTATCACCGGCATGGGGGCGAGTCAATCGACGCAGCGCTCATCCAGGGCTGTTTCATGAAGCCCCTCGGACCCCGCACGGCGGGGTCCAGACGAACGTCCACTGCTCCGACGGGACACCAGCCGTCCATGGAGCCACCGTTTCCGCCCCGTCGCTCCCGCGAAAGCGGGAGCCCAGAGTCCTGGATTCCCGCTTCCTGGCCCCGCGAAGGCGGAGCTCGCGGGAATGACCCGTTGGGTGGACCCGATTCGGGATCAGGCGGTCCGTTCTTGAAACAGCCCTGGCGCTCATCGGGCTATGGGACGTGTTGGGGATGTGTCAAGCACGCGCGCCAGGGAGATGGCTGTGGTCTTGGGAGCGGACGTCACTTTGGCAGACGTTCACGCTGCCGTAGGCGCAGGTTCCATCTGGCGAGGCAACCATCGCGTGCCAACGCCTGCTGTCCACGGTCCGATCGATTGCGCGGCGGCAATGGGCAGAAATCAGCCATAGGGAATGAGGTAAGGGTGGTTCTGGGAACCGCCCTACCTGGCTGACCGTTGGCGTGGGTTACTTGTGAATGACCATCCGGCGCGTCTCGCGGAAGCTGCCCGCGCGGAGCTCGTAGACGTACACCCCGCTCGCGACCCTCTCCCCGAGCTCGTTCCGACCGTCTCAGTACGCCGCCTCGTCACGCGACGTGTAGTAGCCCGGCTCGCGGTAGCCCAGGTCGAGCTTGCGCACCAGGGAACCCGCCACGTCGTAGACGCTCACCGTGACGGCGGAGCCTTCCTTCAGCTCGAAGGGAATCCACGTCTCCGGGTTGAAGGGGTTGGGGTCGTTCGCCATGAGGCGCGTGAAGATGGGCGCAGGACGGACGGCAACCGCCGGAGGCACGCTCGCGGCGACCTCCTTCGTCGCCACGTTCCCGCTGGCGTCCAGCGCGCCGACGACCAGCGCGGGAAGGGCTGGGCTGACGATGTGCTTGATCCTCGTCGGACCCATCAGGTTGGTCGTCGGCTCGAGAGCCTTCGGGTCGTAGGTGACATTGACCATCTCGCCGTCAGCGACGACGTACCCGGCGATCGTCGCCGAGACGGTCGGCGACTCATTGCACGTGTCGGTGACCAAGTAGCGGACGAGGAAGAATCCGTTCGGGTTGCTGCCGTCGGACTTCTTCCCTCCGGCGGGCACGGCTCCCTTCTTGGCGGGCTCACCGGCTGGGTTGATCGTCGGCGTCAGCGATGCCGTGATGGACGGCGCGATGGTGTCCTTGACGATTACCGTGCGCGTCTCAGTCGACGAGTTGCCGCTAGCGTCCGTTGCTGTGTAGATGATGGTGTACTCACCCGGCGTGCCCGCATCGACTGCGCCACCGATGGCGAGCGTCGGGCTCCGGTCGTCGCTTCGGGTTGTGTAGCGGATGAGCCAGGCTCAATCAACGGGCGAGGTGCAGGCAGGCGCACTGCTTCGGGCTCAGCGGGACGGGATAGGCGCGATCAGGAGGCGCGGTCGCGCATCTCGCGGAGGAAGTCGTCGACCATCGCGTCGAGGTCGAACCGGGGCTGCCAGTCCCATTCGCGTTCCGCCGCGCTGTCGTCGATGGGCAGGAGGGCTTTGTCGAGCAGCGCCTGCGTCTCGAGGTTCGGCTCGAAGGAGATGCGCGCCGTTGGTATGCGCGCGCGAACGGCATCGGCGATCTCGCCCGCGCTGGGCGTCGGCGGCACGCCGTCCATCAGGTAGTGAACCGTCTCGATCCGGTCTGCCGGCGCGTCCGCCAGCTCGATGGTTCCCCTCGCGGCGTCCTTGTAGTAGAGCAGCGGGCAGCGCGTCTCCGGCTTCACCCACACGACGAACGGGTTCCCCTTCGCGCTCTCCTCGATCATCCACGACGTGTACTGGACAACGCCCGGATTGCTGACACCGGGTCCCACGACGGACGGATAGCGGAACCCCCGCACGTCGAGACCGTACTTCCGCCGGTAGAAGCTCGCCAGATTCTCGCCGAAGAGCTTCGTCGCGCCGTAGATGAGCGTCGGCTTCTGGATCGAGTCGTCGCGCATGACGCCGTCGTGGACGCCCGACCCGAAGACCGCCATGCTGCTCGCGAAGAGGACCTTCGGCACGTCGAACAACCGCGCCGCCTCGAAGACGTAGAACGTCCCCAACACGTTCGCCTGGATGGAGCCGGACGGGTCCGCCTCCGACGGAACCGACAGCATCGCTCCCAGATGGTAGATGACTTCCGGAGCCGCCTCCTTGACCGCGTGCAGGACGTGGTCGAAGTCACCGACGTCGCCGCGCCGGATCGTCAGCCCATCGGCGATGTCTGCCACGCGATCCGTCGCGCCGCTCCGGCTGAACAGCGTCACCTCGTCGCCCCGCGCGACGAGCATCCGAGCGATCTCCGCCCCGACGAAGCCCGTTCCGCCCGTGATGAGAACCCGCACGTCATCCCTCCCGATCCGCTAGGCCGCCCTCAGTCGAACTCCACGTCCCCGAATCGTACGCACCGGAGCTCGCCGCCGATCACCTCCGCGATCACGACCTCCGTGTTCCTCAGACGCCGCCGGAAGGCGAACTCCGGCGCCACGTTCGCCAGGACGAGCGGCAGCCCCGCCGCGAAGACCCCGCCGTGGCTCACCAAGAGCGCGTCGCCGTCCTCGCTCAACACGTGTTCGATGAACGGTAGAAACCGACGCTCGATGTCGCGTTGGCTCTCACCGCCGCCCACGCGCGCGCCCAGGTCCCCGTCGATCAGCCAACGGCGCATCGTCTCCTCGAACTGGGCACTGCTCTCCGGCGTGTACTCTTGCATCTCATAGTCGCCGACGTCGAACTCGCGGAGTCCCTCGTCGGGCGTCACGGCGGCGATGCGCAGCCGCGCCGCGACGATCTCCGCCGTCTGGACGGCGCGGATCAGCGGACTCGTGAAGATGCGGGCGATCCCCGCGCCGACGAGCGATTCGGCGAGGGCGTCCGCCTGCCGGACGCCGGTCTCGGTCAACGGAAAGCCCTCCGCGCGGTTCACGTAGATTCGCCGTGTGTTCGCTTCGCTCTCGCCGTGGCGCGTGAAGTAGAGGCGCATAGGCGCTCCGTGGCGTCAGGAGGGCAGGCAGATTCGGCTACAATCCGGCGAAGGGAGTCTACACGACAGGCTGTGGGCGTAGCACCCTGAGCTTTCCTTGACAAGCGTTTTGTTTTGCGTAGTCTCTATGGTGCTGGTCACCTTCGATGCCGGCTGGAACACGCTGGGTCAGGCGATGGCGCTTTGGAACTACCCGGCTGCCACGGACTTGACGATCGTGAAGGTTTCCGATCCCTCGAATCTGTTGAGAGTCGTCGGAAACAAGCTGCGAGTCACCAACCACGACCAGACGAACTCTGTCGCGCGCATGACGTTCCTGCACGTGATCATCGGTGGCGGCTCGAATGCGTTGCCGTCGGTCGATCCGTGACATGACGGCGCAGTGAACGAGGTCTCCGATGAAAGCCTATGCTCGATGGAGCTTGTGCCGTTGGCTCGTCTTGACGTTCCTGGTGGCAACGGCGGCTTCGGGGCAAGAGGCGACGTGGATTCCTTCGAAGATCATCGGGTGCGA
>Ga0194120_10001373_pt1 | contig 44668 bp, 46 predicted proteins | sample TA2MahCa65mmetaG_FD_148642 | JGI IMG/M metagenome (GOLD analysis project Ga0194120, IMG submission 148642) | Freshwater microbial communities from Lake Tanganyika, Tanzania - TA2015019 Mahale Deep Cast 65m | ecosystem: Environmental > Aquatic > Freshwater > Lake | place: Tanzania: Lake... | reverse complement strand
ATTGATTTGGCTGACCAGAAGATACTGGCAATAGTCCAAGCGGGTGACGTTTTGAGTTTTGGGTCGCATACTCCCAAACTTATCGGCTTTTTGCCTGTTCGTCAAACACTCAGTTTTGCGTAAGTCCTAAATCATTTCTATCGGCTTCTTGTTGTCCATGGCTATCTCCTCTTTTCCTAGATAGCCTTGTTTTACCCCACTTTTGATGCGATTGCCCTAACTCCGACCCCGCCTCCACAAAAAATCCATCGCGGTAGAATAAGGTAACCGTCAACGGAGGCAACTATGGCTGTGCTCGAAGCGAATCAAGTGAAAAAGCAATACCAAATGGGCGAGGTCACCGTCAGTGCCCTTGATGATGTGAGCCTCGTCGTGAACAAAGGCGAATTTGTGGCGATCATGGGGCCGTCGGGATCGGGCAAATCCACACTTTTGCATTTGCTCGGCGGGCTGGATGGGACAAGCGACGGCGAGATCACTCTCGCCGGACAGCCCCTCTCGCAACTGAACGACAACCAAATCACCGTCGTCCGCCGCCGCAAGGTCGGCTTCATCTTTCAGTTTTACAACTTACTGCCCACCCTCACCGCCGAAGAAAATGTAGGCTTGCCCCTGCTCATCGACGGGCAGGCCCTCGACAAACACCGCGAGCGACTCGAACGGCTGTTGGCCCTCGTCGGCCTCTCCGATCGCGCGCACCACAAGCCCGATCAACTTTCCGGCGGCCAGCAACAGCGCGTGGCCATCGCCCGCGCCTTCGTGAACGAGCCGGAAATCGTGCTGGCCGATGAACCCACCGGCAACCTCGATTCAAAATCGGGCACGGCCATCCTCGAACTTCTGCGGAAGACTTGCGACGAATTGGGGGCGACCATTGTGATGGTCACTCACGATCCGCGCGCCGCCTCTTTCGCCGACCGCGTTGTGTTTCTGAAAGATGGCAAGATCGTGCGCGAACTGAAGAACGGAAGCACGGGCCACAGCGTCCAGCCCATCATGGATGTGATGGCCGGGCTGGAGTTGTGATTGCGGTTATGGAACAAAGCCTCACTGACCCTAACGCTCTCCCCGCGGCTCGCGCATCGTCAGCTCGGCGTTCGCGCGCATTGTATATTTGGGGCAAACTGCCGCAGCTCACGCCGCTCATCCTCGCCCTGCGCAACATGCGCGCGCGGCTGTGGCGCACCCTGCTCACCTGCCTTGGCATCATTCTCGGCGTGGCCGTCATCCTCGCCATTTCCATCACCAACGACAGCACCCTCAAATCCATCCGCAACGTGTTCGACGAAGCCTCGGGCAGAGCCAGCCTCATCGTCGAAGCCAGCTCGCCCAGCAGTGAAGGGATCCGGGAATCGGTCGCCGCTCGAGTCCGGTCGTTCGACGGAGTCGTCGTCGCCGCCCCGTCGGTGCGCGCCACCACCCTGCTGGCCGCCGAATCCGAAAACTGGCAAATCGTCTTCACCATGAACGGGCAAGCGGCGGGCAATACCCTGCAAGTGCTCGGCGTCGATCCGGCCATTGACCGCGACGCGCGCGATTATGAAATCATCGCCGGGCGCTGGCTGAAAGACGGCGCGTACGAGGCCATCGTCACCGACGAATATGCCGCCGAGAAAGAGCTCGAACTCGGCGACGATCTGATCATCATTCTTCCCGGCGGCGGGGTGGAGCGGTTGCCCATCGTCGGCCTGATCAAACGCGACGGCGCGGGCCTGCTCAACGACGGGGACATCGCCTTCGTTTCCATCACGGTGGTGCAAGACCTTTTCGAGCGCGGCGGCTCGATTGACGACGTGAGCATCGTCACCACGCCGGAGATCGCCAACAACACCAACGAACTCACGAAATTAAAAGAGGGGCTGGCCGAACGACTCGGCGAAGAATACACCGTGTCGTACCCGGCCTCGCGCGGGCAACTCGTCACCCAAATGCTGTCCACCTATCAACAGGGCCTGCAATTCTTTTCGGTCGTTGCCCTCTTCGTCGGCGCGTTCCTCATTTACAACGCCTTCAGCATGACCGTGCTCGAGCGCACCCGCGAGATCGGTATGCTTCGCGCGCTCGGCTCCACTCGCGCCCAAATCGCCTCGATGGTGCTCACCGAAGCCGCCGCCCTCGCCGTCATCGGCTCGGCGCTCGGCGTGGCTTTCGGAGTCGTGCTGGCGCGCGGCCTCATTTGGATGCTCGGCGCGGTCGTCTCCACCAGCGTGGACATCATCGAAGTGCCGCTCAGCGGACTCATCACCGCAGTGGGCATCGGCACGGCGGTGACGGTGGGCAGTGCGCTCATGCCCGCATTGCAAGCGGCGCGCACCTCGCCGCTCGAAGCTCTGCGCGTGCAGGCCCGCCCGGCGTCGCGCCTTCGGCACATCTCGTGGATCAGCGGCCTCGTGCTCATGGCCGCCGCGTGGATTTCCATTTACAGGATCAACTGGCCGCCGGAGATCAGTTTCAACATCGGCTCCCTCTCGATTCTGATTCTGCTCTTCGGCGCAACCCTCACCGTGCCGCTCGTCGTCGGCGCCGCCGACCGCATCGCCCGCCCGGTTGCCATCGCCATCTTCGGCAACGAAGGCATGTTGGGCGCGGGCAACGTCAGCCGCTCCACGGGCCGCACCTCGCTCACCGTCGCCTCACTCATGATCGGGTTGGCGATGGTCATCGCCAACAACTCGCTGGCCACCGCCTTCATCACCGACATCACCGCGTGGGTCGAAACCGCCATCGGCGGCGACCTGTATGTGCGCGCCCCTCTTCCGATGCGCGAGAACTTCGAGCGGCAGCTGCTCGGCGTGCCCGGAGTCGGCGGCGTCACCAAGATTCGCTACTTCTCGGTGAAGGTGGCGAAATCGGAAATCCCACCCAATGTCGCCGAGCAAGACACCGTCATCTTCGCCGCCATCGATCCCGACACGTATCGCGCGGTGGGCGAATTCGAGTTTGCCACCAATCAGGGGGACGCCGACGCGAACTGGGCGCGGTTCCGGCGGGGCGACGCGCTCTTCATCTCCAACGTGGTGGCCGACCGCTACAATCTCGAACAGGGAGACACACTGCGGCTCGTGACTCGGCGCGGCGAACACGATTTTTATGTGGCCGCGCTGGCGGTGGACTTCACCGGGCAGGGCATGATTGTGAGCGGAAGTTGGAATGACATGCAGAGGTGGTTCGGCGAACACAACGTGGATCGATACACCATCAGCCTTGCGCCGGGATATACCACCGAAGAAGTGGCGGCGGAGATTGAGAGCCGGTATCAGGACACACGCAGCATCAGCGTGGAAACCACCGACGAATTCAAGAAACAGATTCTCGATCTGTCGGAGCAGTCGTTTCGGTTGTTCGATGTGCTGGGGTTGATCGGGGTCGTCGTCGCCGCGCTGGGCGTGATCAACACGCTGATGATGAATGTGCTGGAGCGCCAGCGCGAGATCGGCGCACTGCGATCATTGGGACTCACCCGCTGGCAGACGACGAAGATGGTGCTGGCCGAGGCGGCCACGCTGGGGGCCATCGGCGGGGTGTTCGGCTTGGCCTTCGGTTACGTGATGTCGAAAATTTTTGTGCTGGCCCTCAACACCATCAGCGGCTACGATCTCGAATACATCTTTGCGCCCGAAGCGTTCGCGGTGAGCGTATTCATCGCGCTCGGCGTGTCACAGTTCGCCGCGCTCTACCCGGCGTGGAAGGCGGCGGGGGTGAACATCGTCGAGGCGATCAAGCACGAATAACTGCCTGCAGAGTCTGGCGCACTTGCGCCAAGTGATCTTCGGCGTGGGAGACGATGAATACTTCTATGATGTCGGCCACCGTCATCTCTCCCCGCCGAATGTGAATGCCTTTTTTGCCGCGCTCGGTTGCCGACATGGCGCGGATGGCTCCCGCCGCGCTTCTGACTTCTTCCTTCAACCAACGGATCGCCTCCCCCGGGTTTCCGGTTGCGCCGCGTTCAACACCCTCGAGACGTTCCGGCGCATCGAGAGTCCGGCCAAACTGCGGGGGTTGACCATCTTCAGCGATAAGCGCCCGGCAGTGGCCGAGCCAATATGGGATCATCTCGACGAGATGTCCCAAAATCTGCATGGCTGACCACTCGTTTTCGCCAGCCGGGTTGCGAAGCCTCTGCATCACACCGGGTTGCTGTAGTTCGGCTGTGAGTTGTTCGCACACTTTTTCAAGGCGGCGAGCCTGCGCCTCAATGATGGCGGTGGTGTTTTCCATAGTTGTTTTCCGTTAACGGCGCGGTTAGGAAGACTGTTCGTCTGCGCCTGCCAACAAACCGGCAGTGGTTATGTCTTCGTCTATTTCCGGCCAGTGCAGGCTCACACCCCCGCCGCCAATTTCGTACCGCTCTCTCTGTTCAGCCGTAGCCTCATGGAGCAACGGAAACCAGATAACCGGAACACTGACGATCCGCCCATCGGTGAGATGAACTTCCATCATCTCATCTTTGAATTTGACGGTTTTGGCCAGCGCGGTCATTGGCCAATAGGCTCGTCGGAATTTTAGTTTTGGTTTAGATTGGCTTTCAATCCAGGTGCTCATGCCAGGCCTCCAGTAGTTCTGTTTGGTGATTTGGATTCTCTGTCTTGATAAAAACGGGGCTCTCGTTTGCCCTGAATCTTTTGCCGGATGCTTGGAAAGTCCTTGCCTTTGGGCATGACAAACAAACAACGGCTATGGCTACGGGCCTCCCATAGTTCGCCCAAATCACGTTTCTCCTTGCTGTCGTCGTTGCTCCAACGGTCTGCGCCTTTATACTCAACCACCAAAATACGTTCGTCTTTCAATTTGCAGACGAAATCGGGAAAGAAGCGATCTGTGCTGGTTTGTATCCAGAATGAATGTTGAGGCTTGCGTTCAATGTTCCTGACCCAAAACTCGACTTCAGGCAGTTGGTCAATGAACTGAGCGCATTCAAATTCCTCGCCATCGCCTTTCAGGTCACCGATGTGCGGATAATAATGCCTGTTGAATTTGTATGCTCCGCGATACAGCGTGTTGTAGGGGTAAGCGTTAGGGTCGTATGAAAAGCAAATATCAGGCGTGACAACAAGCGGTGTCGTCGAGTCAGGCAAAAGCAAATGGCTGAATGCTTTTTGGTGGGCATTTTTGCGATCACTGTCAATTTTTCTCTCTGCGGCGGCGCGCAACCGGATTTTGTTGTGGACTAAAAATTCAAGGGTCAAGCCGCGCCCGTCCATCAGGCTTCGTATCATGCGTTGCAAAAAGCGCCCAACATCTTCGGTTTCCAAATCGATGTGCGGGATGTGAAACTCAAGCCAATGAATCAGGTCGCCCGCTGTCCAGCGGTCAAGCGACAGCGCCATTTGTCGGGCGCGTAAATCCTCTAGGAAGTTGACGACAACTTTGCCTTGCTCGTTCACGTCCACTAAACCTGCTTGGCCGCCGTGTCTTTCCGACTCAAATTCAGTTTCGCTTAATGCGGCATCGGCCTCGGACAAGTCCCATAGTTCTTCGCGGAAGTGTGTATCTTCAAATGGCTCAAAGAGTTCGCCTTGCTTGATAGACAACAGCGGTACGGCAAAGGCTTCGCCGTGCTCGGCAGGCGTGCGGGTGGCGTTGCCGAGTGTCTGCGGAGGGTTGCTTATCGAAAAGCCGCGTGATTGCCGATAAAGGTTTTCGAGTGCGGCTTGGTCGGCAGGCGTGTTCATTTGACTCGCCAACACCAGACGGTCATCCTCCGTCATTGGGCCTGTGAACGTCAGGGTCCTGGCTTCTCTGTCGAATAGAACTTTTCCAGCCGTCGTGGGCGGCAGATAGGAGAGGTCCGGGACAGTGGCAAGCGTGGCGGTGGCAGAGGGTTGCCAAAGCCCAATCATCGGCGGGGTATCACCCGGCAGCGGCGCAACGGCAATCAGATCGTTCACTTCCAAACGGTTGAAGCCACTATCTACTAATGCATCTTTCAGGGCTTTGGCGGTTTCTTCAAAACTGGATGACGTGGCAAACGCATAAGCACGGTTGAGTTCGGGGCGTCCTTTGCGTTTGGCGTTGGGCATTCTCAAAACGCGCCCAAGAATTTGCTCAACGGCGGTGGAGGCGCGGAGTTCTGCGACAGAACACAGCACATAGGCAAAAGGGCAATCCCAACCCTCGCGAAGGGCTTGAACCGTGATAATGAAGCGCACCGGGCAATTCGCGGTTTTGATGTCAGGAATATCATAGAGTTCATTGTTCTCGCCTGTCGCTTCTTTGATTTGCTCGGCAGGAATGTGATGGTCGTTGATCAGCGTCTCTCTGACCGTTTCTACCGTGATTGGGGCGGGGCCTCGGCGGGCTTGCGCCTGAATGAGCATTATCGGGCGGAGATATTCGCCGGTGGTCTGCTGTTCCAAACGAGCGGCTTGCTCCAATTGGTCGCGGGCGGCAATGGCGTCGGTGAGGAGTTCTTGCCAGTTGTCGCGGCGATGAAACTGCACCGGCAACTTAATCATTTCTTCGGCTTTGAGTTCGGCTGCCGAAACCGTGTGCAGCACATTGCTCGGATTGTGTTCAGTGTCGGGCGTGGCGGTAAATTCTAAAACGCAGGCCGGGCGAAAGCGCGCGAGAGTTTCAAACGAGAGTTCGGTGCGGGCGTTGTGGGCCTCGTCCACGATGACAATGGGCGAGCGCAAGCGCAAGACGTTGGCCAGCGAATAGACAATTTCGCCGTTTTCAAGCGTCTCTAAATGCTGTGTGGCTTCAGCAGGCCAGCCGATAAAGTGTTCCATCAATGCGCCGTTGGACTCATACACTTTGCGCCCGTCGGTATCTTCTACGCGAAAGGCTTGCAGAGTAGAGACGATAATCACAGTTTCGGTATCGAGCGTGGGGCGCGACAGATACAGGGCTTCTCCAATGTCTAGCACAGTAATTGAGCCTAACGCCGAGTTGAGGGCTTGCCGATAGAAGTGCTGGCGGTCTTTTAACGCGGCAATGGTCTGTTCGCGGATAGCGTTGGACGGCACAAGCCACAGGACGAATGAGCGCGTGGCGTGTAGCAGTTCGCGGGTGGCGAGGCCGATAGCATGGCAAGCCATCACTGTCTTGCCACCGCCCGTCGGCACGCGCACGCAGACGTATGGCATACCTTCCATGCCCTTAATCGGGCGATACGGGATGCCCTGACCAAATTTCTGCTTGGTGAGCGTATAGAAAGCTGTATCGGGATCATTGGTGCGCGTACATTCGCGGAAGTATTCACTCAGCGTTTCCAGCGCGGCGTGTTGATAGGTCTTGAGATCTGGCATAAGCGTCTTTCGTATTCCGGCTTTCGCCCGATGGTCAACCATCGGGCAATTGAACCAAACCCGCTTAAGCGGGCTTCGCTGTTTCAGCCCAACGATGAATCGTCGGGCTGTGGTGGGGCATTATCACCACCCCACCGCTCCAGCCGTTCATCCACGCTATTCTCCGCATGATGTTTTTGTTGCTCGACCACATACCGCACCACCGTTGGCAGATGCGACTCCGACAGTGATAGAACGCCATACTCGCGTTGCCAAGCAAAGGCCTCGGTGCTCAACCGTGAGGCCAAATGCGAAGAGACGCCTTTGACTTGCCCGATAAACGTTGCTAATGCAATCTTGGGCGGCACGGTGACGAGGAGGTGGGCGTGGTCGGGCATCCCATTAAGCGCGTGGGTGAGGCCGCCTAACTCAGTCACTTTCGCGCGCATAGCGGCGTAAAGCGGGTCGCGATTAGCCTCTGTGATGAGCGGCAGACGGTTGTGCGTTGACCAGACGAAATGGTAAAAGAGACGGGAGTAGGGCATGGCAGCTTTGTTTGGCGCTGTTCCGCTCGACAGTCAATCATCGGAGCGGCCTATAGGTTTGTTTCGCCCGCTGGTCAACCATCGGGCTGATGGATCCAAGCCCGCTTAAGCGGGCTTCGCCATTTTAGCCCGACGACTGATCATCGGCGCAACCGGGCGGGCAACCACCTCACTCCACCCTCAAATCGGTCGGGATGTGCTTGAACGTCACGCCCTCGCGGCGCAAACGCTCACCGCCGAGCAAACACCGTGTGCCGTAAATGACTTTGAGCCCGCTGTGCGGTGGCAGACAGGCCAACACTTGCCGCGTCAACGCGTTGCCGCCGTTAGCAGACTTGTCGTTGAGAATGCCGTTGTAGAGTAGATAAATGGCGGTGTCGTTGTGAACACCCAACAGGGGCGTCTTGCCAGTGGCACGTTTGGGTAATGCCGTGCCAGTTTGTTGGAAGTACACGAACCGCGCCAGCTCATCAAAGCTCACTTCGGGGCGGATGTGGCCGTCGCTATCGAACAACGTTTTGCCCAGCGTGCAGTATTGAAAACCGCCGCCCAAGCCTTCCGTATCGCCGTAGCCCTCGATAGCCCGCTTGAGCCGTTCGGCGGTGATGGGCGCGGCGATGTTTGGCTCCATTTCCACCAGAATAAACCGCCGATTACCGCCATCTTGCTTGTTCAATTGCAGAACGGCATGCCCCGTTGTGCCGCTACCCGAAAAGAAATCCAGTACGGTGCAGTTTTTGTCCGCAATCATGGAAACCAGGTACTGTATTAGCCCTACGGGTTTTGGATAATCAAACTTGATTCCCATCTGTGTCAGCATTACACTCATTTGTTGTGTAGTGCCAACTTCGCGCAAAACCGAAATCACATGGCTTTGGTCATCAGGCCGTCTCTTGACTGTTTCAATAGCTCCTGTTTTCGTCAAAACAAAAGTTGTGGTTTGACCTTTGGAGTCCAGCACCGGCTTGAAGCCGGAGTTGATAAAAGATTGGCAAATCTTTTTTGAACTCCAACCGCTTCGCGCCTCGACCTGATTTCGAAGTTTGTAATCCTTGACGATTAAGTCTTCAGAGTAATGAGGCCATTGATTGTTGCGTTTGGGGATTACTCCTTCTTCAAAACTGGCAGGGAAACCCATTGGCAGAACGAGGTCGCTAATGGGGTTTTTGGGGCCGTTTTTTACGATTGTGTTTTGGATGTTATCTCTGAAAAGTTTGCTCCCCTCGGGAATGTTGGGGTCAATTACGGGTGGTGGAGGCAACTGCTCATAATCTTTCGCATAAGCCAAAACGTATTCGTGGCCGACTTTTACTTTGGCTTGATTGTCAAAATTTCCTTCGGTTTGCCAAACAAAACATGCAAGTAAGTTCTTGGTGCGAAAGAGCTCATCCATCACCATTCGGAGATGGGGCAATTCGTTATCGTCAATAGAAACAAATATGACTCCATCTTCCGAGAGAAATTCTTTTGCCAATACCAAGCGCGGGCACATCATACATAGCCACTTGTCATGGCGGGATAAATCGTCTGCTTCCTTGCCAACAACTTTTCCAAGCCATTCACGAGTCGCTGGGCTATTCAAGTTGTCGTTGTAAATCCAGTTCTCTTTTCCAGTGTTGTATGGCGGGTCTATATAAATGCATTTCACCTGTCCCGCGTAGTAGGGGAGGAGAGATTTGAGGGCGAGCAGGTTGTCGCCTTCTACCAGCAAGTTGCCGGTGTCGGGGTCGCCCACCGAGCGTTGGGGGTCGGCGTGGAGCAGATGAAAGGGGACGGCGGCGTGATGGCGTTCGACGGCTTCGCGGCCAATCCAGTTGAGGGAGGGCATGATGCGCCCGATGATAAATCATCGGGCTAAAAAAAACAAAGCCCGCTTAAGCGGGCTTCGTGATGTTAGCGCGGCGATCAATCGCCGCGCGCGGGCTCCTGTGCAAGAGCGCCGCACCCTCAACGCGCGAGCGAACCGCCTCACCCCATCATCGGCTGGCGGGCCAGAATCGGATCGACGCCGCGATCGATTTCCCACGGATAGACGATGAAGACGTCGGTGATCGCGCCGTAAGAGGTGGGCGTGGCTTTGGTGAACAGCGATCGGATAAGCGTATCCAATCTGTTCTCTGGCCAACTTGACTTCACCCCACCTGCCTCTCCAACGTCCCCCCATCGAAATACATCGAAGACGTGCTTTTGCCACCGTCGGCGGATTTGGTGGAGAGTCATGCCAATGGCACACAGATGAACGCAGATTTACCCGGATGAGTCACAAAAAGAATCCGTGTTCATCTGTGTTCATCCGTGCACTATTAACTTTCAACGACGCGCCAGAGATACCACGAGGCCACAGTGCGGTAGGGCCGCCACGGCTCGGCGATGGCGATCATCTTCTCCGGCGAGGGCTCCTTGCGCAGGCCGTACAGTTTTCTGAACCCGTTGCGGATTCCGAGATCGCCCACCGGCAGAACGTCGGGGCGGTTGAGGGCGAACATGAGGAACATGTCTGCCGTCCACTGCCCGATGCCCTTCACTTGAATCAGGTGCTCCGAGATTTCGTTGTCGGTCATCTTCGAGAACTTGCGCGGCTGGATGGTGCTGTCGCAAAATTTTGTGGCGAGGTCGAGGAGGTAGGTGGCCTTTTGGGTGGAGAGTCCGGCGGCGCGCAGCTTACCGAAGGGGACGGTGAGCAAATGTCCGGGCGTGGGGAATCGGCGCCCCGGAAAGAGATCGAGGAAGTGATCGAAAATGGCGGCGGCGGCTTTGCCGCTCAGTTGTTGATAGAGGATCGATTCGCTGAGGGCGCGGAAGGTATTGCGCTCGGGTCGAAAAGTCGGCTGGCCGTGTTGCGCGATGAGAGGGACAAGGCGAGGGTCGCGCTTGAGATGACGGAGGGCTTTGCGAACGTCGAGTTCCGGCGCGGACATGACAGGTGGGCGAAATAGGACTCGAACCTACGACCTCTTCTTTGTAAGAGAAGCGCTCTAACCAGCTGAGCTATTCGCCCGTGTGGAGGCGATTATACCATCCCGAAAATTGCTCGCGCCGTTTTGCCCGGTCTGTTTTACAATTCAGCGCCAATGGAAGGGTAAAGACTTTTTCCCGCCGAGACGCGGAGAACGCGGAGATTCGATTCGGAACATCTCTGCGCTCTCTGTGCGTTCTGCGGTGATTGTGCTCCGAAATGCTTTACGTGCGATATGAGAAGGACGGTGAGACTCGATACGGCTGGCTCGATGGCATGCGGGTGGGCGCAGTGACGGGCGACGTGTTCGGCAGCTTTCGGCGCGAGGGCATTGTGGCCGATGCGCGTGAGGTGAGGATTCTCCCGCCGGTGACGCCGAGCAAAATTATCGCCGTCGGCCAGAACTACCAGTCGCGCGCCGCCGAGGAAGGCCTGCCTCGCCCGGACATCCCGCCGCTGTTTCTCAAACCGCCCAGCGCCGTCATCGGCCACAACGAAGCCATCGTGCTGCCGCCGCAATCGTCGCAAGTGGAGCATGAGGCCGAGCTGGCGGTGATCATCGGGCGGCGCGCGCGGTGGGTGTCGGTGGAAGATGCGCTCAAGTTTGTGTGGGGCTACACCTGCGCCAATGATGTGACCGCCCGCGACATCGAACGGCGCGATTCGCATCTGACGCGGGGAAAAGGGTTCGACACCTTTTGCCCGCTCGGCCCGTGGGTCTCCACCGACGTTGACCCGGCAGATGTGGTCATCACTTGCATGGTGAACGGGCAGGTGCGGCAGATGACTTCCACGCGCGAAATGATTTTCTCCGTGCCGCAGTTGATCGCCTTCATCTCTTCGGCGATGACGCTGGAGCCGGGCGACGTGATCCTCACCGGCACCACCGCCGGGGTGGGGCCGCTTGCCGCCGGTGATCGGGTGGATGTGGACATCGAAGGGATCGGCGCACTGATGAACACAGTGGTGGCGCTGGGGCAACTCACCGGTTAGCGGAGCGGGCACATGATCGAAACGCGAAGGCTTGCACCGATGGACAGCATTGGAAAACGGTTGAGGAAGGGCGATTAGGTGCGACTCGTCGATCTTCCGCCGACCTTCGCAATGTTTTCTCGCGAAACACAGATCGTGTTTCGCAAGGCTTTCGGCAAAACTTTCCGTGTCGAATCATTTGGCGCGCACGGCCATGCGGAACTCGACCTCTCGAAAAAAGTGGCGAAGGGCAACTGGATATGGGTTGAGCCGAACTGCCTGCGCCTTTTCCGCCGCCGAACGTGATGGGCGGCGTTCTCATTCTTCTCGAAACGGAGTTTATGCATGGGTCTTAAACCTGATCATTGGATCAAAAAGATGGCTCTCGAACAACGCATGATCGAGCCATTTGTCGAAGGGCAAGTGCGCAACGGAGTGATCTCCTATGGGGTGTCGTCGTATGGCTACGATATTCGCGTGGCCGACGAATACAAAATTTTCACCAACGTCTTTTCGGCGGTGGTCGATCCCAAACATTTTGATCCGCAGAGCATGGTGGATTACAAAGGCGACATTTGCATCATCCCGCCCAATTCGTTTGTGCTGGCGCGCACCGTCGAATACTTTCGCATCCCGCGCAGTATGCTCACGGTGTGCTTGGGCAAAAGCACCTACGCGCGGTGCGGCCTCATCGTCAACGTCACCCCGTTCGAGCCGGAGTGGGAAGGATTCGTGACTCTCGAAATCTCGAACACCACGCCGCTCCCGGCGCGCATCTATTCCAACGAAGGCATTGCCCAAGTGTTGTTCTTCGAGGCCGACGAGGAATGCGATATTTCGTACGCCGACAAGAAAGGCAAGTATCAGGCCCAACAGGGGGTGGTGCTGCCGAGACTGTGACCTTTCATCTCCGTCTCATCTTTTGCCAATAGAATTTTTACAATGGACGACTATCCTCCGGGCATGTTCACCTACGAGTCTCTCCTTCAGAGGCAGTTCAATATCGTGGCCGCCCTGCGCGCCGAGGTGGATGGCCTTATGCGCTTGGGGGATATTCAGGCATCGGATCGCGGCGACTCGGTCGTCTTCATTGGCCGCTTGCTCACCACCGCCGAAGAGGCGTACCGCCTCGCGCGCGACCGCTTCCGCCGACTCGGCTACACGGCCATCCTTCGGCGAGAAAACGGCGACGATGTGATCGTCGCCCAGCGCGGCGTGTCGCGCCTCACGCGCTCGAACTTGCTCATCAATGCTACGCTGTTGCTGGCAGCCATTGTCACCACGACTCTCGCGGGCGCAGGCTTCGCGCAGGTGAACGTGTTCCGCGCGCTTCGCCTAGCCTTCACCGCCGGGCAGTGGGGCAACTTGCTCGAAGCGCTGGCCGCCGGAGCGCCGTTCGCCATCACATTGCTGCTCATTCTCGGCGTGCATGAGATGGGGCACTACATCGCCGCGCGCATTCACGGCGTCGATGTCACCTTGCCGTATTTCATCCCCGTGCCGTTCGGGCTTGGAACGTTCGGCGCGTTCATTCAATTGAAATCGCCGGTGGAAAATCGAAAGGCGCTGTTCGACGTTGGACTCGCCGGGCCGGTGGCCGGTTTCCTCGTCGCACTGCCGTTGCTGATCATCGGACTGCTGGCCTCTGATCTCGTGCCGGTGTTCTCCGAAGATGGCCGACTCGGAACTTCGATTTTGGTGCGCTGGCTGATCGATCTCGTTCAGCCGCACGTCGAAGGGTATGCCGTCGCTCTGCACCCCGTGGCCATTGCGGCGTGGTTCGGCATGTTGATCACCGGCTTCAACCTTTTGCCCATGGGCCAACTCGACGGCGGACACATCGCTTACGCCGTGCTGGGCAAAGCGGCGCGGCCTTTGGCTTACCTTGCCTTCGGCGCCCTCATTCTCATGGGCTTCACCGTGTGGTCGGGCTGGTGGACATGGGCTGTGCTCGCTCTCATCACCGGACTGCGCCACGCCCAACCCCTCAACGACATTACGCCCCTCGATCCGGTTCGCAAGTTCGTCGGTGTGCTCACGCTGGCCTGGTTTTTCCTGATCATCACACCCAAGCCGTTTTAGCAGTTAGCGGTCAGCGATTAGCGATCAGCCCCCATCAAAAAAGCAGGCCGCGCATCAAACGCAACCTGCTTTTGCTATCCGCTATCTGCCACTCACCCTACCACACTGATCTGCACGCCCTGCCGATCTACCGGCAACACAAACGTGCGGCAGCTCACGCCCGATAACTCAAAGGCAATCTTCATGGCCTCGGCGATCTTCTCGTGCCCGTTGGGCGCGAAGGCGGCCACGCTGGGGCCCGCGCCGCTGAGGGCCACCGCCGCCGCGCCCGCTGTTCGCGCCGCGCTCACTGCCGCATCGAATCCGGGAATGAGTTTGCGGCGATAGGGCTGATGCAGTTTATCGGTCATCGCCCAACCGAGCATTTCATAATCGCCCGTCTCCAGCGCCCGAACCACGAACGCCGTGCGCCCGATGTTGAACACGGCATCCTGCATCGGCACTTGCTTCGGCAGGGCTTCGCGCGCTTCGGCAGTGGAGAGCCGCACGCCGGGCATGGCAATGGCGACTTTCAACGGCGCGATGGTCGGTGTGGCCCACATCAATTCTTCGCCCACCGCGCTCACCATCACCAGCCCGCCGAACAATGCCGCCGCCGCATTATCGGGGTGGCCTTCGAGATGAGCCGCGCGGCGGAGAAGATCGGATCGGGATAGGACTCCGCCGGCCAGCGCGTTGGCGGCCACCACACCGGATACCGCCGCCGCCGCGCTCGAGCCCATTCCCATCCCGAGCGGGATGTCGTTGATCACTTTCACCGACATCGCCACCGGCCCCTGCCCCGTCGCTTCCCAGACTGAGTTGGCCGAACGAATGATGAGGTTGTTCGTGTCGCCGGCCACTCGCCCCGCGCCCTCGCCCACCATTTCGAATTGCAAGCCCTCGCCCGGCTCGAGCAGACTCATTTCCACCGTCGTGTAGAGTCCGATGGCGAGGCCGAGACAATCGAAGCCGGGGCCGAGGTTGGCGGTGGAGGCGGGAACGCGGACGCGAACGCGGGAAGGCATGAGGGAATACGGAACGATGAAGGCGGAATGATGAAGGCAGTAGGAGTTATGCCGTTGCCCAAAAACGGCCCACGAACTTCACGAATAGCACGAAGTGCGAGGCGAACAATTCGAGAAATTCGCGCAATGCGTGGGTAAGAAAGAGTTGAACTGCGTAAGTCGTATGCAGTTCGTATTCCGTATTCCGCATTCAGCAATTAGCCAATCAGTTTATCCAACGCCTCTACTTCGGCAGGAATGATTTTCATTTCCGGCGCGCGCTGGATCACGGCGTCGGGGTCTTTGAGTCCGTGCCCGGTGACGACGGCGACGACGGTCGCTCCGGATAGATTGAGTCGGCCCTCGCGCGATTCTTTCGCCAGCCCCGCCACTCCGGCGGCGGAGGCCGGCTCCACAAAAATGCCTTCGCGCGCGAGACGCCGCCACATCGTCAGAATCTCGTCATCGGTCACGGCGATGATTCGGCCATTCGACTCTTCGGCGGCCTGCAGGGCCTGCTCGCCGCGCGCCGGGCGGCCAATGCGAATCGCGGTGGCGACCGTCTCCGGGTTCTCGACCGGGTGGCCGAGCACAAGCGGCGCGGCTCCGGCGGCCTGCGCGCCGAGCATACGCGGGCGCGCGGCGGCTTTGCCGTTGGCGTGATACTCGCAGAAGCCCATCCAATACGCGCTGATGTTTCCGGCGTTGCCCACCGGCAGGCAGAGCCAATCGGGCGCGCGGCCCAGCGAATCGCAAATCTCGAAGGCGGCGGTCTTCTGCCCTTCGAGGCGGTACGGGTTGAGCGAGTTGACGAGGGCGACGGGCCGCTTCTCGGAAATCTCGCGCACCATCGTCAGCGCGTCGTCGAACGAGCCTTTGATTTGAATCACTTCCGCGCCATAAGCCAACGCGCCGGCAATTTTGCCCGCCGCCACTTTGCCTTCGGGCACGAGCACGAAACAGCGCATCCCGGCGCGCGAGGAATAAGCCGCCGCGGCCGCCGCCGTATTGCCGGTGCTGGCGCAAATGGTGGCGCGCGCACCCTCGAACGCGGCTTGAGTGATGGCCGCCGTCATGCCGCGATCTTTGAACGAGCCGGTGGGGTTCAGCCCTTCGTATTTGAGGAAGAGATCGAAGCCGGGCGCGATCTCGGCGGCGAGGCGCGGCGCAGGAATGAGAGGCGTGTTGCCTTCGAGTAATGTGATGGGGGTAGCCCGATGGTCAACCTTGAGATGCTCACGATAGTATGCGATAATGCCGGGCCAAGAGGACATGCCGCCGATTATAGCACGCGGCTTTTATCTCACTCACAAAGGAGAGCGCGATGAACAAACGATTGTGGTTGGTGCCTGCGTTGTTGCAGGCGGTGGCGGCGCTGGCGTGCGCCGTGCCCAGTTTGCCCGGCAGTGACGGCGCACTGTTCAAAGATGACTTTTCCAACAGCGAAAGCGGTTGGGGCACCGGCTCCGACAGCACCAGCGCAGTGGAGTACGTCAACGGCGAATTGGCGGTTCAAGTGTTCGAGACCGGCTGGATCATTTGGAGCACGGCCAACGAGCCCACCCTCTCCAATGTTCACATCGAAGTGACGGCGAAGAATGTGGGCGGCGGATTGGGCACTCCGTTCGGGATCATCTGCAACTATCAAGATCAGAACAACTTCTACTACTTCGCCATCAACTCGGCGGGCGATTATGCCATCGCCAAAACCGTGCCCGGCAGTGAAGACATATTTCTCACCAATGACAACTTGTGGGACGAATCAAGCGACATTGCCGACAGCGCCGCCTCGTACCGCATCGGCGCCGACTGCGCCAACGGCACGTTGACGCTGTATGTGGACGGCAAGCAGATCGCGTCGGTGGCCGATTCAACTTACACGACCGGCGACGTGGGTGTGTTCGCGTGGACGGAGCAAGACGACACCGCCCAAGCGAACTTCGACGATTTCATTGTCACGGCGGTGAAGTAGACGACCGACGAATGACGACGAATGAAACCGTCGCCGCCAGATCAGCCCCCGCACGCGGGGGCTTTTTTGTTTATACTTCCCGCCGCACATGCCTCTCGTCCAGTCGTCCGATTTCATTCTCATCCCCAAACGCAAGGCGCGGCGCGCGCTGGGCGGCGTGTTGCTCGGACTCGCCGCCATCATCACCCTGCATCCATTGTGGCTGCCGCTCATTGCCCGCGCGCTCATTGTGGACGAGCCGTTGCAGAAAGCAGACGCCATCGTCGTGCTGGGCGGCGGCAACGGCGAGCGCGACGCAACGGCGGCGCGATTGTGGGCCGAAGGCTGGGCGCCGATCATCATCACCACCGGCGACAAGATTCCGTTGCCGGGCCTGCCCGATGCCACGTGGGCGACTCTCTCCTTGGCCGAACTGCTGCGGCTCGGCGTGCCCGAGTCGGCCATTATCGCCATCGATGGCAGTTCCTCCACCTGCGACGATGCGCGGCTGGCGGTTGCCCAGTTGCCCTCCGGCGCAAAAAGAGTCATTATTGTGACGGATCCTTTTCACACCCGCCGCGCCGAGTGGCTGTTCCAAAAAGGGGCGGCGGAAGCAGACGTGATCACGGCGGCGGCCAACCCCTCGTGGTTCGACCCCGATCGATGGTGGACGGAAGATCGCGGGATCATTGTGGTCGGGCAGGAGTACGTCAAACTCGGGATCAACTTGTTGAAAGGATGCGGCTGACGATGAAAGACGCGAAGCGGCCTCGATTGTTGCTGATATTGGTGTTGCTATACTTCGGCCAAGCGGCCATCTATCTCACCTATTTTGCGCTGTACGGTTTGCACACCAAGCAAGCATTCCTCTTCTTTCAGAGTTTGGCGCGGCAGGGACTAATGCACCCCGAACGGCTGGTGACGATGTGGCTGTTGGTGGGCACCTGGTGTGTTTTGGGCGTGGCTTCGGTGATCATCGGCGTGGGGTTGCGGCGGGGCCGCCCGTGGTCGTGGACGGCGGCGCTCACGCTCGAGGGCGCGATTTTCGCGTTGGCGCTCGGCGCGTATTTCAATCGGCAGGCCAACATCATGTTTTACGTGGGCATGGCGGCGGCCATCGCCATTACGTTTCTTCTCAACCAGCGCGAGATTCAAATCTTCTATCGCGCGCATCGGGTGATCACTGAGGGGCAGTTCGGAAGGTGAGTATGAGCGATCTGGAATTGCTCCGCCGATTCGAGCCGGTCGTCCGTTTTACTCAGGGCGAACATTTTTTCCCAATGGACGTCGATCGCTATGTGTCCGAGTGCTCGTTATGGGAGGCCTGCCCCGACGAGCCGCCGGAGCGGCTCGTGCCCGAAACTCAACTCACGCTCGCCAAACTGGCCGAGCCGCGCCCGGCTCCGCACGGCGCAGTGCATTACTTGCGATTCGTCGAAGCGCTCACGCCGTTCGAAGCGGCGCGGTTTGTGGCGAAACAGAGACGGGCGTTCAAACGGTCGCGCGGGCGATTGGCGCGAGTGGGACTCACCTCGCGCATCATCGACGCCCTGTTTTCGATCACGCTCATTCTGCGAGGCCGTGTGCCCGGCGGCACGGCGGCGGCGGCCCACGATGTGTATCAGCGCCTTCAAGAAAAGGATGAGCGATACGTTTATTATGGCCGGGCGGTGAGGCAGGGCGGATTCGTCTGCCTGCAATACTGGTTCTTCTATTGCATGAACGATTGGCGCTCCAGTTTTTACGGCGTGAACGATCACGAGTCCGATTGGGAGCAGATCATCGTTTATCTATCCGAAGACCTTGCGCCGCAGTGGGTGGCTTACGCTTCGCACGATTTCACCGGCGACGATTTGCGCCGCCGCTGGGATGATCCCGAACTTCGGCGCGAAGGCGATCACCCGATCATCTTTGCCGGAGCCGGGTCGCATGCTTCGTACTTCTCCTCCGGCGAATACATGCACGAAGTGGCCTTGCCGTTCAGCGGGCCGCTCACTCGCTTCGTGCGCGCGGCGCAAAAGTTTTGGCGCGGCACTCTGCGGCAGGGCGAGGCCGAAGAAGAAAACGAAAAAGAGAAACCGCGAGCGTCGGGCGTGCTGGTGGTGCCGTTCGTGGATTACGCGCGCGGCGACGGACTCAAGATCGGGCCGGGCGGCGACAAATCGTGGGAGGCGCGGCTATTGCCCGACACGCACGATCGGTCGCCCGATCATCCGCAGGCGTGGACGCATCACTATCGCGGCTTGTGGGGATTGTTTGCGCGCGATCCGATTGCCGGCGAGAACGCGCCCGCCGGGCCGAAATACAATCGTGATGGATCGGTGCGCCGTTCGTGGTTCGACCCGCTGGGATGGGCCGGGCTCGACAAAGTGACTCCGCCTTCTGATCTGAGCGCCGCCATCGCCGAGCGATGTGAGGCGATTCGCAAGCGGGAGGCCGAGTCACAAACGCAGGTTGCCGAGAAAATGACTCAACTGCGCGCGCTGGGGTTGGAGGCGGAGGCCACGCTCGCCGCGCCGCACTTCAAACCGCACCATGCCGAACACCTCAAACAGATCACCGAACTTTCGGAGTCCATCGAGGCGCTGCGCAAACGCACGGCGGTCGATCACGCATTGCTCGAAGCATTGGAGATGTACAGCGCCCGCGTGAATAGCGGCGAACGACTCCCGGCGCGCAGTCACATCAAGACGGCGCATCACCCCTCGACAGAGGAGACCGAGCAATTGGGTCGGCTGGCCGAAGCGTGGGCCGCGCTCAGCGTGGGCCTGCTCATTTTGGGCTTCATCATCATGCTCATCGCCGCCCCCCGATTCTGGCTCAACGGGCTGGTCAGCCTCGTCGCCGTCATTTCGTTTCTCGAGGCGCTGTTCCGGCGCGAGGCGAAAGAAATGATTCAGCGCGGGGTGGTGGGGTTGAGCCTGTTGGCCGCCGCCGTGCTGATCTATGAATTCGCCCTGCCGCTCCTCGTGCTCGGCATCATCGCGCTGGGCGTGTTCATCATCGTGGAGAACGTGAGGGAGCTGACGGGATAGGTTACCGCATCACGGCCACTTCGCCCGTATCCAAATCGTATCGGCCTCCCACCACCATCAGTTCATGCTTGTGGATCAATTCAGTGAGGATGGGCGAAGCCGATTTCAGTTGCATCATTCCCCATAACACGTTGGCGGTTACGGCGTTGTTCACCACATCGCCCTTTGCGCTTTTGGCCGCCTGAACCGCAGGCGTGATCGCCTTCACCAGACTGCCGATGTGTCCCGGCGCGGCGGCGCCCGTTTCCAAAATTTCCACTGTCGCTTTCACCGCGCCGCAGTTTTCGTGCCCCAACACCATCACCAACGGCGCGCGCAAATGCTCGGCGGCGTATTCCACGCTCCCCAAAATTGCGTCGTCGATGATGTTGCCGGCGATGCGCACGACGAACAAATCGCCGAGACCCTGATCGAACACGACCTCCGGCGGCACGCGCGAGTCGGCGCAACCGACGATGATGGCGAATGGGCTCTGGCCTTTGGACACTTCGAGCAAACGCGCTTCCGTTTGATGCGGATGCTCGAGATGGAACTCGACGTATCGTTGGTTGCCCTCGATCAGCATCTCCAACGCTTCGCTGGCTTCGATCTTTTCGGCGCGCGGGGACATCGAATCTGAAAACGCGGCCGATTTGCGCGGGACGCCGACGCGCGCGCCGACGGCGAGCGCCGAGAGGGCCAAGCCCGATGTTTTGAGGAACGAACGGCGGCTGAAGTGCGATTGGCTGGACATGCATCCTCCACAAGAAGTGATGTGGCGCAATGCGCCCGCCATGTTTATCGGTTGATCGGGTTGAAAAGTTGCGCCGCGCAATGGGGAGAGTCGTAAAGGCGGCGTGAAGAATCTCATTCCCTCGCCCGTCAAGTATCTTCGATGAACTGCTCGGCCTCTGTGGTCACCGCTGCTTCTTTCCCCGACGGAAACTTCACCAGCGTCATCGTTTCGGTTTTCGTCACCGTCACCCCGCGCCAACTCACGCGCACCGGCCACGGAAACGGATTGAACCCCCGCACCCACACTTTGCGCGGCGAGACAATGCGGATGCCCGCCGTTCGCAAAAACAAATGCACTGGCGCGACGCCCCACAAATAATCGCGCTCGCCGATGCCTTCCGGCTTGTCGCAGTTGTAGGCCTCACGAAAGGCCTTCTCTGTTTTCAGCGAATGGATCATCGCCTCCATGAGTCTGCGAATCAGTTCGGCGGACTCGGCGGTGTAACCGCTGTCGGCCAGCCCCTCGCCGATCATCGTGTTCCACATCATCCACACCCCGCCGCTTCCGTTGCGATTGTCGGGCGCAAAGGCCGGGTCGGTGGCGGCGCAATTGGGGATGCCGTACGCTCGCCAATAGCGGTCGGGGTCGGTGATCGTTTTGCGAACGAGCGACTCGAGCCGGTCGCCCCGCGCCAGCCCGGCCCAAATCGGCAGAAGCAACGTTTGATCCTGCCGCGTGTAATCCACCGTGCCGATGATCACTTCCCATCCACGCGGCATGCCGCTCACTTCCACCGCTTCCACTTCGGCGTAAAGTTTGTCGCTGGTGACTGAGCCGACGCCCCAATACCACGCCAGCCGTCGCGGCGCCAGCGTTTCGATGCGATGGCGGCCGCGCCGCCCCCGCCCGTGAATGGCGACCGCCACCGACGGGGGCGCCGCCTCTCGATCCCCGACGATCGTCACCAACACCCGCGCCGACGGCGCGAACTTCTGATGGACTTCGCAACGGACGACTTCATTTTGCGCTGTGATGCGCGCCAACTCGTGTCCGCGAGGCGACTCGTGAGTCTCGAGGTCCGCGTAATGATATGAAGCGGTGTCGTCGCGCCACATGGCATTGACGGCGATGCGGATCATGTCGGCGCGGGCGGCCAGCGGCGGCGTGTCTTCGTCGAGATCGAGGGTGTGCGCCATTTTGATCAGCGAGCGCAGTTCGCGGTACAGATACGAAGCGAGGTCCGGCGACTCGGCGAGGGAGATGTCGGCGGGCTGACTCCACTTCACCCAACGGCAGAACGATGGGCACTCGTCGAAGGCCGATTGGATGGTGTGGCTCCATTCGGGCAGGCCGTCCTGATCGCGGTCGTACCGCTCGGTGAACCACACGGCCACGAATCGTTTGAGCGGCTCGTACACTTCGGCGATGAAGTCGCGGTCTTCGGTGTATTCGTAAATGATCCACGAGAGGGTGGCGAGCAGTGGAATGCAGAGGGCGCGGTTGCGTTGCCCGGCGAGGCCGGGTTTCCAATCGATAAAGCCGTCCGGCTCTTGCACGGCGATGTAGTTGCGGATGATTCCTTTGGCGAGTTCGGGCGCGGCTTGCGCGATCTGCGGCAGGTTCACGTAGGCTTCGGTCGCCACTTGCCCATCCCATTGCCATGCGTGATCGCTCCCATCGCCGCGCAGGGAATAGCCTTTGTTGGGGTTGCGGGCGAAGATGAATGAGGGGTAGGGCAGGTGCGCGGTGGGGCCGACGTACGATTGCAGAGCAACTTTGTAAGCGAAGGCAAAGGCGGCGTCCCACTGGCGATCGCCGGTTTCGATTTCGGGGACGTCGGCGTTGAGGGCTTTGATTTTCTGAAAATGGATCGGCCAGCCGGTTTCGAGGATCGCTTTGCAATGCTCTACCCCCCCCATCCCCCCCCGCGAAGCGGGAGGGGTGAAGGGGGGGGCCGCGTGCACCCAGCGGACGGTTTGCGATTCGCCGGGGACGAGGCTGAGCGGGCGCACAATGGCCGGCCACGAGCTGTGTTCGGAGGGAATGCCCGTTTCCAGAAGAATGATCGAGGCAAGGTTGCCGGTCTGCCCTTCGAGGGTGTAAAGGGGCCCGCGTTGAGTTGGGGCCATCACTGCGCCGCTTTCCATTGGCAAAAGGATGGCGCACAATTTGAGGCGGATGGATCGCGTGGCCGTGCTTTCGTTGGACACGGTGAACTGCCCGGCGACGGTGTGCGAGTCGGGGCACCAATAATCGGCGTGAACGTGAATGCCGCCGAGCGGCGAAAACGAAAACTGAATGCGGTTGACGGCGAAGTGGTGAACGACGGGCGGCGCGGCAAACTGATCGGGATCGGTGATGAGGGAGTCGCCTTCACGGAAGGCGGGGAAGAGTCGCATCTCGCGGGCGCGCAGTCCGTACGTTGTGCGCAGGGACACCGCCGCCGGGTCGCCGCCTGCGAGAGTCAGTTCCCAAATCTGATCGTCGGCGTAATCGGTGGGGCCGAAGCGCGCGTCGGCGGCGAGGCGCAGAGCGAGCGGGTCGGCGTGGGTGAGTTTCCAATCGCGCATGAGGGAAGGATGAAGGATGAATTATGAAGGATGAATGACGAGCGATGAATGACGAGTGATGAATGATGAGAATTTCATCCTTCACCCTTCTGCCTTCATCCTTTCACGGTTTGCTCCAAACCTTTGTGGCTTCGTCCACGTGAATGAGTCCGCCGTCGAGGGCAGAGAGGGTGTGGATGAACGACTGCGGCGCGTAGTTGCCCGGCGAATCGAACGCGCCGATAGAAAAATCGGTGGCGGTGGTTTGGTAGGGGCGCTCGAAATCCAGCGCCCAGCCGAGCCCATCGCGCACTTCGGCGTTTTCGCGCCACACTTTGCCGAAGCCGCGTTTGGGTTGCTGAAAATTTTGCGGCGCGACGATCGTCGGATCGGTTTCGAGATCGCCCTCTTGAAACGAGTCGGCGAAGGCGAACCACGCGCCGTAGTTGGCGGGCGATACTGTCGTGCCACTGCTCACCATCGAACGCACGAACACCCAAATCGCTTTTCGATCTGAAAGATAGATCATGAAGCCGCGCTCGAAATCTTGATACACGGCAGACACACTGGCCTGAAACGGCGCGGGATACGGAGACTCGGAGGCGGCCAATGTGGGGGAAGCCGGCTCCGTTGCGGACGCGGAGCGCGCGATCGCCGCGCCGCCCGTGGGTGTGACGACGACGGTGATCACCAACGGGGGAGCGATTTCGGGAAGGGAGGGGGAGGCGGCGCAGGAGGCAAGGAGGAGGCAGGCGGCAAGTGGCAAGTGGCAAATGGCGGATGGCGGATGGCGGCGAGGGTCACTCATGAGTCGGTTGCCCTTTGCCCGCCGGCTCCTCGAACATCTCGACTTGATAGCGATACACTTCCGTGTTTTGTGAGCGCCAAGCGTCGGGCGACGCGCCCATTTTTTCGCTGAGCATTTCGAGGAACACAATGGGGTCGGGCACTTTCTCCCACACTTGCGGCAGGAAGGTAGCTTTGTGCCGCCAGATCGATTTCAGAATCACGCCATCGATGCCGGGGCGCAGCGCGGCGAGAAGCTCTTCGGGTGTGTTGTGCGGCACGGGTTCGGGCACGGTGAGCACCGAGATTTCGATGCGCAGTTCCGGCACTTCGGCGGGCATGACCGGAGGGAAACGCGGATCGTCCATGGCCGCGCTCACCGCGTGTTCCTGCGCGTCGAGCGCGAGCGGCAGGCGCGGCTCGAGGCCGCCGATGCACCCGCGCAGATCGTGATCGACGGTGAGGGTGACGAAGGTGGCGCGCATGTCGCGCAGAGGCGGCGAGAGCGAGTCGAGATCAAGGGGTGGCGGGCGGCGGCGGTTCGCGGCGGCGGTGATCGCCTCGCGGGCGATGGAGAGGAGGGCGGAACGATCCGAGTCGGACAACATGATGACTCTCCCATCTTTTGGAACGGCGGGCGGCTGAGGGAAGTATAAATCATTTTGCAGAGGGGGCTACGCCCAAAGCAAAAAGGCAAGGCCGCTGGCGAAGCGCAGGATGGCGGCGATGAGCAGGCCGTAGCGCAGGCCAACCCAATGGCTCAGCGCCGCGCCCAACAATGATCCACCGAGGATGCCGAGGTTGAATACGACATTGTGCCAAGCCATGTGCGCCGGCCGGTCGTTGGCGGGCACGCGCTCCATCAGCCGATTGAGCAGCCCGCCGTTGGTGAGTCCCCACACGACGCCGCCGGAGAGGGAGGCGGCCCAAAACAGTGTCGAGTCTTGCGCGAGGCCGGTGAGCAGTGGATAGGCGCTGTAAAACATTGAGCCGACGATGAGCACTTTGCGGTGGCCGTATCGGGCGGTGAGGCGCGGCAGGAGCATGGAGGCGGCCGTCATCGTGGCATAAAACATGGTGTTGCCGATGCCGATCTCGCCATCGGAAAGATGAAGCACTTGCACCCGAAAGAGCGGGTTGAGCGGGACGGGAATGTGCTGCGAAGCGTAAAAGCAAAAGTAAGCGAGGAGCAGAGGGCCGAAGGATGAGCGGAGGAGATCGGCGCGAATCAACGGCTTGTGATTCGAGAGACCGGTTTGGGGATTCGATGTGGCGGCGGCCACTGCGGCAGGGGGCGGGTGGATGCGCCCGAGATGAAAGGTGGACATGGCCGCGCCCACCGCGCCGATTCCGAATACGATCTGATAGTTCAATGGGAAGGCGACTCGGTCCAACAGTTCACCGCACAGATAACGTGGTGAGCATGAGGCTGGCCGACATGAGCGCGTTGCGCCGCCCGACCACTTCGGCCCGCCAGCGCGAGGGCACGGTTTCGGCAAACATGGAATTGAATGAGATGGCCTTCATCCGGTTCGAGGCCGCCCATGGGGGCTGAGGGCTTGAAAGCATAGCAGAGGAAGAGTCCGCCGGGGCGGAGAAGCCGGGCGAGGCCGGAGAGGTAATGCGCGCGGCGGTCGGCGGGGATGCTGTGGAAACATCCGATGTCGAAGGCGAGATCGAATGGCGGCTGTAAGAACTCCAAACGCGTGGCATCGGCTTGAAAAAACTCCGCGCGCACTCCGTTCGCCCGCGCTTTGCGTTTGGCTTCGGCAACGGCCCTGCCCACAAAATCTATGCCCACTGCTTGCCAGCCATGCCGCGCAAGGTAAATGACGTTTGTGCCGGTGCCACAGCCGAGATCGAGCGCGCGGCCCGGCGGGAGTTTTTGCGCCTCAATGAGATCGACAAGTTCGGGCGGGGTGATGTTCGTGTCCCAACGGGGGCGGGTGAAGGCGTAGAGGAAAGCGAAGACGAGGCGGCGCATCAGGGGCCGGGAGTCAGAAGTCAGAGGGCGGAAGCCAGAGGGTGTTGCGCAGGCTGAGGATCATTCGCCATTCGCTATCCGCTATTTTTGCCATGCTTTGACTTCCGATTGTTACTAGACTAGAATCGTACCACTGTTTTCTTTTACCCCTCGCCACAGGAGGCTCAAGCGCACAACATGAAAGAGCATGGAACAGAGAGCATTAGAAATGTCGCTTTGGTCGGGCACCTCGGGTCGGGCAAGACCTCGCTGGTCGAAGCGATGCTTTACAACACCGGGGCCGCCACCCGTCTCGGCAAGATCGAAGATGGAACGACGACTTCGGACTTCGACGACGAGGAACAGCGCCGCAAAATTTCGGTGAGCACTTCTCTCATCGCTCTGGAATTCGACAACCACAAAGTCAATATTTTAGACACGCCGGGCTTCACCGACTTTGTGGGTGAAGTGAAGAGCGCGCTGCGCGTGGCCGACGCGGCCATTGTTCTGGTGGACGCGGTGGCCGGGGTGGAAGTGGGCACCGAATTGGTGTGGCAGTATTGCGATGAACTCAAACTGCCTCGCTTCGTGGTCATCAACAAAATGGATCGCGAGAACGCCAACTTCCAGCGCGCGCTGGAATCGGTGCAAGCGCTTTCGAAGAACACCAAACTGGTGCCGGTGCAGTTGCCGTGGGGCGAGAAGCACGACTTCAAGGGCGCCATCGGCATCCTTTCGATGAAAGGGCGCAAGGGCGCCAAGGGCGAAGTTGCCGACATTCCCCCCGAATACATCGAAGCGGCGAACGCTGCTCACATTGCCATGATGGAAGCCGCCGCCGAAGGCGAAGATGCCCTGCTGGAAAAATATCTCGGCGGCGAAGAGTTGACCAACGACGAGATCAAACACGGCTTCAAGCGAGCGGTGGACAACGGCACGTTCGTGCCGGTGTTGGTGGCTTCGGCCACCGGCAACATCGGCATCGTTCCGATCCTCGAAGCGATCACTCGCTACATGCCTTCGCCCACCGAGATCCCGGTTCCGCACGGCGAGGGCAAGGGCGGCGATGAGGAAGTGGCCGCCGCCGATACTGCCGCGCTCTCGGCTTATGCGTTCAAGACGACCGCCGATCCGTTTGTGGGCAAGATGACTTACCTCCGCGTGTATTCTGGTGTGCTCAGTTCCGATACGCGGGTGTGGAATCACAGCAAGGGCGCGGAAGAGCGGCTGGGCACCCTGCACGTGATGCGCGGCAAAGAGCAGATTTCGGTGAAGCAGCTGCACGCGGGCGATCTGTGCACGGTGGCGAAACTGAACGCCACCACGACGGGCGACACGCTCGGCGACAAAACCCATCCGATCAAACTGCCCATGCCCGCGTACCCGGCGGCGCTGTACTCGGTGGCCGTTCACCCCAAGACTCAGGCCGACGCGACGAAACTGGGGCCGACGCTCACTAAGTTGTGCGAAGAGGATTTGACTCTCCATTGGCGCACCGAGTCATCCACGAAGCAAACGTTGCTCGAAGGCATGGGCGATCAGCACATCGACGTTGCCATCCGCCGGGCCGAGTCGAAGTTCGGCGCGGGCATCCTCACCGAAACGCCGAAGGTGCCGTACCGCGAGTCGATCACCCGCAAGAGCCAGGCGCAGTATCGGCACAAGAAGCAGACCGGCGGCGCGGGGCAGTTCGGCGAAGTGCATCTGCGCATCGAGCCGTTGAAAGAGGCCGAGTTCGAGTTCGACGATGAATTGGTGGGCATGAATCTTTCCAAGTCGTACCTGCCGCCGATAGAGAAGGGCATCAAGGCCACGCTGGAGCAGGGCGTGATTGCCGGTTACCCGATGGGCAATGTGAAGGTGATTGTGTACGACGGCAAGATGCACGAAGTTGATTCGAAGCCGATTGCGTTCGAGATCGCCGGGCGCGAGGCATTCAAGTTGGCGGTGAACGACGCCGGGCCGGTGCTGTTGGAGCCGATCATGCAGGTGCAGATCACCGTGCCCGAATCGAACATGGGCGATGTGTTGAGCGATTTGAACACGAAGCGAGCGCGGGTGCAGGGCATGGAGCAGGACAGCGGCAAGAGCGTGGTGACGGCGGAAGTGCCGATGGCCGAGATGATGCGTTACGTGACCGATCTGCGATCCATCACACAGGGGCGCGGTGTGTTCTCGATGAATTACCTGCGGCACGAAGTGGTGCCGACTCACTTGACCCAGCAGATTATTGCGGCGGCCAAGAAGGAAAAGGGCAAGGAAGAGGAATAGGTGGTTGGGTGGTTGGGTGGTTAGGAGGAGGATGGCTGAATCGGAATGGGTGCAGATGATGGCGGGGGTGAAACGGCGCATCAAAGCCGACGGCGAGAAGCTGATGCTCGTCGAAGTGCGCTTCGAGGCGGGAGCGGCGGTTCCGGCACACTCGCATCCGCATGAGCAGATCAGTTACGTTGTCAGCGGGCGTTTTGAATTCACAGTGGACGGCAAAGCGGTGATCGTGGCGGCCGGCGAGAGTCTGCATCTGCCGTCGAATGTGCCGCACGCGGCGCGCGCGTTGGAGGCCAGCACGGCGCTGGATGCGTTCAGCCCACCGAGGGAAGATTTTAGGAAGCAGTAGTCAGAGGGCCAGCCTTCGAGAGGGGGCTGGCTTTTTTTGTGAGGCTCATGGGGCGAGTAGGCGCTGAATGCCAGCCATGAATGTTTGAGGGGGCGTGAGCAGGCTGACGACGGCGAAACCCTCGCGAGCGAAATCGTAAAAGTATCCGGGATGAACGAAGACGTTGAACTCTTCGAGCCAGCGCTGGGCGCGGTCGCTGTCGGCGACAGAATCGGCAAAATCCATCACTGCATACCAGCCGCCCTCGCGCTTCAACACGCGGCGCAGGCTCGCGCGCGCGCGCGTTTCGAGCCAGCGATGATTGCTGTCGAGGCGCTCGATGATCTGTTGCTGAATGGATGATCGACTCGCGAGCAGAATCGGCGCGGCATGTTGAACACTGGCCGACGCCGAGAGGTAAGCGTCGGCGATGAATTCGAGTCGGGACGCCGACTCGGCGGCCACCGTTTGCGGGCCGCTGATCTGAATCCACCCCAACTTCACTTGCGGCAAACCGGCCACCTTCGAGAGTCCGCTCAACACAAAGGTGAGCGCCCCCTCGTTGCCCGCCGTAGTTTCCACCCGCGCCTCGTCTTTGCCGCAACCGTAATCGGAGAACACTTCGTCCACGATCAAGGCAAGTCTGCGCTCGGCGCACAGCGCGTTGAGCGCCGCCAGCTCGCGCTGTTTGAGAAACACCCCAGCCGGGTTGTTGGGGTTGACGGCGACGATGGCTCGTGTGCGCGGGCCGATGGCGGCTTGCAGTCGTTCGAAGTTGATCTGCCATCCGGCGGAGTCGTCGTAGCGCAGAGGATACGGAATCTGACGAACCGACTCCAGCGCGGTGAGAAAGTCGAAGAGGGGGTAGCCGGGTTGGGGCACGAGGATTTCGTCGCCGGGATCGGCGAGCAGTTTGAAGAGCCAGCCGTAAGCCTCGCTGGTGCTGGCGGCGAGAAAGATGGAGTCGGGATCGATCTCGCGGCCCCGATCGCGATAGTAGTCGGCGACGGCGGCGCGGGCGGCGGGCAGGCCGCGCGGGGAAGGTTGGTAGAGGAGCGATTTAGGTTGGGCGAGGGCGCGCAGTATTTCAGTGTCGTCGTAAACGAATCCGGCGCGAGTGGGATTCGATTCGGTGAGGTCGAGGATGTCGATTCCGGCGGCGCGTTTGGCGGCGAGTGTTTCGAGGAGTTGGTTGGGAGTGAGATTCCAGTGGAGGCGCGAGGAGAACATGGCCGTTACTTCGGCGGCTGATACAGCCCGGCTTCGTTCACGCCGAGCAATCCGGCATCGTAGGCGCGTTTGTCCATCGGGGAAAGGCGGCGGGCCATTTGCGGGGTGATGGTTTGGAATTGGCGAATCTCGCCGAGCCGGTCGGCGATTTTGTCCATCGCCGCATCGTCGGTGCGCCAAGTGGCAAAACGGTTGAGGTTGAGGGGCGCGGTGTAGGCGCGCAGAGTCTTTTCGCCGGCGGCGTTGAAGTAGTCTTCGAAATACGACATGACGAGTTCGCGCAGGGAACGGAACACCGGCTCGCGGAAGCGCAGGCCGGAGAAGTTGGATTTGGCGAGCGCGCCCCAATGCCCGCCGTGTTTATAGGGAGCGAGCATGTGATCGTCATCGCGGCGGTTGGGCAGAAGATCGATGATGAGGGGCGGGTGGCCGAGCCGATGGAGCATGGCCGCGGCGAAGGCCGCGCCGTCGAAGCAGTGGCCGGTTCGGTCGCGGAGGAAGGTGAGCGGACAGCGGTATCGTTCTTCGCCGGAATACGGAACGTCGTCGAGGAAGGTTTGAATCTTGAAGGGGGTGGTGAGTGAGGCGACGAGTTTGCGTTCGGAGGGGGTGAGGGCGTTATCAAAATCGTTGCTCATGAGGTGTTGTCCACGAAGGGACACGAAGAATCACGAAGGTGGTTTGATGGGCGCATCGGGCACCCAGAGGTAGCCATCGGGATCGGCGATGAAGGCTTCGCGGAGGCCGTGCGGTTTGTCGGCGGCGGGGGCGACGATGTAATAGCCGAGTCGGCGGGCGGCGGCTTCGGCTTTGTCGGGGTCGCAACCATGCAGGCGCAGTTCGATGCCTGCGCCGCGCCCATCGACTCCGGCGAGGAGTCCGCGCAGAGGGTGTTTGTCGCACGTGTGATCGGCGTGCAACATCCACTGTGCGCCCTGCCATTCGAGCACGGCGAAGTCGGGGTCGCTGTAAACGAGGGTGACGCCGAATACGTCGCGCTGAAAGGCGACGGCCTTTTCGATGTCGCGGACGAGCAAGTTGAGGCTGAGGCTTTTGAGCGGGCGCCCATATTCATCGGCGGGCATGAAGGGTTCGGTGGTGCGGAGTTTCATTCACTTTCTCCCCAGCATCTTGAGGGGCTTCTGCAATAAACCGAGCAGCCACTTCTGTTGCGCTGACGGTTTCTCAACGTCGCGCAGTCCGGCTTCGTAATTCACGAGGCCATCCATGTATCGGCCTTGTTTGAGCCGCGCTTCGCCGAGCACGCGCAGAACTTCGGAGCGGGCCTCTTTGTCGGCGGCGGGGTCGAGCAGGGAAAGGGATTCGTTGAGCGCGTCGGCGGCGCGGGCGAGGTCGTTCGTTTCGAGGAGCACACTGCCCAAGTTGCCGAGGGCAACGGCCAGTCGCCGGGTGTCGTTGAGGGCGCGAAGTTCGGCAACGGCGGCCTCCAGTGCAGAGAGGGCGCGGGTGAAATCTTTGGCGGCGCGCAGGGCCACTCCGAAATTACTTTGCATTTCGGCGGCCATCCCCCGGTCGCCTTCACGGGCATACGACTCGGCGGCTCGCTCGAAGGCTTTGGCCGCTTCGGCGAAGTTCCCTTTTCGATAGTGGCCGAGCGCGGCAGAGTGAAGATCGTCTGCGAGCATGAGTTATTCACCACAAAGGCATGAAGACACAGAGTTGCACAAAGGGTCTTTGTGAGTCTTCGCGCCTTTGAGTCTGGGTGGTGAGAGAAACTGCGAGCGCTGCTAAAAGGTGATGTCGAGCAATGATTCGGCGATGGTCTTGAGTTGATCGGCGGGCATGGCCGAGAGGCGCATGGCTACTTTGACGTACACGGCGTTGAGGGGGTTGGCGACGAACTCCTGCACATCGGCGGGCATCTCTTTGAATTTGTCGAAGGCGCGGCGCGAGGCGTCCCATTCGCCTACCGGCCCCTGCCGCTCGAAGAAGTTGTCGATCTTCATGCCCAGCACCCACGCCAGCGTTTCGAGCTCGGGCACGGGGATGGGCTGTTCGCCGAATTCGTAGGCCTTGATGCGGCTGGGCGGGATGCCGACGGCGGCGGCCAGTTCCTTTTGGGCGATGCTGTTGTTCATGCGCGACTGCCGAATCTGCGCGCCGATGATGCGGTGGCGGATCTTGATCAGTTCGTCGGAGTTGACATCGGAGGCGCGTTCGGGCGCTTCGGAGATGATCTCGTCGCCCCAGAAGTGAGAGAGGGGGATGTCGAGATAATAGGCGAGCAGTTCGAGTTCGGGAAGCGAGAGGGGCTTCTTGCCGAGTTCGTAGGCGGCATACGCGCTGGCGCTGATGCCCAGCACTTGCCCGCAGTCTTTGGGGCTTTTCCCGGCGGCCAGCCGCGCGTCGCGCAGGAGAACGCCGATGATCTTTGCTCGAAGCGCCAGTGATTTTTTGTCGGCCATGGCGGTGATTATAGCATTCGACCGAATTCACCGCCGCCCGCCGCGCATACTCTGCAAGGCCGCGTTGACGCCGCCGCCGAAAATTTCAGCGGACAACTTAAACCCGTGCAACTCGAGGCGCGGAGAGAAGAAGGGACGCAGGCCGGTGGGCTTCATGCCGCCCGGTTTGCCATCGGGGCCGAGCGACTCATCGTACTTGAAAATGTCCTGCATCACCACGTTCTCGCCTTCCATGCCGCTAATCTCGGTGATGTAGGTGATCTTGCGCGAGCCGTCTTCGAGGCGAGTCTGTTGCACGATGAGATCGACGGCTTTGGCGATCTGCTCGCGGATCACTTTGAGCGGAATCTCCAGCCCGCCCATGAGCGCCATCGTCTCGATACGGGCGACGGCTTCGCGCGGGCTGTTGGCGTGCAGGGTGGTGAGCGATCCGTCGTGGCCGGTGTTCATGGCCTGAAGCATGTCGATGGATTCGCCGCCGCGAATTTCGCCGACGACGATCCGCTCCGGGCGCATCCGCAGAGAGTTCTTCACCAGATCGCGGATGGTGACGCCGCCGCTTCCATCGGGATCGGGCGGGCGGGCTTCGAGGCGCACGACGTGCGGTTGATTCAACTGAAGTTCAGCCGAATCTTCCAGCGTGATCACGCGATCATCTTCGGGGATGAAGCCGGAGAGGACGTTGAGCAGGGTGGTCTTGCCGGAGCCGGTGCCGCCGGAGACGACGATGTTGAGGCGCGAGACGACGCAGGCCTTGAGCAGGTCGGCGATTTGCGGAGTCATCGAGCCGAAGGCAATGAGATCGTCTGCCGTGAGTTTCTTGGCGGCGAACTTGCGGATGGTGACGGTAGGGCCGTCGATGGCGGCGGGGGGGATGATGATGTTGACCCGGCTGCCATCGGGGAGGCGGGCATCCACCATCGGCACTTTGCGATCGACCCGGCGGCCCAGCGGGCGAACGATTCTCTCGATCACCCGCATCACGTGTTCGTCGTCCTCGAAGGCCACATCCGAGAGAGTGAGTTTGCCTTTGCGCTCGATGAATACCTGCTTGGGGCCGTTCACCATCACTTCGCTGATGGTGGCGTCGTTGAGCAGTCGTTCGATGGGGCCATAGCCCACGATGTCATCGACGATTTCGCCGAACAGCGAGTCGACAGAGTCGCCGGGCAGGTTGACTCCGGCTTGAGCGTAAACGACGTTGAAGCGGTCGCGCAGCATTTGGGCGGTGGTCGGCGTGCGTTTGAGGTCGGCGTCGAGGCCGGTGGAGATTTTCCCGATGAGCCATTTCTTGAGGCGCTTGTAGTCTTCGTCGTGGAGGCCGCCGGTGCGAGCGCGAGCGGCCGGCGAGTCGGCGCGGGGCGCGGGCGCGGCCGGGGGCGGCGGTTCGGCGGAGGCGGGTTGGGGAGCAGGCGGCTCTTTGGGCGTTTGCGAAAGGCGATTGCGCAGAGACATGCGGCCAATTCCTAACTTCGAGGCTCGTCTTCGAGGGCAAGCCACACGATGTGATCGCGGTTGATGGTGATGAAAACCGCTTCGTAAGCCAGCGTGCCGTCGAGGTTAAACACTTTGGGCGCGGTGATGGCGATGAACTTTTCGGCGAACTCCAATTCGTCTTTGATCCGTTTCTCGTGGGTCAAGTAAATCTCGCCCACGATTTGATGGGTGATCGTCTGGATGCGGGCGTGCACAACATCTTTGTGGACGACGTGAGTGAAGACCTTTCCTTTGGGATCGTATTCGGTGCTCATGGGCCGCCTCTCTATGGCTGTTTGGCGACGGGCAGATCGAAGGAGAAGGTGGTGCCTTTGCCCACTTCGCTCTCCACTCGGATGCGCGTGTCGTGAGCTTCGGCGATGCGCATGACCAACGCCAGCCCCAGCCCGGTGCCGCCATAGCGGCGCGTAGAAGAACTATCCAACTGATGAAAGGCTTGGAAGAGTTCGGGAATGCGTTCGGGGGGGATGCCGATGCCGGTATCTTTCAGGGTGACGTTGACCGAGCGCCCGTTGGGGTTGGGCTTCACCGTCAGAGTCACCGAGCCGCCGCCGGGCGTGAATTTAATGGCATTGTCGATCAATTGGAGAATGACCCAGCTGAGTTTTTCGACATCGCCGCGCACGAAGATCGGTTGATCGGGGATGTCGCATTTGAGTTGAAGGTTGCTCTTATGGGCTTTGCCAATGGAGCGATTGACCATTGACTGGGCCAGATCGGAGAGGGAGAAGACGTTGCTGTTGATGACCAGTTCGCCGCGGGCGGCGCTGGCAAAGCGAATGAGGTCTTCGATGAGGTGCTCAAGCCGCTCGGTGGCGGCCACCGTGGCTCTGATGGCGTCGGTCTGCTCGGAGTTGAGTTCGCCCAACATGCCCTCGCTCATCAGCACCACGTAGCCTTTGATTTGCGCCAGCGGGGTGCGCAGTTCGTGCGAGATGTTGGAGACAAAATCCACTTTGAGGTGGTTGATCTCGTTGACCTTTTTTAGCGCCTCTTCGAGTTCGGCAGTGCGCTCGGCCACGCGCTCTTGCAGTTGGCGGTTGCTGGCCTGCAGAGCGGTTTGCAGTTCGAGCACGAGTCCCACGATGGCTCGCTCGATATTCGGGCGCGACACCATGCCCAACTCGATGAGCGTTTCGCCCAGCATCTTCCCGGCGCCCTGCGTGGTTTGCTTTTTCTGGTGCTCGAGCGCCTGTTGAAGTTGGGACTCGGTGATGATCTCGCGTTGGATGAGAAACTCGCCGAGTCGCGGCACGAGCACTTCGGGCACGTAAGGCGCGGTTTGCGCCTCCACCGTGCTGGCCGCCGCGTGCTCGAGGACGAGGGTGATAACGGAGATGTCGATGCCGCAGCCGGAGCAAAACCGCGCCCATGAATTGATGGGGGTGTTGCACTGCGGGCACAAGATGCCGAGAGGCTTTGTTGCCACGAATCACCTGCCTGAGTTCGGGAACATCACTTGCCAATGAGTTACGCAGTTAAACTTTAGAGCAACCACTGATTACACAGATTTCACTGACGATGGCGAGGCAACTCTGTGTAATCCGTGAAATCTGTGGTTCCTATGAGCCGCTATTGTTTTTCAATCGCTGTCTGTCGTTACTCTTCCAACGTGCTAATGTCGCCTTCGGGCATGCCGAGCGCGCGAGCCTTCAACACGCGGCGCATGATTTTGCCACTGCGAGTCTTCGGCAGTTTGTCAACGAACTTTACCGTTTCGGGGCGGGCGATGGGGCTGATGTGCTGGGCCACATGTTGGCGCAGTTCTTCGGCCAACGACTCGGAGGGCGCGTGCCCGGCGCGCAAGAGGCAGAAGCAGTGAATGCCCGTGCCTTTGATCTCGTGCGGCAGGCCGATGGCGGCGGCCTCGGCCACTGCCGGATGACTGACCAGCGCCGATTCGATCTCGGCTGTGCCGAGTCGGTGCCCCGATACGTTGATCACATCATCCACGCGGCCAATGATCCAGAAGTATCCGTCTTTGTCGCGCTTGGCCGAATCGCCGGTGAGATAGCGGCCCGGATATTTGCTCCAGTATTGTTTGACGTATCGATCGGGATCGCCATAGATGGTGCGGAGCATGGCCGGCCACGGGTGCTTGAGCACGAGATAGCCTTCCTCGCCGTCGGGGACGGGGTCGCCGTTTTCGTTCACCACTTCGGCTTCCTGCCCAAAGAAGGGGCGCGTTCCGGATCCGGGTTTGAGGGCCACCACCGGAGTCGGCGTGATCATGAACATGCCGGTTTCGGTTTGCCACCACGTATCCATGATGGGGCAGCGGCTCTTGCCGATGACGCGATGATACCATCGCCATGCTTCGGGGTTGATAGGCTCGCCCACCGTGCCGAGCAACCGCAGGGAGGAGAGATCGTGTTTATTGGGCCAGGCTTCGCCGAAGCGCATGAGGCCGCGAATGGCGGTGGGCGCGGTGTAGAAAACGGTGATGCCGTATCGCTCGACGCACTGCCACCAACGATTGGGATAGGGATAGGCCGGGCCGCCCTCGAACATGAACGAGGTGGCGCCGTTGAGCATGGGGCCGTACACGATGTACGAGTGGCCGGTCACCCATCCGGGATCGGCGGCGCACCACCAGCGGTCATCGTCTTTGAGATCGAACACGTATTTGAGGGTGGCATAGGTGCCCACCATGTAGCCGCCGTGCGTGTGCAAGATGGCTTTGGGCTTGCCGGTGGAGCCGGAGGTGTAAAGAATGTACAGCGGATCTTCGGCGTCCATCATTTCGGTGGGGCATTTGCCGTTGGCGACGGGCAGGGCGGAGAGGGCGTGATACCAGTGATCGCGGAGGGGATCCACCGGCACATCATGGCCGACTCGTTTGATGACGATGACGTTCTCCACCGAAGGGCACCGCTTGAGGGCCTCATCCACCGTGCGCTTGAGTTCGATCACTTTGCCGTTGACGAATGAGCCATCGCAGGTGATGACGAGTCTGGATTGGCTGTCTTCGATGCGGCCCTGCAGGGCATCGGTGGAGAATCCGGCGAACACCACCGAGTGCACCGCGCCGATCTTGGCGCAGGCCAGCATGGCGAACACGATCTCCGGAATGCGCGGGAGGTAGATCGTCACCCGGTCGCCTTTTTGCACGCCCATGGATTTGATGATGTTGGCCATGCGCGTCACTTCGCGGTTCATGGCGTAGTATGAAAAGGTGCGATGCTCTTTGCCGTCTTCGCTTTCCCAAATGAGAGCAAGCTTGTTTTTGCGCCACGTTTTGAGGTGGCGGTCGATGCAGTTGTGGACGATGTTGACTTTGCCGCCGACGAACCATTTGAAGAACGGTTTGTTCGAGTCGTCGAGAACCTTATCCCATTTTTGATACCACTCTAATTCGTCGGCGCATTCGGCCCAAAAGCCTTGCAGGTCGTTGCGCGCGTGTTCGGCTATCGCCTCCCAATCTTTGATGTGCGCTTGGGCGACGACTTCGGCAGAGGGGTGATACACTTCGCCTTCGAGTTGAGTCTTGTCGGGCATGGGGTGGAGGCCTCCGGTGTGTGTGAGTATGCGAGTGATTCTATTGGAGAGGGGGGAGTTTGGCAAATGAGGTGGCCGAGCGGTCAAGTGGTCGAATGGTCGAATGGTCGAGTGGTCGGGTGGTCAGGGGCACTCAGTGGCCGCCGATGTTCCGTCCGCCGCAAGGCATTCGCAGTAATCGGCGCTCTGTCCTTCCGCCGATCCTTCCCACAAAAAGAAGCGCACGCTGTTGCGGATGCACACAGGGTCACCGCCCGTCATTCGCACGGCGTGGTAGCCGATTCCCTTTTGATCCCGCTCCTGCACCAGCCAGATACGGTCGCTGTCGTATTCAGTGTGTTGCCATGAAAGTTCGCCGCGCGCGGCGAGGGCGAAGGCGAAACACGGCGCGAGCATGACGACGAGCCACAGAAGCAAGAGGGACATGTAGCCGAACCAACGAAAGAGTTTCTTTGCCTTCATGGGCGGCGGGTGCGGATGACGCCCGGCGCGAGGGTGATCAGCGGCGTCCGTTCGATGATCGGGGTGCGCTCGGCGGCGAGGGTTTCGATGAAGCCGGGCGTGAGCAGGCGCGGGCGCGGGACGAGAGTCATTTGCGCGGCGCGGGTGGCGATGAACGCCGGTTCCACCCACAACGGAGCGAGTTGTGTGCGGACCGGCTCGATGAGGGGCCGGGCTTCGCGCATGAATCTCTGCCAGCGTTCGAGCCGGTCGGGATCCATGGGGCGCGGCGCTTCGGGCGGCAGGCCCCGGCGGGTGATGAAAGTTTCTTGCCCGGCGATCAAATCCACAAGCCCGAACTCGTTTCGCAAAATGCAGCTGCCTTCGAGGCACGACACGATGAGGCTGTCGGAGACGGCGTCGTAATCCACACTGATGTACGAGCCGCGCACCGACGCCGATCCCACCGGAGTCTCCACCTCGAATGAGCCGCCGTTGAGCGCCGAGTTGAGCGCCACCCAAATTTCGCCGACAGCCAGCGTGAGGCGAGTGAGAGGGCCGTAATCGGTTCCGGCGAGTTCGGTGAGGGCGAAGTGAGTGTTTGGGCCGATGCGAACGATTGTGTCGGGGCTGATGTCGATGCGGGCTTCGCCATCGGATAAAGTTTGCACTTCGCCGCCGACGGCGAGCGTTTGCCCGATGGAGGCGTTTGCCCACTGGGACTCCGCCGATTCGCGCGACTGCACGGTGTTGACGATTTCGGCAATGGAGGCGGCGCGATTGGGCGGTTGGGTAGTTCCCGCTTCGCTATCGCTACGGGGCGCTGTCGCGGGGTGGTTGGATGGTTGGGAGGGGGCGAGAGTCGGAGTCCCGGCGGGAGGAGGGGCGGGGGTGGCACTTTGTGTCGCAGGGCGAGTGACGCAGGCGGTGAATGCGGAAAGGATGATCAACAGTGAGAGGGTGGATCGGTGGGGGCGGATCATAGTCGAGACCCCTATCCCTGCCCTTCCCCCGTTTGCTCCGCAAACAGGGGAAGGATCATTGGAAGAGCGGGCGGATGCGCTCGGAGTCGGGCGCGCCTTTGCGGCCCAGCACACGGTAGATGCCGACGGGTTTGCTTTTGCCTTTCACCATTCGCGCTTCGGCAAACTCGCAATCGAAGTGGTCTTTGATTTTCTCGTGGGTGTGTTCGGTGATGAGCAGCGGCCACTTCAGGTCTTTGGTCAGGTCCTGCACGCGCGAGGCAAGGTTGACGCTGTCGCCGATGCAGGTGTAGTTGATTCGTTTTGCGGAGCCGACGAGGCCGACGAAGGCATCGCCGGTGTTGAGGCCGATTCCCATTTCAAACTGGGTGGGGCGGCTTCCCTGTTTGGCCCACTTGGCCCGCAGTTTGTCGAGAGTGAAGCGCATTTTCGATGGCCGCTTGCAAAGCGCGTTTGGCGTGATCGGACTGGGGCAGGGGCGCATTGAAGAAGGCCATGATCAGATCGCCTTCGTATTTGTCGATGGTGCCGCCGTGCCGGTGGATGACATCGGACATGACGCCGAGATACTCATTGAGAATCGCCACCACGTCGTCGGGCGACATTTGCTCGGAGAGGGTGGTGAAGCCGCGAATGTCGGAGAACATGATGGTGAGTTCGGCGCGTTGTCCGCGCACCGCTTCGAGTCCGCGGTCGATCATTTGCTCCACCATTTCCGGCGAGACGAAGCGCTCGAAGATTCCGCGCACGCGCCGCTTTTCCACTTGCTCGCTGATGGCCCGCTCCACCGAGGGCACAGCGTAGCCGAGGGTGAGGCTGACGAGAGGGGCGACGACATACATTTCGATGCGGAGGGTGTTGAAGGCGAAGGCCCACAGGCCGAGATAGCCGAGCCCACTGCCGAAGGCGAGGGTGAGGCTGAGGAAGGGCACAGGGATGCCGCTGAACACATAGGCCAGCAAGCCGATGAACAGTGTCACCACTGCGCCGAGAATGACCGGCCAGCGGTAAATGAATTGCTGACTGAGGAGAGTGTCGATGACGTGCGCGTTCACTTCGACGCCGGGCATGGGCAGGCGGCTGCCCTCGAAGGGCGTGGAGTACACATCCTGCAGAACCACGCTCGTCGCGCCGATGAGCACGATCTTGTCTCGAAAGAAATCGGGGCCGCGCTGTTGATACACTTCGCCGCTGGCGACTTGATAGGCTTGGATTTGGGTGAAGGCCGAGCCGGGCTTGCCGCGATAGTTGACGATGAGGCGGCCTTCGGTGAGCGGCACGGTGATGCCGCCGAATTGCACGGAGGACGGGCGAATGGATTCTGGGATGGACGCGCCGAGATAAGTGAGAGTGGTGAGGGCCGCCCACGAAAAGTAGGCTCGCCCGTCGGGCTCGTTGATGAGATACACAGGCATTTGCCGGATGAAGCCGTCGGCGGGATCACGGTAGAGATTGGCGAGGCCGGTGTGCAGTGCAGAATCTTCGAGCGCGGGGATGGGGCGGCGGAATTGATCGAGCACGAAACCAGCCTGCTCCACGCGGTTGATGTCGTTCGCCAGAATCACGTTGCCCGCTTCGGCGATGGCTTTCGCCAAGGCCTCATCGCCGCCGGGGTCGTTTCCGGGCTCGTACCAAAAAATGTCGGTGGTGATCACTTTGGGTTTTCCGGCGGCGATTTGGGAGATGAGTTGGGCCATGTAGGCGCGCGGCCACGGCCACTGCAATTGCGTTTGGGCAAACGATTCGTCGTCGATGGCGACGATGACGATGGGCGCGGTGGGCGGGAGCGGGCCGCGCAGGGCAAAGGCGGCGTCGATGGCTTTGACCTCGAGGAACTCGAAGAGGCCGATGAGCGCCGCGAACGAAATGGCAATGACGACGACGAGCGCCAGCGCAGTGGAGCGAAGGGTGAAGGTGAGGAGGAGGCGGCGCCGCATGGGAGGAGTCAGAAGTCAGAAGTCGGAGGAAATCTAACCTCTGACTTCTATCATCGAATCTCAATCCTATAATCTTCCACTTCCACATCGGGGGCGTTGTGTTCGATCCAGCGCACGGATTTTTCGAGCAGGCTTTGCGCCAGCCCGGCGTCGTTGGACACCGTGACCAAACCGATCTCGGCGGTCTGCCACACATCCTGCAGATCGATCTCGGCGGCGGCGAGGTTGAATTCCTTGGGCAGGCGGGCGAGGATGGGTTTGATGCGCCCGCGTTTTTCTTTGAGCGAGAGGGCGCCCGGCAAATGCAGGCGAACCGCGCACGCGCCGATGATCATAGGGTGATTTTAGCAGAGAGTGAACGGGGCGGGGAAATATGGATGAGGTACAATACCGCAGTGTCCGATTCATTGAAGGCTCTGCTCGTCATCGGTCTGCTCATCATCGCCGCGCTCACTGGCTACGGATTGGTGACAGCAGTGCGCGACGCGGCCCAGCCTGCGGTGGAAGCGGGCAACACGGTGGCCACATCGGTGGCGGTGATTCTGCCGCCCACGCCCACTCCGCTCCCCAGTGGGGAGGCGGTGGTGGTTGCCATCCGCTCGATAGCCCGGCTTGAGTCGTCACAGTTCGTGATCGAAAAGGTGATCATCAAAGAGCAGGGGCAGGGCGCGCTCGGCGCGTTGTTCGGCGACCGCATCATTTTTGTGGCGCACGGCACGGTCATTGCCGGGATCGATCTGGGCAAAATGGCGGTGGGCGATGTGAGCGTTCTGCCGGACGGCAAAGCGTTCGTGGTTCTGCCCGCGCCCGAAGTGCTGGTGACGAACATCGACAACGATAAATCGTATGTGGTGGATCGCGAAACAGGTTTGCTGACCAAAGGCAATATCAATTTAGAAACCGAAGCGCGGCAGGAGGCGCAACATGAAATCGAAGCCGCCGCGCTGGAAGCCGGAGTTTTGGATCAGGCGCAAATGAGCGCCGAAGCCTACCTGCGGCAGCTGCTGGCCTCGCTCGGCTACACCGATGTAACCTTCGTGCGCGCCACGCCGACGAAGTGAAGGATGAACGATGAACACTAACGATTCCCAAACCCCCGTTCTCTCCGAAACCGACAACTACGTGATCTACATCGCCGAAGAGTTCGACGGCGAGACGACGTATCACGTCGAGCTCGACAAAGTGACTCTGCACTTCTTCAAAGAAGAGTTCGAGGAATTCGTGAGGCTGGTGAAAGCAGTCAAAATGTAATCGCGGCGATTGAACCTTCCCGCCTTTTGCACCCTCCTCACCCCACTCGGCCAAGCCGCCATTGCCCGCGCGGCTGAACTCGATCCGTCCGACGAAACATTTCTCTCCGCGCTCACCCAACTGCAAAAGCACTTCGACTCCGATCTCGCCAAAGCCGCGCTCGAAACCACCCTCCTTCGGCGAAAGGCCCGCGCCAAATTCACCCGCGCCGACTCGATGTACTTCACCCGCGACGGCCTCGAAATGGCCTCCAGCGAAATCGTCAGCCGCTACCGCGCCGCGCGCTTCGCCCCGTTCGCGCGCCTCGCCGACCTCTGCTGTGGTCTCGGAGGCGACACCATCGGCCTCGCCTCACCCCCCTCCCCTGTCGGCGCTTTGCCCGACGGGGGAGGGGCCGGGGGTGGGGGACTTTTTGCCCTCGACATCGATCCTCTTCATCTCGCCCTCGCCAGAGAGAATCTCTCGGCCTACGGATTGCAGGCCAAACTGATCGAAGCCGATCTCACAAAAAGCAAGCCGCCCGCTGTGGAGGCCGCTTTCTTCGACCCGGGCCGCCGCGCCAGTGGACGCCGCCATTTCTCCGTGCGCGGTTATCACCCGCCGCTGTCGATCATCGAAACGTGGCCGCCCATGCCGCTCGGAGTCAAAATATCGCCCGGCGTCGATCTCAGCGAGATCGAGCATTATGATTGCGAGATCGAATTCATCTCTCTCGACCGTGAACTGAAAGAATGCGTCCTGTGGTTCGGAGAATTGAAAACAACCGCCCGCCGCGCCACTCTCCTCAGCCCTCGCCACCCTCCCCTCTCTCTCACCGCCCAACCACCCAACCACCCCGCGACAGCGCCCCGTAGCGACAGCGGAGTGGGAACCACCCAACCACCGAACCACCCAACCACCCTCCCCCTCGCTTACCTCTACGAACCCGATCCCTCCGTCCTCCGCGCCGGACTCGTCACCACCCTTGCCGCGCAACTCAACGCGGCGCAGATCGATCCCGACATCGCCTACCTCACCGCCGACACGCTCACCCCCACACCATTCGCCCGCGCTTTCGCTATCGAAGCGGCCATGCCCTTCTCGCAGAAGCGCCTGCGCGAAAAACTGCGGGCGATGAACGTGGGGCGGGTCACGGTGAAGAAGCGCGGCTCGCCGCTCGACCCGGCCGAGTTTGCCCGCTCGCTCAAACTCAGAGGCGATGAGGAGCGCATTGTCTTCCTCACTCATGTGAACGGTAAGGCATGGGTGCTCATTGGGTTGCCAGCGGGTGGGGGGTAGCGAATGGCGGATAGCGGGTGCGGATAGCGATCAGTTTGAGGTTCGAGGATTTGAGGATTTGAGATTTGGAGTTGGGAGTTTGAGTTTTGGAGTTTTATCTTTCCATCGGTAGTACAATTACCAAAATTTCGTTCCGCCGGAGGAAGCCATGTTCGATTCACTCAGCCGAGGCTGGGGTTTCTTCAAATCAAGCCATTGATATGGCAGTGAAAGACCGCGACCTGATCAAACCTTCAATTTATTCGTACTTCGCCAACGCCATCGTTGGCTTTATTTTTGCCATTCCCCTGTTCGCCGCCATCTTCGTCTTCAACGTGCTCGGCGGCGAAGACAACGCCATCGGGCAGGGCATCGTGGGGTTGCTCGGGGCGATCATGCTGTTCGCGCAATACACCGTGTCGTATATCTTCAGCGGCATGACGGTGTATCTCATCTACGGCTACCTCTCTGAAGGCGATGGGCAGATGGTCATCGAAGATTTGAATCTGTGGAACGCCCTCAAACGCGCCACGCATTTGATCAAGAATAACTTACTGCTGGTGGGCGTCGGCTTTGTGGGCGTGAACGTGATCAACAATCTCATCGGCGGCGCAGTGATCGTGGCCACGGTGGTGATCGCCGTCGGCATCGCCGTTGCCCTCAGCGCCGTTTCGAGTGTCGGCTTCATCATCGGGATCGTCATCGGCGTCGCGCTGGTGATTCTCGTGTCGGGCGTGGTCACGGTGGTCACGTCGTACATCGGCACGGCGTATCACACCTCTCTATTTATTTGGGCGCGCGACGCCGAGAAGGCGGTGCAGTTGGGGCAGGCGGCGGTGTCGGCGCGAGCGCCCGCGCCGCTGGCCGCGGTGCTGGGAGGCTAGGTATGCGGCGAGAGATTCTGTCGTGGGGCGATGTGGACAAACTGATTGATACCCTCCGGCCGCAGTTTCGCGGCTCGTTCGAGGCAATGGTGATGATCACGCGCGGCGGCATTGTGCCGGGCGGCCTCATCGCCGAAGCGCTGGACATCAAACACATTCTCACGGCGGCGGTGAGCTTTGTGGAGATGGATCTGCCGGTGCCCAAACTGGCGGCCCTGCCGGAGTTTCTGCAATTCCCCGACGATCATTTGCTCGAAGGGCGGCGGACTCTGGTGGTGGACGACGTGTGGGGCTCGGGGCGGACGATTACGGCGGTGAAGGATCGGGTGGAGTCGGCGAAGGGCGTTGCGGAAACGTGCGTCTTTCACTTCAACCCCTACCGCTCGCTGTTCACCAAAGCCGCGCCCACGTATTACGGCGCGATCACCGACGCCTTCATCGTCTATCCGTGGGAAATCGATCGCGGCGTCGATCCGATTCTGGCCCGCCAGCCGATGATGGGGTGAGGCGGTTCGTTCGCGCGTTGAGGGTGCGGTATCGCGTCACAGGAGCCCTCGCGCGGGGATCAATCGCCGCGCTAACATCACGAAGCCCGCTTGAGCGGGCTTTGTTTTTCGCTCTTGATGGATTTCAAGGAGGTGCTCTGTCAACGAATGGCTCAACGTACTTGTTTAGCGTTCAACGGGTTCAGGGCCGTCAGCAAGTGCTAAAGGGCAGGAAAAGAGCGTCCAACCAGCAATTGACAAGCGGCGATAAGTGAACTACCTTGAACCAGATGACCAAACCCGATAACGTTTTGCAGCGGCCCGCAGACCCGCGCGAGGCGCGTTTGGCCGAGTTGGAAACTCAACTCCGGCTACGTTTCGGTCTCGGCCGGCTCCGAACCAGGTGGCGCA
>Ga0194120_10001370_pt1 | contig 44779 bp, 54 predicted proteins | sample TA2MahCa65mmetaG_FD_148642 | JGI IMG/M metagenome (GOLD analysis project Ga0194120, IMG submission 148642) | Freshwater microbial communities from Lake Tanganyika, Tanzania - TA2015019 Mahale Deep Cast 65m | ecosystem: Environmental > Aquatic > Freshwater > Lake | place: Tanzania: Lake... | reverse complement strand
AAGAAACTATACCAATCCTGGACCTACAAGCAGCGGTCAATACACATTCCCATAAGGGAAAGTTCACTCTTTTTCTTTATTTTTGATAGTTCTACCAGTCTCCTTAAATTTCAAATTTTGGCAATATTACTAGTTGTCACTAACAGGGTTCATTGAACATAAAAGCAACATGTTCGTAGTTAGCGTACTTGCGGTTATTGGGATTCTATTTTTGCCAATCATAATACCAAAAATGGATAGTGAATTTTCATTTTGAGAGCATTTACGCACGAGAACATTAGCAAATTCTATTTGGATTAGTATTTTTTGACTCAAACCCTTTATTGGCTTTTTCCAATTTCTTGTTCCAAGGATTTATTAGAGGATCAGAAATTCTGGCAGTCATTAGGCTATAATGACGGAAAATGAGCAATGAGCTTCTTTGTCTGTCATTGCTTAGGAAAGTAAATTGACAAAATTTGAAGAATTAGGGATAAAACAATCCATCCTAGATGGACTAAAGGACATAGGATTTGATGAGGCGTTTCCAATCCAAGAGGCAACTATACCTGTTTTGCTATCCGGCAGAGATGTCATAGGCCAGGCACACACAGGAACTGGCAAAACAGCGGCATTTGGCATATCAATGCTTAGTGGAATTGATGCAAACAAGACCATCCAGGGCTTGGTGTTGGCACCAACCAGAGAATTGGCACTACAAATCACAGACGAGATCAAAAAATTTGCCAAACATACAGGTATTCGCGTAGTTTCAATATATGGCGGACAAGGAATGGGAGTACAGCTCCAGGCACTCAGACATGGAGTAGAAGTAGTTGTCGCCACTCCAGGCAGACTAATTGACCACCTAAAGCAGGGCTCTATTGAGCTCAATGACCTCAAGTATGTTGTACTAGATGAAGCAGACACGATGCTCGACATGGGCTTCATTGATGATATCAGGTTCATCTTGGAAATGACTCCAGTCAACAAGGTGATGTCACTATTTTCTGCTACAATGCCTCCAGAAATTCTAAGACTGGCAGATGAATATCTAAACAATCCAAAGCAATTCCTCTTATCAGCAGATGACCTCTCAGGAGAAGGAATAGACCAATCGTTTTTGATTATCAAAGACCGAGAAAAAATGGACTATCTCGTACAATTTATCAAAGAAAACAAGCGCGGCCAATCAGTAGTATTTTGCTCAACTAAAAACAGAACTAGAGATGTTGCAAGAGCATTGCGTCAAGCAGGATACAATGCAGTAGCAATTGAAGGCGACATGTCACAGCACAGACGCGAGATATCCATGTCACAGTTCAGGCGAGGCCAGGCAGACATTTTGGTTGCAACCGACGTGGCCGCAAGAGGAATCGACGTTCCAGAAGTAGCACTGGTGGTAAACTATGATGTGCCAAACCAAGAAATGGTCTATTTCCACCGAATTGGAAGAACTGCAAGGGCAGGCGCAAAAGGCAGGGCAATCACATTAGTATCATATTCTTCCGTTGGCGATTTTAATCTCATAAAGCAACAAGTCAAAGCACCGATGACTGATCTTAACGAAAAAATGGGAATCAAAGTTGACATTCCAGACCCACTAAAAAGACAGGTCGGACCGCGCAGAACATTTGGTCGTGGCGGTGGAGGATTTGGTAGAGGTGGAGGAAGAAGCTTTGGAAGAGGAGGATTTGGTAGGGGTGGAGGATTTGGCGGACGACGAGATTATGATAGACGGGATTCTGGTAGAGAAGAGCGAAGAGATTCTGGATTTAGAAGAGATAACGATAGACGGGATTCTGGATTTAGGGGCGGATTCAGCAGGGGAAGGCGCGACTATGATAGACGGGATTCTGGTAGAGAAGAGCGAAGAGATTCTGGATTTAGAAGAGAAGAAAAGCGTGAGTCCAGAGTTGAGGGCGGATTTAGAAGGCAACATGCCCCAAAGCGACCAGCCCACAGAAGACGCTGGTAATCTTTTTTAAACTCGAGTTGTAGTGATATGCAATGGAAGTAGGTTTTGTTTTACTCAATTGCGACCTTGGCGCAGAAGAATATCTATTAGATGAAATAAAGCAAATTCCAGAAGTAAAGCAGGCATACCTGACATTTGGCGCATATGACATCATAATTGAGATCCATGCAAAATCACCAGAAGACTTTGACAAGACGGTATCCAACAAAATCCGAAGATTATCTAGGGTCATGAGCACAATGACATTAAAGGTTCTTGCAAGCAAGACCAAATAATTCAGGTAATAAAAATTGGAAAAAATTCAATATTCTGGAATAGTGTGGGCAATAAACCACAACAACCCAGAGCCACTAGTCACCCATTGCCTAAAAAAGCTACAAGACTATGGCATTAAAAAGGAAGATATCAGACTTACCGATGCCCCAGAAAATGTCCAAGTAGGCGAAATAGTAGTTGAGATGTGGCCCTATCATATCGATGTTGCGCGCGTGCGAACAATTCGAAACGAATCATTCATTTCTGGCTCCGTCATGCAAATTGAGCTGAGAACGGACGAACAAGGAAATTACATAGATTAAAAATAAAAAAAGAGTTTAGCTGACAGTTACCTTGCCTGTCATCCATGGATGAATGATGCAAAAGTAATCGTATTTTCCAGCCTTGTCAAACTTTTGTGAGAATGTTCCTCCAGCAGTCACAAGTCCAGTGTCGAATTTGCCGTCAGGACCCGTCTTGATGTTGCCACTAGTTGCAGTGTGAGCTGCAGTGTCTACGTTTTTCCAGGTAATTGTTCCGCCCTTTGTAATTTTGGCCTCAAATGGAGAATAACACTTGTTGCCTTTTTCACATCCTTCGTTTGCAGAACCCTTTACCATCTCTACAGTTACTGCGGATGAGGCCTTGCCCGTGGATTTAGTTGATTTTTTTGTTTCTTTCTTTTTTGTCTCTTTTTTGACAGTCTTTTTTTCCTTGCTTTCTGCGGCATCTGCATGTTGCATCATTGGTACCGTTAGGACGGCACCAAGTAATGCAAAGATCGCCACACTTGCAAGAATTGTCTTGTTCATGATTTTGGGAGCAATATCATAAGTTAATTAATTTTGTTCATGATTTCATCAGAGATAATAAAATAAGAAAAATCAGAATCTCTTCTGATTATTGGACGTTGACTGTGCCTTTCATCCATGGGTGGAGAATGCATATGTATGGGTATGAACCCGCAGTGTTGAATGTGTTAGAAGCAGATGCGCCTGCGTTGACAAGACTAGTGTCAAAAGAGCCATCAGATGCAGTAGCTGTGTGAGCTGCAGAGTCTACATTTTTCCATGTGACTTTGCCGCCGACTGCGACGGTTACAGCGCTTGGAATGTAACATTTATCACCACAATTGGTGTCCGATGCTGTTCCTTTTACCATGTCTACTGTAACTTCTTTTAATGCTTCACCGGATGGTGCTGTTTGCTTTGTAGTCTTTTTTTCCTTCATTTCGGCTTTCTTGGTGTCTTTCTTTTCCTTCATTTCGGCTTTCTTGGTGTCTTTCTTTTCCTTCATTTCGGCTTTCTTGGTGTCTTTCTTTTCCTTCATTTCGGCTTTCTTGGTGTCTTTCTTTGCTTTTAGTTCGGCCTTTTTGTCGTCTTTCTTTGCTTTCATTTCTGCTTTCTTTTCTTTTGCTTCACCCTTGACACCATCAATTTTCATGAATGCATCATTGGCCGCAAATGCAGAACTAGACAAAGAAGGACCAACAACTGCCGCTAGTAACACAAATACTGCAATACTTGCAAGTAGTTTGGTATTCATTGTTGATCACCGAGCTCGACTTTTGATATATTAAGATTGTTCAGAATTTCTCCACAATCAAGACGGTCTTGTATTTAGCGGATTTACAACGAATGTAAACTCGCGCGTTACATTTTGATATCCTTCGCCAGACGCAGTGACACTCAGTTTGTATATTCCAGTTCGTGCATTGTCTGGAATTATTATCGAGTCATCATAATAGCCAAACTTGTGCGTCTCACCGTTTGATGTTTTTATCACATCACCAATCGGGTTTGTTATTGTAGCAGAGATTTTGATTTTCTCCAAATATCCAGAAGTATTTGCAAAATCAGACATCAGATTTGCTTTTGGATCAAACGTCCTAATCGTGAACTTGTATTGAGATTTCCATTCTATTCGTTCGGTTTGTTTTACAAGAAGTAAAATCTCATTGTTTGTCGTAGTTGGCAAGTCCGATATTGTTGTACCTAATGACGGATGCAATTTGGTAAAAATTGAGAATATGGTACCAGCAGAAGTTTTGCCGTTTAATTGGTAAATCGAGTCACCTCCAATTGAGAGAATTCGTTTGCCAGAGGCAAAAATTGTATTGGTACCGGCCTCTGCGTTTATTCGGATTGATTTTTTATTATTGAAAAATGAGACATTTGCTTTGTCAATTACATACAAATCAGTACCAAGAGATAACTGCCCCTCTTCAAAAACAACCTGACCTGAATCCGAAATTTGTACGTATAATTGCAAAAATGCCTTATCCACAGCATCATTTATTTTACCAAATCCATTCCCTTCAAAAATAAAATCAGAGTCTGCATACGACTCTGGAATCATTACAGATAGTACACCAAAAATTGCAATCGGAAGCAGAAGTCGCATTATATGATTTTGATTTTTATGATTAATAATACTTGGGTAGGATTTACTTGACCAACAATTAATATCGTGCCTCAGAGCACGTATCAAATAATTTGAAAACAAAAGCTACCTACATTGCAGGTATAGGAGGCGCAATAATTATTCTGATGGCCATATTTTTTGCATATTCAGCAGATCAGGCAAAAAATCGCGGCAAAGCATTTGGAGACAGCCTTCAGACAATCCAAGATGAATTAAAAGAAACCCAAACAGAATTTTATTCAATGAAGACAATGCTTGATGAAGGAACCATAGAAAAGGAAGAATTTTTAGAATTTGGAGAAATCCATACAAAGAAAATGCAAGAAATACTCAAATCTTACGAGTTACTTTCCCCGCCAGAATCATTTGTAAAATCAGTAAAACTTTTCAAAACATCAACGGAAAAACAGCTTGAAAGTGATCAATATCTCATAGAGTGGATTGTAACCAACGACACTGCACACAAGATACGCTCAGATCTAATGCTTCAGGAATCATTTGAAAACGAGATGGCAGGCCTTGTTTTGTTTAATGAGGCAAAAAATAACGCAGGCCAAAACTAGAGTAAGCCTTTTTGAGATAACAAATCTAGTGTTGAAGATAACGCATCAAGCAGGTTTTCCTTCTCAAGAGGCACACCCTGTGAAAATTTGACTGGAAAGCTCAGACTGAGCATATCATTGTCTGTGTGAGACATTTGAATAGAGTGCTGCATTTGTTTTTCGAGCAAAAATTCCTTCCACACATCCAATCTTGCTTGGACGTCATCGATTTTGCTTGATAATTGCATGACATCCATTTCCTGGTTGTTATCAAAAATTCCAAACTTTACCATCGGCACAGTAACAAATCCGCCATGAATAGGATCATGGTTTTTGTGCATTTTTTCTACAATTTCGTCGTACTTGTTTTCAGGCAGAATCTGCCCATAGTCAGGCCAAAAATAGCCGGCAATTTTACGATCCTTGTCCAAAATTCTAAAAAAATCCGAATCCAAGTCTAACTTCCACATGTCTGCTGACTTTGCTCTCAATGTTAATAAATCATCAAACCAGAAATTACAGAGTGGCACTAACAAAATACACTCGCGATTTTCTTGACAGCCAGATTGACTATTACATAAGCGAAGCCCAGTCATTCAAACAAATCATGCAAAACTATTCCCCGGAGGTAGCATCCATAGAAGACGCCACATTCGGAATTATAGCTGGATGTGTGTATTCTGCGTTTTTGAGAGCATACGAGAATGAGAAAAGGCCAGTCGAGCTGGACGACATGCAGGAATTCAACAAACTAATCAAAGACAAAGCAGCACTCATCAAAAAGGCAATACTGGAATAACGCTAGAATGGATTAAATCCCATTATAGAAGAGAACCAATATTGGCAGACATTACAAAATACCGAATTCACCAAATTGTAGATAATGGAGCAATAGTGCAGGTTTCACTTGCAGAAGACGTACAAACCGAGCCAATCTCACAAAAACAGATGATCCTAGATTCCGTTGCAAAAAAGCTAGACCCAGAACTAAAGGAGCAAGTACAGCCGTTACTGGAGGCAATTTTGGGAGCACAGCCGACAGTCAAAATCAAGACATATGATCAGACCACCATATCCATTACAATGCCAAAGGTTCGATACGAAAGACTTGGAAGGCCCCAAGTAGGCGAAGTATTAGAAATCACTCTAAAAAAGTAGCTTTTCTATTTCCGGTACTGTCTTTAGCGGCAGAGAGCAGCTAAAGTTTTTGCACACAAATACGGTCGTCTCATTTTCAAATTCTTTTCCTGCAAAGTACGGATAGTTCTCAAGCGCTTGCAGTTGAGCTTGGTTTTGTATTGTGACTAGGATGGATTCCGGAAGGAATCGTTTTGTTAGATCATTGTAAAGGGTTTTGTTTTGTGGATTTAGCAATGTTATTTCGGTTGGATTTTGCAAATACAAGTAAATTGTATTTAGCAAATACCCAAATCCAAATGGGTTTTCTGCGGCCATTATTGCAAACGCCTCCATTGTTTTAGTAGATACTTCTTGGAATTTTTTATTCTGTGTTAGATGGTATAATTTCAGTAATGCATTTGCAGCAACAGAATTGCCAGATGGCATTGACAGATCATAGTTGTTCTTTGGGCGAATAATAAGTGATTCATGATTGTCAGCAGTAAAGTAAAAGCTAGAGTTTTTCTCATCCCAGAAATGCTCAACTAGATACTTTGCAAGTCTTTCTGCCAATACAAGATATTTTGCGTCTGGCTTTACCTCAAAGAGATCAACTAGCGCATTGATTAGATATGCATAATCCTCAAGATATGCCAGCAGTTTTGCTTTGCCGTTTTTGTATGTCCTAAGAAGAGAATCGCCAGATAGGAGATGGTTCTCAATGAACGTCACACAGCCTTCTGCTGCCTGCAAATATGCGGGATTATCAGTTACTCTGTACCCCTTGGCAAATGCAGAGACCATCAATGCATTCCATGATGTTATTATTTTGTCATCAAGGCCTGGTCGGATGCGCTTTGAGCGTGCATCTAAGAGTTTTTTTGAGGATTCCGCTATTATCGACTTCACTGCATCTTCGGTGATTCCTGCATGAAATGCAAGCGCAGATGCTGCAATGGAATTGTTCAGTATCATATGGCCTTCAAAATTGCCGCCATCTGTGACGTCATAATACAAGCAAAATACATCCGAGTCTTTACCCAAAATCTCTGAGATTTCTTTTTTGCTCCAGACATAGAATTTTCCTTCTTCGCTCTCAGAGTCGGCATCCAGTGCTGAATAGAATCCTCCTTCTGGCGAGGTCATCTCACGCAAGACAAATCCCAGTGTTTTGTCAATTATGCCCAAATAGAATGAATCCTTGCTTAGCTGGTACGCCTCGGCATATACTATTGGCAACAACGCATTATCGTATAGCATTTTTTCAAAGTGAGGGACAAGCCAGCGTGCATCAGTAGAATAACGATGAAATCCTCCGCCAATTTGATCAAAGATTCCGCCTTTGCCCATCTTGTTTAGTGTCTTGAATACAAATTCCGAGAATTTTGATATTTTAGAGATTTTCCCATATCTTAGCAAAAAGCAAAGATTTGCAGCGTTCGGGAATTTTGGTGCCTGTCCAAATCCACCATATGTGTTGTCGGCAATCTGAAAAAGATTCATTGCTGCCTCATCAAGGATTGCCTTTTCTAGTGTCGCAGGAATCGTTACCATTTCCGCTCCGCGAAGGTTTTGCATAAAATTCTCGGATGCCTTTTTTACGTCATTTGGCTTTTCCTTCCAGGCTTGTGCCAGCTGAAGCAATATGCTTCCAAAGCCAGGCCTGCCATAATTATCTAAAATTGGAAAGTATGTCCCAACATAGAACGGCTTTTGGTCAGGTGTCAAAAACACGCTTAGCGGCCAGCCTCCTTGTCCTGTTGCCATCTGGCAGACCTTTTGGTAAATGTCGTCCAGATCAGGCCGCTCTTCTCTATCTACTTTGATTGATATAAAATTCTCATTCATTATTTTGGCAATCTCTTCGTTTTCAAATGATTCATGTTCCATTACGTGACACCAATGACACGAGCTATATCCAACTGAGAGAAAAATTGGCTTGTTTTCATTAACAGCCTTTTCCAGTGCCTCTTTTCCCCACGGATACCAGTTTACGGGATTGTGTGCATGCTGCAAAAGATAAGGACTGGTTTCGTGTACGAGTTTGTTTTCTGTCAATGAACATGCGTAATTTGTTTTAGTATTTGTGTTTTTTATCTAAACCAAGTTTTTTCCTCAATGTCATAAACACGTGCATTGATTTGCGCCAACAATTTCATTTTGGATTTTTGTGCCTTTTTGTTGTGAGAATAGTCCTTTTTTTCCACCAAAATGATCAGCTCCTTTAGATCCTCCAAAGACAGTGTCTTGAGTCCCTTTTTTGAGACGGTTTCCAATAGTTCTATTCTTCTTTTGTCGTCCGGTGCAATCTCTGGCATTACACCACATTACAAAGCCCAGAGTTTAATTTTTTATCTAAAGCAAGAAATAGCTTGGCATTATTTGACATCATAATGCGCGCAATGGTGCTAGAAAGGCTTGGGCCTATTGAGGGCAAGCCATTACAATTACGGGAAATTGAAACTCATAAAATAAAAAGAAACAGCGATGTACTAGTCAAAATAGAAGCATGTGGAGTTTGCAGATCACAGCTCCACGGAATAGAAGGAGACTGGCAAAAATACGGAATTCCGCCTGCACTGCCAACCATTCCAGGACATGAAATTGTCGGCACCATAACACAGATAGGTCCCAATGTAAAAAACCTCAAAGTGGGCCAGCGAATCGGAATCTCCCCACTGCACGGCTCTTGCATGTATTGCGATTACTGCAAAACCGGCAAGGAACACCTCTGCGACCAGGCAGAGATCACAGGCGAGACAATGCTTGGCGGGTATGCGGAATACATCACGGTATCAGAAGACTTTGCAACGCCGATTCCAGACTCTATGAAATCCGAATATGCCGCGCCTCTTTTTTGCGCAGGAATTACTGCATACAAGGCAGTAAAAGCATCTGAGCCTGCAAGACAAAAAACAGTTGGAATTTTTGGCGTCGGCGGAGTGGGCCACCTAACAGTAGAATTTGCAAAACTAGAAGGAATGCGAGTGGTAGGTGTTGCACGAAACAAAACCCACTTGGATGTGGCAAAAAAAGTTGGAGCAGACAATGTCATCCAGTTTACTGATCAAGCCGAATTTCTATCTACTCTAAAAAAAGAAGAAGGACTGCTTGATTCTGCGATTGTGTTTGCACCATCGGAAAAAGTAGTTGACTTGGCAATTAATTCCGTCAAAAAGGGCGGAACCATAGTACTTGGAGTACTGGCAAACATTCCAAACTTTGACGTCTTTACGGAAAAAACTCTGCGAGGAACCCTGATTGGCTCTAGATCAGACATGTCAGACGTAGTAAGACTGGCAGAACAAAACGACATGAAAATAATCTTCAAGTCATTCCCATTAGAGCAGGCAAACTCTGTCCTAGAAGATCTGAAATATTCTAGAATCGAAGCACGTGCGGTTCTTACGCCTTAAATAAACCAAAACCAAAATTATTTTTGTGAACTGCAAGCGCTGCCACCACGTCAGACAAATTCACGAAGAGTCAAAAAACGATTCATTTCTAAAACTTGGCAAGTGCGCAATACCTGGCTGCTCCTGCAAACAATTTGTAGAATCAATTGAAAAGCTAGACGAAGAGCTCATGTGATTCATATTTAGAATTATAATAAAATAATCCATGGGCAACCACCAGTCCCCAGATGACATCAAAAAAGAGCTGGATGCCATGCTATCAAAGCTAAATGCACTAGAGATAATTGCCCATGATGAGTTCCAAAAGGGCGTAGTCAAGGTTTTGCGCAGACTAGTAGAGGGCCAAATTCACTCTATTAACGAGTTTGACCACCTAAAAAAAGCACTAGACCTACTCACATTACAAATATTTGAAGTCAAAAACAAAACCGACTCACTTTAGCACTGTATCAGACAGACCACATTCTTTACATTTCATCAAAACACTAGAGTCCAAGTCTTGGACTTTTTCCATTACACCACCACAGCAAGGACAGTTCATCGCCATGTAATACAATTATTCGATATTTGTGTCATCTGAATTGCATGGCGGATTGTATTTTTCTATAATTTTGTGTACAATCTTTTGTCGCTGCTCTGGCTCTGAGCCCCACATCGGATAGATACACAGGTGTAGGTTTTGCTCGGATGCATGTGATAACCAACACTTGAACTGGATATTTTTTGTGAAAAATCCAGCATCGTCGGTTTTGCCAGACTCGCCCACATGAATAATCTGAAACGTTTCTTTGTTTTTTGATAAAATAATATACAGGACTTCTTCCATTGGAGGGCCCCACTCGGATAGTTGGATTGGTCCCAAAAACTCGTAGCTTAGGATCTGAATGGTCATGGTATTGGATTACACCAGGTCGGTTTTGTGCCTTTTGCAAATAAAGCTGAAGGGAGGTGCGGGACAAGAACCTCCGGAGAGGTGCCGCAAGACCTTCAGGAATTATAGTGTAGGGATACTAGCCCATAAAGATCTGTATGTTCAATTCGATGCGCATCTGGCCCAGATCCAAAATGCGCAAAAAAACTAAAAAGGGATAAATCATCCCCAAAATCAAGGCAATAACGATGGAAAGCAAGGAAAAGAACCCTCACAATTATAGAACAGTTGGCTATTCCATGATTTTAGTTGCCGCATCGCTAGTAGTGATTGCCTTGCTATACCTAGCAATAGGTGACGATGTACTATACTCTGACAGAGTAAGCAAGGAAAAGCAGTTCGAGTACAAGCAATTCCTAGAGGAAATGAAGCTAAAGCAAGAAGAGGAAAAAGCTGCAGAGGGACGCAATCTATCTGTCAACTTGGATGAATCAATGGAAGTATCAAATCCCTAGCTACTTGTAACCATTAGCAAAGTCTTCCCACATGTTCATGTTTGATGTGAGCTTGTTCATTTTGTATAGTGCCCCACCAATTATTCCCGCATGGTAAAACGTATACAGGTATACTTGGGATGCCGAGGGCTCTGTATGGGATAGACTGAGTGCAACCATAGAAAAAAATATGAATGTGCCAAAAAACGTCGAAATGCTGTTTGCTATTCCTTGTAATCCTATGATTCGTTTTGTGGCAACTGCCATAAGCGAAATGCTAGTTACAATAAGAAATGTCAGTCCGCCGTTGTGTGAGCTAAACTGCGTAATCCAATCTGCCAAGCCTAGTTCTAGCAATGATTTTTCTGGAAGATGAATTCCGCCATTTAATGCAAAGCTCACCGAGCTGAAGAGGCCTCCTATAATAAAGAAGAATAGCAAAATCTTGATTATTCCTCGCTTGATTGGGCTACGCGTTTCTACAGGGCTGATTGCGCGCTCTGTTAGCTTTAGCCCAAACAAAAATCCGACAAAGATTGTCGGAAAATATGCGAGCTCAATCAAATATGGAGTGTTTTGTGTCAGCTCACGAATCTGTGGTGCAAACACCAAGAACAGCAGAATTGCAGTTGATGCAGCCGAGGCAAAAATAATCAGGTTAACAAATGAAAAGCGTCGCTCACCGTACGCGTCTGCGCTCCAATTGTACATTTTTGAGCCTCAACAAAACCAGATTAAAGAAAATGACGGAAAATCATTTGGTCTTGTTATCAACTTTAGTGTATTAAAAAAAGAAGATAGGCTTAGTTGCTTGTGTTTGTCTTTTTGTGGACGTGGTCTTTCATTTTTGTGTGAGATGCGTCATGCTGATCCCCAAGCATCTGCTGCATGTGAGTGGCCATGTCAATTGACTCCATCTTTGTCATCATCTTGTTCATTTGTTTTATGAACTGGACACGCTCTGCATTTGTCATTTCTCGCCACTTGTCTAAGAGTTGGTCTTGGTGTTGTTTGTGGATTTTGTCCATTCTGTTAAATAGTGCCCGGAGGTCGTCTTGGGTTGGTTTGTTTTTCTCATGATCAACATGCTTATTCAACGACGGATCAGATGCGCAAAAATGCGTCCCACATACTTGGATGTTTGAGGACTTACCAAACTGTTGATTTTTGTTTCCGCTTGATTTGACTGCGTCAACGCTTGAAATGCTTGCTCCAATGAAAAGCAGGCCAGCTGCTAGTGCAACTGCAAGAATCATTGTTGATTTCATGCTTTTGATGAAACATCAAATGCTATTAAAACTAATTTGGCAATTACCAGGTTTGCAAGCATTTAACAAATACCATACCATCAAAACATAATGAAAAAAATCATCACAGCGATTGGAGCTGCAATGATTTGTTTTGGGGCATTGTTCCAATATCAGGGAAGAGGTATTGTGGGACCAGAATCCTCGTTTATGTATTACAACAAGGATTGGATCTATTATGGGATAGGAATCGCATTGTCTGGAGTTGCAGTTTGTGGTTGTGGTGTGTTTTTGTATTTGCGAGCTAAATTACGTGCAAGGTTATAGTGCTTCTAATTTTTTGGATTTGCCTTATTTGTAAGGAAATTATTTCTGCTAGCTCTTGTGAAGTGTTTATCTCTATTTTTGCAACAATGTCATATTCACCATATGTTATCATTGCTGCTTTTACCTGAGGAATTACGCGGATTTGCTCCAAAGTGGAATGTTCTTGGCCCATTGTGCAGCTAATCAGAACATATGCGGTCTGGGTCATTTTATCTCCAGTGTGGATAATGTGTTTGTCTTTAGATCAAAGACGCGAATTAGATGATTGTTGGTGTCTGAAATATACAGTCGTCCGTTGTACAATTCCACATCACTAGGCTCATAGAGTGCCAGAATATTACATGACGGGTTTTCCGGAAGGCAGACGGTCTCTTTTTCTGTTTTGCCAATTAGCGTGTAAACCTGGCTTGATTTTAGATCAATTACTCGAATTGCAGAATTGTACGTATCTGCAACAAATATTGCCTCAGATGTGACGCACAGTCCAAGAGGGTGCTGGAACAGTGCAGAGTCAATATTACCATCTTCGTGGCCAAACTCGAATAATCCATGGCCCACCAAAGATTGTACGGTGTTTGTTGCAAGGTCGATTTTTCGGATTGCAGAGGTTTCACTGTCTGCAAAATACAACACATTTTCAGAAATGAATAGACCACTTGGTTGTGCTAGATGTGCAGATTTTGCCGGACCGTCAATGATGTCTTCCTGACCAGTGCCAGCAAATGGCAACATCATCTCAGATATAATATCAAATGTCCAGATTTGGTGGTTTCCCGCCATTGCAACATAGATTGTGTTGCCCTTGCATGCAACATCCCATGGCGAGCTGATTGCGGTTGTAATTCCTTTTCCTCCTTGCGAGCGCCATGGTCCCTGCTTGTCAGTTCCTACAAGTGCCACTACTTTGTTTTGCATAAAATCAATTTTGCGTAATGCGTGATTTTCGGTGTCTGCCACAAATATCACATCTCCATTCCATGCAACTCCCTGCGGTCTGAAAAACTCTGCAACAGCAAAGTCACCGTCTTTGAGTCCAATTTTTCCGCTTCCGACAACATTCAGAATATTGCCAGAAACATCCAAAATTACTATTCTATTGTGATTAGAGTCACTAATTGCAATTTTGCCGGATTGTGAAATGGATAGTTTGCCTGGAAATGACAGTGTGTTGTTTTTTGCTGGCCTAGACGGCTTGATGTTTAGTGGCTCCCTTGCCAGAGTCCCCTTTTGCTCATGTTTTTGCAACAACACATCAATTGTATCAGAGATGACATCGTATTGTCCCTCACCTGACTGGTGATACACTACATTTCCTGCAGGATCTAGTATTACTATGGTAGGCCATGCCCTCACGCCAAAGCTCTGCCAGATCTTCATTTGCTGGTCCACTATAACAGGGTGCTCTATTTCGTATCGCAAAATAGCAGATTGGACATTTTTTGTCTCTTGCTCACTAAAAAACTTGCCCGAGTGAACACCTATGAACACAACTGGTTTGTCTTTGTATGTGTATTCTAGCTTGGCAAGTGTGGGAAGCGTATGCATGCAGTTAATGCAGCAATATGTCCAAAAGTCTAAGACTACGACATGTCCCCTTAACTTTGATAATGAAATACTGGAATCGGTGTTTAGCCAATCAAATTCCGGAAACTCGGGTGTTTTTGATATGGAAAATCCAAACATTATTTGAAATAATATGAATCAAAAATAAAAATCATCTAGTGTCCGCCGCCACCTGTGCATTGTGGTGGTGGGTTGGGGCATCCGCAAATCTTGGTGTTGCCAAGCTTCCAGTTGTTAAATGACCAGTATTGTCCCCCTTCATGTTTTATTCTCAGCTCATCGCATGACATTGTTTCCACTGCATCGTGTTCTTCTATTTCCAGTGGTCTGATGACGGTCTCTTTGTGATACACGACATAGCCTCCAAAGGCTCCGCCAAGTACCAGAAATACTATAGCTACGATGAAGATTGGATCCATCATCGATTTGGCGTTAACTGGGATAGGTATTTTAGCTTTCTGAAATTAAGACCAGACTTTTTCTTTGAATGTCAGTTTTTTGTTTAGCACGAAATTGGACAATGCGCTTGTTGCAACTGCCAGTACCAGTGCTATTGGATAGTCCATTTTGTTGTGATCAACTAGCAGATACACCATTGCAAGCTGAGCCAGTGCACCAAGTGAGCTTAGACCCATGAATTTGGCATACTGGATTGATGCGTGTTTTGGCTCAAAGTCGCGATCCTCAAATGTCCATACTTTGTTGAGAATAAAGTTGCTAGACATCGATACTGCAATGCCGATTATGGTGGCGTGTAGATACCACAGATCAGACACCACATCTGTAAAGAGCGAGGAGACCCCATAGTTTATGGCAAGGCCAATTGCGCCAATTGAATAAAACCTGCCGGCCTTTGATAAAAAGCTGACAGACTTGCGTCCTTCTTCCTTGTTTGCCTCCTTTCCGTATCGATATAGCTTCCAGACTGCCTTGAGATAATCAAATATTGTTTTAGAATCTAGCTTGCTTTTGCCAAATTCCCGGTTTGTAAAGGTGTATGGGATTTCCAGGACGCTTGCGTTTTTTGCCTTGACTAGAATTTCCAGCAGCATCTTGTAGCCTATTGCATCAAAACTCAAGCCCTGAATCACTGGCTTTTTGAATGCAAAAAAGCCAGACATTGGGTCTTTTGTTCGCACGCCAAGGCCGCGCTTGGCGATAAATGTTGCAAGTCTAGAGAGAAACTTTCTCTTTCTTGTCCACCCTATAATAGAGCCGCCGTTTACATATCTAGATGCTACAACAATATCGTATTTTGGATGTTTTAGCGCATCAATCATTTTTGGTAAAAGGCTTGCTGGGTGTGATAGGTCGCTGTCCATCACAACAATAGTATTGCCAGTAGCGATCTGTACTCCTTTTAGTATTGCCGAGGACAAGCCGTCTTTTGTCTTTCTGTGTATTACCTCTATTGTGTGATTTGCAAATTTTTTGACGCTTTGCATGTATTCTTCGACTAGCTTGCCTGTGCCGTCTGGGGAATTGTCATCGACCACTATTGTTTGTGTTCTGGTGTTCTTTGGTAAATTGTCCTGAATCGATTTTAGAATTTTGAGAATGTTTTGTGATTCATTATATGTTGGAATGATAATAGAGACCTGAGTACCACTTGGGATCTCGCTATATTTCATGATTGATTCTTGCCCAAGATTTAGAGTATTAAATGATTATTAAAATCAGTTAACGCATGAGCTAAATTCTTTAAAAACCAGCCTCAAGTGGGCTCTGCGGCTTGATTATTTCGCGCATTATCATTGTGGCAAACGATCCGCGCTGAAGTGTAAAGCTTACCGTGTCTGAGTTTATTGCAAAGGCATCACATTGTATGGCAGCGCTTCTAAATCCGCCCTCGTTGGATGATTCCTGCATTTCCTTTAGATAGAAATCAGACGGCTTGACTTGTTCTTGCTCCAGTATTTTGGAAATGTGATAGTCAAATCGGGTCTTTTTGAAATAGGAAAAGCCAACCATCGGAATTGCTAGCTTTTGTGAGTCGTCCATTTGGTATTTGCCAAGTTTGGCGTTTTTGTCAAAGCAGACATCGCCTTGTTGCGGTTCAAAGAGGTTCTCGCCATATTGATACGCACTAGTTAGTGTGAGATTGAACAAGTACGACTGGTATGCCTCAACATACAGCCTGCGAATCCCAATTGGTAGCTCGTGGAGCGCTTTTTGTGGGTCGCCATGATCTATCATTTCCTGTAGAATGATTTTTTCCAGGTCCATTTGCGGTGGAATAACTTTCAGTATTTTGGAATAGTTTGCTTGATCTGCCATTTCTTGCCTTAGCTTGGTGTTTTCCTGAGAGTCATATTGCGAAGTAAACGACAACAACAGATTTACCGCGTCTGCAAATCTTTTTTGGATTATTGCCTTGCCAATTAGGTGTGTTACAGCTCGCTTGGAGCCAAATCTTTGGTACCCATAAAAATTCAAAATTTTGTCTTGTTCTGCAAAACTAGCCAGCGTTTGATCTGCGCCATCTATTCGTATGACAAAGTTATTCCCAGTCATGTCTTTTGCAGAGAGTGGTTTTTTTGCAAATCCGATTCGTTCCAGTGTGATTTTGCCATCAGAATAATTTGGAATTGCCTTTCCTTGCGCCACAGAGCACACATATTGTATAGTTACTGCATGTGCGTCCTTGAGTCCCAGTGCCTTGAGTCTTGCACCAGTTTTTTTGAAAACTAGATCAAGCGCATGATTCGTGTCGATTCCAGATTTTTTCAGTCTGTACACGGCATAACCGTCATCACAAAGTGATGCGAGTGTCTTTTTGCCTAGAACCTCCGATACTAAAAAATCTTCAAGCCTGGTGCGAATCTTTCCACCACAGCCTGCAAATTTTGTGGTGTACAGCCCTATTCCAATATCAGAGTCTATTTTTGGAATCACTGCGTTATTGTTACTGTGATAAATTCAGACACGGTAACATCCGCAGTCCTTGCAGAAACTAGGACCTTGTAGGTGCCAGGAAGAGCAGACGGGCTAGTCACAATGGATACTGGGATTGACTGGGATTCAGAGACTGTTGAAATTGGGATTTTTACTATAATGTCGGAGAACTCGGATGTTGCCTTTGATAGGATTTCCGTGTTTTGGTTTGTAGATATCATTACGTCAACTGATGCAGTCTGCCCCTTTGGAATTGTTACTTGCTTGCTTGAGGTAGAAACGGTAGGTGACAGCGGTTTTGCAAGGTCTACTTTGCCAATTTTGTTTTCAACCCATTGTGTAAACCAGATTTTGTCTCCTGCCACATCAAATCCAAATGCCTGCGCAATTCCACAGTCGGATTTGTCGCCACAGTCGGCCCAGTTCGGGTTTCTTGACGGCACGTGATATTCCACCAGATATTCTTGCTCAATGTCAAAGACCGCCAGTGCGTTTGATGCCTGCTCATTAAAGTATAATTTGTCGCCTTCAATTTGCGCCCAATAAGGCTGGCTGACAGGAGTCTTGATCATGCCTGTCGCATTGCCATATGTTGCAAGCGGTGCAATTGGAGTAGTGTATCTAGTATAGGATTCAGTTGATTCTGTAAATTTGTAAAAATTGCTGCTGGCAGTGTCTGCAAGCCAGACATTACCGTGCTTGTCTACTGCAAGGCCATTTGGTGCTGCAATCGATTGGGGTAGGTTGAATGTCTCTGAAAAGTCCAGCACAGTTACATTTTTGCCAGTATCTGCTGCCACAAAGTCTGCAAAAGAAGTATAGTCAAATTTGATCAGTGCCCCGCCTTGCCTGAGCATCCAGTTTGTGTACCAAATGTTTCCTGCAGAATCCACATCAAATCCACCAACAAAAGAGCCAGGAATTGGAGTTGGGATGTTTGTGTATGTTTTGTCTTCAGAGGTTTGTGTGCGATCATACAGACTGATTTTGCCTTCATAAAAGTCATTTACTATGATTTGGTTGCCAAGCACCTTGAGGTGTTGTGGAAGAGAGTCTTCCTGTGTTGGAAAGCCCACACGAGAATACTTCTCTTCAGTAGTTGAAAATTTCCAAATAGAGTCAAACGAGTCATCAGTATACCATACATCGCCAAACGAATAGTCAATTCCCCACATCATGGAGCGACCACCCTGTGGCCAGTCAGGATTTGGATATTCTACAAAGTATTCTGTATCCGGATCAAATTTTGCGATTTTACCAGTATTAGTTTGAGCAAAGTACACCACACCAGATTCATCAGTTGTGATTGCTAGTGGTTGCGTACAGTCAGTTGGGATTCTGTATTCTGTGACATATTGATTCGATTTTGCATCACTTGTGCCACAAAACTTGGGTCTATCTAAATCTGGAAAGTTGTCTGCCGGAGTTCCAGTAATAGTGGTCTTTGTTAATGGGTTTTGCAGGTTTGGACTAGAATTTAGTGCAAGTGCGAGTGTTGATGTGATTAGAATTACTCCAAAAAATATTGCTACTGCTATTCCCTTTTTCTTCACAAGTCACGTTTTTGCTTCCGCATTATATCTATTCTGGGCATCAGAGCAGCTTGAGCTCACTTGTTATCTTGTCTATTTGCTCTTCTGGGGCAGGACCAATTGAGATACAGGTAAATGTGCCAGGTGCGATTTGTGTGTGTCCTGCATCAGTTACTTCGGACCATGGAAGACCCATCTCTATTGCATCTTGTTTTACCGATTCAAGTTCGGATTCGGAATTTACCTTGAGTACTATTTTTGCCTGGCCTTGCCACCACTTGGTAAACCACTCTGGGTGCGACTTGCGGACATTTTCTGCACCAAGCACACATGCATGCCCAACTTGAGCTGCAATTTTGCCTTTTCCCATTCCAAGGTCTGCCCGTACTACTATGACTTGTTTTAGTCCCAATAACTATTTGCCATACATCACATTGAAAAACTTTGCAAATCATTTTCGAAATGAATTAAAGGAAATCATTCCAAAAGACAGCAAATTGTCATACGATGTGGTAATCGCAGGAGCAAGCGTGGCAGGCCTATTTTGTGCACGAGAAATAGCAAAGGCAGGCCATTCTGTTTTGGTGCTAGAAGAAGACTTTGAGGTAGGCACGCCTGAGCATTGTGGAGGTCTGGTGTCGGCATCTGGCTTGCATGACCTAGGAATTATACCATCCACCAAAACTCTGGATTCTCCAATTCAAAAGGCGCAACTGATGTCTCCAGGTGGAGTAACACTAAACATTGATGCAAAAAAGCAAAACGTCATTGTAATCAACAGGCGGGAGCTGGACAAGCAGATTGCTCATCAAGCGCAAAAAAATGGAGCAGAGATCAAAGTAAAGACATCACTCAAGGAATTCAGACAAGACCAGGCAGTAACAAGTGTTGGAACATTTGATTGCAAAATTTTGGTGGATGCAAGAGGAATCGCATCCATAATTCAGCGGGACCGTACAGGTACCCTGCAATCTGCGCAATACGAAATATACGCAGACTGGATTCAAAAAGGCCTAGTCGAAGTGAATTTCGACTCGCAGAAATATCCCGGATTCTTTTCTTGGATAATACCGGCATCAGACGGAATGGGAAAGGTCGGAGTTGCAGGAAAAGGCATCAACGCCATTTCTGCAATAGAAAAGTTCCTAGAACAAAAGGGAAAACACTCTATTATTCGCAAGGTCTTTGCGCCAATCTGGATTAATGGTCCAATTAGCAATTTTGTCGAAGGAAACACCGTGATTGTAGGAGATGCTGCAGGTCAGGCAAAGCCAACTACTGCGGGTGGGATTTATTCTTGCGGAGTAGGCGGAATTTTGGCAGGCCGCGCCATCTCAAACTATTTGATAACACACAACAAAGACGATCTTGATTCATACCAAAAACTCTGGACTGAAAAGTTTGGAAAGGAATTTGAAAAACAGCTCTTTGCAAGAAAAATGCTAGAGCGACTGGACAATTCCACTATAGACAAGATATTTTCCACAATAACTCCAGAAATGATATCAGATATCTCCAGCAATGACGATTTTGATTTTCATACGTCTGCAATCATCAAAATGCTAGGGCTGCGAGGATCGCTCAAAATTGCTCAGACCATTTTTGGCGGCGAGATACGCAAGCTGCTCAACTAGACAAAAAACGCTTGGGAAGCTATAAATGGAATATTAAAAAAGACAGCACATGTCAACATCACTGACTCTTCCAGTCTGCAGCTGTTGCAACAAACACATCATGCCAAACGACAAGTGTGTAAAATTCATGTGCCCAGAATGTGGCGCAGTCTTGGTATGGAGATGTCAAAGTTGCAGAGAGGCGGCAAGAACATACACATGCCCTACTTGCAAGTTTTCAGGACCATAAGACATGGCAAGACTACTTTTGATAACCAAGATCCTCCCAGAAGGTACTGAAGTCAATCTGGACGATCTGGCAAAAAACATCTCGGCAAAACTCGAGGGCGGCATTACTATGGGAAAATACACTAAAGAGCCTCTTGCTTTTGGCCTATTCTTTCTAAAGGCAGAGTTCGATTTAGATGACAAGGAAGGACAGATGGACATGCTAGAGAACACCATCAGATCAGTCGCAGGAGTAAGCGAATTTGAGGTTCTCAACATGAGCCGTAAATCAGTAGATGTGAAGTGATCCAGTGGCCAAAAAAGACGAACCTCTGCAAATGCGAGTAGGAGAGGCAAAGCAGAGAGATGTCGGCAAGAAAAGGGCGCGAATCGGGCCCGATGCTATGGACTTTCTCAAAGTAAATCCAGGCGATATTGTAGAGATTACTGGCAAAAAGGCAAGTTGTGCAGTTGCATGGCCCACAGATGAAGATGACAAGTTCCCAGACGTTGTTCGCGTCGACGGCCAGACAAGAAAAAACATTGGTAGCGCGCTAAACGATATTATAAAAATCAAAAAGGCATCGGCCAAAATAGCAAAATCAATTGTATTAACGCCAGTGTCTGATGTTGTAACAGTAGACAAGGAATTTACCGACTTTGTAAAGAACAGGCTCAAGGGATTGCCGTTCTGCCAGGGAGACGAAATATCAGTCATGATTTTGGGCAACCCAATGGATTTCAAAATAAGCAAGATTGCCCCAAAGGGAATTGTAACAATAGACAAGAGTACAGACTTTGTAATTTCTGCAGACAAGGCAATTGACAAAAAGGTTCGAGTCACATACGACGAAGTAGGTGGACTCAAAAATGAAATAAAAATAATGAGAGAGATTGCCGAACTGCCACTACGACACCCAGAAATCTTTGACAGACTAGGAATAGAGCCGCACAGTGGCATACTCTTGTACGGCCCACCAGGATGCGGCAAGACACTCATTGCCAAAGTCTTGGCATCAGAGTCAGAGGCAAACATGTTTTCAATTAATGGTCCAGAGATAATGAACAAGTATTACGGAGAAACGGAAGCAAAACTTCGTGACATTTTCAAGGAAGCAAAAGACAACTCTCCAAGCATAATATTCATTGATGAAATCGACGCCATTGCCCCAAAAAGAGAAGAAGCATATGGAGATGTCGAAAAAAGAGTAGTAGCGCAATTACTTGCATTAATGGACGGCCTCACAGATAGGGGAAACGTCATTGTTCTTGGCGCAACAAACAGGCCAGACAGTGTTGACCCGGCACTGCGAAGGCCTGGAAGATTTGACAGGGAAATAGAGGTCTCTGTTCCAAACGTAGATGGAAGGCTAGAGATTTTGCAAATCCATACAAGAGGCATGCCTATTGCCGAAGACGTCGAATTAAGAAGACTTGCTGCTGAATTGCACGGATACACTGGAGCAGACATCAAGTCATTGTGCAGAGAGGCAGCACTCAAGGCAATTAGGAGATTTTTACCAGAAATCGACCTAGAGACAGAAAAAGTATCTGCAGAAATATTGCAATCAATGGAAATCACACTATCAGACTTTTACGATGCAATACACGAAGTAGTACCCACCGCTATGAGAGAATTCTACGTAGAGCGACCCAAAGTCTTTTGGAAAAATGTCGGCGGCCTAGAAGAAGTCAAAAAATCACTCCAAGAAAATATCATAGTTGCACTAAAAGAGCCGCAGAAATTTTACAGTATGGGAATCAAGCCGCCGCGCGGAATTTTATTGTACGGCCCACCAGGATGCGGCAAGACACTGCTTGCACGTGCAGTTGCAACGGAAAGCGGAAGCAATATGATCCTAGTCAGGGGTCCAGAGATACTATCAAAGTGGGTTGGCGAATCGGAAAAAGCAATAAGAGAGATTTTCAGAAAGGCAAAGACATCTGCGCCATGTATTATAATTTTTGATGAAATGGATTCTCTTGCCAGAATAAAGTCAGGTGAAGAGGCAGGAATTGGCCAGACAATACTCAGTCAGCTTCTCACAGAAATGGAGGAGAGTGGACCGTCACGAGTAATAGTAATCGGAATCACAAACAGGCCTGATTTACTAGATAGCTCACTGCTCAGACCAGGAAGACTAGAGCCGGTCCTATACGTACAACAACCCGACGAAAAGGGCAGACTAGAGATAATAAAAATTCTAACAGAAAAGATGCCACTATCAGAGAGCGTAAACCTAGAAGAGATCTCAGTTTCCACTCAAAACTATACTGGTGCTGATTTGTCAGCATTATGTAGAGAGGCCGGAGTTCACGCAATGCAAAACAATTCTGACAAAATAGACAGTGCAGACTTTGCTGCAGCCCTCAAGAAGATTCGACCATCAATTACAAAAGAAGTAGACCAGTGGTATTTGTCAATAAGGGAAACTATTTCTAATGTTGTGCCAAAGTCAATAGACAGATCGTTTTACGGATAAACCATGGCAGACTTTCCAATCAAAAACATTGTATTTGAAAAAATCAAGGATGTTACATCAATTACTGATGTAGATCTTGTAAAAGCGCTAACCAAGGCAGGTCACCCACTAGCAGAAGACAAATTTAACAAAATTTTGCTAGATTTGGAGATTATGGGCCTAATCCGTGTATCATGGCTCACAAAGGACACACGTCGAGTCGAAGTTGCCGTCCAAGAAGTCGAAGAGGACGAATATGATGAGCAAAACAAGGAAATGATGGAAAAGGATTACGAGGCTTCTTTTCCCGGCGTTGAGGATTCCTAAATCCTAAAGTGAAACGCCGCATCTAGTGCTACTGCTACAAATATTATTGTCAAATATGGTGCAGTGACTTTGTACGCCTTCCATGCAAAGTCCGATGTTGGGTTTTTTGTCAGCTTGTAGTGATATACAAGCATCAGACCACCGCTGACTGCTGCTATTGCAACATAGACTAGGCCTAGGCCAAATGCATACAGTGCTAGTGAATATGGAAGTAGTATTGTAGTGTTTGCCAAAATATACTTGGATGTTTTTTGCATTCCAATTAACACGGGTAACATTGGCACTCGCGCCTCTGCGTAATCGTCTCGTATTTTCATGGCAAGGCACCAAAAGTGCGACGGAGTCCACACAAAGACCAAAAAGCCAACCAAGAATCCCAGCAAGTCAATTCCCATAGGTGGGACAAATCCGGTTGCCGCAGTCCAGCCAGCCATGGAGGCTGCACTTCCTGCAAAGCCACCAATTACGATATTGGACGAGTTTTTTCTCTTAAGCCACGCTGTGTAAATTATGACATAAAAGAATATGCCAAGCCCTATGAAAAATGTCGAGACCCAGTTTAGTGTAAAATATGCATATACAACAGATGCCACACTCACTGCCAGGCCATATGCCAAAACAGTTGGTGCCTTTATTTTTCCAGACGGAATCGGCCTGGCGCTGGTTCGCTTCATTAGCGGATCAATGTCGCGATCATAGTAATGGTTCAGTGCACTAGAACCTGCTGATGCTAAAGCGCCGGCAATGATAATATGGAATAGTCCCAAGAGATCAAGTTCTGGGCCAACTAGCTTTGATGCGGCATACATTGATGTTACTGCCGTGATGACTAGTAAAACCACAATTCTTGGTTTTGATACTTCGAGTAGTTCTTTTGCTGCCAAACTCACTCAAAAACGCCCAGCTAGGCATTTAATTTCTTCGACGAGTTTCACTACAAAAGGAATAAGTACCTCACTTTAGGCATCAAGCTCAAATGAGTAATTGGGACCTCATGATGCCAGGAATGGGTCTGACTGCCATAGGCCTAGCAGGAGTTACCATTTCTTATGCAGGAATAGCACACACATTCATTGATGGAATGCACGCACTGACTGGCCTTACCATGTTTATAGGATTGATATTTTTGGGTGCCGGAATTTTGGACGGCGGTGTTTCAACTAGTAATAGAGCCAAGGCAACGACTTTGGTTGTTTTGGCAATTTCGCTTTCGTTTGGTGCTGCCGCACTAATTTTCAACTCCATAACAAGCATCCCAACATTCATCGGTGTCATGCTAATTATCACAGTTCCAGCAATAGTGATGGCATATGTGTCAATGAAGATGCCGCAATATGCAAAGCCCGTAGGGCTAATATTCGTAATTGCCACAGGAGCTGCAATTTCAGCCTATGTTGGATTTGGATTGTATGGACCGTCGCAGTATTTGGTTCCACCTCCAGAGGAAGTAGAAGAGGAAAAAGTGGCCGCACCTACTGCACCAATAACTTCAATTTCAATACTCAAGGGCTCTGCAGTCCAGGGAGCGCCTGACTATGAGCCAGACATGGCCACAGTGCCTGCTGGAAACAATATCGAGTGGACAAACGACGACGATGTGACACACACAGTCACTAGCTCAGTGGATGCTGGTGCTACGTTTGACTCTGGAATTATGAATGGCGGGGCAAAATATCTACTTGACACATCCAAGCTGCAGCCAGGAACATACGAGTACATTTGTATTGTACACCCGTGGATGACAGCATCATTTGTGTACGGAGGAGAGGCACCGGCAGTACCGACAATAGAAATTTCAATTCTCAAGGACTCGGCCATACAGGGAAACCCTGACTATGATCCCGATACAGTCCAAGTAACCAAGGGAGATGCAATAGTTTGGACAAACAACGACCCTACAATGCACACAGTCACACATGCTGGAGACGCCCCAAAATTTGATTCATCAATAATTAATGCAGGCGAGACATTCAAGCTCGACACATCAACACTTGAGCTTGGCAAATACGACTATCTCTGCATAGTTCATCCTTGGATGACAGCATCATTTGACTTGGTAGACTCGTCAGGAGAACGACTAGCAGAAGGTGCAACCGCAACCGATCCAAACTCCGTACCGCCAGAAGAAGTGCCGGCTGAGATTCCAGTCGAGGAGACTCCAATCGAGGAAATACCAGTAGTTCCCGCAGAGACTCCAGTAGAAGAAGTACCAGTTGAGGAAACACCAGTAGAAGTAGCAGTCGCACCAGCCGAACTAGTCACAGTGGACATGGCAGCAGGCACTGCATCAAACACTGAATGTGGTGATGAGTGTTTTGTTCCAAGTACAGCACATGTTACAGTTGGAGGAACAGTAACTTGGAAAAACTCAGACACTGCAGCACATACTGCAACAGAAATGGAGTCCAAGTTCGACTCTAGCATAGTCATGTCAGGCGCAGAATATTCCTACACATTTGAAGAGGCCGGTACATTCGACTATTATTGTATAGTCCACCCATGGATGAAGGGCAAGGTAATCGTAGGTTAGCTTGCAAAAAACAATAATCCTAAGCCAATCCCAAAAACAAATTCTAATAGATCACGCAAAAAAATGCTCACCTGTCGAGTCATGTGCACTGCTTTTTGGCAAAGAAGAATTCAACGTATCCACAGTAAAAGAGATTTTTCTAACAGAAAATACAAAGAATTCTCCCGTAAACTTTAACATATCGAATGAGGAACTGTTGCGCGGATATCAAGAGGCGGAAAGAAAAGGGCTAGATATCATAGGAATCTTTCATTCACACCCACATTCCGAAGCAAGTCCGTCTTCTACTGACAAAAAATTCATGATGATAAATCCAGTTGTGTGGGTGATATTCTCAAATGTGCAAGACAAGCTAAATGCATTTGTACTGGAATCAGAGATAACCCCAGTTTTGATAAAAATTCAAGCATGAAAGACTAGTTTTTTGTCTGATGCCTTTTTGATTACAGAGGTATTTGGGTGCAGTATTTTGCCAATTACATTTACTGGAGAGTAAGGCTTGATTTCCGAATCACTAAGTGGTGTGTTGCCATAAAAAAGACAAACGGCATTGCCTGGAGGCCAAAATGCAACATCATACAAATCCACTACATCTTTAGCATTCTCTAGCCCAACCGAAAACGGCACAGGATCTGTATAGATCTCTTTGCCCCAGACGTTTGCATTTATGGTAAGGGGGAGGCTTTGCAAAAATGCAGATATGGTTTTTGGTGCCAAGTCATCGTCCAGTTCTAGTGTAATATTCTCAGAGTCTGGAATTTCAACTATTATCCAATGCTTCAATGACACCTTACCATCTTTGAATTAAATATCCCTTTTTTCCATAAGCAAAACATGATGGAAATACACGTCTACGACACATACGTAGAAGCAAAGGATGGCCACACCATGCACTTTGATGTCATCACATCAGAAAAAGACCATGGAAAGGCAATCCAATATGCAAAACAATGGCTCAAAACCATCGGCGAAGGTGAAGCCCAAGTGACAACTGAGGAATGTCAGTTTTGCCACTCACAGGGTGCTCCAAAGCCAGTAGAGGACGCAATCAAAACAAATGGATTCTTCATCCAAAAGATGGAAGGCTGTCCATAAGCCCTTTTTTTAATTTTTAATTACATTTTAATTCCAAATTCACAACCCAATACCATGTCTGGAGAGGCAAAATACCACAAACTAACAGTGGAAGGAGATAAGAAAACCCAGTGGATTTGCGGCTGTTTTGAGACAGTTGATGGTTATTTTTGGTTCTGTCCTGAACACAATAACACCCTAAACAAGGCAATAGAAGCTCAAATTGACGAGATGGACATGACGCGAGTAGTAGAATAGATCTACCTTTTTGCTATCTTTTTTGCTGAAAGTATCTTGAGGCCTTCTTCAATAATTACGGATAAAACAGATGAATAGCTCCAGCCATGGTTCGTCTTAGATATGAGGTCAACCTGAAGGGTGCGTATTTTTTTGTCAAGATCCTCGTCTAATGTGAATGTGATTCTTTTCTTTACCAAGACTTGCTCACAATATGTTTTCTGAAAAATTATTTAAGATATCAACTTCGAAGAATCGAAGTGGTATGAATATCATACTAGAACGTTTGTTTGACAAATGTTGCAAATATCTGCCAATTGAATATGGTGCAGTAATAAAGGAAGCACATCCAAATGATTATCAAAGAATTATCGATGATTTCAAAAAAGAACTAGACAAGATGGCGACACAAAAAGAAATTGCAGAATTTCTAAAACTATTAGAAAATTGAAATTACTTGTATGCAATAAAAATTATTTTAACTAGGTCTTCCAGTTTTTGAAATCCACCAGTTTGTTTAAAGTATAGTAATCTGACAAAAATTTATGAACCACTCTGGCACCAACTATCTAAGTCCATTTCTTGCCAGGATCTCCAAGTTTTGCGCAAAGAAATGGAACATTCAGGTCTTGTGGGAGTTAAGAAACCACAAAAAAATGCGCTACTCCCAGATACTAGAGTCACAAAAAGGAATCTCCCCATCCACACTGTCCGAAGTACTCAGATCACTTCAAAGGGAAGGCCTAGTAAAGCGTGCAAAGCATGGAAAAATTCCGCCATATACTGTAGAATACAGCATTACAAAAAGTGGAATAGACCTAATTGTTGCCAGTTCTGCTCTGGTAAAGTGGGCAATGAAAAATAAAAGCTAGTATTAGAGAACCAAGATTGCCACAAAGGCACCAACGAACACAATTGCAACTGTGTTTAACAATTTGATTACTGTGTTCAGAGCAGGTCCTGCTGTGTCTTTGTATGGGTCGCCAATGATGTCGCCAACCACTGTAACTTTGTGCTCTTCGCTTCCTTTTCTTCCCTGCATTTCGACAAGCTTTTTGGCATTATCCCACGCTCCACCAGTGTTTGCAAGGTGATACGCCAAAAATATTCCAGTCACCACTGCTCCCATTAACAGTCCTGCGACTGCTGGTGGGCCCAAGATAATTCCAAGAACGATTGGTGCGGCAATTGCAATTGATGCCGATTTCCATAATTCACGTAGCGATGCAACAGTCGCAATGTCTACGCATTTTGCATAATCCGGCTTGGATTTTCCTGTGAGAATTTCTGGATCTGCCTTGAACTGGCGCCTGACTTCGTCGACCATTTTTGATGCGGCACGAGATACTCCGCCAATAAGCTGTCCGGTTATGATAAATGGAATTAATCCTCCTACTAGCAATCCGATTACGACTCCTGGGTTTGATAGGCCATAATCAAATGTATGTGAGAAAACTTTGGCTGCTTCATACTGGAATGCTTGGATCATCGCAAGTGCCGCAAGTCCTGCACTGGCAATTGCAAATCCTTTGGTAACTGCCTTGGTGGTATTTCCAACCGCATCGATTTGATCTGTGATCTTTCTGTTCTCCTCACCCATTCCAGTCATCTCTACAATTCCGCCTGCGTTGTCTGAGATAGGACCAAATGCGTCAATTGACAAAACAATTCCTGCAAGACTTAGCATTGCCATTGCAGTAAGCGATGTGCCAAAGATTCCATAAAGTAATGCTTGTGATGGGTCCGGTGCGGCAGAAGATGCAACTGAGAATGAAATTACTATAGCTACTACCAGTGCAATCATGAATGGTCCGGTTGATTGCATTCCTTTGATAATTCCCATTAGGGTCAAGGACGCGTACCCCCATTTGGCAGAATCTGTAATGTCTCTGACAGGTTTGTACTTGTAATTGGTGTAATGGTCAGTGATTCTCTGTATTACTGGAACTAGAATTACACCCACAATTGTGCAGCCAAATAACGCGTATGCCAGTCGGTCATTTCCTAGGAACATTGTTGTAAATACATAGTTTAGCCCTATTGCGATTGCCGCAGAAATGTAAAACGAGCGATTAAGCGGCTTCATCACATCGTCTTTTGTCTTTGAGCCAATTGTTGCAGTACCGATAATAGATGCAATCATTCCGGCTGCACCAATTAGAATTGGATAAGTTGCAATCTTTGGCAGACCAATTAATGCACCAATTAGAATTGATGCCAGGACTGTAACGATATAGGATTCATAGACATCAGAGCCCATGCCTGCAGCATCGCCTACGTTATCTCCCACATTGTCGGCAATTGTTGCGGGGTTTCTTGGATCGTCTTCTGGAATGTTTGCTTCCACTTTGCCTACTAGGTCTGCGCCCATGTCGGCTGCCTTGGTAAAGATACCACCGCCAATTCTGATAAATAATGCAATAAGACTAGCTCCAATTCCCACACCCGCAATAGTAATCGGATCTGGAAACACCATGAATAAAATTGCCAATACCAACAACGCCATTGCCGGAACCGCAAGACCCACTGTTGCGCCACCCCTAAATGCCAAAGCAAATGTTTTTCCTAGGCCGCTGTGTGTTGCGTTTGCAGACCTGACTGCTGCCTTGACTGTGATTTTAAGTGAGATAATGCCAGCAACTGCAGAGAGCGCCGCTCCGACTGCAAATGCTATTCCGTTTGAGAATCCAATAAAGTAACCAATCACTAGAGAAAGACCAATTGCTATTGGGATGATGATTTTTAGCTCACGTCTTAGAAATGCTGCAGCCCCGACTCGGACTGCATCTGAGATGTCTGTCATTTCTTTTGTGCCTGGATTTTGTTTTGTTACCCAAAGAGTATAGATGCCAGCAACTGCAAAAGAGGCAATTGACGCAATAATAGGAATTAGAAATTCTAGCGACAGTTCCATGATATAACTGCCTGCCTAAAAATACGGCATATAAACCATAAAACTAGGACTTTCTCTTTTTGTATGGTGGAAAGGTTTTGCCCCTGAGGACTTGGCGGACTAGCTTGTTGAATCTTTTGCCATGTGCCAAATATGGAAATCTCTGATGCACAAGTTCGTGTGCTATGGTATCATCCAGTGCCTTTTCGTCGGGTATTTTTTTGACGTTGATAAAAATGAGATTGTGTTGCATGTAAGAGACCCCATAATACTTGTAGGCAGTAGTTCTCCTCCCCATTGTCATTTCTTTTGGCATTTCTAGGACTTCTTTAGATGTCATCAGTACCTTTGGCTCTAGGATAGACAGTCTGTTAGAAAAAATCCCAGTTTTTTCCAAAATACCAAGCCGCAGATCATCATCTAGGTGCATCCAGTCTTTGTTTTAGAATCAAACTAAATCATACAATGTCAATTCTTGTGCAAAAATTGGTTCAAGATCTTAATACTTGGAGAGAATTTTTTTGTAGTTTTTTACTGCCTCAATTATTACTGTTTTGGCAGTGTCTGCAGAACCCCAGCCTAGGACCTCGACTTTTTTTCCTTCCAAGTCCTTGTAGACTTGGAAAAAGTGCGCCATCTCCTTTAGGTGATGCTCTTCTATATCAGTGACATTTTTTGTATTAAGATATCGCGGATCCGTAGTAGATACGCAGATTATTTTGTCGTCGGATTGGCCTTGGTCTTTGAGCTTGAGCAGCCCAATTGGCCTGCATTCGATCAGTATGCCTGGAAACGTAGGATTTGTCACTAGCACCAGTGCATCTAGTGGGTCGCCATCATCAGATAACGTCTGCGGAACAATACCATAATCACCAGGATAGTGAAATGGTGAGAACAAGACTCGGTCCAGCTTTATCATGTTATGTTTTTTGTCGTATTCGTACTTGTTTTGCGAGCCCTTTGGAATTTCCACTACGACATTGATTATCTCTGGAATGTCGATTCCAGTTTCAATGTCGTGCCAGAAATTCTTTGTCATTGTATAATCACCAGAACAGGAATAATCTATACTTTGAGATTAAAGGGTCAGAGTTTGTAGTGTGTAATCACTGATCATACAGCCACCGTCTCATCATACCCCTAGATCATACGATCCAGTAGATTTTTTGTTTTATTTCTAATTTCGTGTGTTACCGGCACTATTACTAGGCCTTCGTTTGGCTGGCCGTACAATACTATAGAGTTTTGCGGGGCAAAAATGCAGACAGGAATTACAAGCAAGTCTTCTTCCCCATTTACCAGAATTTGGATTGGGGGCTTTGAGGAAAATGCTTGTTTGATTATATCGATGCTTTGTTGTGTTATCTGAGCTGCTGGATTATCACAATATAGTTTTGTGGCGTTGCTTTGCGGTGGGATTCTTTTTCCCCTTTTTTCATATCCATCCACTACCTGTAGCGATGGTGCAAATCCAAACGCCAGCATTTTTTCTGTTGTCGCATCTCCGACGGTTATGATGTACGAGTCATTTGGAATGTGTTTTACAATGTTTTCTTTGGTAGTATCTCTGAGCAAAAATCCAAGTGGGACCTTTAGTTCATCGCGAAGAGAATCAGGTAATCTCAATGATGTTATGCAGTTGCGCCTTGCATTTCTTCTTTTAGCTTGGCTGCCAAAATACTACATTGGGCTGCGACATTTTTTGCAGATGCGCGAATTGCTTCGGCGGAAGGAGATGTCGGATGCGATAGAATCACCGGCTTGCCCTTATCTGAGCCTTCCATTATACCAGAGTTGAGTGGAATTTCTCCAATGAATGGAATGTTGAATTTTTCGCTGATTCGCTTTGCTCCTCCTTCACCAAAAATGTAGTGTCTGTCGCTGCATTTTGGGCAAACAAAATAGCTCATGTTTTCAATTACGCCAATGATTGGAACGTTTAGCTTGTTGAACATGCCAATTGCTTTGGTTGCAACATTTGATGCAACATCTTGTGGGGTGGTAACCACCAGTATGCCGGTGATTGGAATTGTTTGTGCAAGTGTTAGTGGTATGTCACCAGTGCCAGGTGGCAAGTCCACAATTAGATAATCTAGATTTGACCAGTTTGTGTCAACTAGAAATTGTTTTAGTATTCCAGATATAATCGGGCCACGATAAATTGCAGCTTGGTGTTCTTGTTCTGCAAAGAAACCAAATGATACAACCTTGATGCCATTCATCTCTGCTGGCTGGAGCTTGTTGTTGTCCACTTCCATGAACGCTTTTTGCATTCCAAGCATCAAAGGAATGCTAGGGCCATAGATGTCTGCATCAAGCAGTCCGACTTTTGCGCCAGACTGGGCAAGTGCCAACGCCAAGTTCAATGATACTGTTGATTTGCCAACCCCGCCTTTTCCACTTGCAACGCCAATGATGTTTTTGACAGACGCCATTGCTTCGTCTGCATCTAATGCACGTCCTTCCATGACTTTGGCAGTTACTTTAATGTCGGAATTTTTGATTCCGTCCAGTTCTCCTACAGCGCGGCGAACATCTTGCTCTATTTGGTCATTGAAGGGGCATGCGGGGGTTGTTAATTCCAAAGTAAATTTGAGATTTCCTTCGTTTAATTCTAAATCCTTTATCATGCCCATTGATACAATGTCTTTTTTGAGGTCAGGATCAATTACAGTAGCAAGTTTGGTGAGAACTTGGTCAATGCCAACCATGCACAAAAAATTTGATTTACATTATTTAAAGATAGGTCAATTTTCAAAACAGCGAAATTATTTTGCAGATAATTACAGCTTAGGTATTCCTAATTGGAAATTATTTTTTGCCAAATCAAAAACCAATCAATTCAAAATTCACACAATATCTGGCAGCTACTTGCCAAGATTCACAAAAATTATTGCAAAGTTACCCAAAGATTCATAAATTCTACGCATGGAGTTTCGCACAGTTGTTTTCTATATCGACCCTAGAGGATGTTGTTAGGATCCCGCCAAGCATGTTTGGTGCATCTCTAAAAAAGGCAGCAATAGCTATTCTCAAGGAAAAATACGAGTCCATGATTAACGCAGAACTCGGTTACATTATCATGATTTTGGATTCCAAAGTAGACGAAATGGGAAAAATGATTGCAGGAGACGGCGGAACATACCATCGAGTCGAATTTGAGGCATTGACATTTACTCCAAAACTACAAGAAATTGTTCTAGGAGAAATTGTAGACATTACAGACTTTGGAGCATTTGTCAGAATTGGTCCAACCGATGCACTATTGCATCTCTCACAAGTAATGGATGACTATTTACAATCTGATGTAAAATCTGGCATGATCATTGCAAAGCAAAGCAACCGTACACTAAGGGTCGGCTCTACACTTCGTTCCAGAATCACCGCAGTATCGCTAGGAAAAGTAGCAACAATGGGTAAAATTGGAATCACGTGCAGACAACCGTTTTTGGGCGCTGAAGATTGGATTGCAGAAGAGATAAAGAAATCTGGCAAAGACGGCGGAGAAACAGAAAAGAAAGAAAAGAAACCAGTTGAAGTGAAAAAGTAAATGGTCAAAGAAATGGCTTGCAGAAAATGCAAGTGTGTTTTTATTGGAAAAGTCTGTCCAGTTTGCAAATCATCTGATCTGACACCAGACTGGACCGGTGTAGTCCTAATTGGCGACCCAGAAAACTCACACATTGCCAAGACTCTAGGAATTACCCAGAAGGGCAAGTACGCATTAAAAATCGCCTAAGAAATATTTTGTTTGTTTAAAACACACACAAGCTCTTAGTGAAAACAAGAAAAATACCAAATAGTATTGTCGGATAATAGCCCCTACTTTTTCATCAAAGAATTCTCCAGTGAAGAGTTAATCAAAATTCTAGTAAACAAAGTTAGAGAGCTCAGAGCATCCAAGGAAAAAGCAGAAGAGCTAAACACAAGACTCCAAGACAACATGGCAAGACTGGAAGAAGCACAGGATGAATTATCAGACCAGAAAGACAAAATGCAAGTCAAGATGACAGAATTGGAAAATGCAAAGCGCGAGCTTGCCAATCAACGAGACAAGCTACAAATCGAAATTATGAACAAGACTCAGGAACTATTAAAATCAGAGCGGCTCTCTGCAATAGGAAATCTTTCGGCAAGAGTGGCACATGACTTGAGAAACCCACTAAGCGTAATACAAAACACGTCGCAGATTTTGAAAATGAGATTAGAATCGAATCTGGATGATAAAGCAAGAGAGCAATGGACTAGACTTGATAGGGCAATATACCGAATGTCACATCAGCTAGAAGATGTCATGGATTATGTCAGAATATCTCCACTCAAAAAGAAGGATTATTCATTGTGCGTGATATTACAGGACGTAGTAGAAAGAATAGTTACGCCAGATAATGTGGAAATTCACTTGCCAGAAAACGACAAGGAGATATTTTGTGATCCTGAAAAATTAGAAATTGTTTTTGTAAATTTGATAATGAACGCAATACAGGCATCAGAGAATAAGAAAGGAATGGTTAGTATAGGAATTTTTGATGATCCACAAGATAACAACAATGTTCTAGTCAAAGTATCAGACACAGGAATTGGCATATCGGATGATACACTCTCAAAGATCTTCGAGCCGTTATTTACTACAAAACAGATAGGCACAGGCCTTGGCTTGTCCAGCTGCAAAAACATCATAGAGCAACACGGAGGAACAATTACAGTTACTAGTGTGATCGGCAAGGGAACAACTTTTACCATCAAGATTCCAAAAAAATCCGAGTGGAACAGCCTGAGCAAGAACGAAGATGCAATTCAAACCGAGTCAGCATAGAAAAGGTTCTATTTAGGCGCAAAACCACATGGTGTGATTGAATAGAGAACTTGCCAGATTTTTGGCAGAAGACATTAGCCGAGGCGATGTGACCAGTACAATTTTATCAAACAAAAAAATCACTGCCACAATAATTGCACGACAGGATGGAATTATCGCAGGTGTAAAATATGCCAAAGAGATCTTTGCAATGAAAAAATGCAGAGTACAAATAATGAGGGGGGATGGCCAGTCAGTCAAGGCAAATCATGTCGTACTCCAAATTACTGGTCCTGCAAAATCAATTCTTAGCTGTGAGCGAACCGCATTGAATCTCTTATCTAGGATGAGTGGAATTGCGACTGCAACGAACCAACTTGTAAAACAAGTGAAAAGCGTCAGCAAGAAAACAGATCTCTATTCCACAAGAAAGACAGCTCCAGGCTTACGTTTTTTTGACAAAGAGGCAGTGGAAATTGGAGGAGGAAAAAAACACCGAGTCACCCTATCAGACATGATAATGATCAAAGACAATCACATTGCCGTAGAGGGCTCTATTGTGGAGCTGATCAAGCGTGCAAAGAAAAAAGCCAAAGTCTTTGAAGTTGAAGTAGATACATTCTCTGATGCCATACTCGCTGCAACGCTTGGCGTTCCAATAATAATGCTAGATAATTTCTCTCCAGAGTTAATAAAAAAGACAATAAATCAGCTAGAAAGAATGCGCCTGCGAAAGAACATTCGCCTTGAGGCATCAGGTGGAATCAACATTCAAAACATCAGGGAATTTGCAAAGACTGGAGTAGACATGATTTCAGTTGGCAGTATTACAAATTCTGCTAAAGCAATCGATTTTAGTCTAGAAGTTTAACTAATAGCAAGCATTCGCTCAATAGCCAGTCTTGCCTTGTCTGCAGTAGATTTTGGAACTCGTACTTCGTATTTTTCTTCAAGCAATGCGGAATACACCTTGTCCAGTGTGATCATTTTCATGTACTGGCACACTGCACCTCTTGATGCAGGAATGAAATTCTTGCCCGGATTTTGTTGCTGCATTCTGTATAGGATGCCAGTTTCTGTTGCAACTACAAAGTTCTGCCCAGCAGATTGTTTTGCATAGTTCATCATGCCTTCAGTTGACATTATCTGGACTTGGCGGCCCTTGTAATCGCCCACTGCAACATCATACATTATTTGCGATGTGCAGCTACATTCTGGATGAACCAACAATTCCGAGTTTGCATGTGAATCTAGAAGTTTGTGTATGTCGTCTGATCGTATTCCTGCATGGACGTGACACTCACCCGCCCAGATGTACATGTTTTTTCTTCCAGTCATCTTTGCCACATACGAGCCCAAGAACATGTCTGGCAAAAACAAAACATCCCGGTTTTCAGGAATTGCTTTGACTACATTTACTGCATTTGATGATGTACAACAATAATCCAGCTCGGACTTTACTTCGGCAGAGGTATTGACATATCCCACTGTAATTGCTCCTTGGTGTTGCTTTTTCCAGTCCCTTAGCTGGTCAACTGTTATCGAGTCTGCCAGTGAGCAGCCAGCAGCCAAATCCGGAATGAGTACCTTTTTGTCAGGGCAAATAATTGCGGCAGTCTCTGCCATAAAGTGAACGCCACAAAATAGAATGGTCTTGTGCGGAGTTTTTGCCGCCTGTCTTGATAATCCTAGTGAATCGCCAACAAAGTCTGCTACATCCTGTACTTCTGGCAGTTGGTAATTGTGAGCAAGTATGACTACGTCTTTTTCTTTTTTGAGTTGCGCTATTTTGTCTTGTAACATCCGATCATACCATTATTGGAATTATTGATTTAAAGACTGGGATAATAGTGCGATTTTACAGAGTTGTCCCAGATTACGGTAATTTTTGCCAGAATTATGTTCCTATTTTGATATCATCGACACACGCCGCACGCAGACATTCAATTGCAGACAGAATTGCAAGTCTACTGGTCTTTGGGTTCGTCTGATCTGGGACATTTTCAACCTGAATGGCGATTTTGCCGAATTTTCCACGTGCTTCTATTTGGTGGGTGTTCTTGTCAGTTGCAGGATCTGCCATTATTTTGACCAAGGTTTTTGTGCTGCCCAAGCCTGCCAAGCTAAGCAAAGCCGCCACATTGATGTTTGCAGGAAATAGTGTTACTGCCTCCTTTGCTGGACCCTCAAAAATTGTGGTTTTTTGCGTTATAGAATTTACATCCATTTTTTTTGCCTCAAAGAATTTTGCGCCAGCTAGTGCCTTTGGATTTTTTGTTGTGACTAGTGTGACCGATTCTAGCTCGTCTTTGACTGACTTTATTGCGTCAAGGCCAGCAATTGCTCCAGACGGCAGATAGATTTTTTTCTTAAATTCCTTGCATGCATCAAATAAAATATCAAATACAGACTCGTCAAGTAGTGCACCTACACTCATCATCATCAGGTCCTTTCTGTTTTGTAGAACACTGAGTGCGTGATTTTTTACTGCATCTTGCGATGCTGCTTCTACTATAATATCAACATTATTTGATGATAACAGGTGCGGGTTTGCCACAATGAATGGTTTTTTTGTCAGCTTGGATACAAGCGCTTCTGCTTTGGCATTATCAAAATCATAGATGTGAGTCAGTTCTGCAGGGATTTTGCCAGAGTCTATTGCGAGTGCTATTTGTGTGCCAATAGCGCCACAACCCAAAAGCCCTATTTTCTTCAACACAAAGCCGATCATGCACCTAGTAAATGAATTATGGCATATTGCCGAATAATTCAAAGTAGGAAGAATTAACTAGTCAATACATAGAGACACAATCATGGCAAAAAGAAAAAGCGGCAAGCACCAAAGATATGCAGATCAGAAAGCTGCCCGAAGATGGCGTAAAAAGTAAATCAGCTTGGAGCTAGTTGCGTGTTAACGGTTCTTTCATACCAAGGGTTTTATTTTCTGTAATGAAGGTAACCTATGCTTAACACTGTTTACAAAGAGGCAATTAAAAACCGCGAAAAGATTCTCTCAGTTCTAAAGGGACCCAAGTTTGAGCAAATAGTAGAGCGCGCGGGGCAAAACTGGGTAGAATACGCACCAAAAAAACAAGACGCTGTACTATGTGGGATTGATTCTAGCTTTAACAGTACAAAATTTCAGGGAATGGAGTTATGGGTTGTGACTGCAGTTGCCATACAGTCAGACGGCACAGTAGTCGATGATCTGCACAGGCAAGGCTTGGGCAGAGTTGGCCTTGACATTTCAAAGATGGCAAGCGAAATGGAAGTAGACATTTGCAAAAAGGCAGTCGAAGTATCAGACATAGTGATGATGGATGGCTCGCTATATTCGCAATTTATGACAAGGCAAGCTGGCCTGACACCTGAAATTGTTCGAGTAATGACACACAAAAACAATGTCATCTTTATTGCAAAGACATCAAATACGAACGTCCAGTTCAAGGACTTGGGATCTCAGGCAGGAGACATTTTCTACTATAATCATGCGACCAAAACGCCTGGATTTAGCAAGATTTTTGTCGATTCTGAATTTGGTCGTGATAAGCAAATCTCTTCAATTTACGCAAGACTATCAGACTCTACACCACTAATCAAAATAGAATTGTTTGGCAATAATCACACCGAAGACGAGATAAAATTGCTCTTAGACAGACTCTACAAGACAAGTGTTGGTGGATATCCATATGCACTAAAGCTTGCACATAATAACTGCAAAATTAGCAGTGCAGATCTGGCAAAGCTTGTCAGTCTGTACGGCATATCAAATGAGATAGGCTCGCGCGAAGTTTTAGAATAATCATCTTGGTTTGTGATTGATCACATTTAGTGTGGTAGTTCCTTTAATTCCGGCTAGCTTTCGAATCTTTTTTGTCACAACATCAGATATTTCATTGTATGTTGGCGCCACAACGTTGCAAATAACCTGAGACGTAAAGAGAACATCTCCGTCAATTATCTCGGCAATTTTGCTCAAGTTATGCATGGTGTCGACTTCTTTTCCCTTTTCACAGTCAAGCAGAATGTATGCCTGAGACATGTAGGTATCCAAAACATCTCTGCCGTCGATTTTTTTGGCAAGGGCGTTTTTGTCGTCTGCCATCAAAGTGTATGTGGCTCTAATTCTTGGCAGCTTACGGATCTTTTTTGTTATGATATCCTTTAGAGAGTCCTCAGAGCCCGCCTCTAGTTTGCTTAGAATATCATAGGTGCCAAACACCCCTGTTGCAAGCTTGACAGAGTCAATTGATCTTAAGGAAGACAGGACAAAGTCCTCAGAGCCACTCTCACATGTTATTAGGACATATGCTTTTGCCAACCCATACTATTACGCAAAACTAGACAAAAAGTATTTTGTAATTATAGTATTTTTTGAATTTAGATCAAAGGCAAAACTCAACAAAATGCTAGTTACGGTTTTGTTATTTAGCCATGGAGATTTACACATGAGGTAAAAATTACAAAAAACTAATAGAATTGATATAATTTAATGAATAATAGATCAAAATATTAGATTTTTTGATCATAATTTCGCATTTTAATAAAGAACATTAACATGCAGTTGCACTTTGGGTCATGGTTACACCATCGCTTCAGATGTATGCAGGGGTGAAATCATACAGTATCAAAGGCAAGCTCCTAACAAAAAAAGATATGCAGACATTATCAGAGTCGCGTGACCTAGATGAGTTAGTAACTCGTCTAAAGAACACATCATATAATGATACAATATCCAAAATCCAAAAACCATTTTCGGCCCAAAAAATAGAGCTTGCATTACGTGACCGACAAACGGATCTGCACCACACCATGATGCAGGCATCTGGAGGCTCTAACGTAATGTTTGCATATTATCTAAAATTCATTTTACGAAATCTCAAGATAATTCTCAAGGGGAAGATTCTTGGCAGGCCGCAAAGCGAAATAGAGGCTGCACTGAGCTTACACCCAGAAGAACTAATCAAAGAACGCGACGTTGTGATCAAGGCCTTACTTGCAAAAGACATTGAGGAGGCAGTAAGCGTTCTCAAATCAATTGGAATTGGTGAAGATGTAGAAAAGGCATATTCGCTGTATAATGAGAAAAAACAGATCCAAGTAATTGATTTGTATTTTGATAAATCATTCTATGAGAATCTTAGCAGAACTGTAAAGAGTTCCGGCGAATTTTCATTACATACTTTGTGCGGAATGGAAATTGACTATTATAATATTATGAGCATTTTGAGGGGCAAGTTTTGGAATCTAGATGAGAATCAGCTACAGCATTTGATTGTCGCAAACGCATCAAGTGAGTCAAAAGAGATTTTCACTAGAATGATCTCCGCAGATTCCATTAAAGGTGCGTTAAATGAACTCCTTGGAACTCACTACAAGGATCTAGTCCCACAGGACGAAAATGACGCAATAGTAAAATTCGAGCGTGCATTTGAGCGCCGCATTTATGACGCCATGAACGCCCAATTTGTGCGTATTTTCAGCTTTTCCACAGTAATAGCAATTGTACGATTACTGGACTATGAAATCAGAAACCTATCATCAATTGCTTTTGGAGTGGAGCAAAATATTCCTAGTCAGACAGTGATGGATAGGTTAATTGTAAAAGAAGCCTAGCTTGGTTTGGCTAGGTGGTATCGTAGTTTTTCTACAGTCGATTTGATGTTTGCTGCAATTCTCTGATATGCCTCCAACGTCTGCGCGTCTGGGAATACGTCTTTTTGTGTCTTCCACTCCGATGTGATCAGGATTTTTGCATGTGATTCCTTTTTTGGTTTGTACTTGTACCAGTACGAGTCATCTTTGACTATTTGCGACATCTCATAGTTTACTTTGGCCTTTGGTTTGTAAACAGACACCGTAACGATTTGCTCCTTGAGTAATGCATGCATCATCAGATCATGCAGTTTTTTGTCTGCATTGAGTACCGCAATTACATCGTCGGCAATCAATCCAGGAGGAAGTGTTGTGAGCTTGCCATATCCACTCCAGATGAAATCATCTACTTTGGAGTGGAATCTTCCTTTGAGTACTTTGGTCAGAGTTCCAAAGTTCAGCGGTCCTAGTTCATATTCTGATGGAAATGACAAAAAGAATCGCAGCTTCCACATTGTGCCTTCCGCGATACCCATTCCATAGAATCCTCCTGGGGCAAACTCACTTTTTGATACTGTTTTTCGCTTCAGCAGGTCAATGTAATCGAAATCTCCGGTTACCTTGAGCACTCCTCTGCTCGCTACTCCAGGATTTGGGCCATCAAGGGATGATCGTGGGTAATCATACTCAAAATCCATCGTCCCATCCGGAATCAGCTTGCACTCTAGGCCAAGTGAGCCTAGATGTTTGAACAGCTTTTTTGCTACCTTCTCTTCGACTGTTGTTGCAACTATAGTGTCTGGATAGTGTAGCACTAGTAGTGTACGTATTCAATATTTTTAAGATTATCTGTTCAAAAAGAAAAGATTTGTAAAAATTACATGATCGAGCTACGAAAATCGAACATAGAGCCGTAGAAATATGTAAAATTTACATCATGCGTAAATTTTCAGGCATTTACTGTTGGATTTGGGTCAATACAGAATCAATCTTGGAATTTATTTATCAGGCCTGGCTAGTTTTTCTGAAATGAGATTTTTTGGTGAGACACCATGACGCTAGGAGTAGTAATTGGTGAGTCAAAGCCAACTGCAATCACTGCACAAACATCACGGCCATTATCTGTTGGAGAATATGTCATAATTGATTCGCAGGATGGTAAGCTACTCGGCCTAGTTGAAAGATCATTTGTAACCAGTGCAGCATTAACTGACATTCACAATTTTGATGAGGCAATTGAAAGCAAAGAAATTGCAGATATCAACTCACGCGACAAAAGCTTTACTGCAAAGATTGGAATCTTGGGGTATTTGGCGCAATTACAAAAAAGTGTTGTAGTATTGCCTGCAATTCCACCAATTCCCGGAACCGGAATTTTGTCTGCAACCAAGGATGATCTTGGAAATATTTTTGCACCACAAAAAGACGAATGGGTCAGAGTCGGCACGCTGCTTAGAAACTCTCAGATTGAAGCTAAAATAAACTTGAATAAAATTGTCTCGCGCCACCTTGGAATTTTGGCAATGACTGGAATGGGAAAAAGCAACCTGGTGTCATTACTAGCAAAACAAATCTCCACAGTAAATGGAACTTTGATAATTTTTGATTACCACAATGACTATGCGGACTTGCACATTTCCGGAATTAACGTAATTGATGCAAAAATAAATCCAAGACTATTGGATGCAAACACGCTATCTGATGTCTTAGAGATTAGAGAAAACGCAGACATTCAGCAAAGAATTTTGAGATTGGCATTTACTCCAGATGTCAAGGAATCGCAGAATTTCTGGGACGCACTAGACCACAATGTGGAGATGATTGGCGCAAATCCAGAGCGAAAGGATGACAGACATTCTGCAGACAGAGTACGCGACAAAATAGACGATGCCAGGCACAGATTTGCCGATGTTTTGGACCCAGACATCATGGACCCATTAGGCCTCATAAAGGAAGGCAAGGTAAATGTGCTAAACATCTCAGAATTATCAGAAAAACAGGCAAATGTCGCACTGGCATATTATTTCCAAGAATTACTCACGGATAGAAAATCAGCACTGTTGGCAAAAAGTGCAAAGACCAAATCATCACACAGATACAGATTCGAGTCTCCAGTCTTTGTAATAATTGAAGAAGCGCATGTGTTTATTCCAAAGGGAGAGGACACGCATACAAAATACTGGGCCGCCAAGATTGCAAGGGAGGGCCGCAAGTTCGGCCTAGGTCTTTGCATAGTATCACAGAGACCTCGAAACATTGATCCAAATGTATTATCACAGATGGGCTCACTTGCAGTAATGAAAATAGTCCAAGAAGACGACCAGCGACAAATAACGGCAGCCGCTGAATCCATATCTCATGACTTGATAAATCAGCTAACATCGCTAAACGTAGGTGATGCAGTGTTTGTGGGTCAATGGGTGAATCTGCCTGCAATAGTGCACATTGAAGAGGTAAAGGACAAGCCGATTGGGTCTGATAAAAACGCCATATCGGAATGGAAGTCTACAAAAAAATTCGAGAAAATCGCAACCGAGTCCACACAAAAATTAATACAAAAAGATCTGTTGCTTGACTAGTATGATCTTTTCTCATATTTCCGATACGCATTTGGGCTTGACACAGTATGGCCTACAAGAGCGCGAAGACGATGTCTATTCCGTATTTAACGAATCAGTCGATGTCTCCATCAAGGATCACGTTGACTTTGTGATATTTGCAGGAGACATTTTCCATGTGCCAAATCCAACCGGCACTGCTATTTTGCAGATGGCAAATGCGCTCAAGCGCCTAAAACAAAACAACATTGATTCATTTTTTGTGCTAGGCGAGCACGACATTTCGAGGATTCGCTCTGCGCCAATTCCATATGTGTACCATAATTTGGAATTCTCAAGATATGTCGGCCAGGGCAAGCCGTTTGTGTACAAGGATGTTCTTATTGCGGGCTATGACAAAATTAGGCGAGGAGAGATGCCCCAATTTTTGGACAGATTCTCCGAGCTGGACAAAGTTGCATCACAACATACAGGTCACAAAATTCTGATAATGCACCAGGGAATTGCAGAGGTAAATCAGTTTGCAGGCGAGCTTTCATCAACGGATCTGCCAAAAAATTTCACGTATTATGCTATGGGTCACCTCCATGACAAATTCCTAAAACAATTCTCTCATTTGTCAGGACCAATTGCATATCCAGGGTCAATAGAAATGACAACGAGTGAGGGAATCAAGGAAACACAAAAAGGATTCTACATCGTTGATATTTCGACAAGCGAAGCAAGGCCAAACTGGATAAAACTCGACACACGCCAGCAACTATCAGAAAAAGTTGAATTTGAAAAATTATCAGATTCAATTAGCAAGATTTTAGAAAAAATTTCAACTCTGGCAAAAAAACCCATAGTGGAGATAAAAATCCACGGAAAGGAAATAGAATCGGAAATAATCCAGACCCAAATAGCAAGACTAGCACCGCACACACTGCATTACACTTGGAAGATACTGCAGGAGGAAGGCGCTAACGGCACTATACTACTAGAGAGACCATCAAGCATTGACGACGAATTATTCAGACTGGCATCAAACTATTTGGGATCTAGTGAAAAGGCGACATTTGCAATACAGGAATTACTTCCATTACTATCGGCAAACAAGGTAAAAGAAGCAGAGCAGGCAATTCTAGAGGAATTTGAGAGGTTCAAGAAATGATAAAAACAATAGAGCTCGGCAATTTCATCTCGCATTCAGAGACAAAGCTGGACTTTGACGATGGTGTGACTGTATTTGTAGGACATAATGGTGCTGGAAAATCAAGCATAATTGACGCCATAACATTTGCTCTCTTTGGCGAGCACACGCGCAAGTCAAACAAGAGTCTCATTAGGCGTGGAAATACGCAGGCCTATGCCAAAGTCAAGTTTACCTCAAAGAACAGAACCTTTGAAGCTACACGTAAAATAGATTCCAAAGGAACACTTTCTGCCCAGTTTGTCGAATTACAAGGAGGCCAAGAAATACTGCGCTCTGCCGGTGAGCGCAAGCAGTTTGGTGAATCCACAACACATGAAATAGAATCTACATTGGGGCTAGACTTTCAAAAGCTAAAGGTAGCATCAATTGTCCAGCAGGGCGAGCTGAGCTCCATAATCAAGGCAAAGCCAAAAGAGTTCAAGGAACTGCTCAATGCGATAATTGGAATCGACAAGCTCGACTTGGCGTCAGAGAATCTCAAAGTGGCGCAAAAATCATTCCGACAGTCAATTTATCAAAAATTCGGCTATGATGACACCCACATTTTGATATTAGAAAAAGAAATTGCAGAAAAAAACCTAGAGATAGAAAATTGCAAGCCACAAAAGCTAGAACTGGCACAAAAAAAGG
>Ga0194120_10001369_pt1 | contig 44798 bp, 38 predicted proteins | sample TA2MahCa65mmetaG_FD_148642 | JGI IMG/M metagenome (GOLD analysis project Ga0194120, IMG submission 148642) | Freshwater microbial communities from Lake Tanganyika, Tanzania - TA2015019 Mahale Deep Cast 65m | ecosystem: Environmental > Aquatic > Freshwater > Lake | place: Tanzania: Lake... | reverse complement strand
GAAATCGGCAATCGGCGCCGACAGGATCCCGGCCTTGCCCAGCCGCTGGTCCCAATCCGCCGTATCGCGCTTGGGAAATTCCCGCTCGAGCATGGCCTGCAGGGTCGCGCCGTTCTCGCGCCTGGCCGCCGCGTCGACGAAGCGCGGATCGCGCGCCAATTCGGCCGATCCCATGGCTTCCATCAGCGCCTTGAACTGTCCGTCGTTGAGCACGCTCAGGCTGATCCAGCCGTCGCGGGTGCGATAGGCGCCGAGCGGCACCAGCGGAATCTCGGGCGCGGGACCCTCGGCGCGGTACTTGATCAGATCGATCGCCTGCATCGCGCCGGCGACGCGCATCATCGCCAGATCGAGATGCGTGCCGCGCCCCGTCGTCTGGCGGTGAAACAGCGCGGTGACGATGGCGCCATAGCCCCAGATTCCGGTGACCATGTCGATCGGGAAGAAGGTCACCCGGCGCGGCAGGCCGTCATCGGCCGCATTGGCCCGGTACATGCCGCTGAAGGCCTGCAGCACGGAGTCCGTCGCCGGTCGCTCCGACAGCGGCCCCTCCTGCCCGAAGCCGCTGACCGAGGCGTAAACCAAGCGCGGGCATTCCTTTGCCAAAGACGGATAGTCGAGCCCCAGCCGCGCCATCACCCCCGGCCGGAAGCCCTCGATCAGCACGTCGCTGGATCGTGCCAGACGGCGGACCAGCGCGCGGCCTTCGGCACTTTTCATGTCGACCGCCAGGCTGCGCTTGCCGCGGTTCATCGCCAGCGACACCGCGCAGTGCTCGCCGAAACGCTTGCCGATGCGCCGACCCCAGTCGCCCTCGGGCGGCTCGATCTTGGCGACGTCGGCGCCGGCCTGGGCCAGCATCATCCCGGCCTGCGGTCCGGCGATGCCTTGGCTGAGATCGAGCACTTTTAGGCCCGCGAAGGGCCGCCCCCCGTCCATGGCAGAAGCCTAAACCAAGGCCGGTCGATTTGAAAACCGGCGGCGCTTCGGCCGGCGACTTGCCAGCGTCGGCGTGCCGTCCCAAGCTTGGTCAATGGATTCGAACTGGATCGCGGAATGGCTGGCCGGCCGGCGCCCGGCGCTGGCGCGCGCGCTTACCGCCGTGATCGACGACCTGCCCGAGGCATCGGACGTGCTGCGCACTGCCCTGCCGCGCCTCGGCCAGGCGACAGTGATCGGCGTCACCGGCGCGCCCGGCGCCGGCAAGTCGACCCTGGTCGGGGCAATGATCGGCGCCTTGCGCCGGCAGGGGCGCAAGGTGGGCGTGCTGGCGGTCGATCCCTCCAGCCCGTTCAGCGGCGGCGCCGTGCTGGGCGACCGCATTCGCATGCTGATCGCGGCCGAGGACGAGGGGGTATTCGTGCGCTCGCTGGCGGCGCGCGGCCACCTCGGCGGGCTGGCGGCGGCGACGGCGCGCGCGGTCGATGTCATGGACGCCGCCGGCCAGGGGGTCGTGATCGTCGAGACGGTCGGCGTCGGCCAATCCGAGATCGAAATCTCGCGCCTAGCCCATGTCACTTGCGTGGTCTGCGCGCCGGGGCTGGGCGACGACATTCAGGCGCTGAAGGCCGGTCTGCTGGAAGTGGCCGACGTGCTGGTGCTCAACAAGGCCGACCTGCCCGGCGCCAAGCGCGCGGCGGCGCAGTTGGCGGCGGCGATCGGCATGGCCTCGGGCCGAACCCCGCCCCTGATCGAAACCGTCGCCACGTCGGGCCAGGGCATCGCCGCGCTGTTGGCGGCGGTCGAGGCTGCCCGCGCCGGGAAACCGAGCGGCGAGGCCGAGCGTCTGGCGCGGGTGCGGCGATTGCTGATCGGGTTGGCGACCGAGCGGCTTGCACGCCGTCTCGAGGCGGTTGCGGTCGAACCGATCGCAGCCCAGGCGCTCTCCGGTGCGTTGACGCTCGATCAAGCGACCGAACGGCTGATCGATCTCGCCCGTCGCGCTTGACCGCCCTGCGGACAAGGCGGAAACTCGCCGCCCATGGCCAAGCTGCAGCCGGTTCCCAGCAACGATTCCGACATCGCGCGACACCCGGCGGTTGCCGGCCACGGCCGCAATCCCGGTATGGCGCTGGACCTCGATTGGGTCGACGGCCTCAAGGTCAACCGCAGCGCGGTCGAACGCCGTGTCGCCACGCTTCCCGGCCGGCGCACGGTCAAGAAGGATTGGCAGGCGGCCTGGCTGGTCAAGGCGATCCAGTGCATCGACCTGACCACGCTGTCGGGCGACGACACCTGGGAGCGGGTACGGCGGCTTTGCGCCAAGGCCCGCCAGCCGGTGCGGCGCGACCTGCTCGATGCGATGGGTCTCGGCGATCGCAAGATCCAGGTCGGCGCGGTCTGCGTCTATCACGAAATGGTGCCGACCGCGGTCGAGGCGCTGGCCGGCAGCGGCATTCCGGTGGCGGCGGTCTCGACCGGCTTTCCCGCCGGTCTCAGCCCGCTCGGCCTGCGCATCAAGGAAATCGAAGCCTCGGTCGCGGCGGGCGCGGCCGAGATCGACATCGTCATTTCGCGGCGGCATGCCTTGGTCGGCGATTGGCGCGCGCTTCATGACGAGGTGCGTGCCTTCCGCGCCGCCTGTGGGCCGGCCCATCTCAAGACCATCCTCGCCACCGGCGATCTCGGCACACTGCGCAACGTCGCCCGGGCCTCGGCGGTGTGCATGATGGCCGGCGCCGACTTCATCAAGACCTCGACCGGCAAGGAAACGGTCAACGCGACATTGCCGGTGTCGCTGACCATGCTGCGCATGATCCGCGACTATCGCGAACGCACCGGCCAACGCATCGGCTTCAAGCCGGCCGGCGGCATTTCCGCGGCCAAGGACGTGCTCAACTACCAGTTCCTGATGTGCGAGGAACTCGGCCGGCCGTGGTTGGAGCCCGAACTGTTCCGCATCGGCGCTTCCAGCCTGCTGGGCGACATCGAGCGCCAGCTCGAACACCATGTCACCGGCCGCTATTCGGCCGCGCATCGTCATCCCCTGGCATGAACATCGCCGCTATCCTCGATTCCATGGATTACGGACCGGCGCCGGAAAGCGCAGGCGTGGCCGAAGCCTGGCTGGCCCGCCACGACCAGCAGTTCCGGCTGTTCATCGGCGGCAAATGGGTCAAGCCCTCGACCGGAAAATCCTTCGCCACCGTCAATCCGGCCAGCGGCAAGACCCTGGCCCAGATCGCGCTTGCCGGCGAAGGCGACGTCGATGCCGCGGTCACGGCGGCGCGCAAGGCGCTGCCGGGTTGGACGCGGCTGGGCGGCCACGGTCGGGCACGGGTGCTGTATGCGCTGGCGCGCATGGTGCAGCGCCACGCGCGGCTGCTGGCGGTGGTCGAGACGCTCGACAACGGCAAGCCGATCCGCGAGACCCGCGACATCGACCTTCCGCTGGTGGCGCGGCATTTCTACCATCACGCCGGTTGGGCGCAGTTGCGCGACGCCGAGTTCCCCGGCCATCGCCCGCTGGGCGTGGTCGGGCAGATCGTGCCCTGGAACTTCCCGCTCCTGATGCTGGCGTGGAAAGTGGCGCCAGCGCTGGCCGCTGGCAACACCGTGGTGCTCAAGCCGGCCGAAGACACCAGCCTGTCGGCGCTGCTGTTCGCCGAATTGGCGGCCGAGGCCGGATTGCCGGCGGGCGCGCTCAACATCGTCACCGGCGCGGGCGAGGTCGGCGAGACCATCGTCCGCCATGCCGGCATCGACAAGATCGCCTTCACCGGCTCGACCGAGGTCGGGCGTTCGATCCGCGCCGCCACCGCCGGCAGCGGCAAGAAGCTGACGCTGGAACTGGGCGGCAAGTCGCCCTTCATCGTCTTCGACGACGCCGATCTGGACGCCGCGGTCGAAGGCGCGGTCGACTCGATCTGGTTCAACCAGGGCCAAGTGTGCTGCGCCGGATCGCGGCTGCTGGTGCACGAGGGCACGGCGGAGCGGCTCTACGTCAAGCTCAAGACGCGGATGGATACGCTGCGCATGGGCGATCCGCTCGACAAATGCACCGACATCGGCGCGGTGGTCTCGCCGCGCCAGCGCCAGCGTATCGAGTCTTTGGTCGAACGCGGCGTGGCCGAAGGCGCCACGCTATGGCGGTCCGAGACGCCGCCGCCCGGAACCGGCTGCTATTACCCGCCGACGCTGCTGACCGGCGTGTCGCCGGCGGCCGAAGTCGCCCAGGTCGAGATTTTCGGCCCGGTGCTGGCGGCGATGACCTTCCGCACGCCCGAGGAGGCGGTGACCCTGGCCAACAACAGCCGCTACGGGCTGGCGGCCTGCGTTTGGACCGAGAACGTCAATTTGGCGCTGGACGTGGCGCCCAAGCTCAAGGCCGGCACGGTCTGGATCAACTGCGCCAATCAGTTCGATGCGGCCTGCGGATTCGGCGGCTATCGCGAATCCGGGTTCGGCCGCGAGGGCGGTCGCGAGGGCATGTACGAATATCTCGCGCCCGATCTGCCGGCCTATGCGCCGCCCAAGCCCAGGGCGCTGCGGTTGAAGGCGCCGCCGGCGGCGATCGACCGCACCGCCAAGCTGCATGTCGGCGGCAAGCAGGCGCGGCCGGATTCGGGCTATAGCCGTCTTGTGCCGGGCGGCGAGGTCGGCGAGGGCAACCGCAAGGACATTCGCAACGCTGTCGAAGCGGCGCGCAAGGCCGATGCCTGGACCAAAGCCACGGCGCACAATCGCGCCCAGGTGCTCTATTACCTGGCGGAGAACCTGTCTGCGCGCGCGGACGAATTCGTGCGGCGCCTCTGCCAGGTCGCGGGATCTTCCAAGGCCGAGGCCAAGCGCGAGGTCGAGACCAGCCTTGCCCGCCTGTTCACCTGGGGCGCCTGGGCGGACAAGTTCGACGGCCAGGTCCACAATCCGCCATTGCGCGGCGTGGCGCTGGCCATGCCCGAGGCGCTGGGCGTGATCGGCGCGATCTGCCCCGACGACATGCCGCTGCTGTCCTTCGTTTCGATCTGGGCGCCGGCGCTGGCCATGGGCAACCGGGTGGTGGCGGTGCCGTCCCAGCGTTGCCCCCTGCCGGCGACCGATTTCTATCAGGTGATCGACACTTCGGACGTGCCGCCGGGCGCGCTTGCGATCGTCACCGGCGAGCGCCGAGGCCTGGCCGAGACCCTGGCCGCGCACGGCGACGTCGATGCGGTGTGGTGCCTGGCGGGCGACGCCGAGGCGGCGCGGCGGGTCGAAGCGGCTTCGGCCGCCGATCTCAAGCGCAGCTGGGTCGATCACGGCCGCGCCCGCGACTGGCGCGATCCGCGCCAGGGCGAAGGCACCGAGTTCCTGCGTCAGGCGACGCAGGTCAAGAACGTCTGGATTCCCTACGGCGAATAGCGAGGCGGCGATGCGGCAGACAATGGCGACAATGGCATTGGTGCTGGCGGCGGGAACGGCCGCGGCCCAGATCGCGCCGGCGGTGGTCTATTCGATGGGCGAAAAGTTCGACGGCTCGTTCAACGAAGCGGCCTATCGCGGCGCCGAGCGCTTCAAGACCGAGACCGGCATCGACTACCGCGACTTCGTGGTGTCGAACGAGGCCCAGTTCGAGCAGGCGCATCGGCGTTTCGCCCGCCTGCCGGCCAATCCGATCGTCGGCGTGGGATTTCTTCAGACCGCGGCGGTGACGACCGTGGCCAAGGAGTTCCCGGCGCTGCGCTTCACCGTGATCGACAGCGTGGTCGACCTGCCCAACGTGCAATCGGTGCTGTTCAAGGAGCACGAAGGCTCGTTCCTGGTCGGCATGGCGGCGGCGCTGGCGGCGAAAAGCGGCAAGATCGGCTTCGTCGGCGGCATGGACATCCCGTTGATCCGCAAATTCGCCTGCGGCTACGAACAGGGCGCGCGCCACGCCAATCCGCGCATCGAGCTGATCCAGAACATGACCGGCAGCACGCCGGCGGCGTGGACCGATCCCGCGCGCGGCGCCGAGCTGGCCCGCGGCCAGATCGACCGCGGCGCCGACGTGATCTACGCCGCCGCCGGCACCACCGGTCTGGGCGTGCTGCAGGCCGCCAAGGATCGCGGCAAGCTTTCGATCGGCGTCGATTCCAATCAGAACCACCTTCACCCCGGCAGCGTGCTGACCTCGATGCTGAAGCGGGTCGATCTGGCGACCTACGAAAGCTTCAAGGCCGCCCGCGACGGCAGCTGGAAGGCCGGCGTGCGGGTGCTGGGCCTCAAGGAAGGCGGGGTCGATTGGGCGCTGGACCGGCACAATGCCGGCCTGATCGGCGCCGAGATGAAGGCCAAGGTCGAAGCGGCCAAGGCCGACATCGTCGCCGGCAAGATCACGGTTCACGACTACATGAGCAACAACCGCTGCGGCGCGTGAGGCCGCGGCTAGGCAAGGCAAACCAAGGGAGAGAGACATGCGTAGCATCGGTTTGGCGATCGGCCTGATCGCTTTCGCCGCCACGGCCCAGGGCCAGGAGCTCAAGCCGGCGGTGGTGTTCGACATGGGCGGCAAGTTCGACAAGTCGTTCAACGAGGGCGTGGTCAACGGCGTCACCCGCTTCACCCGGGACAGCGGCGTCGCGGTGGCCGATTTCGAGGTCACCAACGAGACCCAGTTCGAGCAAGCCCATCGCCGCTTCGCCCAACGCGGCCAGAACCCGATCATTGGCGTCGGCTTCAGCCAGGGCAACGCGGTCAAGAAGGTGGCGGGCGAGTTTCCCAACATCCGCTTCACCCTGATCGACAGCGTGGTCGAGCTGCCCAACGTCCAATCGGTGCTGTTCAAGGAGCACGAAGGCTCGTTCCTGGTCGGCGCGCTGGCGGCGCTGGCGTCGAAGACCGGCAAGGTCGGCTTCGTCGGCGGCATGGACATCCCGCTGATCCGGCGGTTCCAGTGCGGCTACGAGAAAGGCGCCAAGTTCGTCAACCCCAATGTCGAGGTGCTGGCCAACATGACCGGCACCACGCCGGCAGCCTGGAACGATCCCGGTCGCGGCGGCGAATTGGCCAAGGGCCAGTTCGATCGCGGCGCCGACGTGATCTATGCCGCCGCCGGCGGCACCGGCGTCGGCGTCTATCAGGCGGCCAAGGATCGCGGCAGGCTGGCCATCGGCGTCGATTCCAACCAGAACCACCTCCATCCCGGCACCATGCTGACCTCGATGGTCAAGCGGGTCGACTTGGCGGCCTACGAAAGCTTCAAGGCGGCCAAGGACGGCAATTGGAAATCGGGCATTCGGGTGCTGGGCCTCAAGGAAGGCGGCGTCGACTGGGCGCTGGACCAGCACAACGAAAAGCTGGTGACGGCGGCGATGAAGACGCGGATCGACCAGACCAAGGCCGACATCGTCGGCGGCAAGATCGCGGTCCACGACTACATGAGCAACAACGCCTGCCCGAACTGAGCTGGTGGCGGCACTAGCGGCGGAACCGCCGGCGGGGATCGTCCCGCCGGCGGTTTCCTTGATCGGCATCGACAAGCGTTTCGGCGCGGTCCACGCCAATCGCGCGGTCGACTTGACCATCGCGCGCGGATCGATCGCCGGCATCGTCGGCGAGAACGGCGCCGGCAAGTCGACGCTGATGAGCATCCTCTACGGCTTCTACGCCGCCGATGCCGGCGAGATCCGAATCCGCGGCCGGCCGGTCAGCATCCGCAATTCCAGCGACGCCATCGCCCTTGGCATCGGCATGGTTCACCAGCATTTCATGCTGGTCGACACCTTCACCGTGCTGGAAAACGTCATGCTTGGGGCCGAAGGCGGCGCGGTCCTGGCGGCCGGTTTGCGCGCGGGCCGCGCCACGCTCGAGCGCCTCGAGCGCGATTACGGCCTGGGCGTCGATCCGGATGCCCTGGTCGGCGATCTGCCGGTCGGCGCCCAGCAGCGGGTCGAGATTCTCAAGGCGCTCTATCGCGGCGCCGAAATCCTGATCCTCGACGAGCCGACTGGCGTGTTGACGCCGGCCGAGACCGAGCAGCTGTTCCGCATCCTCAGGACCCTCAAGGCGCGCGGCACGACGGTGATCCTGATCACCCACAAGCTGCGCGAGATCATGGCAGTGACCGACCGCGTGGTGGTGATGCGTGCTGGCGCGGTCGTGGCAGAACGCGATACCGCCGCGACCACGATCGAGGAACTGGCCGAGCTGATGGTCGGGCGCAAGGTGCGGCTGGATTTCGCCATCGCGCCCTGCCGGCCGGGCCCCGTGCTGCTCAAGGCCGAGCATCTGCGGGTGCGCGACGGTCGCGGCGTGGTGCGGCTGGACGAGGTCTCGTTCGAGTTGCGCGCGGGCGAGATCGTCGGCGTCGCCGGCGTGTCCGGCAACGGCCAGACCGAATTGCTGGAAGTCTTGTCGGGCATTCGGCCGCTCGAGTCCGGACGATTGACGGTCGGAGACCGCGTCGTCACGGCCGAAGCGCCGGCCGATCCCGCCGCGATGCGGGCGCTCGGCCTGGCCCATGTGCCCGAGGACCGCCATCGGCTGGGGCTGGTGACGGCCTTCGCCGCCACCGAATCCTCGGTGCTGGGCTATCAGCGCGATCCAGCCTATGTCCGCGGGCCGTTCAGCGATCAGCCAGCCATGTCCCGCCATTGCGCCGGCGTGATGGAGCGCTACGACGTCCGACCGCGCGATCCCAAACTGCGGTCGGCGGGGTTTTCGGGCGGCAACCAGCAGAAGCTTATTCTGGGACGGGAACTCAATCGCGAACCCAAGATCCTCCTGGCCGGGCAGCCGACCCGGGGCCTCGACATCGGCGCGATCGAATTCGTGCACCGCCGCCTGATCGAGCGGCGCGATGCCGGCTGCGCGGTGCTGCTGGTCTCGGTCGAGCTGGAGGAAATCCTCTCGCTGTCGGATCGAATCCTGGTGATGTGCGGCGGACGGATCGCCGGCCAACTCGATCGCGCCGAGGCCGACGAACGCAAGATCGGCCTGCTGATGGCCGGCGCCCAGGGCACGGCGCAGGCGGCATGAGCGCGCGTCCGGCCGGCCTGCCGCGGTGGGTCGATGTCGGCCTGATTCCCGCCTGCAATGTCGCGCTGGCGCTGGGTGTGGCCGGGCTGATCGTGCTGGCGATCGGCGAAAGCCCGTGGCGGGCGATTCGCATCATGGTGACCGGCGCCCTGGGACAAGGCGAAGCCATCGGCTACACGCTCTACTACGCCACCAACTACGTCTTCACCGGATTGGCGGTGGCGGTCGCCTTCCATGCCGGCCTGTTCAACATCGGCGGCGAAGGCCAGGCCTATATCGGCGGCCTGGGCGTCGGCCTGGCGATGCTGGCCCTGGACCGTCTCTTGCCCGGCTGGCTGCTGGCGCCGATCGGGCTTGCCCTGGCGGCGCTGTTCGGCGCGGCCTGGGCCGCGATCCCGGCCTGGCTGCAGGCCTATCGCGGCAGCCATATCGTCATCACCACCATCATGTTCAATTTCCTGGCGGCGGCGCTAATAGTCTATCTGATGGTCAACGTGTTGATCGCGCCCGGCTCGATGGCGGCCGAAAGCCGCGAATTCGCGCCGGCCGCGCGCCTGCCGATGATGCACGAGGTGTTGGGCATGGTCGGGATCAAGGTCGGCCACACCCCGCTCAACCTGTCGATCGTCATCGCCGTCGCCGCCGGAATTGGAGTATGGCTGTTCCTCTGGCATACGCCCCTGGGTTACGAGCTGCGCGCGGTCGGCCATTCCGAGCGCGCGGCGGTCTATGCCGGCATTCGCTCGCGGCGGGTGGTGGTGGCCAGCTTGTGCCTGTCGGGGGCGCTGGCCGGCCTGGCTGGGCTGAACGAGATTCTCGGCGTGCATCATCGCCTGTTCCTCAATTTCGTCGCCGGCGCCGGCTTCACCGGCATCGCCGTGGCGTTGATGGGCCGCAACCATCCCATCGGCGTCGGCCTGGCGGCGCTGCTGTTTGGCGCGCTGCAGCAGGGCGGCGCCGAACTGGCGTTCGAAATTCCCAGCATCACCCGCGAAATGGTGGTGGTGATCCAGGGCCTGGTGATCCTGTTTTCCGGCGCCTTGGCCTATTGGCTGCGGCCGAGTTTCGAGCGGCTGTTCGCGCGCGGGAGCGGCTGATGGACGAATTGCTGGTCCCGCTGCTGTCGACGCTGGGCGCGACCTTGCGGGTGGCGACGCCACTGATTCTCTGCGCCATGGCCGGCCTCGTGTCCGAGCGTTCGGGCGTGATCGACATCGGCCTCGAAGGCAAGATGCTGGCCGCCGCTTTCTCAGCCGCGGCGATGGCGGCGGTGTCGGGTTCGGCCTGGGCGGGGTTGGGGGCCGGAATCCTGACCGCGGTCATGTTGTCGGGGGTGCACGGTTTCGCCTGCATCACCCACAAGGGCGACCAGGTGGTCAGCGGCGTCGCCATCAACATCCTGGTTTCGGGGCTGACCATCGTCCTCGGCATGGCCTGGTTCCAGCGCGGCGGCCAGACCCCGCAATTGCCGCCCGAGGCGCGCTTCATGCCGGTGTGGCTGGGCCACAACCTGATGGTCTATTTCGCGCTTGGGCTGGTGCCGCTGGTGGCGTGGGTTCTGGGCGGAACGCGCTTCGGGCTGCGGCTGCGCGCGGTCGGCGAGAACCCGCAGGCGGTCGACACCGCCGGCATTTCGGTCGAGGGCTTGCGCTATCGCGCGGTGCTGATCGGCGGCGTGCTGACCGGCATCGCCGGGACCTATCTGGCGATCGCCCAGAACGCCGGCTTCAGCCGCGACATGAGCGCGGGCCAGGGCTATATCGCGCTGGCGGCGATGATCTTCGGCAAGTGGCGGCCCTGGCCGACGCTCGGTGCCTGCCTGATGTTCGGGCTGCTGGATGCGGTGGCGATCCGCCTGCAGGGCGTCGCCATCGCCGGCATCGGCGAGGTTCCGGTGCAGCTTGTCCAGGCGCTGCCCTACGCCTTGACCGTGATCCTGCTGGCGGGCTTCATCGGCAAGGCGGTGGCCCCCCGGGCCATCGGCGTGCCCTATGTCAAGGACCGCACATGAGCGAGGATTTGCTGCAGGCGGCGCGCGCGGCGATGGAGCGGGCCTATGCGCCCTATTCCAAGTTCAAGGTCGGGGCCGCCTTGCGCGGCGCCAACGGCAAAATCTATGCCGGCTGCAATGTCGAGAACGCGGCCTATCCGCAAGGGCAATGCGCCGAGACCGGCGCCGTCGCCGCCATGGTGCTGGACGGCGAACGCCGCATCGCCGAGGCGCTGGTCATGGGCGAGGGCGCCGAGACCATCGTCCCCTGCGGCGGCTGCCGCCAGCGCCTGCGCGAATTCGCCGACGACGGCTTGACCGTCCATCTGTGCGACGGGCGCGGGATACGCCGCAGCACGACGCTGGGCGCGCTGTTGCCGTTGGCCTTCGGACCGGATCACCTGAAATGAAAACCGCCATCGCGCAAATCCGCCGTCTCGCGCCGGGCTTCGCGCCGCGCATCGGCATCGTGCTGGGATCGGGGCTGGCCGGGTTGGTCGAGCGCATCGCCGATCCAATCGCCATCCCCTATTCCAAGCTGGCGGGATTCCCGCGTCCCACGGTTTCGGGCCATTCCGGCACGCTGGTGCTGGGCCGGGTCGCCGGCAAGCCGGTCGCGGTGCTGCAAGGGCGCGAACATTATTACGAGCGCGGCCGCGCCGACGCCATGAAGGCGCCGGTCCGCGCCCTGCGGGCCTTGGGCTGCGAAATCCTGCTGTTGACCAATTCCGCCGGCGGCTTGCGGCCCTGGGCCAAGCCGGGCGCGATCGCGATGGTTACCGACCACATCGCCTGGGCCGGCCTTTCGCCCTTGATCGGCGAACGCGACGACGCGCGTTTCGTCGATCAAACCGCGGTCTACGATCCCGAACTGCGCCGGCGGCTCAAGGCGGCGGCGCGCCAAGCCGGGGTCCGCCTAGTCGATGGCATCTATGCCTGGTTTCCCGGCCCGCAATTCGAGACCCCGGCCGAGATACGCGCGGCGCGCCTGCTGGGCGCCGATCTGGCCGGCATGTCGACCGTGGCCGAGGCCATCCTGGCGCGCCATTGCGGGCTTCGGGTCGCGGCGCTGTCGCTGGTGACCAATTTCGGCGCCGGCATCGGCAAGGGCACGCTCAGCCACGCCGAGACCTTGGCCGCCGCCCGGCGCGGATCGAGCGCGGTGGCGCGGCTGGTCGAGACTTTCGTCGCCGGCCTCTAGGCGCGTCGTGCTGCCCCAGGAAATCATCCGCCAAAAGCGCGACGGCGGCGTGCTGGCGCCCGAGGCGATCGTGGCGGCCGTGGCCGGGATCGCGGATGGCTCGTGGAGCGAGGGCCAGATCGCGGCCCTGGCCATGGCGATTTTCCTGCGCGGCATGGATAGGTCCGAAAGCGTGGCGCTGACCCAAGCCATGACCCGTTCGGGCCGGGTGCTGGATTGGCGCGGCGCCAAGCTGCCCGGTCCGGTGATCGACAAGCATTCGACCGGCGGCGTCGGCGACAAGATCAGCCTCATGCTGGCGCCGCTCCTGGCGGCTTGCGGCGCCTATGTGCCGATGCTGTCGGGGCGGGGGCTCGGCCATACCGGGGGCACGCTCGACAAGCTCGAATCGATACCCGGCCTGCGCACCGATCTCGATCCCGCCGGGCTCTCCCGGATCGTGGCCGAGATCGGCTGCGCCATCGTCGGCGCCGGAGCCGACATCGCGCCGGCCGATCGCGCGCTTTATGCCGTGCGCGACGTCACCGCCACGGTCGAATCGATCCCGTTGATCGTCGCCTCGATCCTGTCCAAGAAACTGGCGGCCGGCATCGGCGCGCTGGTGATGGACGTCAAGACCGGCTCGGGCGCGTTCGCCGCCGAGATGGCGATGGCCCGGGAACTGGCCGAAGGCCTGGTCGAGGTCGCAACCGGCGCGGGGCTGCCGATCGTGGCGCTGATCACCGACATGGACCAGCCGCTGGGCCGCGCCGCCGGCAACGCGCTGGAGGTCGGCGAGGCGGTCGATTTCCTGCGCGGGCGGGCCGAACCGCGCTTGCGCGAGATCACCTTGGCCTTGGCCGGCGAGGCGCTGGCGCTGGGCGGGTTGGCGGCGACGGCCGAGCAGGGCCGCAAGCGCGCCATGGACGCATTTGCCGGCGGCAAGCCGCTGGAAATCTTCGGGCGCATGGTGGCGGCGCAGGGCGGCCCCAAGGATTTTGTCGAGCGGATGGATTCCTATTTGCCGCGCGCCGGCGCGATCCGGCCCTGCACGGTCCCGCGCGCCGGATTTGTCGCCGCCGTCGATACGCGCCGCATCGGGCTGGCGGTGGTGGAAATGGGCGGCGGCCGCAGGCGGGCGGGCGATCGTATCGACCCCGCTGTGGGCCTTTCCGATATCCGGCCAGCCGGGACCAGGCTTGCGGCGGGCGAGCCTTATTGCTTCGTTCACGCCGCGGACGAGGCCGGGGCCGAGCGGGCCGCGGCCGAAATCGGTGCGGCCGTAACCTTGGCCGACCGGCCGCCCGCGCCGCGCCCCGCGATCCATCGCCGGATCCCGGCGGGATGATTCCGGCCCGGTTTCGGCCGCCCGTCGACGGTCGTCCCGGTGCCGCCATGCGCGAGGCCTTTGCGCGCGACGGTTTTCTGATCGTCGAGGGTTTTGCCAGCGCTGCCGAGTGCGAGGCGCTGGTCCGGCGCGCCGAACGGCTGATCGAGACGCTGGACCGGCCGCGCGCCGTATTCGACACCAAGCGCCAATCCCATGCCGACGATGCCTGGTTCCGGGAGTCCGGCGACAAGGTCCGCCTGTTTGCCGAGATCGACGGCCAAAACGTCAACAAGATCGGACACGCGCTGCACCTGCTGGATCCGGAGTTCGCTGCGTTTTCGTCCGAGACGCGATGGATGCGCTATGCCGCGGCGCTGGGACTGGCGAGACCCCTGGCGATCCAGTCCATGGTCATCGTCAAGGGTCCGCGCATCGGCGGCGAAGTCGACTGGCATCAGGACGCGACCTTTCTCTCGACCGAGCCGTCGAGCGTGATCGGGCTGTGGTTGGCGCTGGAGGACGCCGATCGCAGCAATGGCTGCATGCGTGCAATTCCCGGCGCGCATCGCGGCCCGCTGCGGCGTCGCTTTCGGCGCGCTGGCGATCGGTTGACGATGGAAGAGACGAGCGACCGGCCATGGCCAGACACGGCGGCGATCGAACTCGAAGCGCCCCGCGGCACGCTGATCGCGCTGCACGGGCACCTGCCGCATATGAGCCCGACCAATGTCTCGAACCGGCGGCGCCTTGCCTATGCCCTTCACCTGGTCGACGAACAGGCGCATTATCGGGAGGACAATTGGCTGCCTTACCCCGGCCGGGCGGCACGGGGCGAGGGCATCGGATGAGGGAGGGAAAGCCTATGACTCGCATCATTGCATTGGCGTTGGCGATCGGCCTTGGCCTGGCCGGAGGCGTCGCGGCACAGGGCGTGCCGCAGAACGACAATCTCAACGCCACGCTGTGGACCCAGCGTTCGGTCGAGTTCAAGGGCACGGCGCTGACCGCTTTCGCGCTGGCCAAGCTTCGGCTCGACGAGGCGCTGAAGGACCCGAACTGGACCGCGGCGCCCGACGAGCAGAAGGGCGGTTTCGGCTCGCTGCCGCCGGCGGTGATCCTCGACATCGACGAGACGCTGATGGACAACTCGGCCTATCAGGGCTGGATGGTGATGAAGGACACCAGCTTCGATCCCAAGACCTGGAACGCCTTCGTCAACACCCGCGCCTCGGTGCCGATCCCGGGCGCGGTCGAGTTCTGCCAATACGCCGAATCCAAGGGCGTCAAGGTGTTCTACGTCTCGAACCGCACCGGCGAGGAAGAACCGGCGACGCGCGACAACATGGCCAAGTTCGGCTTCCCGATGGGCGGCAACGTCGACACCTTCCTGATGGCGCGCGAGCGTCCCGACTGGACCTCGGCCAAGGGCACGCGCCGCGCCCACATCGCCAAGGACTATCGGGTGCTGCTGATGATGGGCGACAATTTCGGCGATTTCACCGACGAATATCGCGGCGGCGAGGCCGAGCGCCTGGCGGTGTTCGAAAAGCACAAGGCGCGTTGGGGCCGGGAATGGATCGTGGTCGCCAACCCGACCTATGGCTCGTTCGAATCGGCGCCGTTCGGCCACGACTTCAAGAAATCGCAGGACGATCGCCGCCAGGCCAAGCGCGGCGCCTTGACCGCCTGGCCGGGGCCGTAACTCCGGTTCAGCCGCGCGCGGCGCGTTCGAGCCGTTCTCGATAGGCCCGGATCCGCGCCGCGTTGGCGCCGAGGTCGCTGCGGCCGATGCGCGAGGCCGAGCGGATGTCGACCCGGCTGCCGTCCCCTTCGGCGCGGACACGGATGACGATGTCGTCGGTGAAGCCGAACCAGATGGTGACGGCGCCGGCCTCGATGCGGCCGTCGGCGGAAGAGGAATCGGCGATGCTCCAGCCCATGGCACGCGCCGCGCTTTCGGCGGTGCCGAAGGCGCGCTCGGGCGAAACCGCCAAATGCACCGGACCCAGCTCGGGATAGCCCTTGCGCTGGCGTTCGCGGGTGTCGGCGTCGGGCAGGCCGGCGCCGTTGCGCGAGGCCTCGCGCGCCGCCCGCAGCGCCACCCAGGGCGGCGGATCGTCCAAATCGGTCGAGATGTCGTGGATCGGCGGCACCGCTTGCGCGCGCTGGCCGAACTGCCAGGGCAGGTAGAACGTGGGGCCCGCGATCGCGGCCGCGATCGCCGCAATCAGCGCGGCGCGCGTGACGCCGCGCAGATACGCCACCGCGGCGACGATCAGGGCCACCGCGCCGCCGCCGGCCGCGCCATAGGCGCCCGAGCGCATCTCGGCGAAGGCCGCTTGCAGCGAGATCAGGCCGAAACGATAGGCCGGGCCGGCCGCCGCCACCATCGCCGCCGCGACCGCGGCCACGATCAGCGCGATCCAGGCGAAGGTCTCCAGCGGCCGGCCGGGCTTGGTTTCGCTCATGCGCGCACTCTGCCCGAGGGCGCGAGTCAAAGCCAGTCGCCGCGCTTGATCGCGTCCGGGCTTCGGGTTATAGACCCGCGCCCGCTTGGCATGCGCCCGTAGCTCAGTTGGATAGAGCACCAGACTACGAATCTGGGGGCCGGAGGTTCGAATCCTTCCGGGCGCGCCATGCGCCTCAATGGGTTAGATGTGGTGGCGCTGCGGGCCGGAGGTCTCGGGATACCACGGGGCTACCAGATCGCCGGAAAGGCGCGGAATTGCGCGCGCCCTGGGTGGTGCAATTCGCGCCCGCTGTAAGAACGGACACATTCACCTGCTAGGGCATGATCAATCTGTCTTGAACCATAGAGTTCAAGACAGAGCGATCATGCCCTCGTATCCTGCTCTGGACCGCGATTCCCTATGAACCGATCGCGGTCTAGGGGTTGCCTCGCCGCGGCCGGTAGATTGACTCGGCCGCCCCGCCGTGCTGGCATGCCAACGATGAGCCAGATCGACGGAAGCGACCGCGACGAGGCCTATGCGCGCATTCGCCGGCTGATCGCCGACGGCGCGATCAATCCCGCCGCGCCGATTTCGGAGCGGTCGATGGCGGATAGGCTCGGCTTCGGCCGTACGCCGGTCCGCGAAGCTTTGAAGAGTCTGGCCCGCGAAGGTGTGCTCGACGTCGTGCCGATGCGCGGCACGTTCCTTCGTCAGCCCTCGCTCGACGAGGTACGCGAGATCTACGAGGTGCGGCTCGCCATCGAGAGCATGGCGGCGTCGCTGGTCGCCCAGCGCGGCGCGCCGCCGGAACTCCTCGGATTTCGAAAGCGTCTTGCGGGATATCTCGGACAGAGCGACGCGCGCTCGATCGCGGCGATGCATCGGCTGGGCTGGGACTTCCACTCCGCCATCGTCGCGGCGACGGGCAACAAGCGCATGCTCCAGACTTACGACGCGCTGCGGCTGCCGATCATGGCCGCGCGCGAGGGCCGCCCGCTGGGCGCCGGTCAGGCGCGGCGCAGCCTGATCGAGCATCTCGCGATTCTCGACGCCATCGAAAACGGCGACGCGCCACTCGCCCAAATGCGCATCGTCGAGCATCTTGCCGGCGTTCTCGAGGCGCGGGCCCGGCTCGACCTTTCGGCGGTCGCGGGTGCCGCCACCTTTTCCCGTCCAACGCAACAAACGAGGAGGTAGTCGAAATGATCCCAAAACTTTCGACCATCGCCCTTTCGGCCGCTGTGCTGATGGGTGCCATCAACGCCACGCCATCCCACGCCCAGTCGGCGACGATGGAGACTGTGAAGAAGCGTGGCGCGCTCGTCTGCGGCATCCATGGCGGACGGGCCGGCTTCTCGGCCATCGATAGCCAGGGCCGCTGGAACGGTATCGACATCGACACCTGCCGCGCCGTCGCGGCCGCCGTGCTCGGCGACGCAGCCAAAACGCAGTTCGTCCGGACGACCGCGCAGAGCCGCTTCCCTTCGTTGCAGACCGGCGAGGTCGATCTCCTGACCAACAACGTCACCAAAACGCTGTTGCGCGACACGAGCATGGGCTTCGATTTCGGCCCGATCACGTTCTACGACGCCCAAGGCTTCATGGTGGCGCGCTCGTTGGGCGCTAAGAGCATCAAGGATCTCAATGGTGCCACGGTCTGCGTGGCGCCGGGCTCGACCTCCGAGAAAGTCGTCGCCGACGTCTTCCGCCAGAACCGGATGACGTACCGCGCCGTGGTCATCGACAAGCCGCAGGAACTGTCCCAAGCCTTTTTCTCCGGCCGTTGCGACGTCAACGTGCAGACGACGACCGGCCTCGCCTCGCAGCGCTCGATCTTCGCCGCCAACCCGGACGACTACGTTTTCCTGCCCGAAGTCGCCGCCAAGGACCCGATGGGTCCCGTGGTGCGTCACGGCGACAATCAATGGAAGGACATCGTGACCTGGGTCGTCTACGCGTTGATTGAAGCCGAGGAGGCCGGCGTAACGTCGCGAAACGTCGACGAGATGCTCCGATCCGAGGATCAGAACATCCGCCGGCTGTTGGGCGTCACGCCCGGCTTGGGCCGCGCGCTCGGGCTCGACGAGCAATGGGCCTATCGCGCAATCAAGCAAGTCGGAAACTACGGCGAGGTCTACGACAGGAGCTTCGGCCCGAACTCGGCCTTCAAGCTGCCGCGCGGGCTCAACGAATTGTGGACGCGCGGCGGATTGCTGTATTCGCCGCCGTTCAATTGAGCGGGACCAGGCGAGGCGGAGTGAGCTTACCCGATCGCGGATCGCAAACCGGCCCTTCGCCGCGGGCCGGATTGGCGTGGGTCGTCCACGATACGCGGGTCCGCGACGTCGTCTTGCAAGGGCTTGCGCTCGCCGTCGTGGTGGGAGCGATCGCGTTCTTCGTTTCGAACGCGGCCGAGGCGCTGCGCGTGCGCGGGATCGCCTCGGGCTTCGGGTATCTCTCGCAGGAGGCGGGGTTCGGGATCGGCGAAAGCCTGTTCCTGGGCTTCGAGCCGTCCGACAGTTACTTGCGCGCGTTCCTGGTAGGGCTCGTCAACACCTTGCGGGTGTCGCTGCTGGCGATCGTCGCCGCGACAGTGCTTGGGTTCGTCCTGGGCATCATGCGGCTGTCGCGCAATCTCGGTGCCGCGAAACTCTCCGCAGCCTATGTTGAGCTGTTCCGCAACACGCCGCAGCTTCTCCAGATCGTGTTCTGGTATGCGGTGATGACGCGGCTGCCGGGGCCGCGCCAGGCGATTTCGCCCGGCGGCGACGTGTTCGTCAGTAACCGCGGCATCAAACTCCCGTGGCCGATCGCCGACGCGGCCTACGCCTGGGCCGGAGCTGCCTTCCTCGTCGCGATCCTGGCGGCGTACCTCCTGCGCGGCTGGGCGCGCGCGCGCCGGGCGCGCATCGGAACCGCCCCGCCGATCGGCGGGGCGTGTGCGGCCCTTCTGCTGGGCTTGCCGGTGTTGGCCTGGGCGCTGGCCGGCGCGCCGACCGCCCTCGACCGCCCCGCGCTGCGCGGACTGAACTTCGTCGGCGGCGCCACGTTGTCGCCGGAATTCGTGGCCCTGTTCCTCGGACTCTCGCTCTACACCGCCGCCTTCATCGCCGAGATCGTTCGCGGCGGCATCGAAGCGGTGCATCGCGGACAGGTCGACGCGGCGCGCTCGCTGGGCCTGCGCCAGGCGCAGATTTATCGCCTCGTCGTAATTCCCCAGGCGCTGCGGGTGATGGTTCCGCCGGCCGCCGGCCAGTATGTGAGCCTGGCCAAGAGTAGCTCGCTTGCGGTCGCCATCGGCTATCCCGACCTAGTCAATGTGTCGAACACGACCCTCAATCAGACCGGGCATGTCGTCGAAGCCCTATTGCTGATGTCGCTGGTGTATTTGGCCATCAGCTTTTCGATCGCGGCGGCGATGAACCTCTACAATCGCCTCGTCGCGATCAAGGAGCGTTAAGGATGGGACCGACCGACGCGGCCATCCGCCCGGCCGGATCGGCGAGGCCCCTCGCTTGGCTCCGGGCGAATTTTTTCGGTTCGATCCCGTCGTCGCTCATGTCGCTGGCGCTCCTCGCGGCGCTCGCCGCGACCTTGCCTGACCTCGTGCGCTGGGCGCTCGTCGATAGCGTTTGGCGAACGGCCGATCCGGCCGTGTGCCGGACCGCCGGAGGCGCCTGCTGGGCGGTGATCGGCGAAAAATATCGGGTGATGTTGTTCGGCACATACCCGTTCGATCAGCATTGGCGCGGCTACGCGATGATGGCGATCGTCCTGACGCTGGTCGGCGTGTCGACGGTCCGCCGGCTGTGGTCGGGCGCGCTGTTGATCGCCTGGGGCGTGGGATTGTCGGCCGCAATGGTTCTTCAGTTCGGCGGCTTCGCGGGTCTCGCTCGCGTGCCGACGTCCCTCTGGGGCGGGCTGCCGCTGACGCTCGCGATATTCCTTGGCACCGTCCTCGGCGGATTTCCGCTTGCGGTGCTGCTCGCGCTCGGCCGGCAATCCAGGCTGCCCGTCGTCCGCGCGCTGTCGATCGGGTTCATCGAGACCGTGCGTGGCGTACCGCTAGTGAATATCCTCTTCGTGGCCGCGCTTCTGTTCCCGCTGTTCATGCCGGCGGGGGTGAATTTCGACAAGTTGCTGCGCGCCCAAGTTGGGATGCTGATCTTCTTCGCCGCGTACACGGCCGAGTCGGTTCGCGGCGGTCTTCAGGCGGTTCCCCACAGCCAATACGAGGCGGCCGACAGCCTCGGCGTGAGCTATTGGGAGCGCACACTCAAGATCGTGCTGCCTCAGGCGCTGCGCATCGCGATTCCTGCCGTTGTGAACGACGTGATCCGCGCCTTCAAGAATACGTCGGTACTGGTGATCATCGGCCTGTTGGACTTGCTTGGCGGAACGATGGCCGCGCTGGAGGATCCGCGCTGGACGCGGTTCTACGTCGAGGCTTATCTCTTCGTCGCTGCTCTGTACTTTCTGTTCTGTTTCTCGCTTTCGCAATACAGCCAGAAGCTCGAGACCGAGATGAAGACCGGACGGAACTATTGATGGCGACTCCCGGCACAAATCCCATCGTGACCTTCGACGGCGTCCACAAGACGTTCGGCCGGTTTCGCGCCTTGAACGGCGTCTCGCTGTCCGTCGGGCGGGGCGAGCGCATCGTGATATGCGGGCCATCCGGGTCGGGCAAGTCGACGCTGGTCCGCTGCATCAACCGGCTCGAAGCGATCGATTCAGGCCGTCTTACGGTCGATGGCATCGATCTGGACGGCGACGTGCGCGCCATCCGCGCCGTGCGGCGCAAGACGGCGATGGTCTTCCAAAGCCTCAACCTGTTTCCGCATCTGACGGCGCTCGGCAATGCGGCCTTCGCGCCGGAATCGGCGCTCGGCCTCTCGCGGGGCGAGGCCGAAGCGCGCGCTATGCGCTATCTCGCGCGCGTGCATGTTCTCGATCAGGCGGACAAGTATCCCGGGCAATTGTCCGGGGGGCAGCAGCAGCGTGTCGCGATCGCCCGCGCGCTCGCCATGGAACCCGAGATTCTCCTTTTCGACGAGCCGACCTCGGCCCTCGATCCCGAAATGACCAGGGAGGTCCTTGACGCGATGATCGAAATCGCGCGCGAGGGCCGCACGATGATTGTCGTGACCCACGAGATGGGCTTCGCCCGTGCGGTCGCTGACCGGATCCTGTTCATGGACGGCGGCGAGATCGTCGAAGACGCACCGCCTTCGGCGTTTTTCGAAGCTCCGCGGCAGGAGCGGACGCGTGCCTTCCTCGCCCAGATACTGGGGCACTGACGATGGCGAGGGGAACGTGACCGCTGCCGATCCAGAGATCCGCGTCGAGCTGCGCAGCGACACCAAGACGCGCCCGAGCCCCGGCATGCGCGCGGCGATGGCGGCGGCGGAAGTCGGCGACGAGCAGGCCGGCGAGGATCCCAACGTGCGCGCATTGTGCGAGCGGGTGGCCGACCTGCTCGGCAAGGAATCGGCGCTGTTTCTTCCATCCGGGACGATGTGCAACGCCATCGCGGTCGCCGTGATGTGCCGTCCCGGGGACGAGATCGTCGCCGATGTCCGCTCGCATCTCTTCAACACCGAAGCGGCCGGCGCTGCCGCGCTCGCCGGCGCCCAGATAAGGACGGTCGACGGCGACCGCGGCCGCTTCACCGCGGGGGACTTGCTCTCCGCGCTGCGTGGCCGCAAGCGCAATGCGCCGCGCTCGCGCCTCGTCGCCGTCGAACAGACGGTAAATCGCGGCGGCGGCGCCATCTGGCCGCTCGACCGGCTCCAAGACGTCGCTTCTTGCGCCCATGTGAACGGGCTTTTTGTCCATATGGATGGGGCGCGCCTCCTCAACGCGGTGGTGGCCAGCGGAATCGCGGCGAAGGATTTCGCGGCTCCGTGCGACGCCATCTGGCTCGACCTGTCGAAGGGGCTCGGCTGTCCGGTCGGTGCCGTGCTCGCCGGGTCGCGCGACTTCGTCGAAGAAGCGTGGCGCTGGAAACATCGGCTCGGCGGGGCCATGCGCCAAGCCGGCATCCTCGCGGCGGCCGGTCTCTACGCGCTCGACCACAATGTCGAGCGCTTGGCGGAGGATCACGCCAACGCGAAACGGTTGGCGCGGGCCCTCCGCGCGATCGGCGGTCTCAAGCTCGACGCGGCGGAGCCCGAAACGAATATCGTGTTCTTCGACGTGGCCGGCACCAGCCTCGACGCGGCGGCGTTCTCGGCGCGTTTGCGCGAGCGGGGCGTCGCCATCGGCGCCGAGACCGCCACGCGGCTGCGCGCCGTCACCCATCTCGATGTCGACGCTTCGGCGATAGATGCAGCCGCGTCGGCGATCGGGTGGGTCGCCGGCGCGGGGAATTCGAACCAGGAGGAACGACCATGAACGTAGTTCCGCCGCCAGCGGCCACCGCTGCGGACGTATTCGCCAAGGCGCGCGCCAACTATCCGGCGGCGCGCGAATGGACCTATTTGAACGTCGGCTCGCGCGGCGTCGTGTCCGACGCCACCCGCGCCGCGACGATCGCGGTCGTCGATGGCCATTGGACGGTCGATGTCGGCAAGGAAACCCTCGCGCCGATGCTCGCCGCCTGCCGGCGCGGCTTCGCGCACTTGATCGGAGGCGCGGCATCGGAGGTCGCGGTCGCGACCAGCGTCTCCGACGGGCTGAATGCGATCGCAAATTCGATCGTCTGGCGCGCCGGCGACAATGTCGTGATGTCGGCCGATTACGAGCACGCCAACAACGTCTATCTCTGGCACCATCTGCGCCGGCATGGCGTCGAAGTCCGCGCCGTGCCGCCGCGCGGACACGAGATTGACGCCGAGGGCTTGGCCGCCGCCATCGACGCGCGCACGCGCGTGGTGACGGCGTCGAGCGTGACTTTCACGCCCGGGTTTCGCACCGATCTGGCCACGATCGGCCGCGCCGCTCGCGCGAAGGGCGCGCTGTTCCTGGTCGACGGCGTGCAGAGTTGCGGCGTGCTCCGGCTCGATGTCGACGAGTCTTTCGTCGACGCATTGGTCGCGTCGACCAGCAAGGGCTTGCTCGGCCTGATGGGAATCGGCTTCCTCTGGGTGCGCAAGGATTGGCTGCCGAAACTCACCCCGACTTACGTCGCGCGGACCTCGATCGCGACAAGCGGGCATTACTCCGAGATCGAGAGCGTCGACTTCGCCTTCGCGCCGACCGCCGAGAGGTTCGAGGTCGGCAATCCGAACTGGCTCGGCATCGCGGCGGCATCGCAGTCGATCGCCGAGATTAACGCGATCGGCGTGGCGGAGATCGAGCGCCATGCGCTGGCGCTCGCCGAAGAGCTGCGCGCCGGCCTCGAGAAGCTCGGCTTGCCTGTCTTGCGCCCCGCGTCGCCGCGCGCGTATGGGCATCTCGTGACGGTCGGTGCGCGCGGTGCGGGCGACGCCTACGCGACGCAAGATCCGACGCTCAACGCGATTGCCAAGGCGTTGACCGAAGCGCGCGTGCGGTTCTCCATCCGGCGGGGGCTGCTGCGTTTCGGCTTCCACATGTACAATGATCGCTCGGATGTCGATGTGGTGGTGGCGACCGCGCGGCGCGCCCTCGGGAAATAGGGCGCCGCCTTCGGGCTCGGACCTTCTCTTCCGACGAGTACGGCTTGCGCGCCCGGCGGCGGATCTCGCGGACATGCTGTTCGGCGGTCCGCGAGGGCGCCGACTTTTGGCTCATGCTCATTCCCTCTCAGGTCACGATGAGCCCGAAACACTCCTCTGACCTGCCCCGCCGGAGGGAACCATCGGTAAGATTGGAAACCGAGGGGGATCCGGAGGATGCCGAAAAGCGATACACGCCCGAAGCGCCGTAAATGGATGCCGTGTTGGGAAGCTGCGGCAAGTCGACGTCTTGCTTGGCCAGGGCAGGCAGCTCGGCGAAGCGGTGAAGTCGATCGGGGTGACGGATACGACGTATCACCGGTGGCGCAACGAGTATGGCGGGCTGAAGCTCGATCAGGTGAAACGGCTTAACGAAGTCGAGGCGGAGAACGCCCGGCTTCGGCGTGCCGTCTCCGACCTTGCGCTGGACATGATGATTCTGTCGGATGCGATCAGGGGAAAACCGTACGCCCCTCGCGCCGGCGCGAGCTTGTCGATCACGTCCGGCAGGTTCTCGGCGTCTCGGAGCGCCGGGCTTGCGCGGTGATCGGCCAGCCGCGGACCACGCAGCGGCGCGAGGGGCATACCCCGGAGGACGAAGCGGCTCTTGTCGCGGACATGATCGAGCTGACCCGGCAGTACGGACGCTACGGTTACCGACGGATCGCGGCCCCGCTGCGGTCGGCCGGCTGGGAGGTCAACAAGAAGCGGGTCGAGCGGCTGTGGCGACGGGAGGGCTTGAAAGTGCCGGCCCGCCAGCCTCGGCGCCGCCGGCTCTGGCTGAACGACGGCTCGTGCGTGCGGCTGCGGCCGATGCGGCGCAACCATGTCTGGGCCTACGACTTCGTCGAGGACCGGACCCACGGTGGTCGGAAGTACCGAATGCGCTGCCTGATCGACGAGTTCACGCGCGAGTGCCTGGCGATCCGGGTGGCATGGCGGATCAACAGCTTCGGCGTCATCGAGGCGTTCGCCGATGCGATGCTGTGACGTGGTATCCGCGCTCACATCCGTTCAGACAACGGCCCGGAGATGACGGCCAAGGTCGTCCGCGACTGGCTCGCGCAGATCGGCTCGAAGACGCATCAGGCCCGGGAGCCCCTAGACCACGATCGGTTTGCATGGAATCGCAGACGCTATCCCATGCAAACCGTGAATCGCGGTCCAGAGCAGGATACGAGGGCATGATCCGCGATCTGTCTTGAACTCTATGGTTCAAGACAGATCGATCATGCCCTAGGAGATCGGCTCAACCGTCGCTTTGGGCAGGTGGCGGGAGGGTGAGCGTGCGAAGGGAAGCCACCCACACGTGTTGCAGACTGACGGCCCGTCCTACAGCTTGCCGTAGACCTCGGGATTGACCACGTGGGCCGGCCGCTTGCCGAGAGAGAAATCGACCAGGCTCTGCAGGCCGGTCGACGCGATGTCGTGGAAGCACTCGTCGGTCCAGCCGAGGGCGTGCGGCGCGAGAATCGTGTTCTGCAGCGCCTTGAGCGGGTTGTCCGCGGCGATTGGCTCCTGCTCGAACACGTCGAGGCCCGCGCCGGCGATGCGCTTTCCGATCAGAGCGTCGATCAACGCCGGCTCGTCGACCACCGGGCCGCGCGCGACGTTCACGAGGTACGCCGTCGCCTTCATTAGGGCAAGTCGTTCCGCATTTATCAGGTGTCGCGTCTCGTCGTTCAGCAGACAGCAGCACACCACGACGTCGCTTTCCGCCATTACCGCTTCGAGCGACGTCAGGCCGCCACCCAGAGAAGCGATGTGCTGCGCGTTGGCGTGGGGATCGGCGACGATCATGCGGCCGAAGAACGGCTTCGCCAGCATCATGATCTCCTGGCCGATACCGCCGCCTCCGACCAGACCCAGCGTGCGCATGCGCAGGCCCGTGCCCATGTGGCTGGTGCGCTCGTTCCAGCGTCCTTCGCGCACCAGTCGGTCCTTGATGAACAGGCGTGAGGCGAGGGCGAAAATCAGCGTCAAGGTCGCGACCGCCATCGGGCGTCGCACCGCAAGCGGCGTGTTGGTCAGCACAATGCCGAACTCGCTGCAGGCCGCGACGTCGACCGAGTCGTAGCCGACGCCATGCCGTGCGACGATCTTCAGCCGACGGTCCGGACGGACCAGCGACGACCGCGTCACCTTCGCCACACTGATGTAGACTCCGTCGTAGGTTGCGGAAATGGCCGGGGGCAACTCGGCGAAACGCTCTGGCAGGTATTCCCATTGCAACGTCGGGTTTTGGTCGAGAACCGCAAGCGCCGCGCGCCCGAAGCTCGGCTCCCCGTTCTCGTCGAGGACATCGCGGGATATCCCGATCTTGAACGTCATTTCTCGTCTCCCAGCGGCGCGAGGATCGTGCGAATGCCGTTCACCATGATGGCTGGATCGGTGCCCGACGCCAACATGTTGAAGCCGTATTCCCGGTAGCGCCGTGTCGTTGCCGGATCGACGGTCATGAAGCCGAGACCCTTGCGGCGCTTTCGGCCGGCGGCGACGATGCGCTTGATGGCGTCGATGTAAAGCTTGTTGTCGAACTGGCCCGGGATGCCGAGGAAGTTGGTGAGATCGAAATGGCCGAGCCACAGCACATCGATGCCGTCGACGGCCGCGATTTCCTCGACCGCCGCTAGGCCCCGCTCGGTCTCGATCTGGGCGATGACGAGATTGCGGGCATCGAGCCGTTTGATTTTCTGCTCGACGCTGCCGGCGACATAGTCGTCGTGGGCGAACCCGAAGCCGGCACCCCGCCGCCCCCGCGGCGGATAGTGTGTGGCTTCCGCGATGGCTTTTGCCTGCGACGCGCTTTCCACCATCGGGATCATTACCCCGTGCATACCGACATCGAGGGCGCGGGCCAAGAAGTGGTACTCCCCGCGCGGAACCCGCGCGATGGGTGCGATGGAGAGGCCGCGCGCGGACGCGTGCAGTTGCTTCAGCGTCTCGATCGAGAGACCGGAATGCTCCATGTCGTAAATCAGGAACTCGCATCCCGCGACTTCGGCGATGCGCGCCATGCCCGGCGAGAAGAATTCGAACACCATCGCGCCGGATACGACATCGCCGGCGCACACGCGCTGTTTCAGGCTTTTGCGAACCATGTTTCCGTACTCCCTGTCTTACGGCATGATCGATCTGTCTTGAACCATAGAGTTCAAGACAGATCGTGAATCATGCCCTAAGCGATATCGGAATTGAACCGATCGATGGACGGATGCCATGGCCAAACTCGGCGTGAAGCCGATTCAGGAAGAGATCGCCAAGCTTCTCCGGTCAAAGCCTGATGGCATCCGCGACACCGAAATTCGCAAGGCGATTAGGAAGGCGAACGACGAAACACCTGAAAATACGATCCACGGCGCATTGGTCGGGATCACTTCGGTCACAAAGGGATTGACGAAACCCGCCCGGTTTCAGCCCGCAAATGATCCACCCCGATCCGGCCCTGGGCAATTCGTGCAGGATTGCGATAGCCCGCTCGGACAATGGAATGAAATTGGGGCCGGTCTTGGAGTCGGCAAGTCGCATGCGGCGATTGATCAGATCGACGCCTTCCCATTTCAACGTTGGAATTTCGGTCAGCCGGGCGCCGGTGTATAGCGGCAGTCCAATCGCCGCGATCGCATAGGGCGATGCGAGACGATTCTTGACGGCGCTATTCGCGCCATGCGCCCCCGCCGATCAGCGCAGGAACTCGGGCGAGATCAGGCCGGGCAGCAGCAAGGACAGGGTCGGCCATACGATCACCCCCGCCAGCACCATCAGCATCGGCACCAGCATGATGAAGGTGTCCTTGAGGGCGTGGCGCATCTGCATGCCGGCGATGGCGCAGGCGATCAGCAGGCACAGGCCATAGGGCGGCGTCACCAGCCCGAAGGCCAGCGAGACGATGCCGATCATGGCGAAATGGACCGGGTCCATCGTCACCGCCTTGGCCAGCGGCGCCAGGATCGGCGCGCAGATGATGATGGCCGGAATGGCGTCGAGGAAGCAGCCCACCACCAGGAACACCAGGGCGATGAAAAAGCCGGTGGCGAAGAAGCCCATGCCCCAGGACGAGACGTTGGCGAGGATGGCCTGGGGAATCTTGTAATAGGCCAGCAGCCAGCCGAACAGCGACGCCGTGCCGACGCAGAACAGCGCCACTCCGGCCAGCTTGCCGGTGTCGAGCAGCGCCGCGTAGAGACCCTTGAGGTCCATCTCGCGATAGACGATCAGCGACAAGACCCCCGCATAAAGCACGGCGATGGCGGCGGACTCGGTGGCGGTGAACCAGCCGAAGATCTTGCCGCCGATGATGATGCCGGGCGTCATCAGCGCCGGAAACGCCTTGGCGCAGGCGCAGAGCAGTTCGCGGAACTTGGCGCGCGGATAGGTCGGATAGCCGCGCTTGACGGCGTAGGCGTGCACGGTTGCCATTTGCGCCACGCCGATCAAGAGGCCGGGTACGATCCCGGCCAGGAACAAGGCGCCGATCGAGGTGGTGAGGATGCCGCCCCAGACGATCATCAGGATCGAGGGCGGGATGATCACCGCCAGCACCGCCGAGACCGCGGTGATGGCGACCGAGAAGCTGTCGTCGTAGCCTTCCTTGCGCTGGGCTTCGATGAAGATCTTGGATTGGCTGGCGGCGTCGGCGGTCGACGAGCCCGAGATGCCGGCGAAGAAGATCGACAGCACGACGTTGATCTGCGCCAGGCCGCCGGGGAAATGCCCGACCAGGGCGCGCGACAGGCGCACCAGGCGGTCGGTGATGCCGCCGACGTTCATCAGGTTGGCGGTCAGCAGGAAGAACGGCACCGCCAGCAGGATGAACGAGTTGTAGGCGTTGAAGGTCTCCTGGGCGATGCTCATCACCGACAGCCGCGGCTCGATCAGGAGCACCGGCAGGGCGGCAAGCCCGAGCGCGAACGCCACCGGCACCCGCAGCGCCAGGAAAAGAAAGAACAAGCCGAACAGCACCATCGCCGCCTGGCCCGAGGACAGCACGGTTCCGGTCACGACCGGCTCCCGAACAATTCGATCAGATCGTCGCGCAACTGCGGCCCGAGGAAGATCAGCCAGGTGGCTCCGGTCGCCGGCCAGGCGACGTGGATCAGCCAAAGCGGAAGTTCGGCCAATTCGGAAATCCGGTTCCAGGCGAACTGGGTGAACTCGATGCCGGCGACGATGAAAAGCACCGCCATGGCCAGCACGCCCAAGCGGCCGATCAACCGCGCCGCGGCGGCGGCACGCTTCCCTCCCGCCGGCCACAAATCGACTTCGAAATGGGCCGAATCGCGCACCCCCACCATGGCGCCGATCATGATCGTCCAGACGAACAGGAAGCGCGCCATTTCCTCGGTCCAGATGTAGGACGGAATCAGCGCGGTGAAGCGCGAGAAGATCTGAAGCGTGACCGGAAACACCAGGATCAGCACCGACGCCGCCAGCAGAATATCTAGCAGCCGCCCATAGGCGGCGATGACGGACCGGATCATGTCGGAGTGTAGAGCGGTGCGAGGGTCGGCCCCGGACGAAACCATCCGGGGCCGACCGAAGCGACTAGAGAGCGTTGATCTTTTTGTAGAGGTCTTCCGCGCCGATTTCCTTGGCGTAGGCTTCCATCACCGGATCGACCAGCTTCTTCATCTGATCGCGGCCCTGGAAGGCGATGCGCTTCAGCTTGCCGGCCTTCTCCATCGCCACCAGCTTCTCCTCGTCCTCCGAGCTTTCGACCTGGCGGCCATAGGCGCCGGCTTCCTTGCCGGCCTTGATCACCGCCGCCTGCAAGTCCGCCGGCAGCGTCTTGAAGACTTTCGAGGAGAAGCACAGCGGCCGGATGGTGATGGCGTGCTGGGTCATCGCCAGATTGGGCGCGACCTCGAAGAACTTCATCGCCTCGACGCCGGCGGCTTCGTTCTCGCCGGCCTCGATGACGTTGTTCTGGATGGCGTTGTAGACCTCGTTGTAGGCGATCACCGTCGGCGCCATGCCGGCGGCGGCGAAGGTCTTCGACCAGATCGGCGCGCCCTGGACCCGCACCTTGAGGCCCTTGATGTCGGCCAGGCTGGCCTTGGGCTTGTTGATGAAGATGTTGCGCACGCCGCCGCCGGCATAGCCGATCAGCATCACGCCGGCCTTGGCCTCGATCTCGTCGGAGACCGGCTTGAGCAGGTCGGCGTCCAGCACCTTGTTCCAATGCGCCAGGTCGCGGAACAGGAACGGCGCGTCGATGAACGGCGCCGCGCGCGAGAAGGTCGACATGTGCGCCGGCGAGACGATGCCGTAGTCGACCGACTTGCCCTGCGCCATGTACTCGAAATACTGCTTCTCGAGACCGAGCGACGAGTTCTTGTGCAGGGAGAAGTTGATCGGCTTGGCGTAGTATTTCTTGACCAGCTCCTCGAACCGCACCAGCGCCTTGGTGAAGGCGTGGTCGTCGTTGAACTGGACCGCGCCCGACAGCGTGATCGCGGCTTGGCCATGGACGATCGCCGGGAACCCGGCAGTCAGGCCCGCGGCGCCGAGGCCGCGCAGAACCGAACGGCGTTGCATCTTGGTTTTCCCCCCGAAAAAGACCGCGGCGACTCCCGCACGCCGCGCCGGCGATGTCAACCGGATTGCTCGGCTCCGACCATGTGCCGCGCGGCGACATAGGCGAAGGTCATCGCCGGGCCCAAGGTGATGCCGCCGCCGGGATAGGCGCCGCCCATCACCGAGGCCATGTCGTTGCCGGCGGCGTAGAGACCCGGGATCGGCCGAGCATCGCGTCCAAGCACACGAGCCTGACCGTCGGTCCTCAGCCCGGCAAAGGTGCCGAGGTCGCCCGGCACGACTTTGACGGCGTAGAACGGCGGCACGGCAATCGGGGCGACGCAAGGATTGGGCTTGTGGTTGGCGTCGCCGAGATAGCGGTTGTAGGCGGTGGTGCCGCGGCCGAATTCGGGGTCCTCGCCGCGTTCGGCGCCGACATTGAAGCGCGCCACGGTCTCGACCAGCGCCGATGCGTCGATTCCGGCGGCCGCCGCCAATTCGCGCAGCGTCGCGCCGCGCTTGAGATAGCCCGAGCGGACGTGATGCCGGTAGGGCACCGGGAAAGGCTTGACGAAGCCGACGCCATAGCGCCGCAGCGTGGCGTGATCGAGGATCAGCCAGGCGCAGGGCGCTTCGCCGGCCGGCACGGCGTCGAGCAGGCCGCTGATGAAATCGTGATAGCTGTTGGCCTCGTTGACGAAGCGCCGACCGCTGCGGGCGACGGCGATCAGCCCGGGTTTCTGGCGATCGACGAAATGGGGAAAGCGGCCCTGGGTGCCGTCCGCATGCGGCACCAGCGACACCGGCACCCAGGCCGCCGGATTGGCATAGCCCGAGACCGTGCCGCCGCCGACGGCCTCGGCCATGCGGATACCGTCGCCGGTGTTGGATTCGGGCGTGGGCGAAAAATGCTCCTGGCCGGCCTTGAGATGGGGATAGAGCCCGCGGCGGCGATCGAGGTCGTGCGGAAATCCGCCGGCCGCCAGCACGACGCCGCGCCTTGCGCCAATGCGCTTGGTGCCCTCGGCCGTGCCCACGGTCGCGCCGGCGACACGTTCCCCATCCAAGATCAGACCGCTCACCGGCGAGGACGTCCAAATCGGAATGCCCAGGTCCATGGCCGATCTGGCCAAACGCGCCACCAAGGCATTGCCGTTGGTCAGGCGCATCGGTCTTCCGTGCCGTATCAGATCGCCCAGATAAGTCGCCAGCAGCACCGCCACTCGCCGCGCCGAGGCCCAAGACCGCGTGCAGTTGAAGAAATGCACCAGGTCGCGGTTCGATCCGATCATCATGCCGATGAAGGTGATCTCGCGCAGCGGCGGCCGCAGCCGCGCGATCTCGGCGCCCAAGGCGCGGCCGTCATAAGGCTGGGCGCAGATCGAGCGGCCGCCGGCCAGCCCGCCCGGCGCTTCGGCATGGTAGTCCGAGAACGCCGGTCCCAGCTCGAACCTGACTTCGGTCTTGGCTTCGAGCAGTTCGACCATGGCCGGGCCGTGGGCCAGAAAGGCATCGACCGTCTCGGCATCGAAGGCGTTGCCGGCTTCGTGCTGGATATAGCGCCGCGCGGCGGCGGCCGAGTCTTCGACGCCGGCGGCGCGACCTTGGGGGTTGTCCGGAATCCACAGCCAGCCGCCCGAGCGTGCGCTGGTGCCGCCGAACTGTTCGGCCTTCTCGACCACGATCGGCTTGAGCCCGTGTAGTCTCGCGACCACCGCCGCGGTCAGGCCGGCGGCTCCCGACCCCGCCACCAACACGTCGCACTCGACATCGAACGCCGTCATGGAAATCCGCTCCAGCACGGCCGGTCGTTGCGGCCGGCCGGGATTGGTTCTAAACCAAACCCGCCGGATTTTCAGGACCGTTGACGGGATAGGACGGATGAGTCGGGGACTGCGCAAGGGGCTGACCAGCTACGGCGATGCCGGGTTTTCGCTGTTCCTGCGCAAGGCCTTCATCAAGGCGATGGGCTATTCCGACGACGCGCTGGAGCGGCCGATCGTCGGCATCGCCGACACGCGCAGCGATTACAATCCTTGCCACGGCAACGCCTCGACGCTGATCGAAGCCGCCAAGCGCGGCGTCATGCTGGCCGGCGCCATGCCGATGGTGTTCCCGACCGTCTCGATCCACGAAAGCTTCGCCCATCCCACCTCGATGTTCCTGCGCAATCTGATGGCGATCGACACCGAGGAGATGATCCGCGCCCAGCCGATGGACGCGGTGGTCGCGATCGGCGGCTGCGACAAGACCCTACCGGCGCAGATCATGGCCGCGATCAGCGTCGATCTGCCGACGGTGGTGGTGCCGGTCGGGCCGATGGTGGTCGGCCACCACCAAGGCGAGGTGCTGGGGGCGTGCACCGACTGCAGGCGGCTATGGGCGGCGCACCGCGCCGGTACGATCGACGCCGCCGAGATCGAGACCGTCAGCGGGCGCTTGGCGCCCTCGGTCGGCACCTGCATGGTGATGGGCACCGCCAGCACCATGGCCTGCATCGCCGAGGCCTTGGGCCTGGCTTTGCCGATGGCGGCAAGCATTCCCGCGCCGCATGCCGAGCGCGTGCGCCTGGCCGAGGCCAGCGGCAAGCGTGCGGCCGAAATCGCCAAGACCGGCGGGCCGCGCCCGAGCGAGTTGGTCACGCCCGCATCCCTGCGCAATGCGATCGCGGTCCTGCAGGCGATCGGCGGCTCGACCAACGGCGTGATTCATCTATGCGCCATCGCCCGCCGCGCCGGCATCCCGCTGGCCTTGGAGGAGTTCGACCGAATCGGGCGGGATGTCCCGGTGCTGGTGGATCTCAAGCCCTCGGGCGCGCATTACATGGAGCATTTCCACCACGCCGGCGGCATGCCGCGATTGCTGGCCGAGCTGGGGTCGGCGATCGATCGTGCCGCGCCCAGCGTCGCCGGCGGCACGCTGGGCGACATCGCCGATGGCTGCGAACGCGTGCGCGGCCAGGACGCGATCCGCCCGCGCGCCCAGCCGATCAAGCCCGAGGGCTCGATCGCGGTGCTGCGCGGCAATCTCGCCCCCGACGGCGCGGTGATCAAGCACGCCGCCGCCACGCCCGCATTGCTGCGCCATACGGGGCGGGCGGTGGCGTTCGACTCGGTCGAGGACCTGGCGCGGCGGATCGATCTCGACGATCTCGACGTCGCCGCCGGCGATATCCTGGTCTTGCGCAACGCCGGACCCAAGGGTGCGCCGGGCATGCCCGAGGCCGGCTATCTGCCGATTCCACGCAAGCTGGCGCGCCGGGGCGTCAAGGACATGGTGCGGATTTCGGATGCGCGCATGAGCGGCACTGCCTTCGGCACCATCGTCCTGCACATCGCGCCCGAAGCCGCGATCGGCGGTCCCTTGGCTCTGGTGCGGTCCGGGGACCGCATTGACCTTGACGTTCCGGCGCGCCGGATCGAGCTGTTGGTCGAAAAGGCCGAGCTCGAACGCCGCGGCAAGGCCTTGCGCGCGGCCGCCGTGCCCGAGCGCGGCTATGCCCGTCTCTATCACCAGACCGTGACCCAGGCCGATCTGGGCTGCGATTTCGATTTCATGCTGCCGCCGGGAGCACGCCCATGACCGACCCTTCCGCTCGGCCGCTGCGCGTCGCCGTCGCCGGGCTGGGCGCGATCGGCAAAGCCGTGGTCCGGCACCTGGTGGCCGGGCTGCCCGGCCTTGTGCTGACGGCGGTAGCCGGGCGCGATCGCGCCAAGACCGAGGCCAGCCTGCGCGAACTCGGCGCCGATGTGCCGATCCTTCCGCTCGAGCGGTTGGCGGAGCAAGCCGATCTGGTGGTCGAGGCTTTGCCGGCTGCGGCGTTCGATGCGGTGGCGCGGCCGACGCTGGCGGCGGGTCGGATGCTGATGGCGGTCAGCGCCGGCGCGCTGCTCGGCCGCGACGACCTGATCGATCTGGCGCGCCAGAGCGGCGGGCGGATCGTCGTTCCGACCGGGGCGCTGCTGGGGCTCGATGCCGTCGCCGCCGCCGCCGAGGGCAAGATCCATTCCGTCCGCATGGTGACGCGCAAGCCGCCCAAGGGACTGGCCGGCGCGCCCTATCTGGTCGAAAAGGGCATTTCGCTCGATGGCCTCAACACCGCGCGCAAGATCTACGAAGGCCCGGCGCGCGAGGCGGTGCGCGGCTTTCCCGCCAACGTCAACGTCGCCGCTGCGCTCAGCCTGGCCGGCATCGGCCCCGACCGCACCACCATCGAGATCTGGGCCGATCCCGGCATCGACCGCAACCGCCACGCCATCGTCGTCGACAGCGACAGCGCCTGGTTCAGCCTCGAGATCGCCAACATTCCGTCCGAGAATCCCAAGACCGGACGCATCACCGCGCAAAGCGTGATCGCCGCCTTGCGCCGCTTGCGCGCGCCATTGCGCGTCGGGACCTGAAGCCCGGACCTCAGCCCGGCTTGCCGCGGCCGGCGATGGCCGAGCGGATCGAGGCCAGCAAGGTCTCGTTGCTGGTCCGCGCCTTGGTCAGGATGGTCTCGATGCTGGCGGCAAGATCGGGCCGGGTCTCGCGCACCGAGAACACGATCACCGGCGTGCCCTTGTGGATCGGCGTGGCCAGGATCGGCAGCAGGTCCTCGCCGTAGCCGTCGGGCAGCATGAGATCGAGCAACACCAGATCGTAGCGGCGCTCGGACAGCAACCGGCGCGCCTCGGCCACCGTGCGAGCCGGCACCACCGTCGCCAACTCGCCGACCTGCGTGGCGACGATGCTGCAGATGTCGTCGTCGTCCTCGACATGCAGCATGACCGGCTTGCGGCCCCCTCCGCCGGACAGCGCCTTCCGCACGCCCGCCGACAACCGGGCCTGGTCGATCGGTTTCGGCATCCAGTCGATTACGCCCATCGCCTCGCCGGTGGCGACCCGCTTGGCGCCATCCTCGGCCTTGGCCGACACCACGACGATCGGCAGGTCGCGCGTCGCCGGAGCCTCCCGCAATTCGCGCATCAGCGCGATGCCGTCCTGGTCCGGCAGCATCAGGTCCAGGGTCATGGCGGCGTAAGTCGCATCGCGCAGCCGCTGCTTGGCTTCGGCCGCAGTCGCCGCGATATCCGCGCTCAGCCCGTCGGTCTCCAGCATCATCTTCAGCAGCGTCGCGATGTCGCGATCGTCCTCGACCACCAGCACGCGCGGTCCCGTCAGCGGCGCTGCCGGCGCCTTGGACGTGTCAGGGGACGGAACGGCGCGGGCCGGCAGATCGATGTGGAAGGTCGAGCCCTTGCCGAGACGGGTCTCGAATCCGACCGCGCCGCCATGGCGTTCGACGATGGCACGGGCGATGCTGAGACCGAGACCGCTGCCGCCCATCTTGCGCGTGTCCGAGGAATCCGCCTGGGCGAAGCGTTGGAAGATGCGGCTGCAGAATTCCTCGGGAATGCCGGGTCCGTGATCGGTCACCAGGATGCGATGAAAGGCGCCGTGGCGGCGAACCGCCACCTCGACCGTACCCCGGTCAGGAGAGAACTTGGCGGCATTGGACAGCAGGTTGGCCAGCACCTGCATCAGCCGGTCCTGATCGCCCTCGATCCAGGCGCCGGGCACGGTTTCGGTCAGGCTGAGGACGATGCTGCGACCGGAGCCGTAGGCGCGGTTGGCCTCGATCGCGTGCTCGACGAACTCGCTCAGTTCGATCGGCCGCATGTGGAATTCCATCTTGCCGGCGGCGATCTTCTCGATGTCGAGGATGTCGTTGATCAAGCGCATCAGGCGGTCGCTGTTGTTGTGCGCGATCTCAATCATGCGCGTCAGCTTTTCGGGCAGGGCGCCTACCACGCCCGACCGGACCAGGCCCAACGAGCCCTTGATCGAGGTCAAGGGCGTGCGCAGTTCGTGGCTGACGGTGGAGACGAATTCGGCCTTGGCGCGTTCGGCTTGCTTGCGTTCGGTGATGTCGCGCACGATGCCGGTGAACATGACCGAGTCGCTTATCCGCATCTCGCCGACGCCGAGATCGAGCGGGAATGTGGAGCCGTCCTTGCGGCGGCCGACCACCTCGCGGCCGATGCCGATGATGCGGGCCTTGCCGCTGTTGCGAAAGTTCTCGATGTAGCGATCGTGCTCGCTGGTGTAGGGATCGGGCATCAGCATCTTGACGTTGCGGCCGACGACCTCGGCCGCGGCATACCCGAAGATGCGCTCTGCCGCCGGATTGAAGGTCTCGACAATGCCGCTCTGGTCGATGGTGACGATGCCGTCGATGGCGGTCCTGAGGACGGCGCCGATGCGGGCCTCGCGGTCGCGCAGTTCCTGTTCGGTCTGCTTCAGGCGCGAGACGTCGCGGGCGATATCCGAGACCCCGATCACCCAGCCGCCTGCGTCCTTGATCGGCGAGACCGCCACCTGGACAGCGATCGGCGATCCGCCCTTGCGCAGGCGAACGGTCTCGTAATTGCCGCTTGTCTCGCCGCTGGTCGCGCGCACCAGGACGCGCCATTCGGTCTCGGCGCGATCCGACGGAGTCAGCAGCGTCATCGACTTGCCGACCATCTCGGCCGCGGCATAGCCGAACAACCGCTCGGCGCCCGCATTCCAGGTGACGATGGTGCCGTCGAGCGATTTCGAGACGATGGCGTCGTCCGAGGTTTCGACGATCGATGCCAGGCGCGCCTGCTCGTTCATCAATCGGCGCATGTCGGTGGCATTGGTCTTGAAGACTTGCACCGCCTCGGCCATGGCGCCCAGCTCGTCGCGCCGCTCGCGGGCCGGGATCTCGATGCCGTGATCGCCGCCGGCGAGGCGGCGCATTGCCGCGGTCATGTCGCGCACCGGCGTCGCGATCGAACGGCCGATGCGCCAGGCCAATACCAGGCCGGCGATCAGCCCGGCCAGACCCAAGCCGGCCGAGACGAATGTGGCGCGGCCGATCCGATGGCGACTGTTATCGCCCAGGAGATCGAAGCCCTTGATGCGGCCGTCGCGGATGGCAGTCAGGCCGCTGCCGATGCGTTCGGCCAGCGGCCGATAGATGTCGCGGTCGAGCAGAACAACCTCGGCCTGACTTGACATGGCGCCGCGAAAGCCGAATTCGAAGGTCCCTAGCTGATCATCGACGCCGCGCAACAGCGCGGTCAAGGGTCGCGCCGAATCGAGTCCGCGCGTGCGCCGGATGGCGTCGCGCATCCCTTCGATCGCGGCCTGGATATCCTGGGAGGGCCGGATTTCAGCGCCGGTTAGGTCGCGCCCGGCGACGATGCGAAGCCGCAGCGCCAGGGTCTCGATCGCGCTGAGATGAGCGGCAAGCGTGAAATTGCCGTCGGCCATGGCGCGATCGATCGCTTGATCGAGTCCAGCCCGCAGCGGCTCGTCGACGGCGGACAATGCCGCCTCGATCAGCCGGCTGCGCGTCCCGCGCTTGGCGACCAGGACGTCCAGGTTGGCTTCGAGATTGGCCAGATCGGCCCCGATCGCCGTCAGCGAGCGGCGCAGTTCGGGATCGGTCGTGTCGCGGGCGATGCCGCGCAGCGACTCGCCGATCCGGTCGCGCAGTTCGGCCACGCGCGGCAGCACGCCCTCGGCGTCGTCGCGCAGATAGATCACGACGTTGCGCCGCAAGGCGTCGAACGAGCCGTTGAGTTCGATCAGGCGAATGGTCTCTCGGCCCCAGCGGCCAAGATCGGAGATCGAGCCGCGGGCCCGATCCATGCCCCAAAATCCGGTCGCACCGACGCCCGCCAGCAATGCCAGCACGATCGCGAAACCGATGGCGACTCGCCCGCCGATGCTCAGGCCCGGAGTAGTTCCGGCGCCGGTCAAATCCGACCCCAGGCGAGTGGCGGCGTCATATCGGGCATTGGCCGATGAAACACTGCGGCAATCCATCCGTCACAGCATCGAACGCCGCGGCACCGAACGGGTTCGATCGCTATTCGCATTTTACTATGCCTTGAGGATTGAGCGACGGCTAGTACGTCTTGATGCAAATCAAGGCAGGCACGGTCAAGCTTCACCATTTTGCAATCACCATCGGCATCCCGAGGGTGGTGTCATGACCAAGCAATCCGCCGCTTTCAAGACGCTGACGATGAGCGAGTTGGTTCCCTTGGTGGGGGACCTCGATGCCGCGACTTTGCAAGCGATCGTCGATACCGGAGCAAATCAAGCCGAGGTCGAATGGGCGGTGCGGCGCGCTTCGGGCATGGTCAGCGGGTTGCCGGAGGAGCGGCGGGCCTTGGTCGGCCGAGCGGCGGCGGTCTACGACATATTGATGGCCGATCCGGATTTCGAATCCGAAGAGCCGGCGTAAACGGGCTGGGGGCGGACCGTGGCTCAGTCGACCGACGCGCTGATCGGTCTCTATCGGGCGATGTGCCTGACGCGCGCCTTCGATGCCAAGGCGATCGCGTTGCAGCGTACCGGCCGGCTGGGCACGTTTGCTTCCTCGTTGGGCCAAGAGGCGGTTTCGGTCGGGGTGGCGGCGGCAATGCGGCCGGAAGACGTGCTCTTGCCCAGTTTTCGCGACCATGGGGCGATGCTGTGGCGCGGCGTCGACATGGCGGAATCGCTGCTCTACTGGGGCGGCGACGAGCGCGGCAGCGATTTCGCCGGCCCGCGCCAGGATTTTCCCGTCAGCGTTCCGGTCGGTACCCACGCGCCGCATGCGGCCGGCGTGGCGCTGGCGTTCAAGCTGCGGCGCGAGCCGCGGGTCGCGGTGTGCCTGTTCGGCGACGGCGCGACCTCGAAGGGCGATGTCGCCGAGGCGCTCAATATCGCGGGGGTGTGGCGGCTGCCGGCGGTGTTCGTGGTCTGCAACAATCGCTGGGCGATCTCGACCCCGGTCGAGCGCCAGACCGCGGCCGAGACCTTGGCGCGCAAGGCCGACGCCGCCGGCATGCCGGGCGAGCGCATCGACGGCAACGATGTCGAGCTGGTGGTGGAGACCGCGGCGCGGGCATTGGCGCGCGCCCGCGACGGGCAGGGGCCAAGCCTGATCGAGGCGCTGACCTATCGCATGGGCGATCACACCACCGCCGACGACGCCCGGCGCTATCGCGACGACGCCGAGGTCAGCCGGCAATGGGCACAGGATCCGATAGCGCGGACTCGCCGCCGCCTGGTCGATCTTGGGGCATGGGGCAAGGCGCAGGAAGAAGGCATGCTGGCCGAGCACGCCGCCGCCATCGAACGCGCGGTCGAGCGCTATGCCGCGACGCCCGCGCAACCGCCGGTGACGCTGTTCGACTACACCTATGCCAACCTGCCGGCCGAACTGGCCGAACAGCGTGCGGCGTTCCGTCCCGAGGATGCCTGACATGGCGGCCGTGACCATGGTCCAGGCCATAAACATGGCGCTGGCGCGCGCCATGGCCGAGGACCCGCAGGTCGTGGTGTTGGGCGAAGACGTCGGCCGCGACGGCGGCGTGTTCCGTGCCACCGAGGGCCTGCTCGATCGCTTCGGCGCCGACCGCGTCTTCGACACGCCCTTGGCCGAAGCCGCCATCGCCGGAGTCGCCGTCGGCTTGGCGGCGCAGGGCTTCCGGCCGGTGGCCGAGATTCAGTTCAGCGGTTTCATCTATCCGGCGCTCGATCAGATGATCAGCCACGCCGCGCGCATGCGCAATCGTACCCGCGGACGACTGACCTGCCCGATGGTGCTGCGCGCGCCCAATGGCGGCGGCATCCGCGCCGCCGAACTGCATTCGGAATCCCCCGAGGCGCTGTTTGCGCATGTCCCGGGCCTGCGGGTCGCGCTGCCGTCCTCGCCCGAGCGGGCCTATCGCTTGCTGCTGGCGGCGATCCGCGATCCCGATCCGGTGGTGTTCCTGGAGCCGACGCGGCTCTATCGCGCCGGCAGCGAGGACGTGGCCGATGACGGCAAGGCGGCGCCGCTCGATCGCGCTTTTGTCCTGCGGCCAGGCGAGGATCTGACACTGGTGGCGTGGGGCGGGGTGGTGCCGATGGCCTTGGCCGCGGCCGAGCGGCTGGCGGAAGAAGGGATTTCGGCCGAAGTCGTCGACATGGCTTGGCTCAAGCCGCTCGACACCGCGACGCTGATCGAATCGGTGGCGCGCACCGGGCGCTGCGTGATCGCGCAGGAAGCCGCGCGCAGCGGCGGGGTCGGCGCCGAGATCGCCGCGCGCCTGGCCGAGCGGGTGCTGGACCGGCTGGCGGCCCCGATCGAGCGGGTCGCGGCCTACGACGCGGTGCTGCCCTATCCGCGGCTCGAGGCGCATTGCCTGCCGAGCGAGACGCGCCTTTTGGCGGCGGCGCGACGGGCGATGGGGCGGGCATGAGCGCGCTGTTCGCGCTGCCCGATCTGGGCGAAGGCCTGGCCGAGGCCGAGATCGTGGCTTGGCACGTCGCCGCCGGCGATCATGTCGTGGCCGATCAGCCCTTGGTCTCGGTCGAGACCGACAAGGCGGTGGTCGAGATTCCCTCGCCGCGCTCGGGCCGCATCGCAAAGCTGCATGCCGAGCGCGGCGTGCGGTTGAAGGTCGGCGCGGCGCTGGTCGAATTCGCCGAAGGCGAAGGGCGGGACGCGGGCGCGGTGGTGGGGGAATTGCCGACCGCGCCGCCGGCCGCGCCGCGGCCGAAGCCGATAACCCAGGCGCGGCCCATGGCCGAGCCGCTGGCCGGCGTGCGGCGGGCGATGGCCGCCAATATGCGCCGCAGCGGCGACGAGGTGGTGCCGGCGACGGTGCTGGAGGACGCCGACATCGGCGACTGGGCGGCGACCGAGGACGTCACCGTGCGCCTGATCCGCGCCGTCGCCGCTGCGGTCGCGGCCTCGCCGGCGCTCAATGTCTGGTACGATTCCGCCCGCCAGGAGCGGCGGCTGCACCAGAAGCTCGATCTCGGCATCGCGGTCGATACCGAGGACGGGCTGATCGTGCCGGTGATGCGCGATGTCGGTCGGCGCGACGCGGCCGATCTGCGGCGCGGACTGGACCGGCTGATCGCCGACGTGCGCGCGCGCAAGGTGCCGCTGGCCGAGCTGCGCGATCCGACCCTGACCTTGTCCAATTTCGGCATGATGGCGGGGCGCTATGCCGCGCTGTCGATCGTGCCGCCGCAGGTGGCGATCCTGGGCGCGGGGCGGACGCGGGAGGAGGTCCGGGCCAGGGAAGGCGCGGCGGCGGTGCGCCGCGTCCTGCCGCTGTCGCTGACCTTCGATCATCGCGTCGTCTCGGGCGGCGAGGCGGCGCGTTTCCTCTCCGCCGCCTTGACCGATCTCGAACGCGCGCGCTGAGAGCGGCGATGAGCGACGATCTCGGACCCTATCGCAGCGTGCACATCCGCCGCCCGGGGGTCGGGCTGGAGGCCTTCGTCGTGATCGACAACACCGCCCGCGGCCCCGCCATCGGCGGCGTGCGCATGGCGCCCGACGCCGGTCTCGAGGAGGCGCGGCGCTTGGCGCGGGCGATGACGCTGAAGAACGCCGCCGCCGATCTGGCCCATGGCGGCGGCAAGTCGGTGATCGTGGCCGATCCGACGATGGCGCCCGCGCGCAAGGAGCAGCTGGTGCGCGCCTTCGCCGATTCGATCCGCGATCTCGGCGACTACATCCCCGGCCCCGACATGGGCACCGACGAGGGCTGCATGGCCTGGGTCAAGGACGAGATCGGGCGCGCGGTCGGCCTGCCGCGCGAGTTGGGCGGCATCCCGCTCGACGTCATCGGCGCCACCGGACTCGGGCTGGTGGCGGCGATCGAGGCGGCGCAACGTACGGCCGGGATCGCAATCAAGGGGGCGCGGGTGGCGGTGCAGGGCTTCGGCGCGGTCGGCAAGCATGCCGCGCGTTTCCTAGCCGAGCGCGGCGCGGTGCTGGTCGCGGCCAGCGACAGCCGAGGGACGCTGGTCGATCCGGACGGGCTCGACGTCGCGGCGCTGATCGCGCTCAAGGCGGCGGGACGGCCTTTGTCAGATCACGATCGCGGCGACAAGCGCGAGCGCGATGCCGTGATCGACGTGGCGTGCGAGATCTGGATTCCGGCGGCGCGGCCGGACGTGATCCGCACCGACAATGTCGGCCGGCTGAAGGCGCGGCTGGTGGCCGAGGGCGCCAACATTCCGCTCGACGACGCGGCCGAGCGCGCGCTCCACGCCGGCGGCGTCGTGGTGCTGCCCGATTTCATCGCCAATGCCGGCGGCGTGATCTGCGCCGCGGTCGAGTATCGCGGCGGCAGCGAGGCCCAGGCGCGCTCCGCCATCGTCGACAAGATCGCCGCCAACACCGCGTCGGTATTGGCGGAATCCGCCCGTTCGGGCGAACCGCCGCGGAGCGCCGCGCTCGCCCTGGCCGAGCGGCGGGTGCGGGCGGCGATGGCCTTGCGGCGCTTCCGGTGACTGCGCGGCGCGCTCAGCTCCCATCCGCCAGCAGCCGCCTGAGTTCGTTCTTCGCCACCTTGCCGTTGGCGTTGCGCGGCAAGGGCCGATCGAGCGGCGCGATCAGTTCCGGAACTTTGTAGTCGGCCAGGCGCTGAGCGCAAAAAGCGCGCAGCGCCGCCGCATCGAAGCTGCCGGGATGCGCCACCACCACCGCCTGTACGCGTTCGCCCAGCACCGCATCGGGGTGGCCGATGACCGCGCTTTCGATCACCGCCGGATGCTGCGCCAGCACGTTCTCGACCTCGACCGAATAGACCTTGAATCCGGCGCGGTTGATCATGTCCTTGCGGCGGTCGAGCACGCGCAAATAGCCCTCGCCGTCGAGCGAGCCGATATCGCCCGACTTCCAGAACCCGGCGACGAAGTTGGCGGCGTTGGCTGCGGGATTGTCCCAATAGCCCGCCACCACCATCGGCCCCGCGATCCAGATCTCGCCGGGGGCGCCCGGCGCCAGTTCGCGCCCCGCCTCGTCCATGATCCGGACCTCGCCGCAGGTCACCACTTTGCCGACCGTATCGAGATGCGTCGGCCCCATGCCCAAGGGCATCAGCGAGGTCGGCGAGGTGGTCTCGGTGGCGCCGTAGGAATTGCACAAGATCAGGTTCGGAAACGCGGCGCCGAAGGCGGTGATGGTGCTTTCGGGCATGGGCGCGCCACCGAAGGCGCCGATGCGCCACTGGCCCAGGCGATAGCGCGCCAGATCGGGCTGCAACAGGCAGAGATTGTACATCGCCGGCACCAAGATGCCGTAGGTCATGGCGGTGGTTTCGGCGCGGGCCAGGAAATCCTTGGCCTTGAATTCGAGCATCAGGGCAGTGGTGCCGGCGATGCGCACCAGCGACAACAACACCGCCACCAGACCGGTGACATGCGAGGCCGGCACCGCCAGGATCGTGCGATCGCCATCGCGCAAATCGTAGATGGTCTCGAAGTGGATGCAGGATTGGATAACGCCGAAATGGCTCAGCATCGCGCCTTTCGGCCGACCGGTCGTGCCCGAGGTGTAGAGAATGAAGGCGGTGTCGTCCTCGCGCACCGGACAGGGCGGGGGCGGTGCGGGCGGCAGCGCCAGCAAGTCCTCGAAAGCCCGGCCACCGGCGATCGCGCCGGCGACGGCATAGATCCGTTCCAACCGCGGCACGTCCTGGGCATCGGGGATTTCCGCTGCCAGGCTGGCCTCGATCGCCAACATCTTGGCGCCGCATTGGGCGAGCATGAAGGCGAGTTCCGGCTTGCGCTGCCGCGTGCCGATCGGCACCGCGATCGCGCCCAGCCGGCAGCACGCCAAGACCAGCTGCAGAAAGGCGGCGCGATTGCCGAGGACGATGGCGATGCGATCGCCGGACCCGAGTCCGGCGGCGGCAAGATTTCCGGCGATGGCGTCGACCTGACGGGCGAACGGCGCGTAGGCGATGACTTGGCCGTCGTCTTCGATCACGGCCGCACGCTGGGGCGCGCGTGCCACGGCCGCTTGGAACATGGCGTCGATATGGCTAGGCCGTTCGACATAGCAGCGCACCAGCCGCGCGCCATAATGGGTTTCGTATCGGGTCAGAATTGGCGATGGCATCGGCATGGTCTCGAAATAAGTCAATATACGTAGTTTTATAGAGGTAATAATACGTATTTTGAGTGCATTGCTGACCCCCCTTGCCGGAGCTATATTAAAGGAAGGTTAAAGCGCAAATTTCCGCCGCGCACAATGCGCGGCGGAGCAACCAGAACGGTGAGCACATGAAGATCGGATCGATCGGCGCATTGTCAGGTCAGGGCTCGGCGTTGACGGCGCTGGCAGCAGTGGCTCAGCGCGGCAGCGAAGTCTCGGCCATCGGCAATCGCGGCAAAGACCAGGACAAGGCTGAAAAGGCCGAAGAGACCAAGGGCGCGACCGCCGCCGGCAACGGCAAGCGCGAAGCGACCGCGGTCGATTTTCGCAACCCGGCGACGCGCGCGGCCGCGGTCGCGGCGGAAGTCGAGGCCTCGAAGGGCGGCGCCAGCAAGGCCAAGGGTAGCGACGAAAGCAACGCCGCCAATCCCGCGCCGGGCAAGCCCGCGACCCAGGCCGGCAAGCGCCAGAACGAGGAGCGCGCCAACGAGAACGCGGCGACTCCGGAACCGGGCAAGCCCGCGACGCAGGCCGGCAAGCGACAGAATGTCGGGCGCGGCAATCTGCCGAGCGACGGCGGCCCCGTGCCCTTCAGCAAGCGCCATGGCGGCGGCGATCGCGACGACGACGGCGACGACGGTCGTGGTCGCGTGGGCCGCGGCCACGGTCACCATCACCATCACCATGGCGGCGGCGGCAGCGGCGGCGTGAGCGTCAACTACTCGAACTCGAATTGGCTGGATGTCGATTCCAACCAAGACGGCAAGACCGACGGCAGCGTCTCGTCCTCGACCAGCATCA
>Ga0194120_10001365_pt1 | contig 44856 bp, 48 predicted proteins | sample TA2MahCa65mmetaG_FD_148642 | JGI IMG/M metagenome (GOLD analysis project Ga0194120, IMG submission 148642) | Freshwater microbial communities from Lake Tanganyika, Tanzania - TA2015019 Mahale Deep Cast 65m | ecosystem: Environmental > Aquatic > Freshwater > Lake | place: Tanzania: Lake... | reverse complement strand
CACAACCACGCCGTCGGCCAGAGCCCCCGGTGCTTCACGATGAAGCCGAACTTCACAGCGACTCCTTCGCGAAGTAGGCCGCGGCTTTTTTTAGAATGTCCCGCTCGGCCTTGAGCTTGGTCACCTCACGGCGGAGGCGCTCGATCTCAAACTGATCGGGCTTCATCTGCCCCTGGCCCGGGAAGGCCTGCGGCGAATCGGCGACACACTCCTGCACCCATCGGCGCAACACCGTCCCGTGCACGCCCAAATCACGCGCGGCTTGTGCCACTGCCACCCCGCGTTCCTGAATCAGCTTCACGGCCTCCAGTTTAAACTCTCGCGTAAACTTGCGTCGCTCCATGCCTCACCTCCGGTTTCATTCATACACCTAACTCGGTGTCTTTGAAACCGGCAGCAGGCCATGGTCAATACGTCGAAGGTAAGTCCATCTCTCGGCTCCTTCATGTCGCCCGCAAGGAAAGCCTGAAGCGAATCTCAGCCTCTGAACTCAACCTCCAGACGACCCGCCATAAGAGGCCAGGACAGAAACGGACTGTAACACGCTAGGTACTCTACATTGATACCTCTGTCCTGCTGGCCCATACATTAACCCAGACCGTCGAACCCACCCGCGCAACTGCCACCAAAGCTTTGTTCGCCCGAATCAGAACCGGAGACCTGCCAGGTGCTACCTCTTTCTATGCCCTCCACGAGGTCTACCTCTTTGCCATAGAGAATGCGCCGGATTTCGCCACGGGCGCTGTTTACGGAAAGGCTGCCCCAGAGAAGATTCTCTCCCTCCCGTTAGTGCTGTTGCCCTTCGTGTCGCTGATTGAACGGGGCGTGCACGCCAGAAAGTTCAGAGCCCTGCGAGACTCCAGCGATCTGCCGCATGCGGTGGCAGCTTCCGTGCATCATTTCGATGCGATTGTGACATACGATGCTCACTTTCGCGCTATCGCCACGCTGATTCCCTGCAAGCGGCCAGAAGACTATCTGTCCTCCTGAAAGCCTGCGGCGTCTCTGTTGAGATGCTTCACGCCGGCGGATACGCGGGCGGGCCTTATTTGGGGGGGAGCAGGGGGGTGTCGCAAGACGCCCCCATTTTATTTCCTGCCTTTCTTTCACCGAGATCTATGCCAACCGGCTTACACTGTCGTCATTGACCTACGCCCTCTCCGCGCCACGGTCGAAGAGGTGGTCCATGAAACGGCCAGTCCGACTTCTCGCCGCGCTTTTCTTAATCCTGACCCTCTCCGCCCATGCCTCGGCCGGGAGCGACCGGGCCGAGCCGGACGCCTTGCTTGCCCCTTGGGGCGGTGAACCGTGAGAGGTGATAGGCGAGAGGGAGAGAGGAGGGACTGCCCCGCGAGGCTTCTTCCCGCGTCGTCCACGACGACGGGATGAGCTATGGCGACAAAGTCTTGAAGGTGTAGAGCAGCAGTAGAGGGATCGAGGAGTGAATCTGAGGAGGCAACATCGGGGGTCGGGAGTCACCCCCTTCTCCCACGTCACGGCCTTTCTTTCCTACCGATTCTCCAGCCGGTTGTAGTCGAACAGGCCCGATTCGATCGGGGTGGTCCGGCGGTAGGCCTGGTGCAACTGGTCGCTGTGCGGCCAGAAGTCGGGGCTGGTCCGGCGCACACCGAAGCGCTCGACGAACTTCCGGTAGTCTTCTTCGCTCCCGAGGCCGGCGATGGCCGCGGTGAATTCGGGCAGCTTGGCCCACTCGACCTTGTAGAAGGCGTTGGGGTAGGCGCCGACGATGCCGCGCGTGAGGGTCAGGGCGTCTTCATCCGGCAGGCGGCGCGCCTCCAGGTTGAAGAGCGAGGCGATGTTGCTGTACGCCTCGTCGTGGATCACGGTGTAGAGGCGGTCGGCTCGAATCTCCGGCCGAATCTCCGGCTGATTCGCGGGGCGCATCTCCGGGCGATCCTCTGTTCGGTTCTCCGGCCCTGCCTCCTCCGTGACGGCTAGGAACATGACTTCGGGCAGCCATTGCAGGGCCCGGCCCTTGAGCCGAGCCAGTTCGGTCAGTTGTTTGCGCAGTTCCGCGTCCGGTTCGCCCTGGAGATCGTAGGCCTGGTTCAGCGAGCCGGTGAGCCGCTGGCGCAGGAGGTCGAAAAGCTCCTCCTTGGGCCTGTTGGTCCGGTAGGGGATGCCGCTTTCGTAGTCGAAGTGGATGCGGCTGCCGTAGACATAGTCTTTCACCGACTGGTGCGCGTCCCGGTACCAGTAGTCCCGCTCCTTTTCCCGCATCTGCATAGGCAGCAGCAGCAGGAAGTTGAATTCCCCCTCCATGCGCAGGAAGTCCATGTAGAGGCGTGTGTCGAGCTGGTGCCCCGCGAAGCCGAAGACGTCGAAGCCGGCGACCAGCAAGTAGTAGATCCGCTCGAACAGATCGTAGGAGAGGAGCCAGGCCGTTTTCGGATTGTCGCCGACGAAGCCTTGCACGACGGAGGCGCTGTCGGCATGGCGGAAGACGGTCAGGGCCGCGTTCCGGTTCCACCCTCTTCCGTCCCAGATGAAGGCCAGCTCGGCGGCCTCGTCGTTCAATTGCAGGTTTTCGAGGTAGACCTGTTTGGCCTGGAGGAACTCGTTCTGCATGTGGGAGTACTTCAACCAGGACACGAGGCCCAGCCGGCCGGTGCCCTCTTCGGTCGGCAGGTAGAGGTGCTTGCTCTCGCGCGCCAGAAACTCCTCGATGTGGTCGAGGGCGGCGCTCTCCGGGTCCACGAAGAAAATCCAGAAGCGGTCTTCGATCACGTCCAAGGCGACCGGCCCCCGGCACACCGGCCCCTTGATGAACTGCATGACGAAGGTATGGGCGTCGTCGAGCAGAAACTTGTAGCGCGAGCGGACGGGCAGCGCCTGAAAGGCGATGAAGGGGTTGGAGGCGACGGCCGGATCGTAGGAGGGGAGCGAGCGGACTTCGTAGGGGGCGTCGAGGAACAGCTCCTGATACCGCTGCTTGCGCGCCGGGCCGAGCGCATAGGGAATGTGCGTCTTGGCCAGCCGGCTGGACCGGTCCAACTGGAGCCGGTAGTAGAAGCGGCCCGGGCCCGGATCGTCGTAAGGGCGGCGCGTGGCGATCGGGTCGATGGGCTGTCCCGGCGCCGTGCGGGAGCGGACCAGGCGGAACCAGCGCCGGTCGGGAATTCCGTCAAAATAGAGATGGGTGAGATGCAAGTGCTCGTAGAGGTAGCGGCTCATCAACCGCTGCTTGGGCTGCTCGCCGTTGAGGAAGGCCTCCCAGTCCCGGACCGGCGCGTCATAGTCGGACGGCGGGGGAGCCGGTTCCCGATAGGGGGCGCCCTGCTCGATCCACCTGATGAGGGTCTCGTGTTCGCGCTCGGTCACCCCCGGCAGGCCGTAGGGCATGCCCCAGAGCGGATGCTTCTTGGCAAAGCCGTCGAACTGGGTCTCGGTGGGACATTGCTGGTCGCGGTTCAACGAGAAGTCGAACGAGTCGGGCAGGGGCGACTGGGCCGGCAGGGGATGGGCCCGCTTGAGCGCCAGCATGCGCGCCAGCAGGCCGGCCTGGCGCGCCGCCTCGGTCGGCTGCCCCGGTTCGGCCAGGACCGGGAAGAAGTCCTTCTTGCGCCACTCGGCAACCGACTGGGCGTCCACGAACAGGCGCGTCGGTTCCGCCTTCAGGAGCCTGGCGGTGTCGTAGACCGGTTTCTTATGCGCGCCCCGGGTCAGGCCTTCGTAGGCGCTGAGGTTCAACTGGCAGGGGGCATCGTAGCAGCCGTGGCAGACGACGCAGCGGCGTTCGAGGATCGGCTGCACGTCCTTCCAATAGTCCACCGGGGCGATCCCCTCCGCCGTCGCCGGGGGCGCGGCCTGCGCGAGGGGGGGCGCTTCGCCCAACCCCGGATGGATCGGTAGCGTCGGCTGCGGCGGCAGCGCGCAGCCGGCCAGGGCCAGCAGCAGGACGGCGGCGGTGGCGCGGACCTGTCTGGTGCGGCGGTGGCGTGGCCTCATCACAGCGTCTTCATGTCAATGACGAAGCGATACCGCACGTCGCTTTTCAGCACCCGTTCGTAGGCGTCGTTGACCTGCTGGATCGGAATGGTTTCGATGTCGCAGAGGATCCGCTGCTGCCCGCAGAAGTCGAGCATCTCCTGCGTTTCGCGGATGCCGCCGATGAGCGAGCCGACCAGCCGCCGGCGGCGCAGGACGAGCGGGAACGCGGCCAGTGGCGTCGGCGCCGGCGGCGCTCCGACCAGGATCATGGTGCCGTCCGTCTTGAGCAGCTCCAAATAGTCGTTGAAGTCGTGCGGGGCCGAGACTGTGTCGAGGATGAAGTCGAACCGCCGGGCGAGCTTCGCGAAGGTCTCCGGATGGCCCGTGGCCTGATGGTCGGTGGCGCCGAGACGCAGGGCGTCTTGCTTCTTGCTGTCGGAGCGGCTGAGCACGGTCACCTCCGCGCCGAAGGCCTTGCCGAATTTGACCCCCATGTGGCCCAGCCCGCCCAGGCCGACGACCGCCAGCCTGTGGCCCTTGCCGACCCCCCAGTGGCGCAGGGGCGACCAGGTCGTGATGCCGGCGCAGAGGAGCGGCGCCGCGCCGTCCGGCGCGAGGCCGGCGGGAATCCGCAGGACATAGGGTTCTTCTACGACAATCTGATTGGCATAGCCGCCGAAGGTCGGCCCGCCGCTCTTGTCCTTGGCGTTGTACGTCCAGACCGGCATCGTCTCGCAATATTGCTCGTGGCCCGCGCGGCAGCTCTCGCAGGTGCGGCAAGAGTCCACAAAGCAGCCGACTCCGGCCAGGTCGCCGACCTTGAAGCGAGTCACCTTCGCGCCGATACGGGTGACGCGCCCGACGATTTCATGGCCGGGCACCATGGGAAAGAGGGCGCCGCCCCATTCGTCGCGGGCTTGATGGATGTCGGAATGGCAGATGCCGCAATAGGCGATCTCGATGAGCACGTCGCTGGGCCCCGGCTCGCGCCGTTCGAAGGCGAAGGGCGCGAGCTTCGAGGTGGGATTCTGGGCGGCATAGCCTCGAGTTGGGAGCATGTCTCAACCTCCTGCTGCGGACGGATGTGGCGAATCTACGGCTGGTCCTCCGGGTCGTCCAGCTCGGATGGGGTGATGAGGAGGCTCTGGCCCGGCACGCGATACTCCTCCGAGGCCCAGGCGCCCAGGTCGATGAGCTGGCACCGTTCCGAGCAGAAGGGTCGCCACGTGTTCCCCTCCCAATTCGCTGGTTTTTTGCAGATGGGGCATGTCATCGGCGTTCTGCTGCTCATGCCGTCTCCCCGCCGGGCGGGGCCTCACCGGCCTGCGCCCGCCGCATCAAACGCCTTGGCGATCAGGGCTTGCGCCTGCTCCTGGATGAGCCGTAGGTGCGCCGGGCCGCGGAAACTTTCTGCATAGAGCTTATACACCTCTTCGGTGCCGCTGGGCCTGGCGGCGAACCAGCCTTGCGCGGTGACGACTTTGATGCCCCCGATCGCTCCTCCGTTGCCGGGGGCCTGGGTCAGGATGGAGGTAATGGGCTCTCCTGCTAGCTCGGTGACCGCAATCTGCTGCGGCGACAGTTTCTGCAAGATGGCTTTCTGTGGCTGGGTGACCGGGGCGTCGATCCGTTCATACGCCGGGTCGCCCAGCGCTTGCGTGAGTTCCTGGTAGCGCTCGGCTGGATCGCGGCCCGTGGCGGCCATGATCTCCGCGGCCAGGAGGTCCATGATGATGCCGTCCTTGTCGGTGACCCAGACAGTGCCGTCGCGACGGAGGAAGGCGGCGCCCGCGCTCTCTTCGCCGCCGAAGCCGAGCGAACCGTCGAGCAACCCTTGGACGAACCACTTGAACCCGACCGGCACTTCCAGCAGGCGGCGCCCCGCCTTGGCGGCGACGCGGTCGATCATGCTGCTGCTGACGCAGGTCTTGCCGACGGCCGCCTCCGCCCGCCAGCCGGGCCGGTGGGCGAAGAGGTAGTCGATGGCGACGGCGAGGAAGTGGTTGGGGTTCATGAGGCCGCCGGTCCGCGTGACGATGCCGTGGCGGTCCGAGTCCGTGTCGTTGCCGCAGGCCAGGTCGAAGCGGTCTTTGAGCGCAATGAGCGAGGCCATGGCGTGGGGGGAGGAGCAGTCCATGCGGATCTTGCCGTCCCAGTCGAGCGTCATGAACCGGAAGGTCGGGTCCACGGTTTCGTTCACGACCTGGAGGTCGAGGCCGTAGCGGTCGGCGAGCGGCTTCCAGTAGGCGACGGCTGCGCCGCCGAGCGGGTCGATGCCGATCTTCAGTTTGGCGCCGCGGATGCGCTCCATATCGACGACATTGACAAGGTCCGCCAGATAGGTCCCCACATAGTCGTGCTTCTCGATGCCGGCGGCCTTGGCCGCCTGGGCAGAGGGCAGGCGGGCGACGCCGGCCAGATTGGCGGCGAGCAGCTCATTGGCCCGGTTTTCGATGGCCTTGGTCATCTGGCTGTCCGCCGGGCCCCCGTGCGGCGGGTTGTATTTGAAGCCTCCGTCTTCGGGCGGATTGTGCGAGGGGGTGATGACGATGCCGTCGGCGAGGCCGTCCTTGCGCCCGTGATTGTAGGTGAGGATGGCGTGGGAAATGACGGGGGTGGGGGTGTAGCCTCCCTCCCGGTCGATGCGCGTTCGGACGCCGTTGGCCGCCAGGACTTCCAGCGCGGTCCGAAACGCCGGCGCGGAGAGGGCGTGCGTGTCTTGGCCGAGGTAGAGGGGCCCGGTGACGCCGGCCTGTCGCCGCTGCTCGCAGATAGCTTGCGTGATCGCCAGGATATGGGCTTCGTTGAAGGTACCGCGCAGGGCGGAGCCCCGGTGCCCGCTGGTGCCGAAACTGACTCGCTGCTGCGGATCGCTCGGATCGGGCCGGCGCGTCTCATACTCCCGCTCGAGCTGGGCGAGATCAATAAGTTGCTCGGGGAGGGCCGGCTGTCCGGCGCGCGGATGCTGGTTCATGCGGAGGCTCCTGTACGGTTTCCGGTCTGGCGGCCGTACCGGCCGCCTCGCCCCTGAGTCTCGATAGGGGCGAGGGGTGAGTATAGCTGTCCCGCGCGTGCTTGTCAGCGTCCTCCTTCTACGGCGGTCCCTGCCGCAGATTTTCCAATCTGTCGCCCAATCTGCTACAGTAGTTTTTATGCAGATGCGAAAGCGACGGGCCGAGCTCTATGCCTGGCTGCCGGGGCTGATCATCATCATGACGGTGGTGGCGCTGGCTGTGGGCGCCCTGGCCCTGCACCACCTGGAGACCGAGCTGGTGGCCTTTGCCGGAGAGAGCCTGTCGATCGCGGCCACCGACATTGCGGACAAGCTGGACCTTCTCCTGTTCGAGCATTACAGCGAAGTGCAGATCCTGGCCGGGGCGTTGGATGCCATCATGTCCGATCATCAACATATAACCAAGCACCTGTCGGTTTGGCAGCAGGGCCACCCAGCCTATCTCTGGATGGGTGTGACGGATGCAGGCGGCCGGTTGGTGGCGGCCACCGATCTGCAACACGTCGGGCAGGATCGCAGCAAGGACCGTTGGTTCCTGACGGCGCGGGAGAAGGACGAGGTCTTGGTGGAAGACGTCAAGTTTTCTCCCGAAGCCGGCGGGGCCGTGGCGCTCTCGTTTACGGCCCCGATCAAAGGCGCGGAGGGCAAGTTCCTGGGCGCGGTGAGCCTGCGCGTCGGGTTGCCGGTGATGGAGGGAGTGTTTGGGCGGACGATCCGCCTGTTCCAACTGGACCGGGGGATCAGCGGCGAGGTGCAATGGCGGTTGCTGGCTAAGGACGGGTCGCTGCTGTTCGACTCCTCCCTGGGCCGGGCGGACCGGGAAAACTTGGTGCAACGCGGGCAGGCCTCCGCGCTGCTGCTTGCATCGACCGCTTCTGACGGCTATGTCGAGGAGGACCACGTTCCCCGGCGGGTGAAAGTCGTGACCGGTTATGCCAGGACCGAAGGCTATGGGCGGTTCCCCGGTCTCCAGTGGGGCGTGCTCGTGCACGTGGCGCGGAAAGACGTGCTCAAGCCCATCTATGGCCTCATGGGCGAGGTGGGGGCGGCCGCCGCCGCCGTGGGCCTGCCCTTGTTGGCCCTGCTCTTCTGGACCTCTATACGTTTGCGCATGGAATGGGCCCGCATCCTCAAGCACGAAGCGCAACTGGCCGCCACCCTGGCCAGCACGGCCGATGCCGTCCTCGTGACCGACCAGACCGGCCTCGTGACATCCGTGAACCGTGCGGCCCAAGCGCTGATCGGCTGGAGTCCGGAAGAATTGTTGGGCAAGAAAATCCACGAGGCTATTACTTTCAAGCAGGGGAAAGCCGATCAGCCGCTGCATAGCCTGATCGAGCCGGCGCTTCATGGAACGGCCAAGTCGCTGCCCCCCATTGTTTTGGTGGCCAAGCAGGGCCGCGAGGTGATGGTGGAAGGGACGATGTCGCCCATCCGGGACGACGCCGGCAAGCTGATCGGCGCGTTGATGGCCTTGCGGGATATCACCGAGCGGACCAAGGTCGAGCGCCGCCGGGAGGCGCAGTATGCGGTGACGAAAGTCCTGGCCGAGTCCGCCACCTTGGACGACGCGGCGCCCCGCATCCTGGAAACGATCTGCGTCGGTCTGAACTGGGCGGTGGGGCTTATGTGGACGGTGGACGAGGCGGCGAACCAGCTGGAGTTCGTCGAATTCTGGCATGGGCCGGCCGACACGGTTCCGGCCTTTGAAACGGCCAGCCGGGGCACGGCCTTTTCCCCCGGCATCGGCTTGCCCGGCCGGGTCTGGGCGTCGAAAAAGCCGGCCTGGATTTCCGACGTCACGCGGGACAGCAATTTCCCCCGCGCGCCGATGGCGGAGCAGGCGCGCCTGCACGGCGCCTTCGCCTTTCCCATCCTGAGCGGGGAACGGGTGCTGGGCGTGCTGGAGTTCTTCAGCCACGACGTCCGGCAGCCGGATCAGGATCTGTTGCAGATGTTGAGTTCCATCGGGGTCCAGATCGGCCATTTTCTGGAGTGCCATCAGCTGACGCGGCAGGTCCGCCAGGCGCAGACCGGGGAGCGCCGCTGAGGGAGTAGTTGCCCAGAGTGGGCGAAACGGGTTCGTGCTTGCGTTCCCGGCTTACCTGTGGTACGGTGAGGACGCTGCAATGTTAGGGCCTGGCACTGTAGCATCAAATAGCAAGGCCCGGAACCGATGTTGTTTTGCCCCGGGAATCTGATCGGAAGCCAGACCAAGTCGCCTGCATGTGTCGCGCCTTCGGCCCGCTCCTTCCTATCGTGCTTTTTTTCTCGAGTCCAAGACAATATCATTAGCGAGGAGGGACCCCAATGGGTTCGAAGATTTATGTGGGTGGCTTACCGTATTCCGCAACCGAGCAGCAGCTTAGTGAGCTGTTTGCGCCGCACGGCACCGTCGAATCGGCGCGCGTGATCACGGACAAGTTCACGGGCCAGTCCCGTGGGTTCGGGTTCGTGGAGATGGCCACTGAAGAGGATGCCAAGAAGGCGATCGCGGCGTTGAACGCGACCCAGATGGGTGGCCGGACGCTGACCGTCAATGAAGCCAAGCCGCAGGAGCCGCGCTCCGGTGGTGGTGGCGGTGGTCGTGGCGGATTCGGTGGCGGCGGCGGCGACCGCGGCGGCCGCGGCGGCCGCTTCTAACGCACCCGTCGTTTACATAGTGTCGGGGGCGCCTCGTGACGAGGCGCCCCCGCGTCTCTCGCAGTTCTCGCACCACTCGTCTCTCGAGCACACATACCTAGGGGGGCTTCAGCCCAATGAGCTCATCTTCCACCATCACTACTTTTGCTCCGCGACGTATTAGTGTTGGCGCATCGTTCCTCTTTGCCCTGGTCTGCCTCGTGGCGCTGGTCGGGGTGCCCGCATACGGCTACTTCGTCGGGTACAGTTGGGTGGACTGGACCATGTTCGGTCTCCTCTATGTGGTGACCGGCCTGGGGATCACGGTGGGCTACCATCGGCTGCTGGCGCACCGGAGCTTTACCTGCCCCGATTGGGTGAAGGGGGCGCTGCTCGTCGCCGGCGGCTGGGCCTTGGAAAACACGGCGCTTAAATGGGCCGCCGCGCATATCCGGCACCATGCCCGTTGCGACGAGGATGAAGACCCCTACAATGCCCAACGGGGGTTCTGGTTCAGTCACTGCGGCTGGGTGGTGTTGAAAGATCCCTTTCGCGATCAGGACGAGAAGTACGTGAGCCGCCTGCGGCAAGACGCCGTAGTGATGTGGCAATATCGGTGGTACGTGCCGATCGTGCTCTCGGGACTGGCGCTGCCGTTTGCCGTCGGCTATCTCTACAACGGGTGGCGCGGCGGTGTGGGCTGCTTCCTGTTAGCGGGGGTGGGGCGGACGTTCTTCGTGCTCAACTCGACCTTCTGCATCAATTCCGTCTGTCATCTCTGGGGCAGCCAGAAATATGGGGCGGCGGATTCCAGCCGGGACAGTTGGTGGGTGTCCCTATTGACGTTCGGCGAGGGGTACCACAACTATCACCATACGTATCAGAGCGACTACCGCAACGGGCCCCGCTGGTACAATTTCGACCCGTCCAAGTGGCTGATCTATACCCTCTCTCTAGTCGGGCTTGCCTCGTCCTTGCGGACGGCCTCCGACGACCCTTCGTAATTCCGACTCAGCTCGTCGACGGGCTGCCGGCTGCTCAGCCATATACGGCCTGATTCCGCGCTCATCTTTCGCACGTTTCTCACACGACATCGGGGCCGCGAGACGCAGGCGCCTCGGGCCCCATCGCCGCCACCCAATCGCTCGCGTGTCGCTTAGCTGGCGGCCACTGCGCGGCCGTTACCAGTATTGGCCAGCAGGAGAGCCTCCCGATCCCTGTCCCTGGGCGCTTCCCTGACCACGGTGGGCTTGGCCGAGGCTTGGTCCGCCTGCCGCATATCCAAGGTGCCGCTGAACAGGACCCCCTCTTCCATCGCCACGACGGGAGCCGTGACCGAGCCGGTCAACACGGCCGGGGCCAGGAACCGGACTTTCTCGGTGGCCAAAATGTCGCCGGTGATCTGCCCCAGGCAAAGCACTTTGCGGGCCTGGACTTGCGCGAAGATCACGGCGCCCCGCCCGATCAGCACGGTGCCGTCGGTGATGATTTCCCCTTCCATCTTGCCGTCGATGCGGACCGTTCCGCTGTACCGCAGACAGCCCTTGAACTCCATGCCCCTGGCGATGGATGCCATGACCTGGCTATCCGCCCCTTCATTGGCAAAGAGATTCGTGTCCTGGTCAGTCGTGTCCTGCGTCTGGGCAAAGCCGTCTCCTCCAGGCTTCTGGAGGCCATCGGTACGGTTCCACATAACACGCTCCTTTCGGTTAGGAAACACTGTCAACCAAACTGGTGTCGCTAGGGCAACGCATCAATCGTGCCACCAGACGCGATTTGTCGCGGTCTTTAGTAATCTTGCAATATCAGCGACTTAGATGTTTTGAGGTGATTTGGGTTTGGCGCTAGTGCAGATCGGAATCCGTCATAGCCTTGACAGGACAGGGAAAATTCATGACAGGTAGGCCGAAAGCCTTGGCTGTAGCGGGGTGCGTTCGTTCCTTGACAGGGGCTCGGCGAATCCAGCAGGATGCAACCCCCGATGCGACACCTTCGAACAGGCTCCGGCTACGTAATGCTCATGGCCCTGGCATGGCTGACCGGCTGCGTCTCGGTTCAGGTCGAACTGTTGTCGCTGGAACCCTATCCCCCTCGCCTAGGCGGGGCGCCACCCTCGGCCCTGGAGGCCGAACCGGTCCGGCCCCATGTGAACCTGGCGCGATTCGTTGCCACCAGCGACTCAGATTATGTGGACGAGGATCAGCTGAGAGGGAAGATCCTCGTCGCTGCCGGCCGGTATGGCGCCGATGCCGTCGTCATGGGCAAGTACGATCTAATCGAATCCACCGGACTGGGCCAGACCTATCAGTCCACGAACGCCCCTGGGCTTGGCAATTCGCTCTTTGGCGGCATGGGGAGCGGGATGCCGTTCTTTTTCGATCCCTGGACCTACGTGCAGGCGCCGGTGGACCGGATGGAGTATCTTCAGTACCAATCGGGCGTCGCGATCCGATACAAAGACGGGGGGCCGGCCGGCCTCAATGGAGGCGGCTCGCCACCCTGACGAGTACGAAAGGAGCAGCTATGCGAGAGCGGATCTATCTTACCCTGGCGGCGGTCCTCCTGCTGGCTGGCTGGGGCTGCGCCGCAGTGGCCCCGCAGCCCGAGGCGGCTCATCCGGCGGACCTGGTCGTAACCATGCTGGAGCGGCACCTCGGTCAGTTGAATGCCAACGTTGATCGCTTGGACAAGCAACTCGCCGATCTGCAAAAAGTGCCGGAGACCTCGGATCCCACCTTGCGTGAGATTCGCGCGCTGGACCTCAGCGGATGGCAGGTGCACCAGCAACAGTTGAAGGTCCAGCGCGAGCACTTTCGGTTCGCCCTGGATCAGCTCCGGCAGGTGCAGGCCCGTCCGGACAACAAGGCCCAGCTCTTGGCACAATGGACCAGGCACGAGCAGGAATACGAGCGCGCCTTGGACGACCTGCGGCAGCAGCGGCATCAGTTGGAGCAGCAGCGGCATAAGATCGAGGCGCAAGTGGTGGAGCGGTATCTGCGTTGAGAAGGCACCGTCCTCCTCGGTGCTCTTGAAATCTTGCTCCGGTTCGGCGATCCGGGTATCCTTGCACGGTCGGTTCGGTGAAATCGGGATGGGATGCTACGGGGGGAATGCCGTCATGATTCGCCAAGCAGTTCGAGTCATTGGCTCTTTGTTGCTCGTGGCTTCAACCGGCCTGTCGCTGTCCTGCATGAAGCATGATCCGCTGGGTGCCAAGGTCCCGCCCCAGAAGATGGAAGAAGCCAAGGCTCTGAAGGCGCCGTTCGGCGACGCCAAGAACGCGTCGCCGGAGATCGTGGCGGAGGGCAAGCGACTCTTCGAGGGCAAGGGGGCCTGCATCCACTGTCATGGCGAGGGGGGCAAGGGCGACGGGCCGGCCGGCAAAAAGCTCTACCAGCACCCGCCCGCCGATTTCACCAACTGCAAGATGCATGAAGTGCGAACCGATGGGGAACTGTTCTGGACCTTGGACCATGGCGTCCCCGGCACGGCCATGGTCGATATGGTGCATAGCGGGAAACTCAAAGAGATCGAGGCCTGGAAGATCATCGCCTATTTGCGGAGCCTCTGTACGTTTAAATGATGAGGCACACAGCAGGTCCATCCTGCCCTGAGTTCGGCATCCTTCGACGGAGGGGCTGACGCCGTGATCATACGCATGTTGAAACGACGCAGCCTCATCGTCATCGTCTTCGGCCTGATCGCCTTTCTGAGCTACGAGTGGAGCCTGCTCGCGCCGAAGGCGGATGCCATCCCGGCCTTCGCGCGCAAATACAATTTCGCCTGCAACGTCTGCCACGTGCCGGGGTTCCCGAAGCTCAACGACTTCGGCAACCTGTTCCGGGACCATGGCTATCAGATGGGCGGGGAGAACGATCTCCCGGAGCACGAGAGCATTAACATGGGTTACTGGCCGGTGTCCTTGCGGACCCAGGTGGGCTACCGGAGCCTGTCCATCGGGCCGGACGGAAAAAACGGGGGCGAGGTCACCAACGGCAGTTTCGGATTCAAGACTCTTAACCTACTTTCGTACGGCGTTTTGGCGAAGGACACCAGCTACGGCATTATCTATGCGCCCAATCTCAACAGCGCGAATTATGGCGCGGCGTCGACCGGTTCCGATCTGCCGAATGCCTTCGTCCGGCTGAACAACTTGCAGCGTTTCCTTGGCGGGGACGCAACCAGCTATCTGATGAACGTCAAGGTCGGCAAGTATGAACCCGAACTTCCCTTCAGCGCGTTCCGGAACCCCACCCAGTTCAACACGCCGATCGTGTTCTACAACTATCGGGCGGGCAATCCCTATACCTCGGCCAATTTTCCGGCCAACAGCCGAATCAGCAGTGGCTACGGGAACTCCACCATGTCGTCGCTTCAACAAGGGATGAACGGCCTGGAGCTGGCCGGAATCAAGCCCACCTCGGGCACCAACGGCTACTTCCGTTATTCTTTGAACGCCTTTTCGACCACCGGGCCCTTCGGCAACGGCGGCGGGCGGAACATGATCTTCTACGGCCACGCGACGCAATCCTTCGACGGATACGGGATCGTCAGCGGCCATCGGATCGGGATCTCCTGGTGGCAAGGAGACTCCCCCACCGTGGCGAACCCGCTGGTGCCGGCGGGGCAGAATAATGCCGCCGGCGGCAGTGGCGGCACGTCGGGGACGGGCAAGACTTTCAGCCGGGTGGCGCTGGATGCCAGCACCACCTTCGATGGACAATGGAACCTCTTTGGGTCCATCATCCATGCCAGGGACAGCAAGGACCTCATCGCCAATACCGCCGGGCAGGGGCCCAGGCAGGATGCCGTGTGGAACGGAGGGTTCGCCGAGCTGGACTGGTATCCCACCGAGCTGCCTTTCTTCGGCACGCCCGGCTGGCTGCTCCTCTACCGGTACGATTTGGTCCGCAACGAGCAGCAAGGCCTCCGCTCGTTCCAAGGAAACTACAACAACGTCGACTCGCACACCTGGATGACCCGCTATTACATTCACCAGTCGGCCCGCACGGACGTCGCCTGGCATACGGAATACAACTGGTTTCGGACCAGGGCGACGGGGACCAACGGACGAGACGTGGTCGGGCAGATGTTTTTCACCGGCATCGACTTCGCGTTGTAACGATGCGCAGGCGATCGCTGCTCCTCCTCGCGTTTGTGTCGTGCCTTGCTCAGGCTTGCGCCGGGCCGCCGCCGGCCCGGATCGTCTGCGGTCAGTGCGAAGAAGCAGACCGGTTCGTCCGTCTGCAGGCCCGCAGCCACGCCGCCGGTCCGGATCGCCGGTCCTTCGCCCATCCGTTTACGCTGAGCCAACAGGACTGGGCGCTCCTGTTGGGCGGTCTGCGCGTGCAGCGCATCGAGGAGGCCTTTCCCCTCCTGTCCTCGAAGGGGACGCCGGCGGAAGCGTTCACCGCCGAGGACACAGCCTACCTGAGCGAGACCTTAGCCAAGGCCTTCGCCAAGGCCGGGCCGGATGATTGGGTGTTGTTCGCGTTGACCCGTCGATCGTCGTCGGAGGTCAGCGAACTGACGACCGGCGCCTGCTATATCGAAGGGGAGCGGCTGCACGTGCTGCTGGCCAACTACCGGTTCCCGGTCACGCTTCCAGGCGTCCGGGCGCTCTTGTGGGACCAGCCGCTCTATGCCTATCCGCCGTTCTATGCCGTGGCGCCGGGAGAGTTTCAAACGGTCACTCGGCGCTATGGCTTGCAGGGGCGTCTGGTCGCCTCGGGGGTACCGGATATCACCATCGATATCAAGCCGTTCCTGCTGGCTGCGCTTGGCCCCAAACCGCCGGCGCCGCCGGCCAAGGCCGGGGAGACCCAGGCAGGGCCCTCCGCCGGTTCCTCCTCGGGTGTGTCTGTTGAAGACTCGCTGGCCTTGCTGCAACGGCTGAAAGAGCGGGGCCTCGTCACCGAGGACGAGTACCGGGAGAAGAAACAACAACTCCTGAATCGGTTTTGACCGTTGCGATGAAGACCATCTACTGCCGATCTCACAGACTTTTAGTCCTGGGCCTGATGCTGGCGCTGGCCGGGTGCACCAGTGTGGACATGGTCCGGCTCACCAGTCAGCAGTTCCCGCCGAAACGGTCCGTGGAAGACGTCGAGGTGTTGCAACAGGTCCCGGCCTGTCCGCACGTGGCCCTGGCGGAGCTGCGTGTCGAGGACACGTCGTCCGGGTACGGGGCTATGCAGCAGAACATGTTGGAAAAAGCCGCCGGGCTCGGGGCCGATGCCGTCGTCTTTGCTAAGCCGGAAGAGCAAATCCAGCATCAAGTCACCTATCAGCCGGGCATGATGATGGGCGGGCCCTTCGGGTACGGCGGATTTGGCTACGGCGGAATGATGTACGGGCCTTACCCCTACGGCATGGGCTATTACGGCGGGTATCCGGCATACGGAGGAGGGGCAGTGCCCTACGACGTGGAGGTCAAGTCGCTCAAGGGTCTGGCCATTCGATACATCGATTCTTCAGGGCCCAAGTGCTGACCTGAGCTTCGCCTGCAGGGTTTCCTCGCATCCTATCCTAGCCATCCGGGGGCCCCTCCTCGGCCGGTTGGCCTCAACCGGCATGACCCATCCATCCCCCCAGGCCAGAGTCGCCTATTCCAGCAAGAAGACCGGCAGCTCTGTCTAATGATCGTGGAGGGGCGATCCGTCTCAGGCTTGGACGACGGGCCCGAGCGGCGCAGCGCCGGCCTCTACCTTGCGCAGCAGCCGCTGATAGTCTTTCGTGGTCACGTGCCAGATGCCGGGCCGCAAGGGCTGGTCCAGGTCGTCCATCACCAGATACACCAGACAGGTCAGGAGCGCGAGGCCGCCGGAAAAGAGGTAATCCAGCCAAACGTTCTTCACGCCGATGAAAAACGAGAACAGGATGATCAAGCTGGCCCCGAACAGAATTGTGCGGCGCAAGATGGGCGGGACGCGGTTGGAGGCATAGTACAGACGGCTTCCATGGTGCTTGACCAGGTCCGCGAAGATGGCGAACGCCGTGGCCATGAGTTCGGGGGTGGAGCCGAGAGCGAACACTGCGTCGCGGAGTGCCGCGAGGGCCTGCTCGTCCGGTTGCAACGCGCCGTCCGGGGCGTCATGCGGCAGGCCCCGGTCGATCGTGTTCCGGAGATAGGTGTGGACGGCTTGGTGCGTCTGCTCCCGGAGCGATTCCGGAAAGTGTGAGGAAAAGAGCCACAGTTGCTCCAGCGCGCTGACCTCGTCCCGGATGGCTTCGACCAGTCGGTTGAAGTGTTCCCATTCCGTCTGGATGACGAAGGCCGCCAGGATGCTGAAGATCACGCCGATGACGGAATAGAGCCAGGGCACGCCGCCCAGCTCCTGCAGTTCATCCATCAGGATGTGGCGGTTGAAGTGCTCCGTCGCACGTAGGAGGGCGAATAGGAGCGTGAAGGTTACGAGAAAAGCAAGGATCTTGTGCAGGAGCCTCATGGTGTCCCTCCGGCGTGCGGGTCGAAGCCATGTGTAGCAGAATCCCGAGCCGGAGGGAAGCGACCATGCCTTGACCGATGCGCGCGGAGCCAGTATGGTGAGCGCACGCGCATCGGAGCGAAGACCCCATGGTCGGCAAAACCGCCTACCGGACGCCCGAGGAACTCGCCGCCCACATCCGCGTGGCGCGAGGGATCGAGCCGGCCGACCTCGTGATCAAGCACACCCGTTTTCTGGACGTTTACACCGGCGCGTTTTTGTCCGGGGATGTGGCGGTCTACCGCGGGCGGATCGTCGGCACCCAGCAGGTCTATCGGGGCCGGCGCGAGCTGGACGGCTCCTCCCTCACGGTGGTGCCCGGCTTCATCGACGCCCACGTCCATATTGAAAGCAGTCTCCTGACCCCTGCCCGTTTTCAGCAGGTTGTGCTGCCCTCAGGCACGACCACCGTCATCTGGGACCCGCACGAAATCGCGAATGTCCGCGGCGTTGAAGGTTTGCGCTGGGCCTTGGCGGCGACCGAGGGCCTGGACTTAGACGTCTTCGTGATGCTGTCCAGCTGTGTGCCCTCCACCAGCCCCGAACGGGAGCTGGAAACCAGCGGGGCGGAACTGCACGCCGACGATCTGACGGTCCTCGGCGGCCATCCGCGCGTGCTGGGCCTGGCCGAGATGATGAACTACCCGGGACTCCTGGCCGGGGAGCCGGACGTGTTGCGCAAGCTGCTGGCCTTCCAGAGCCGGCGGCGCGACGGCCATTGCCCGGGCTTGCGGGGCCAGGATCTGAACGCCTACGGCGCGGCGGGCATCCACAGTTGTCATGAATCCACGACGTTGGACGAAGCCCGGGAGAAACTGCAGAAGGGATTCCACGTGTTGATTCGGGAAGGATCCTGCGCCAAGGATGCCGACGCGCTCTTGCCCTTACTGGACGACTATTCGTCGGCTGTCATCGGCCTCTGCAGCGACGACCGCAATCCCGCCGATATCGCCTGCGAAGGCCACATCAACTGGATCGCGGACAAGGCGCTCCGCGCCGGCCACAAGCCGGAGGTTGTCTTTCGCGCAGCCAGCTTCGCTGCGGCACGGGCCTTTGGGCTGGAGGATCGGGGCGTGGTGGCCCCGGGTTTCCTGGCGGATATCTGTTTGGTCCGGCCGAGGGAGCCTGGCCGCTGGTCCTCCGGCCTGACGGTCGAGGCGGTGTACAAGCGCGGCCGGCTCGTGGAGCCGGCCGCACTGGAAACAGCCGCCCGTTCCTCGCAGACCCAGACCTTGGCCGGCCATGGCCCCAACGTGCGTCTCGCCGCCTGCACAGCCGACGACTTTCAGGTTCCAGCTGTCTCCGGCTCAGCGCAAGAAAGGGTTCGGGTGATCGGCGTCCGGCGACGGCAGATTCTGACGGATGCCTTGGAGGCCTCGTTGTCGGTATCGGACGGGTTAGTGCGCGGCGAGCTGTCACAGGACGTGCTGAAGATCGCCGTCTTCGAGCGCCATCGCGGCACGGGGCGTCGTGCGGTGGGGTTCGTGCAAGGCTTCGGGATGCAGCGGGGCGCGATCGCCACCTCGATCAACCACGATTCCCACAATGCGATCGTGGTCGGAACGGACGACCGGGTCATGGCGGCGGCGCTGAACCGTCTGCGCGAGATCGATGGGGGCATCGTGGTCGCGCTGGATGAGATGAGCCTCGAGACCTTGCCGCTTCCGATCGGCGGGCTCATGTGCGACCGGGCGCCGCAAGAGGTGGCGGCGGCACTCGAACGGTTGCGCGGGCTCACCAAGACTCTGGGCTGTCCATTGGAAGAGCCGTTCATCCAGCTCTCTTTCCTGGCCCTGCCCGTCATTCCCTCGCTGAAGATCACGGACCGGGGGTTGGTGGATGTCGAGCGGTTCCGCCTGGTCGGCGCGGTCATTTAGAGGCGGGTCTTCATATAGGCGAGCAGCGCGTCCACCGCCCGATCCTCGGCGGCGCGGTAGCTGTCCGGCGAATCCGCCAGGGCCTTGATGGTCAGCTTGCCGAGAATTTGCTTCGCGTTCTTGTCCACGAATTGCACATCTACGAGCAGGTATCCGTCTCCCACCGTGCCGGACACGGTGCCGATCTGTTGTTTCGCGTAGGATTCGTAAATCCCGCCGACGAGTTCCGTCACGGCGCCCATCCAACGCAGGAATCGGTTGCCCGTGTCCCACTTGGTGATGGTGGTCTGGATGACGACGGTCTGCTGGTTGGCCGTCGTGATGGAGGCGGCGACCCGGCGGAACTTGCCCATCGTCCCGATGTTCAGCAACAGCTTCTCATGGAAGTCGTGGGTGATTTCGGCCGGGGACGCGGGGTTCTTGGGCTCCGGAATTTCCACGGAGTTGTAGGCGGTGAGCTTGGACTCCACCGGCTGCACCACGATGGTTTTCTGGATCTCGGCCGCGCAGCCGGCCAAGCCGAGGCAGACGCAGCCGACGGCGAGCGTCAGCGAGAGGCGTCCGGAGGTCGGAACGATCGGCAACCGGCTGGTCCATGCATCAGGGTGGTGTCGCATCGGGGCGATCATACCGTAACAGAGGGGAGAAATCCTACTGGGGGCGGTCGCAGTCCGGGCCGCTACGTCGGCCGATCGCTGACACGCTGATCCTTCAGGTAGACGCTGCCCGGCATGGCCTTGGCGTGTTTCTTCAACTGGGAGACGATCATGCTGACGTCGCCGGGGTGCTTGATGGGGGCGAACTCGTTCGTGACCACGGCGATGGACAATGTCATGAGCGGGAACTGCTCGTGGTTCCCTTTGCGGTCCACCGAGTCGATGTAGCCGCGCTGGCGGTCCTCCCGGTCGTAGAAATCGGGAATGACCAGATCGAAGCGCTTGATGACCGTCTGGCAGGCGGCGTCGATCGTCGCGGGATCGCTCATGAATACGAAGTCGTCGCCGCCGACGTGGCCCACGAATCCCTCGGTCCCGGCCAGCTCGCTGACCACCGTCGTTAGCAGGCGGCAGGTCACCACCAACACTTCGTCGCCGCGGCCGTAGCCGTAGCGGTCGTTGAACGACTTGAAATTGTCCACGTCCAGGTAGGCCAGGGCAAAGGGGCGGCCGCTTTCGATGCGCCGGGTGGTTTCGTAGAGGATGGAGGTGTTCCCGGGGAGATGGGTGAGGGGGTTCGCATCCAAGGAGCGGGCCATGCGGCTCAGACAGAGCCGGAGCCGTCGCGCCACATCGGACGGCCGGTAGGGCACCGTGATGTAATCGTCCACGGCCAGCGCCCCCCAGTCCACATCGTCCACGCGGACTTCGCGGATGAGGACGACGATGGGGAGGCGTCCGAGGAGCGGATCGGCTTTGAGCTCGCGCACCAAGGTTTCCACGGAGCGACCGCCGGCTCCATCCGCCACCAGAACCAGGGTCGGGGGGTGGTGAAACAACTCGTCCATCGCGAGGTTGGTCCCATCGCCGGTCTGGAGGTCAAAGCCAGCCTTCCCGAGGATGCCGACCAGCATCGAGGCTTCGTCCGGGTCGCTGTGCAGGAGAAGCACGCGCCGTGCTGTTGTAGCCGTTATAGTCATTTCACAGCAAGTCGTCGATCATCTCAAAGTCGCGCGCCGCGATGTCGACGCAGGCGGTGAGCGCGGCATCGTCCAGCTTGACCAGCTTCCATGCCTTCGGCGAGAGGGGGGAGACCGGTTGGTTGTCCACGGCTCCGCAGCCCATCGCCTTGGCCAGGATGTCCGCGACGTGGACGATCGCCGTCTGCAGCGGGGCATCCCGCGCGAGTGTGGGTTGGTGATGATACATCATGGGCTCTTTGAGCGAAACGGGGAGGCTCCAGTGGTCGGCCAACCAGCCGGCCATCTCGGCGTGGGTCAGGCTGAGGATCTCCTGCTCGGCCTCCGTCCGCCACAGGTCGCTCCCCAGGAGGGTCCGCTCGACTTGCACCGCCAGATCCGGCGCTTTCGCGTAGAGGGCGACTTGCCCGAGGTCATGCAGCAGGCCGGCCACAAAAACCTCTTCCGGATGCGGCAGGCCGGCGCGCGTCGCCAGGGTATGGGCGGTCATGGCGACGGCCAAGGAGTGGCGCCAGAGTTGGTCCATCCCGGCGGCCATCATCATATCGAAGACGGAGGCGCAGATCGCCATCCGCTTCACGACGTTGAGTCCGAGAATCACGACCGCATGGCTGACGGAGCCGATCCGCTTCGGGAACCCGTAATAGGGCGAGTTCGCCAGCTTCAGGACTTTCGCGGCCAGCACTTGATCCTTCTCGATGATCTGCGCAATCTCATCGGCCGAGGAATTGGGCCGGTTGCTGATCGAGACAATTTTGTGCACCACAAGGGGCAAGGTCGGGAGATCCCCGACCTTCTCGATACGACGCCGGATCTCTGTGGGGGTGACGGTCGGCATGGCTGAGTCGTTCCCTCCGGTCACGCGGTCGTGCGGTGCAAGGCGCGGAGATGGCGTCGGATGGTCTCCCGCATACGTGCCAAGTCTGGGTCGTCGGCCACTCGCCTGAACCGATGATCGAGGGCCTGTTCCAACTCCGTGACCGATTTGACCGGCTCTCCTTCCTCACCGGGACAATTCTCGACGTGGACCGAGGTCAGTCCCAAGTCCAGCAGACTGGCGATCAGCGACACGTCCAGCGACCTGCCGGAAGGCACGATCAGTTGCCCGGCCAGACTGGCGACCGGTTTGGCCAGGATCATGCCCGGCGTGGCTTCCGCCAATGGCACGCGCTTCATGCCTCACTCCTCCGTCGGGACGTTTTGTCGGCGTCCCGGCGATCGACTCACCGCGGCCGGGCTGGTTGGCCGGAACTTGCCGGCGATGGTCGCAACGGTCGTCATAGGTAGTCGTCGATGGTCACAAACTCTTGGGCGGCTTTGCGGAGACACTCGTCCAGCCCCGCCTCGTCCAGGTTCATGAGCTTCCAGGCTTTCTGGTTGAGCGGCGGCACCAGATCGTCGCCCGAATCTCCGCAGCCCATCGCTTTGACCAGCACGTCGGCTACGTGCACGACCGCGGTCTGCGCCTCCGCGTCACGGGCCAGGACGGGCTGGTGGTGGAACATCATGGGATCCTTGAGCGTGATCGGCAAGTGCCACATGTCGCCCAGCCAGCCGGCCATGTCCGCATGGGTCAGGCCCAGGACTTCCTGCTCCACCTGCGTGCGCGGCGCGTCGCTCTGCTTGAAGGTCCGCTCGACCTGCGCGCCCAACTCCGGCAGCTTGGCCTGCAGCACGACCTTGCCCAGGTCGTGCAGGAGGCCGGCGGCGAACAATTCCTCCGGGTTCTTCATCCCGGCGCGCGCGGCCAAAATGTGCGCCATCATCGCCACGCCGAGCGAATGGCGCCAGAGCTGCTCCATGCCGGCCGCCTTCATCATATCGAACGCCGTGGCGCCCAGCGTCAGCCCCTTCACGACGTTCAGCCCGAGCACCACCACCGCATGACTGACCGAGGCGATGCGGGCGGGAAATCCGTAGAACGGCGAGTTGGCCAGCTTTAACACCTTGGCGGCCAGCACCTGATCCTTTTCGATGATCGTGCCGAGATCCTCGGCGGACGTGTCCGAGCGGTTGCTCATCAGGACGATCTTCTGCACCACGTGCGGCAAGGTGGGCAGCTCGCCCATTTTTTCAATCTGCCGCTTGATGGCCGCGGGATCGGGCGGGGCCGTCGTAATGAGGCTGCTCATGCGGCTCCTCCTGCGGAGGGGGCTTCCGCATGGACGGCCTGCTGCGCGGTTTGTACGTGACGCCGGACGGCCTCGCGGATCATGACTTGAGTCGGATCGCCGGCCACCTTCCGGAACCGCTGGTTCAGGTCCTGTTCCAAGTCGGCCGGACTCTTGGCTTCGGCCGCGCTGGCGGCGCCTTCGACGTAGACGGCGGTGAGGTTCATCCGATCGAGCCGCTTCAGCAGCTCTTGGTCGAGTTCGGTCCCGGCGGGGAGGACCGTCACGCCGGTCTGATTGGTGACGGGCTTCGCCAGGACCATGCCCGGCTCGGCCTCATCCAAGGGGACGCGCTTCATAATGACTCCTCAGGTCGAGATGTTCAGCCACGCGCCTTTCGTGGCCATCGCCAGACTGTGCTGCCCCGGCTGCTTGGCCTTGTACAAGGCCGCTTCGGCCGCACGGGCGAGCGCGTCGGCCGTGCCCCGCTCCTGCATCCCGCCCGCGGCGGCGACGCCGACGCTGAGGGTGATGCGGATCGTGCCTTCGTTCAACGCGATCGGCTGCGCGCAGACCGAGGTGCGCAGCCGTTCCGCCAGCGCGCGCGAGGCCGCCTCGTCACAGCCGGGCAAGATGGCCAGGAATTGGTCGCCGCCATAGCGGCCCAGGATGTCATAGGAGCGCAGGGACCGGTGGAGACGCTGGCCCACTTGGCGCAGGGCTCCGTCCCCGGCGAGCCGCCCGAGGGTATCGTTCACGAGCCGAAAATCGTCCACGTCGAGCACCACGCAGCCGAGCGGAGCCCCGTCGCGCCTGGCCCGTTCCGACTCGCGGGCCATGTTGTCGAGCAGGGCCTCGCGGTTCCACAGGCCGGTCACCGGATCCTGCAGAGTCTTGACGCGGATCGTCTCCTGCGCTGCGGCCAGTTCCTTGCGCAGCTCCAAGACGCTCTGCCCGGCGTGGAGGCGGAGCTGTAACTGGTTGGCATCCACCGGCTTGGGGAGGGCATCGTCGGCGCCCGCCTCCAGCGCAGCCAGGGGGGCTTGGTCCGCGTCCGGCTTGCACAGGACAAGCAAGTAGGTCGGCGCAGCGGACTGCTTTCGTACCGTCCGGCAAATTTTCGGACCATCGCATTCGGCCAGGCTCCAATCCAGCAGGGCATAGTCGAAGGGAGCGGCGCCGATCAGCAGCTGGAGGGCCGCGACGCCGTCGGCGCAGCCGGTGACCTCATGGCCCCATTGGGTCAGGGCGGTCTCCAAGACGCGGCGCGCGACCGTGTCTGCTTCAGCAATCAGGACCCGCACGGCGCCTCCTTCGATCTCGATCTTGCGCGATCTTGATGGTTGCTCGGGGTCGGTCTAAGAGGGCGGCGGACCTCCGGATCGGCCACCGTCTTCCGTCCGCCTGACTGACGGGCGCAGGACTCACATCGCCCTGTCTTCTCATCGGTTTGGCGTACCGAGAACTTGAGGCTGACGCGGTTGATTTTTCAACGGTCTTGGCGTACTCCTACAGGGGCCAAACCCCAATGGAAGTGCCTCTGTTGTTGAGGAAGGGGCGGCGGTTAAGGAGGGCCTGTGAGCATCGGGATGGGGTTGATCGGCTTGGGGCGTCACGGTGCCCGTTATGCCAAGCATCTTCTGGACGGGGTGCCCGGCTGCCGGCTGGCGGCCGTATCGCGTCAGGATGCCCAGGCGGGCGAGCGATTTGCCAACGACCATGGCGTTCCATTTTGTGCCGACTGGCGGGACCTGCTGCGGCGCTCCGACGTGCAGGCGGTCTTGATTGTGACGCCTCCGTCGCTCAATCGGGAGATCTGCCTGGCCGCGGCCGATGCGGGCAAAGCCCTCTTGATCGAGAAGCCCTTGGCCCGCTCGACCGCCGAGGCCAAGGAGATGGTGGAGGCGGCGCGGGTGGCGGGGGTTCCGCTCATGACCGCCCAGACGCTCCGCTTTACTCCGGTCCTGCGCCGGCTGCGCGAACAGTTGGCGACGATCGGGCAGGTAGAATATTTCTCCCTGTGCATGCGGGCGGAGCGGCCGCCTCATGCGTGGTTGGATCAGAAGGACAAGGCTGGCGGCGGAGTGGTGCTGGAGATCGGCATCCACCACTTTGACCTGCTCCGGTACCTGACCGACCAGGAAGCGGTCGAGGTGCGGGCCGAGACGGCCAGACTGCACACTAAGCAAGTCGAAGACCTGGCGCAAGTTCGGTTCACGTTGGCGTCCGGCGCCGGGTGCTTTGTCGAGCTGTCTCGTGTCTCCGGGGGGCGCCTCTGCCGCGCGGAAGCCATCGGGCAAAAGGGACAGTTGATCGCGGACGTGGGCCCCGGCATCCTGACCAGGGTCGAGGGGTGGCAGGTGGTGGACGTGGGGTCCGTGCCGGATCGCCCGACGATCGAGATCGTCCTGGAGACCTTTGCGCGCAGCCTGAAGGACAAGACCCCGATGCCTGTGTCCGGGGAGGACGGTCTGCGCGCCGTGGCCATGGCGGAAGCGGCCTACCGCTCCGCCACGCTGGGCACGCCGGTGGCCGTCGGATAAGCGCTGATGGCCTATGGCTGATGGCCGGAATCGCACGCAGCCTCTTGCCATAAGCTATATGCCATCAGGTCTTCTCTAATCATGGATGCGAAGGCCCTGTTTATCGACTGGATTACCCGCTACGAATACCCGGCCCTGTTCCTGCTGCTCATGCTGGGGATCGTGGGGCTCCCAATTCCGGATGAAACGCTGCTCCTGTTTGCCGGCTCCCTGACGTTTGCGCATCGGTTGGCGGCTGGGCCTACGCTCGCCGCAGCCGTTTTGGGCAGCGCCTGCGGGATCAGCCTCAGCTATTGGGTAGGGCGGACGCTCGGCCAGTCCCTCGCCGGCTCGTTGGGCCCGCGGGTGGGACTCGATGCGGAGCGGCTGCAAGCGGTGCAGGCCTGGTACCGGCTTCGCGGGAAGTACGGACTTCTGCTCGGGTACTTCGTCCCGGGCCTCCGGCACCTCACGGCCTTTGTGGCCGGCTCATCCCGTCTGCCGTTTCCGGTCTTTGCCGCTTTTGCCTACAGCGGAGGCTTGCTCTGGTCCCTGAGTTTTCTCTGGCTGGGCTATCTCCTCGGCGATGAATGGCACCGCCTCGCGGGCATGATCCACGAGGGGCTGATCCACCTGACCTGGGTTTCGCTGATGAGCGTTGCCGCGGTTCTTGCGGTGCGCCGGTGGCGCTCGGTTCGCCGTTCGGGATGAGCGATTCCTGTTTCGCTCAATGAGTTGCAGTAGGCGGGGGATTTTCCTACAATGGCGCTCCGAAGAAGTTTCCACCCAGTTGTGGCTAAGGGGGCTTGTCGTTGAGGGAAGCCATGCATGTTTTCTTAGTGGACAACGACCCAAGTATGAGCCGTCAGATCCAACAGACGTTGCAGGATCACGGCCACGAAGTGACCGTATTTCAGGATGCCGAGTCGGCCTGGGGAGTCTGCCGGAACCGACTGGCCCCCTTGATCGTCCTGGACCGTGATCTGCCGGGCATGGGCGCGGATGGCCTCGATCTCTGTCGCCGGATCCGACAATTGCCGCAGGGCGATCAGAGCGTGCTCGTCGTGATGACGACGCGGACTCAGGCTCAGGAACTGGCGATGATTCTGGCCGCCGGCGCCGACGATTACCTGGCCAAGCCGATCGATCAGGCGGTCCTCGCGCTCCGCCTGGCCGTGGTCGAGCGCGTGGCGGCGGGCCACCAGGCGCGGAAGCTGGCGGAGGCGCAACTGGCGGAGCGTCGGGAAGCCTTCGATCTGGCGGTGCAGGGCTCGCGGGACGGCCTGTGGGATGCCAAGGTGGCCCCGGGGGGGCGCTGGTACGATCCGCAGACGCCGGTGTGGTATTCGCCCCGCTTCAAGGAACTCCTGGGATTCGAGGAACAGGAGTTTGAGCCCGTCTTGCGCAGCCTGACGCTCTGCCTCCTGCCCGAGAACCGGGATCGGGTGATGGACGGCCTGCGGCGCCACATCGAGCGGGAGATACCCTTCGACGAGGAATGCCGGATGCGCACGAAGCTGGGGCCGGTGCGGTGGTTCAATCTCCGCGGGCAGGCGGTCTGGAATGCGAAGCGCGAAGTGGTGCGCATCGCCGGGTCCTTGCGCGATATCACCGAACGTAAGTCGATGGAGACCCAGACGCGGCAAACGCAAAAAATGGAAGCCGTGAGCCGGCTCGCCGGCAGCATCGCCGCCGACTTCAACAACCTCCTGACCGTGATCGCCGGCCACAGCGCCATGTTACTGGAGGATCTGGATCGGGGGGATCCGCGATGGGCTGGCGTGAACGAGATCAAGGAGGCCGGCGAGCGAGCCGTGGCCCTGACCAAGCGCTTGCTGGCGTTCGGCCACAATCAAGTGACCCAGCCCGACGAACTGGACCTCAATGCCCTGCTGACGCGCCTCACGCCCACAATCAAGGGCCTGCTGGGAGAGCAGGTGCAGCTCGCCATGACCCTGGCTGAAGACCTAGGCTTGGTCAAAGCGGACCTCGCGCAGATGGAGCACGTGATTCTCAGCCTGGTCGCCAATGCCCGCGACGCAATGCCCCACGGGGGCAAGCTGAGCCTCCGGACGGCCAGGGTCCTGGTCCAGGAAGCGGGAGAAGCTGTGCCTCCCGGCTCCTATGCCGTCCTGTCGGTCTTCGATACGGGGTGCGGCATGGATGCGGAAACGCAGGCCCGATGTTTCGAACCGTTTTTTACGACCAAGCCGTTCGGGGAAGGCCAGGGGTTGAGCCTCGCGACGGTCTACGGAGTGCTGACCCAGCATCAAGGGGCGATCACTATGTCGAGCGAACCGCAGGAGGGGACGGTGTTCACGGTGTACCTGCCGAGCTTGCTGGCCCCGGTCGCGTTGTCGGGAGTCCGTCGCACTCCGGCCGCGCCCTCGGCTTCGCCGACCGTCTTGCTCGTGGAAGACGAGGAGGCGCTCCGTGCCGTGGCCCGGAGAATTCTCGAGCAGCAAGGCTATTCCGTCATCGTTGCATCCAACGGCGTCGAGGTGCTTCGGGTTGTGGAACAGTCCAACGTGCCGGTGGATCTCTTGCTGACCGATCTGGTGATGCCGGGGATGAGCGGGCGCGAGCTGGCGCGGCGCCTGGCTGCAGCGAACGCCTCCATCAAGGTCCTGTATATCTCCGGCTACCCCAGAGACGAGATTACCCACCATGGGGTGCTGGAGAGTGGGATGGCCTTCCTGGCCAAGCCCTTTACGCCGATGGTGCTCATCGAGAAGGTCCGCGAGGTGTTGGGCGCGCCGGCCCCCGCGTAACGGGGCGAGTCGAGGGGCTCCGTCCTTCCTAGCCTTGTGCTCATCGCGGCCATCCATCTGGGCCGGCGTCGCGGCGCTCTTCGGGCACTCGCCGCAGGTCAAAGAGCGGGCTGAACGGCTGTTTCATACGTTCCAGGATCGGCCGATCAAGGTGCTGTGGCGGGCGGGATTCGACGCTAGACGAGGCAAATCAGTTTCTGGAGGCTTATCCGCCGATCTATACGTGGCGCTTCTCCGTCCCGTACCCCCAGCCTGCTGACTCGCATCTCCCGAGTCGGGAGCTCGATCGCATCCTGTGTCTTAAGGCCGACCAGGGCCTCCGTCGCGACCGGACAGTGGCCCGCCGCGGGCCCCTCTATCAGATCCACGACCCGATCCGCATCACCCACCAGGGGCGGTCACTCCGCTTCCACGCCATCTTCGCGCTGCCTACGAAGACGGTTGCCGGTCATCCTCCCCCAGCGCCCAGTCATCCCGAAGCCAGCGTATCCATGGCGCAAAGGGCTGCTGCCAGTACGTGGACCCCAGACCGCGGTTGCACGGCCATAGGCCAAACATTTTAAATGGGGAGGATGGCGGACATTTATGAAGTGGGCGGACACATGGTCTGTCGCGCGTTGAGTCCGGTATAGAACTGCGGTAGACTCACGGACCGACGTGATGACGATGTGGGGCATGATGCGCGAACGGGAACGAGGGGCCCGACCTTTCGGGACAAGCTGCCTGCCGATATTCCTGGCAGGGCTGTTGGTATTAGAAGCGACGGTCGAGGGCCTCGCTCTGTCTAATCGGGACGATGCGATAGACCGATATAATATGCTGTACAAGGTGGCCTTATTTGTGGAGTGGCCGGTTCCGCCGCAGACCGGCGAGGAGTTCACGATCTGTGCCGTCGGACACATTCGTACGTCCCTCTTGGTGAATACCTTGTCTCGTAAGAGCATTCAGGGGCACCGGATCGTCGTGCGTTTGGTGGACGGCGTATCAAATCTGAGCGCATGCCGGATCTTGTTTGTCGCGGCATCCGGGGCCCCGCCGATGGAACGAATGCTCGCCGCCGTGGGCGGCATGCCGATTCTCACGGTCGGTGAAGCTGCGGGGTTTGCGCAAGGCGGCGGCATGATCGAACTGGGGGCCAACGACGACCGCTATGCGGTGACCATCAACTGGAAGGCGGCGCAGCGTGCACAACTCATCGTTAGTGCCAAACTGCTGAGCTTGGCTGAGATCGTGGGCTCATGATGGATGCCGCCTGATCGGCCAGGCCCTTCAGTAGGGTGACGCCTGAGGATGAGAACGGACGCGTGGCGGGGAAGGCGATTGGAGCGCGCGTGATCAAACCATGAAATCGTTCGCCGACAGATCGATCCGCGACAAGCTGGTGCTGATCATGACGGGCGGCAGTGCGCTCGCGCTGGTGCTGGCCGGAGCGGCCTCCTTGATCGGTGGCTATCTTCAGGTGCGAGGCACGCTGGCGAACAACGTGTCCACCCAGGCGGCCGTGTTGGCCTCCAACAGCGAGGCGGCGTTATCCTTCAACGATGCCCGGTCGGCCCGGGAAATCCTGAGCCACGCGCGCGCTGCGCCCCACGTCGAGTTCGCGGTCCTCTACCGATCCGACGGCCGGCCGCTGGCCTCGTATAGTCGAGACGGCAGTGCTGCCGTCGAAGGACCGTTGGATTTCGAAGGCGTCCGCTTCGGTCGCGACTGGCTGGATGTGGTCGCACCGGTCTATCTGGAGGGCGACCGCATCGGCACCGTGCTGGTCCGTTCCGACCTGAGCCTGTTGCACGACTGGCTCAGGACGGCGCTCGTCGGCGGGGCGGCCGTCCTGTCGCTGGGACTGCTGGTGAGTGTCCTGGCGGCGATTCGTCTACAGCGGCACGTGTCGGGGCCGGTATCGCTGTTAGCGCGCGTGGCGCGGGACGTGTCGGAGAGACGCGACTATGCCGTGCGGGTGCGCCGGGAAACCGGGGACGAAGTGGGGGCGCTGGTCGACGCCTTCAACGCCATGCTCGAACAAATCCAAGTACGCGACGGGCAACTGGAGGCCCATCGGGCCCAGCTCGAACGGCAGGTGGCCGAACGCACCGCCGACCTCCAACAGGCCAACGACCAGCTGCGTGACGAGATCGAGCAACGTGAGCAAGCCGGCCGACTGCTTCAGGCCTCCAACGAGGCGCTCGCCGTGGCGCGGGATCAGGCGGTTGAGAGTGCGCGGATCAAAGCTGAGTTTCTGGCGAACATGAGCCACGAAATTCGCACGCCGATGAACGGGGTGATCGGCATGGCCGATCTGCTGCTGGACACGGCGCTGACAGCGCAACAGCGACAGTACGCCGAGATGGTCGCCAAGTCCGGCGAATCGCTCATGGCCGTCATTAACGACATCCTGGACTTCTCGCAGATCGAAGCCGGAAAGCTGACGATAGAGTCGGTGGACTTCGATCTCCGCGCCATGGTCGAGGACGTCAGTCAGTTGCTGGCCCCGCGCGCCTTCGACAAAGGGATCGAATTGACCTGCCTCATTCCGGCGGACCTGCCGTCGTGCTATCGGGGCGATCCACACCGCGTGCGGCAAGTGCTGACCAACCTCATCGGCAACGCCATCAAGTTTACCGAGCGGGGTGAGGTAGTGATAGAGGTCTCAACGCAGCCGGCCGAGGCGTCGGGGGCTGATCAGGTCGAGCGGATGATTCGCTTCGAGGTCCGGGACACGGGGATCGGCATTCCGCCGGAAGGGCAGGCCCGGCTGTTCCAGTCGTTCTCGCAAGTCGACGGATCTTCCACGCGCAAGTATGGGGGAACAGGATTGGGGCTGGCAATCTGCAAACAACTGCTGGAACTCATGGGGGGGCAAATCGGCGTCGAGAGCCGGGTGGGAGAAGGCAGCCGGTTCTGGTTCACGGTCCGATTGCTGCCGGGGGCCGGAACGGTCCCCCCTGCGCGCGCGGCAGCGGACTTGCCTGGGCGGCGGATCTGCGTTGTGGACGACAACCAGACCAATCGGCTGTTGCTCGAACACCTGCTCAGGAGTCGAGGTGCGGACGTGATGAGTGCGGAGGGCGGTTCGTCTGCCCTGAGACTGCTGCGGGAAGCCGCCGAGGGCAATGCGCCCTTTGATTTGGCCATCGTGGACGGGCACATGCCGGAGATGGATGGATGGGCGCTGGCCCGCGCGATCAAGGCGGATCCGGCCCTGGGTGCGGTCAAGCTGGTGCTGTTGTCCTCCGTGGGGCAGGCCGGTGCCGAAGCCCAGACCCTCGAGGCGGGCTTCTCAGCTTATTTGACCAAGCCGGTGCGGCAGTCGCCGTTGTTCGATTGCCTGGCGACCGTCTTGGGGGTGCCGCTGGCCGATCCTGAGGCCAGCGCGGCGCGGCAACGGTCCGAGACTCTGCCGTCAGCCGCGCGTCTCCCCGACCCGTCCGGCCCGGTGGAGGCGCAGGACTCCAATCGCCCGCTCGTTCTGGTCGCGGAGGACAACAGGGTCAATCAAATGATCGTAGTCGTCACATTGGAGAAGCTCGGCTACCGGGCGGATGTGGTGGAGAACGGGAAACAGGCGGTGGCCGCCGTGCAGGGCAAAATCTACGACACAGTGCTGATGGATTGCCAGATGCCCGAGATGGATGGGTATGAGGCCACGAGGGAAATTCGCCGATGGGAAGCGACGGACGGATCCGGCAGGCACATTCCAATTGTCGCCATGACGGCCAACGCGATGAAAGGAGATCGGGAACGGTGCCTGTCGGCAGGGATGGACGATTATATTTCCAAACCGGCCCGGCCTGAGGAATTGGAACGGGTGCTGGCGGAATGGGCCTCGCTGAGGGTGCGACGCGTTGCGGCCGCGGCCGTGTCGGATCACGAGGGGCCGGGCGCGAGCGGGAAGCCAGCGCTCGACCCTCAACGCCTCGATGAGCTGCGCCGGTTGAGCCCCGGTGGGCAGCTCCTGGACCAGCACATCCAACAGTTCCTCGCCGACCTGCCGGGACAGGTTCAAGCCCTCACCGTGGCGGTGGAGCGGGGTGATTCGGCTGCGTTGGAACGGGCTGCCCACTTGATCAAGGTCGCTGGCGGAAATGTCGGCGCTGGCGCCCTGTCGGCCCTCTGCGACTCGCTCGAAATGTTGGGCCGGTCCGGAACCGTTGCCGACGCCGAATCGCGGCTTCGGCAGGTGCAATCGGAGGTGGAACGGGTGCGCGCCGCGCTTGAGTCCGAGCAAAGTCGGTCCTCGTGAACGTCCTGCTCGTTGAGGACAATCGTACGGCGCGCCTGTCGCTGGCCTCCCTCCTCAAGGCGCGCGGACACCCGATGAGCCTGCATGCCGATGCGGAGTCGGCTCTGGAGGCGTGCCGACAGGGCGTTCCCCTGCGCGTCCAGTTGGACTGGATGCTCCCCGGCGTGGGCGGGCTGGAGCGTTGCCGGCGACGGGGAGCATCGTGGGGTCGTGACGTCGCGCAGCGAGCCCGGCGATCTCAAGGATGTGTTGGATGCGGGAGCCTACGACTATGTGACCAAGCTTGTGCAGTCGACGGACTCGGAGATCGGCATGGCGGCCGGACCTGGGCCGAGGGAGCGGAAGGCCAGGGCGCTGCTATTGACTTGTCTCTCCCACGGTCCGGCGTCCAACAATAGCCGGCTGCGCCATCCGTCTCGTATTGCGCGGGGAGTATACAGAGCATCGTGTTGGAGCGAGTCTTTCATCTCCACGCCAACGGCACCACCGTCGGGACCGAAGTCCTGGCCGGGGGCACCACCTTTCTCGCCCTCTCCTACATTCTCTTCGTGCAGCCGGCGGTTCTCTCGACGACCGGGATGGACTTCGGGGCCGTGATGACGGCCACCTGCCTGGCCAGCGCCTTCGCGACGCTGCTCATGGCGCTCTCGGCCAACTATCCGATCGCGCTGGCGCCGGCTATGGGGCACAACGTCTACTTCGCCTTCACCGTCTGCGGGGCCGTGGCGGCGGGCGGCATGGGGGTGCCCTGGCAGACGGCTTTGGGCGCGGTCTTTGTGTCGGGCCTCTTATTTTTGGGGCTGTCGCGGTTCGGCTTTCGGGAACGGTTGCTGAACGCGGTGCCGGACTCTCTGAAGCAGGCCATTGCCGTCGGCATCGGGTTGTTAATCGCCTTCGTCGGCTTGCAATGGGCGGGCATCGTCGTGGCGCGGCCCGGGGTACTCGTCGGGTTGGGGCATTTGGGGAGTGCTCCGGTCCTCCTGTCCCTATTCGGCCTGCTGCTCACCGCGGGGCTGGTCGCGAGGGGACACCGGGCGGCCATCCTCTGGGGGATCACGGCGACGACGATGGCCGGCCTGGCCCTGGGCCTGGTGAGGTATCACGGAATCCTCAGCGCGCCGCCCTCCTTGAGCCCGACCTTGTTCGAGCTGGACTTGCGCGATCTCCTCTCGCACCAGGGCCTCCTGATCGTCTTCGTGTTTTTCTTCCTCGCCCTCTTCGACACGATCGGGACGCTGGTCGGGGTGAGCCGGCAGGCAGGTCTTCTCAAAGACGGCCGGCTCCCCCGGGCCGAAAAGGCCTTGACGGCGGACGCGGCCGGCATGACCGTCGGCGCGCTGCTGGGCACCTCCACGGTCACGAGCTACGTGGAGAGCGCCGCCGGCGTGGCGGCTGGCGGGCGGACCGGCTTGGCCAGCGTGGTCACCGCCGGTTTGTTTCTGCTGGCCCTCTTTTTCGCGCCGCTGGCCAAAATGGTGGGTGGGGGCTACGTCACGCCAGAGGGGGCGCAGCTCTATCCCGTGATCGCGCCGGCGCTGATCCTGGTCGGCAGCTTCATGCTGCGCGGGGTTGCCGATGTGCCCTGGGGGGACCCGACCGAAGCGATCCCGGCCTTCCTGACGATCGTCCTCATCCCGCTCGCCGTGAGCATCACGGACGGGATCGCCTTTGGGCTGATCTCTTACACGGTTCTCAAGCTCGTCACCGGCCGCTTGTCGGACGCGCCGTGGCTGATCTATCTGTTCGCGGGGCTCCTGGCGGTTCGCTATCTCGTGCAATGATGCGTCGGTCAGGCCGGCCGGCGCACACAGGGTCTGTGCGCCGGCCGCTGATGGACCCTACTTGCCCATCCTGGTGGCTTCATTGACCGGCGGCTCGATCTTGATGTTGGGCCCTTGCACTTTCGGCAGCCGTCCCGCTCCCTCCTTCTGAACGATCCGTTGATTGTTGGCATCCCTCAGGTTTTGCACGGCATGCTGGTCGTCAACCGCCGCCGCCTCTTGCAGGGCTTTTCCCCCGGTCTGGTTGGATTGCCCCTTGTCATAGGCGAACTCACCCCCTGAGGGGTACCCCGGGTGCTTCGGGAGCAAGGCGGGGTTGGCGAATACGACCGTGGCCAGGAGCGCGACGAGCAGCGCCGCGCCGACAATAGCAAGATAGGTCTTCATGGCCGTCACTCCTTTCGTTGAGGAAACAAAAAAGCCTTCCCGGGCTGACACAGCCCAAGAAGGCCTGATCGGAGGTGCCGATGAGGAGAAACGAGAGACCCGAAGGGCCGTGGCTGTCTTACCCCGGTGCCATGGCAAGCCCTCACAGAAACAGTTTCAGCTTGCTACGCCGCGGGCGGTTTGTCAACCGGCGGTTCGGCCTGCATTGGAAACGATGAGCCTTCAGCCCTCAGCTCGTGGCTGATCGCTGAGCGCTGACGGCTATTCCAGCTTGACTCGACCGGGGCTTTTCCACAGAATCACCCGAGAGCTGCGATTCACCCACGGAGACCGGCACCATGATCAACCGGCACCGCTTTACGATCGGACCGGGGATGCGACGGGGGGCCACGACGCGCGCGCCGATCCCCACCAGACTCGTGTCGAACGAGGAATGTCTTCCGTTGCCCCAAACGCCGGCGCAGGCGCAGGTCGAGCGGCTGACGGACGCGATTGGGGAGCGGGCGGGCAAACGGCTGGGGTTGAGCCGGCGCGAGTTCTTGCGCACGACCGGCGGCATGGCCGCAGCCCTGTTGGCGATGAACTCGGTCTTCGGCAAGTTCTTCGACGTCTTGGACGTGGAGCTGGTCGAGGCCGCGGCCTTTGCCGAGCGGCAGGGCGTGCCCTATTTTATCTTCGATGTCCAGACGCACTACGTCGGCTCCGCCTACGACCCGTTGAACGAAGAGTCGGAGCGCAAGGGGGCGGTGACCAAGGACCGGCTCCTCGCCATCCGCAAGCGGGCGCGCGAGGCCGGGCTCAATCCGAAACTGGCCGGGGACCGGGGCACGATGGCGGACCTGTCCTGGGAGAACTTTCTCCGCGAAGTGTTTCTGGACAGCGAGACGTCCATCGGATTGATCAGCACGCCGCCGGGACCCTATCCGCAACTGGCGGTCGTGCCGCCGAAGGAGATGGCCCACATCCGGGACGAGGTGAACCGGGTCGCCGGTTCGCAACGGATGCTGGCCCACGGGTTGGTCACGCCGCAACTGGGTCGGGAGGACCGGGACTTCATGGCCCAGCAGGTGGCGCAACTGAAGGTGGATGCCTGGAAATGCTACACGGGCGCGCCGCCTAAGGGGCATGAGGCAGGCTGGTGGATGGACGATGAAGCGATCGCCTATCCGATGCTGGAGAAGGCGCGCGCCTTGGGTGTCCCCCGCGTCTGCGTCCACAAGGGGCTGCCCTTGGGACCGGTGGAGGATTTCAATCATCCGAAGGACCTGATCAAAGCTGCGAAGGACTTTCCGGACATTCAGTTTCTGGTCTACCACTCGGGCTTCCGCAGCGCGGCCGGGCTGGCGATCGACTTTGCGCGGACCGGGGAGATTCCCTGGACCAGCGAGTTTTGCCGGATGAAGCAAGCCGAGCCCAAGATCGACAACATCTATATGGAGCTGGGCGGCACCTTTTCGCAACTGGTGACGACCCATCCGGGCATCTGCGCCCATTTGTTGGGCGAGGTGATCGGAGCCTTCGGTCCGGACCATGTGGTCTGGGGGACGGACTCGATCTGGTACGGGTCGCCCCAATGGCAGATCGAAGCCTTCCGGCGCTTCCAGATGCCGGACGACTTGATTCAGCAAAAGGGCTTCGCGCCGCTCACGCGGGAGGTCAAGGAACGGATCTTCGGATTGAACGCGGCGAAAATCTTCGGCGTGGACGTGGCGGCGAAGCGGAACGAACTGCCGAAAGACGCGATCAGCCGGATCAAGATGGCCTATCGCGGCGGCGCGACCGATCCGAGCAACCGAATCTATGGGTGGGTGACGGGCTGATGATCGTGAGGCGTGAAGCGTAAGGGGTTAGGAGACTCAAAAACATGAAAAGCGAAATCTTGTATCCAGGAGCCTTTCCGATGGTACGGGTCGAACTGGCGGCGGGCGAGACCGTCAAGGCCGAATCTGGCGCGATGGTCGCCTGCTCGCCCACGGTGGACGTGGAAAGCAAAATGGAAGGAGGCTTTCTGGGCGCCCTCTCGCGCCGGATGCTGAGCGGCGAGAAATTCTTTTTTCAGACCCTGCGGGCGACGCGCGGCGCCGGCGAAGTGCTCCTGGCTCCGACCGTGCCGGGCGACATCGTGATTCTGGAACTGGACGGGGTGAACGAGTACCTGGTCCAGAAGGACGGGTTCCTGGCTGGGGCGGACAGCGTGAAGATCGAGAGCAAGATGCAAAGCCTCAGCCGAGGCCTGCTGGGCGGGGAAGGGTTCTTCATCCTCCGGATGAGCGGGACCGGCACCTTGGTCCTGAACAGCTTCGGGGCCATCCACAAGGTCGAGCTCAAGCCGGATCAGGAATACATCGTGGATAACAGCCATCTGGTGGCCTGGACGGCGACGACCTCGTACAACATCGAAAAGGCTTCCGCCGGCTGGATCGCCAGCTTCACCTCCGGCGAAGGGCTTGTCTGCCGCTTCCGTGGCCCCGGTGTCGTCTACATCCAGAGCCGCAACCCGGGCGGATTCGGGAACTGGATCAGGCAGTTCATCCCTGTTTCCGAGTGAAATTGACGATTTCTTCATTGGGTCATTGATTCATTGAAAGCCATTCGTCAATCGGCACTGGTGCAATCGTCAATTCCTCTGAATCGTCAATGATTCAATGAGCCAATGTTCTCCCAACGCCCTCTGCTTCGGGGATGGCTTGCCTGGCGCTGGGGTCCCCTGTCACGCCGAAGTGAATCCGGCCGGCTTAGTGCTTGATCTGGGCGAGGCATCGGCGGAGACGATACCCTTCTCCAGCTTCTCGATTGATGCCGGCGGGTTCGACCATGACCATCTGGTCCTCAAGTGGCAAGCCCGGAGCGGCAGCCGAACGCTCTACCTGAAAGATCCGCACCTGATCCGTGCCTTCCGGCAGGCCGCCCCGCCTGAATTGACGGCCCATGTGGAACGGACCGCACAGCAGGTGCGCCGCGCCAGGCACGGCCGGCGGACGATCCTGCTCGTGGCGCTCGGGTCCCTTGTGGGGCTCATCCTGTTGCTCTGGCTCGGCTCCGATACCCTCGTGCAGATGGCGGTGAGCCGTATTCCCGTCGAATGGGAGCAGCCGATCGGGGAGGCGGCGAGAAGCCAATTCCTGGCCGGCCAGACGGTGGTCAAGGAGGGGCCGGCGGTGGCGGCGGTGCAGGAGATCACCAAACGACTGGCCGACGCGGCTCCCGGCAACCCCTACAAGTTCGAGGTGACGGTCGTCCGGAGCGACGTCGTCAACGCCTTCGCCCTGCCGGGCGGCTACGTGGTCGTGTTCACGGGGCTACTCAAGAAGGCCGAGAGCCCGGAGGAAGTAGCCGGCGTCCTGGCCCATGAGCTGAACCATGTGCTGCTGCGCCATGGGCTGGAACGGATCGTCAAGACGGCGGGGCTCGTGGCGGTGGTGACGATTGTCGTGGGCGATCAACAGGGGCTGGTGGGCCTGGCAAAACGGTTGGGCGTCGAGTTGCTGACGCTCAAATTCGGACGGGAGCAGGAAACGCAGGCGGATCTCCAAGGATTGCAACTGCTGCACCGGGCGAAGATCGCGCCGGACGGCATGATCCATTTCTTCGAGCGATTGTCGGAATCGGACAAGCTGCAAGTCGAAATCCTCTCCACCCACCCCATGAGCGCGGCGAGGGCGGACCGGCTCAAGGCCGAAGCGGCCTCGTTATCCCGCCAGACGCCCGAGCCGTTTTCTTTCGAGTGGAGCGCGGTGCAGGCGGGGCTCTAAGGGCGGATGGAAATGAGCGGAGCGGATTCCAGGCGAGGTGGCCGTTCGATGCGGAGGTTACAAGCGTGACACGTCGACACCGGCTTTCCGCGCGGCGGTGAGCAGCGCTTGGTCCAGCGTGGCAAGCCCGATTCCCCTTCGTTGGGCCAGATCGAGGTAGGCCGCGTCATAGGCCGACAGCCCGAACCGTGCGGCCAGGGTCTGGAGCCGCCAGATAGAATTGGGATGCAGATCGGTGTCCGTGTGGAGTGGGAGGGCCCCGAATAAGTCGGTCAGCCGCAGACTATCGGCCTCGGACAGCCGACTTCGTCGTCGCGCGATGGTCAGACCATTGGCCAGTTCATACCACCACAAGGCCGGAACCCAGAGGGCTCCATCCGAGGGGAGAGCCGCCAGAAACCGTTCCGCCTTGGAGGACGATTCGTCCGGAAGCGCCCAGGCCAGAGCCAGGGAACAATCGAGCACCCACTCCATCAGAAACGGCGCCCTTCTTCGATCAGGGCCTGAACGTCGATGAGCCCGGGGATGTTCTTGCGGATTTGTCGGAAAGCCGCCGCCAGCTCTTTCGGAGACCGACTCACGGTCTCTTCCCCGGGAGGGATCAAGCGGGCGACAGGTTTCCCGCGCCTTCGAATGACGAACGACCGGCCCGCTTCTGTTTCCCGCAGCAATTCCGCCAAGTGCGTTTTGGCTTCAAAAGCGCTGACGTCCGAGGCTTTTCTGGCCATGCGAGGCACCCTCCATGCCAACCAGTTTAATCAACCAGTAGTATGTCGTCAAGGTTGCAGTGATGATGGTGGCGATGAGGGAGGCGCACGGTTTTCGAGTCGTTGCCCATGAGCGCGGCCCGCGCGAACGGCTCAAGGCCGAAGCGGCCTCGTTATCCCGCCAGACGCCCGAGCCGTTTTCTTTCGAGTGGAGCGCGGTAAAGATGGACTGAGGCGGCGTTCTCGCGTTAGAGCAGATACCGATCCATGTCGAGCGCACCATGGAACACACCTAAGATATCAAGGTTCCCGTCGCTTTTGATCAAGTACGCAATTCGATAGTGACCATAGAGCAGGATTCTGATATGCCGGGAAGGGTGTAGAGGGTAGCGATATCCCGATTCCGGGAACTGGCGAAGAAGTTGGGCTGTTTCGTAGATAGCTTGGATGGTGCGAGTTGCAGCGGAAGGATTATCCCGGGCAATAAATTCATGGATGTCGCGCAACCATCGCTCGGCTTCTTCGGTCCAGTTCAGCTCTGCCATAAACGAATTCGACGGCCCATGTCCTCGTTGCTGATAAGACGGCGCGCATCGGAGTCAGCCAATCCTCGCTCAACCATCCGAGCGAATGCGAGTTCGCGGAGAATCTCGTCATAGGAACTATCGTCGGGTTGCGCAGCGACGATTTTGGCCATTTGTTCCTTGGCGGAGAGCATGGCATACCTCCCAACGTGGAGTTAAGGGCTCGTCAAAGGATACTGAAAGGGAAGGGGTCTTGCAAGCATAGCAATGTGGACGCCGTTCCGGGGCATATTCGGCTGGGGTTCGGTGCAGGCTGGGCGGTAACGAAGGCGTAGCGATGCCCCCACGATCCAAACCTGTTCGCATCGGAGTGATCGCCGACACCCATGGGCTGTTCGACCAGGCCATCCTGCGACATTTTCAAGGGGTCGATCACATCCTGCATGCAGGGGATATCGGGGGCTCGTCGGTGCTTGAGCAACTGGAGCGGATTGCGCCGGTCACGGCTGTGTCGGGCAACGTGGACGGTTATGAGCGGAGTGGATTCAGCGGAGAACTCGTGATTGAGTTCGGCGGCAAACGGATCGCGCTCCGGCACATTCTTTACGAGGGCGGCAAACTGACGAAAGAAGGGCGGTCGTTTCTGGATCGGGAGCAACCGGACATCTGCGTCTTCGGCCACACACACCGGCAGAAGGCCGAGTGGCTGGACAAGACGCTGCTCTTCAATCCCGGCTCGGCTGGGCCGAAGCGTTTTCAGCTTCCACGAGGCGTCGGTATCCTGGTCATCGAACAAGGAACGGTCACGCCCGTTGTCATCCCGCTGGCCGACCGGCCGGAGCCATTAAGCGTTCGGGTTATTTCGCGTCGAGTTTCGTGAACTTGGCGCCTTCCAATGTGACTCCCGCCATCAGGCCCCTTTGGTTCAGGACGAAGGCCAGGATGGGTTCCGCCAGCTTCGTCGTATCCAGCGACCCATTGGCGCCGACAGTGACCAGCGTTGCGCTGGCATCCACGCCCAACTCGAAGCCCATACTCTTCCTGAATTTTTCCAATGCTGCGTCTTTCATGAACATCAGAATCAGCGCGGTCTTTTCGCCCCGATCTGAAAGCCGAAGGAAGCGGCGACGGTGTTGTAGTAATCGACGCTCTTACCGTTGACGCGCAGCGCGCCGTTGCCATACTCCGCCCCGAAGATAAATCCCGCCTTGTAGATGGCGGGAAACACGAGAATACCCTTGGCGGTCTTGAGAAAATCCTCGGAGCCCGTGACCTTTTCGGAAAAATCTTTCAGCGTCACGTCCACATCGGCATCAATGGCCTTGGCATCGGTGGCCGAAGCGATGGCGGGAGAGGAAAGGGTGAACAGGAATAGGAGGAGGATGAGGCGATGGGCAAGCATACGCACCTCCTTTTGCTTGGCAGTCCTGGGGATTACTATGTAGCGATTGACTCAGTCAGTCAAGCAGCACAGGTCATGATCAATGGGGCTAGTTGACAGCTTAGACGCTTGAGAGTAAAAAATCAGACCTACAATGATCCCCCCCGGCTCGCCGATGACGAAATGGTTGCCATCCGTCTTTTTGCTCTTGCTGGCCGCAAGTGGGTCCGGATGCACGACAGCGCTCGGCGTCTTTCCTACGGCCCAATCGCATCAGATCCCCAACGATGCCAAGGTTGTGCCTCTGGGGCATGCGGAAGGCACAGCCGAGCACTTTGAAGCGACATTTGGGGGGCTGGTTGATCTGCTGGACCCGACCAGCCAACAAGAGGCCATCCGGGAGGCCATCCAAAAGAAGCAGGGCGATCTGCTCACCGACTATGTGCTGTCCTTCTATGCCGTCCGCGCAGCCTTGCCCGGGGTTGACTTACTGACGATCTGGTGGGTGCATTGGAAAGCGGAAGGCACCGTCGCCAAGGTGGAGCAGGCGTCTTCCGCCCCTCCGTTGCCGCCCGGCAATCTCCCTGCCAAATCTGAACGGGAGCCCGGACGATGAAGCGGCGGCTGCTTGTCATAGCGTGCCTAGCGGCGCTCACCGGCTGTGCGACGGTGATGGGGACGAACATCGCCCAGGACAAGCTGCTGCCTCCCAACGCCGTGGTGGAAAAGCTGGGCCCGGTCTATGGTTCCGCCTCGGCCGGCCACTGGCTCTGGGCCGTCTGGGCCGACAAGGCGCTGTACGAGGAGGCCAAGCAAGATGCGCTCAGGCAGAAGAACGGCGATCTACTCCTCGATGCCAAAATCACGACCACGCTCACTTCCTATCTCGCCCTCTATTACAAGACCGAAATCACCGTCATGGGCACGGCGGCGAAACTGACTGCCGCTCCTCCACCGACCCGTTGAGCCTCCGGATAGGTTGACAATTCCATTCTGGTAGCTACAATAGCCACATTGGAGGGGAAGCCATGAGCGGAGTTGGTGTGAAGGAATTGAAAAATCGCCTCACCCACTATCTTCGCCGGACCAAGCGAGGAGAAGAAGTGGTTGTGACCGAGCGGGGGAAGCCCATCGCTCTGCTTCAGCCGATTCAGCATGCGCCGCAGCCGGTCAGCCGCGAGGCTCGGCTTGCAAAGCTGGCGGCGGAAGGTCAGATCACACTCCCCGCACGAAATTTTCGAAAACGCATTCGTCCCGTGAAAATCTCAGGCCCGCCTGTCTCGCAAGCCATTCTCGAAGATCGTCGGTGAAGGTCGTCCGATACAGCTACTTGCTGACCTTGGATGACCGAAAACGGCATGAACATACGACGATACAGGGGAAAGTGGTCAAATTTGTGGTCCAGTATGAGACCTACCTTGAAGGAACGTGGCAACCGGTAATGCGGTATGATACGGCACACGGGTTTCCGCACATGGACAAGGTGTGCCCCGATGGAACCGTCGAAAAGATTCCGCTCCTCACCGCGGATTTGGCGGAGGCGCTCACGGTCGCCGATCGAGATATTGAAGAGAACTGGGAGCGCTACAAGGCGGGCTATGTGAGAGGGAGGCGGCTATGACGGACCAAGAAATGTTCAGCAAGAATCTCGCGCTGTCGCGGGAGTTTGATTTGTATATGTTGGAGCACCCGGAAGTGGCTGAGCGAATTCCGGAGCAGGCGCTGATCGTGCTGCTCCCTGAAGATGATCCGGACTTCTGCGCGAAGAATCTGGAGATCGCAAAGGCACGGCGCGAGCCCGGCCAGCCGCTCGTCTCTGTATGCGTGGAAAAAGTGAATCCGCCGCGTTCACGGCTCGTGAATCCTCGTGTGGAAGTGGCGGCATGATTCCCGTGTGCCTCGCCCCCCAGCCAGTGGCCTCGCCCCCCCCTGCGCGGGGGACCAGAACGGTCTGAGGCCTGGCAAGGGGCTTTCACCGGGAAGCTGTCCCTTTCGCCTCTAGCCTGGTAACGCCAAAATCACGACCACGCTCACTACATACCTGTCGCTCTATTACAGAACCGAGATCGCCATCATGGGCACGGCGGGGAAGGTAACGCTGATCCATTAGGAAAACCAAGCCACGGGCAAGCTTGCGCTACAAACGAAGCCCTATACTTGGTTAATATTATTGGAGCGTGGCTATGCTTTTTTTAACGCGTTTTTGAATTCCTCGGATGTTACCATTTCAATAATCTGATCCAAATTTGCTCTTAAGTCACTTTGGACTCGAGTTTCAAATCCAGACATGTACAGTAAGGATGCCATGAACCCTCCATGACCTTCCGCATTGGCCTTCCATAATTCCTTTCCATCTGGACTCATTAGGTGGAGACTTAATTCCATTTTCCCCCAAACTATTCCAAGCGGATAAATCCAGCTGAAAAGATAGTTGCGTAGGTCATCAATTTGTACCACGAGGACAGGACTCTTGCTCTGATCGATTTTGTCTACTTCAGAAACGCTATAGCCACTCTTTTTCAATGCTGACTTGACACTGTTTGCAATGGCTTCGTCGAGGTGCTCTCTTTCGGTTGTAACGGTTGGGCCAGGGATCATTAAAAGACTTATAGTGTGTCTTCCGACCTGATCGACAGCCTGCGTCCGGACATCCTTAGCTTTCGACAAGAGAGTAATTTGCATGTTCGTCGGAGACTTAGGTTGCATGAGATCGGCATCATCCACTTTTACTAAAACAGCAGTCTGGCATCCGGTCAACTCAATTGACAGCCACAGCATTAGAACGAGAAAAGGCTTTGGCATGATGCATCTCCCTTTTGAAGTAAGCAGGACTCCTCTTATGTCTCATGGAAACCAAGGGCTATCGATCCGGTAAGCCGGTCGGCGCAATTAATTGCGGAGTTTGATCAGTGTTGTATTGCTTCCGAGCTATTCGTTCGACCTGTGGCTTTACATATTCGAAGAGGTCTCTCAATTTGAGACTGCCATCCACATTGATGTATTTTGCTTCCTGCAGTCCTCTCAGAACATAGTAGGTGAGCAGCCCGTGCCCTTTCTCTTCGTAGGCCATGCTAATTTGATCTACAGATGAAGCCGATAGCACTGTGACCTTGCCATGAGGGAGCAGAATATTTTCATTCACAAGGATCATCGGCTTTGAACCTTTTGCAATGAGGGATCGGCCTCCAGCTCCAGAGAAACAGGAATCAAGAAGCACAACAACCTCTTTTGCTGGTAGTTTGCCCAAGTCTTCGTATAGCCTCTTCACCGGATACGCTGTAGTTTCGACGAAGGTAGGGTCTCCATCATATGGCACTAAATAAGCATCTCCAGTTTTTGGATTGGGAGCGCCGTGGCCAGAATAGTACACAAAAACGGATCCCCCAGGCTCGACGTTGTTTTTCAGCCAGGGCCCAAAAAATTTCTCGAGGTCGCCCTTGGCTGCTTTCTCATTCAAACGGACTACAACATTTTTCTCCGGGTAGCCCAGTACCTTCGTGAGGTATTCGCTCATTGTTTTTGCATCACGCACGGCATAGTCAGCCTTCGGAAGCTTTTCGCGATACTCCTCAATTCCTATAACCACGGCATAGGCATTCTGCTTTTCATTAACCAATGGGGCTGGAACGGTGTCCACATCCTGTGCGGTTTGGGTTGGCTCAGCGCTTGCGGGTGGTGTGTTCTTTTTCGACTGTAGGTCAGCTTTCCACGTTTCTCGTGAAGGCTTGCCCATGTCCATCAGGTAAACACAACCGCTCAATGAAATGGCGAAGAACATAAGGAATGGGACGCTAATAATGGGTTTCACGAGTTTCACCGCATCACCTCATTAGTTATCTCGTGGATTTCGGGGCAGTTTTGAAAGTCGGTGATTGATTGCAAGAGCTTTGTGAGGAAGTAATGGAGGCGGAAGATGTAGTGGGCTAAGCATTGCTGGTGGCAACATGACACATCTCCCAAGAGAGAAGAGAATTAAGTAATATGCACGTAAGCTTACGCCTTAATTTTTGCTTGTCAAGAGGATGTACGCTGCGTTAGCGGCGCGCAGGAATTTGACTCATCTATGCTGTTACGGATATGAAACACTGATGCTT
>Ga0194120_10001363_pt1 | contig 44873 bp, 35 predicted proteins | sample TA2MahCa65mmetaG_FD_148642 | JGI IMG/M metagenome (GOLD analysis project Ga0194120, IMG submission 148642) | Freshwater microbial communities from Lake Tanganyika, Tanzania - TA2015019 Mahale Deep Cast 65m | ecosystem: Environmental > Aquatic > Freshwater > Lake | place: Tanzania: Lake... | reverse complement strand
TTTTGTCCGTGGCCTGCGTTGGCTCGGTCCTTACAGCCCGCGTTGGGGATGCTCGGACCTCGCCGCCTTGGCCACAGCCAAAATCCCTCGCCGCAGGACCCCGCGCAATTTTCGGACACGCTCTTAAGCAGAGCTTCAAGATCGGGCTTCATCCGGAAAGGCGCTCCGAAGGATTGTGTCAGCCTCAGCGTCGGACAGCGGGTTGTTCAGGCTCTGCCAGGAGTCTTCCAATTGAAGGAGTTTCCCTGAAATCTCGGTCCCAAACTGCTTTGCAGGAAAGTCAGGGTCGCTCACCAGGTTCAGCAGTGCGCGCGCCCCGCGAATCATCCACTTCAACTCTTCCCGATATTCGGCCAGCCTTTCAGGCGAGGGTGCCTGTTCGATAATCTCTCGTCGCTCGCGTTGTCGGAATTCGTTGCATGACGTGATCCAGGCGCGCAGCAACGCCTCAGTGGCCGCGGCGGCTGGCGTCGCGCTCTCGAGATTTGGTACGAAAGGTTGAGCTTGGGCCAGGATCTCCCCACGGTGCCCTTGTGGCTGTACGGCGAGAAGGCCTTGCCGCTTGATCTCTCCGCCAGTTACGCGCACACCTGCCGGGAGCAGCGGATTGAGAATGCCAGTCGATGAGCGACGGAGAATCAGCCCGCAACCGGGAGCGGCGGCCCTTGCAACAACACCGTGTCACTTTCCCATCAGCCCCGCCGTTTTCGGATGCTGCCTGAGGAAATCCACGATGGCTTGCATGCCGAGGCGCTGATGGAAGTAGCCCATGGCTTCGCCGTCGCGGCGGTTCTTCTCGTAATGCTCGAATAACGCCTCGACCACGTCGGCGGTCTGTTCGCGCGGGACGCTGCGCAGATAGACTTTGCCTTCGTTATCCGTCAATGCCTCGCCCTGGTGCCTCGCGTCTTCCGTGCCCAGCAGCTTGATCTGGTAGCGGTCCTTGCCTGAGCCGACCCAGCCGATCGTTTTCGTCGCAGGCCGCGAGCATTGGCGCTCGCAACCGCTGATCCCGATCGATTCGGTCATGTGGCCCCAGCCCCGCCCGTCCAGTTCGTCGATCAACTCCGGCAAAAACAATTCCGAGTCTGTGTAGGACAGGCGGCAAGTGGGCAGCCCTACGCACGCCACTGAAGCTTTGCGCAAGGTTGAGTAATCCTTGCCGTGCCGTTTGCCGTAACCGAAGCGCTGCATCTCCGTCTCGAACCGCTTTTTGGCGTCCGCCGGGATGTCCGTGAAGAGCAGATCCTGGTTCGGCGTGATCAGGATGTTGACGGGAAAATTCTCCATCAAATGCCGGACCATCTTCTTCAAGTCGGCCTCCGGGCCGTCGATGAGCCGTCCGTTTTCGATGTAGGCGCCGTAAGCCCAGAGTCCATTCGACGGCTGCCGAATCCAACCGTGGTGCAGGTGCCGCGGCCCAATGTCGAGCGTTTCGTCGGGCGGATCGAAGACATTTCCGATGAGCGCGCGGACTTGCTCGCGGTACCAGTCCATGCCCTTGGCATGCACCACGTATTTCAGCCGCGCCCAATGCCGGTTCTGCCGGTCGCCCCATTCCTGATGGACTTTGACAATGGCGTCCAGTCCGGCGAGCAGGTGTTTCTCGTGGAAAATGCCGATCGGCTTGCCGAGCGCGCAGAACGTCGGCTTGCCATTGCGTTCGCCTTGACCGCCGCCAATGTAAACCTGGAAGCGCTCGACTTTGTTGCCGTCCAGAATGGGCGCGATGCCGAGGTCATCCGAGCGCAGTTCAACGCAATTGTCCGGCAAATAGCGCCCGGTCAGTTCGTCGAGATGGAGCGCCGAAAAAGCGATCTTGAATTTGCGGTTGAGCAAGTTCGAGCCGTAATGGAAATGCTCCTCAGGCGTGTGTTCCGCATTCGGATTGATTCCGAAGATTTGCAGGTGCGGCTCGATAGGCAGGCGAAAGTATTTGCCGAATTTCTGCGCCAGCGCGTTGGAATCAAAGAGCGTGGAATACCGCGACAGCGGGCAGCCCATGACGTTGCGCGTATTGTCGCCGCAGCCGTTGAGCGTGTAAAAGTGCGTCTCCGCGATGCGTTGAACGATTTCGCGCACGGACTTCTTGCGCACCCAGTGAAGCTGGATGTTCTGCCGTGTGGTCAGCCGGAGCGAGGGTTTGCCGTCCTGGTTGGCGGTGTGCTTCTCGGAAACCTCGTCGAAGATTCGCCACTGCTCGCGATTCAGCGGCCCGCCGCCAGCGATGCTGAACCGCATCATGTACAGCCATTCCTTTTCCGTGCCGGTGCGATCGCGATTGAATTCCAGGTAAATCCCGTGCGATTTGGCCAGCGCTTCGGATTCCCACACGATTTCGTCGATCGACAAATCCTGGAAATGTGCCTCCAGATGCCCGACGTACCCGCCGGAGTTCAGCTTGTTCAGTTCTTCTTTGCAGAGTTGCTCGCGCGGCGTTCGAAAATTCGGCGTCGGTTGAGCAGCCTTTGGATTTTGCGCCATGGGCTTAATCAACAGCATCGAACGAGGGCTGGCAAGTTCCAGAATGTCCAGAATGGGAGTAAACGGAGTGTCGGGGTATCGGAGTGACGGAGTCTGGGAGTGTTGGAGTGTTGAGAATCATCACCCCGATACTCCGAGACTCCGGTTCGGCGGTCTGGTCACGCCGGGAGTGTGAAGTAGAAAGTGGCCCCCTGGTCCGGGACGCCCTCGGCCCAGGTGCGGCCTCCATGCCGATGGATGACCCGCTGGACCGTCGCCAGCCCGATTCCCGTGCCTTCAAACTCGCTTTTCGGATGCAGGCGCTGAAAGGCGCCAAACAGCTTGTTTTGGTAGGCCATGTCAAAGCCCGCGCCGTTGTCACGAACGAAAAATGCGCGTTCACCGCTAAGAGCGTGTCCGAAAATTCCGCGGGGTCCTGTTTTCGCGCCAAAGGCCGGATGGCGAGGCGCAACGAAGGAGAATATCCTCCCTGGATCTTCGACTGAGGAGCAACGAAGCCAGGCGGCCTTTGGCGCGAAAACCCTCCGGGCGGCGGGTCTTTTGTCCGTGGCCTGCGTTGGCTCGGTCCTTACAGCCCGCGTTGGGGATGCTCGGACCTCGCCGCCTTGGCCACAGCCAAAATCCCTCGCCGCAGGACCTCGCGCAATTTTCGGACACGCTCTTAGCTCCGTCGTCCCGAACTCAATAGGCGTCTTCGGTTTCCTGCGCGTAAACTTCCAGGCGTTGCCGAGAAGATTGTCGAGCGCAACCCGCAGCAACCTGGGATCGCCCTGCGCGCTGAGGCCGGGCCGAATCACGAACTCGGATTCCCGTCCCGTTTCCGCGCGGCTGAGATCGTCCAAAATGGTTTGAGCCACGTGGCTGAGATTGACTTCTTCGCGTTTGATCTCGGCGCGACTCACGCGGGAAAGATCGAGCAAGCCATCGATCAACTGGCCCATCCGTTGCGTCGCGTCGCGGATGCGCGCCAGGTGCTTCTTTCCGTTCTCGTCCAACCGGGCACTCGTGTCCTCCTGCAACGCCTGGCTGAATCCGTCAATCGCGCGCAAGGGAGAGCGCAAGTTGTGGGAAACGGAATAGGAGAAGGCCTCCAGTTCCTTATTCGACGCCTCCAGTTGAGCGGTGCGCTCGCGCAACGCCGCTTCGTTCTCCCGCATCAGTTTCTCAGCCTGTTTGCGATCCGTGATATCCCGCGTGATCTTGGCAAAGCCCCGCAACTGTCCGGTGTCGTCCCGCAGCGCTGTGATGACCACGGCGAAACCAATGAAGATCCAATGAAAGATCAGGTCCTTCCGCTTTCGGACAAAATAGACCAGCGTGATCGGAATCGAGTAGTACGCGGTCGCGATCAACACGTCGGAGAGAACGTGCAGCCACACCACGCCTGGATTCCACAGGTAGCAGTGGCCGTGGGGCATGAATCCATCCGCAGAAAACAGTTGTCGCAGAAATTCCATAGAAGCCTCGCAACTCGATTGTCTCTCGCGCCTGCACCGCATTGCTGGCGCGAACCATTGGCCCAGGTCATGGCATCGGGCGCATGACCACTTCCTCTCGTTTCAGGTCCGGCGTCTTTTTAGTCCGGCTCCCCGAAATTAACAATCCTCCTGCGATTGGACCAATTCCCCAAACTGGGAGAAAGCCCCCACCACTCGTTCGGGCGCGAAATCCAAATCCTACGATGTTTCCTTCCGGCCAGGGCGCAAACCGGGCGGCAGGTTCCGGGCAAAACGGCGCCGCCCAAGACCGCCGCTGGTTTCTAAAGTCCGTCCCGGCTAAAGGCTGCGTTGTGATTCGCGAGGTAAATCTCCCTTCACCAAAAAAACGAAGAGCGACCCAATGCACAAGGCCGCTCTTCCTGTCCCTTCACCCGAAGGAATCAATGCCAATCCAAAGGAGTATTGGCGAAGGTCTAAGAGCGTGTCCGAAAATTGCGCGGGGTCCTGCGGCGAGGGATTTTGGCTGTGGCCAAGGCGGCGAGGTCCGAGCATCCCCAACGCGGGCTGTAAGGACCGAGCCAACGCAGGCCACGGACAAAAGACCCGCCGCCCGGAGGGTTTTCGCGCCAAAGGCCGCCTGGCTTCGTTGCTCCTCAGTCGAAGATCCAGGGAGGATATTCTCCTTCGTTGCGCCTCGCCATCCGGCCTTTGGCGCGAAAACAGGACCCCGCGGAATTTTCGGACACGCTCTAAGAGCAGGGGCAATGCCGAGATTCGATCTTTGAGATGCGAGCCGACGGGCCTTATCTTCGGAACAAGAACTCCTTGGAATTGAGCAGGCCCCAAAGAATGTCTTCCAACGCGGCCCGGTGATCGCCGGTTTGATCGACCATCGCGGCCAAACGATTCAGTGGCTCGTCCGATGGCCCGGTGCTCAGCGCCGTCCAATGCAACTCCGCGATCATCTCGCGAGCGGACTTGCCGGAGGCAAGCAGGTCGCTGATGCGGTTTCTTTTCTCGGAAATCAGTTCGTTCACCGTGGGGCCGCTGATCATCTGGAACGCCTGGCTCATGTTGCACTCGCAAGAACGTTCGGTCTCGGAAGTCAACAATCGCGGCGGTTTCCCGAAGATTTCCAAGAATTGATCCATTTGATTGGACCGTCGCTGGCCTTTGGCTTCGGGCCGCACTCCCGGAAGTTGCGCGGCGCGGAGTCCGGCGGGAAGGCCGGCGAACCTCAGCGGAACTCCCGCGACCTGACTCTGGGCATCCAGCAGTTGCTCCGCCGTGAGACGCCTCACCAAAACATGAGAATAGTTGGCCTCATCGTCCGCATTCGATTCGTTCGGCTCAGAGCTCAGTTGATAGGTTCGGGAAGCCACGATCACGCGCACCAGATGGCGGAGGTCGAAACCGTGCTCGATGAAATCACGGGCCAGCGCGTCCAGCAGTTCGGGATGCGAAGGCGGATTGGTGGCGCGGAAATCGTCGATCGGCTCAACCAGCCCGCGCCCCATCAGATGGAACCAGATGCGATTGGCCTGCACGCGCGCGAATTGAAGGTTCTCTGGACTGGTCAGCCACTCCGCCAGTTCGTTCAGCGCGTCGCCGTCCTGCAGACCAGCCGTGGCTGCCGTTCCGAGCAGGCGCGGTCGCGCGGGCTGTCCGGTGCGCGGATTCACCACGGCGCCGCGACGCGACGCGAAGACGACTTGTTCGCCTTTCCATTCGTGCTTGTCGCTCCCGATGTCGCGTTTGTTTTCCAAAACCTTGTAACTCACTTTGGAGAATACGCTGGACCAGTCGTAATAATCGTCCTGGGTCCAGCGATCGAACGGATGATTGTGGCATTCGGCGCATTGGAGACGGACGCCGAGAAAAACCTGCGCCGCGGCCTTGGCGCGCGTGGCGGGATCCCGATTGGGCCGGTGGTAGTTCGCCGCGGGATTGCTGTACGTGCTGCCGCGGGTAGTGAGAAGCTCGCGCACGAACCGATCGAGCGGTTTGTGGTCCGCGATGCTCTGGCGAATCCAGTGATAGAAATTCTGCACGCCCTTGGCATCGAGCGAGTGTGCTTCATTGCGCAAAACATCCGCCCATTTCAGCGCCCAGAAATCCGCGAACTCCGGACGTTCGAGCAACGTCTCGATGAGCCGGGCGCGCTTGCTCGGCGAGGAATCGTCCAGGAAAACCTGCGCTTCACAGGAGCTCGGCAAAAGCCCCAGCAAGTCCAAATAAGCGCGTCGCAGAAACACCGCGTCGGAGCACAGGTCGGACGGATTCATCCGCAACCGGCGGAGTTTGGCCAAGATGTGTTCGTCGATGTAATTTTGCGCGAGGGGGCTCGCTCCGGCGAACTCAGGCCGCGAGGGCACAAACGCCAGGCGAACCGGTTGCTGGAGGTGCAAGTAGCGCGCGAGAATCGTCGTTTCTCCAAAGCCGGCGCGTTCAGCCAGGCCGTCCTGGCTCACCTTGGCCAGGCCATTGGAGGTCTCGTAAACCGTCAAGGCGGTGACATCCCGCGAGGTCCCATCGGAGAAGCTGGCCTGAACGCGCAGTGGGACGCGATTGGCCGGTTCGACCAGGATGGCCTCGGCTGGCGACACCTCCAGACGCCGGAGCATTGGAGCAGAATCGGCGTCGTTCGCCATCCCAACGGCAATCCATCGGCGGAGAATCTGAAATTCCTCCGACTCTTTGTGGAAGCGCGAGCCTCCCTCGTGCGAGACCCTAGCGGTCGGTTTGAGCAAAAGGAGGCTTTGATCTGGGTCGAGCGAATTAATCCGCCGGCCCAGGGCATCTCGAGTCAACGTTTGATAATCCGTGTCCGGATCCTGCCCGCGCAGGGACAACTTGAAGCCGCCTTTGCCGTTCTTGTTCCCGTGACAGGTGCCGGCATTGCAGCCGGCTTTCGAGAGCACCGCCATGACGTCGTTGCGGAAGGAGACCGGCGCGCCTGGCACAGCGAGAGGTTGAATGGCGAACGCCACGAGCAAAACGGCACGGAAGCAGAAGGCTCTTTCCGCCACGTTCAACCCCGTTTGGAACCGAACGAGGTTGCGGCTAGCCGGATGAGTGAACTTGAATCGGCGCATTCTGGACTCCCCATAATCTGAGGCATGAACGAGCGTTTGACAACTCAGGAGGCGGGCTTGGCTACGTGATCTACGTGATCCAGCGGCTGAGGATTTTTATGGCGCGCCATTTCCCGTCGACTTTTTCGAGCACGATGGAGCCGCCCTCGGAACCCATGCGGTATTCACGAACTGTTGCCTCCTGTTCAGGATTCAACCCATCCAGTCATTGCTGGATAAAGTAACTCAAATTCTCCAGCTCAATCGCCAGGTTCACGTCGTTCACCATCACATCCTCCGGCACGTGCAGGACAATGGGGGAGAAGTTCAGAATGCCGGTGATGCCGCACTGGACGAGCGTGTTGGCGACTTCCTGGGCGGCAGAGGCCGGCACGGTCAGGATCGCCATCTTCACGCCGCGTTGCCGGACAATCTCGGCCAGCTTCTCCATCGGATAAATAGGCTGGGGCACTTGCTTGTTGCGCTTGCGCAGATCGACGTCAAACGCGGCGACGATTTCAAAACCTTCGGGTTCGAAACCGCGGTAGGAAAGCAAGGCCAGGCCCAGGTTGCCGACGCCCACGAGAATCACGGGCTGAAGGCGTGTCGTGCGCAGCAGATCGGAAATCATTTTGCTGAGCTGGGCGACGTCGTAACCCAGACCGCGCGTCCCGAACTGTCCGAAATACGCCAGGTCCTTGCGCAATTGGGTGGGCTTGACGCGGGCCGCACGCGCCAGCGCTTCGCTGGACACGGTCCGGATTTCATTCTCCTTGAGCCGGAGCAGGCACCGCAAATAGACGGACAAGCGGTAGATCGCTTTGCGGGGGATTTCAGGGCGGCTGTTCTTTTTCAAGCGCGGCGCAGACTAATGCACATACGCTTTGCGGGCAAGGTTTGAGGCGGTCAGTCGGAAATGAATTGAAGAAGGGATGGGGAGGATACGCGCCTTCGCGTGTTCCGACTGGCGCCTCGCCAGTCGGTGCGTCGTTGAAACCCTCTCACTAAACAGTGACCTGGTCGGCGAGGGCGCCGACCACCGCACGCGAGGCCGCGTGCGGTCCCCATCTCTCCTGACGGATCCGACTAATCCACAAACACCAACTCGTTCGACATAAGGAGGACTTGCGCGAATTTCTCCCAGGCGCTCAGTGGTTTGGGCGCTTCTTTCGAGCCGCTGAAGTCCGACTTCGCGTCCCAATCCGTGGCCGCGCCCGCTTGGGCGCGCGAGCCTGTGGTTTGCACGCGAACCGCCGGCGCCCAGATGAAACCGTCCGAATCGACGCTCTCGCGGCAATCGACGACGAAATCAATCGTGTCGCCTTTGTAAACTTCCACGCGATCGAGTTTCGTCTCGTGCTTTGCCTTCTGCGCCATCCAACTTCCCAATTCGCCCAAGCGGCTGGAAACAATTCGGCCCTGAACTCCGTCCCCTTTGTCTGTATCGTGACCCAAAGTGCCGCTGATGGTCACGACGGCGTCGAAAGGGGCAGTCCACCGCCGGATTGCGGCGTGCTGGCGATCATTTCCGGCATGGCCGCCCGTGGCCGTCAGCATCACCCAACCCCATTTCGGGTCCGGCAATTTCGGTCCGCCCTGCCAGGCCTGGCCTGTGAAGTGAGGCAGGGGCCGGAACTCGCTGACTCGCTTGGCCGCGTCGTCATACTGGCCCGTTCCATACGCCCACACGACAGGCTCGGAAATCAGTTGCGACACGGTTCGCTGGTCCTTGAGGAACTTGACCGCTATCTCGATTTCATCCGGCGCCGGGTCGCGCTGGTACGCCAGCCGATAAAGCGCCTTCAAGCGCCCTGCATCGTCCGGCTGCGCCTTGAACTCCGCCCGGGCGACGAATTGCCGCGCCTGTTGCGTCACGAAAGGACTGTTCAGCATGTAGAGCGCTTGCTGCGGCACCGTAGTCGAAAATCGCTGCGGACTCGTCGTGTCCGGGTTGGCGAAATCGAATGTGCGAAACATGCCGGGCAAATTCTGGCGCTCGATGAATCCGTAAATCGTGCGGCGCGCGGCGAACGGTTCGGTCGTGATATCGACGGCGCGGCCGCCGGCCGTGAGGTCCAGTTTGCCGGCGACGGTCAGGAGCGAATCGCGCATGGCTTCGAGGTCCATGCGGCGGCGGTTCATCCGCCAGAGCCATTGATTGTTCGGGTCGATCTGTGCCCAGCGCGGGTTGTGATCGCTACCCTGCTGATACACACTCGAAAGCACGACCGAACGAATCAGTTTCTTGACCGACCAGCCTTCCTCCATGAAGCGCGACGCCAGGTGGTCGAGCAGTTCCGGATGGGAAGGCGGATCGCAGCGCACGCCGAAATCACTCGGCGTGCGCACCAGCCCGACGCCGAAAAGACTCAACCAAACCCGATTCACAAAAACGCGGGCGGTCAGCGGATTGTCGCGGCTGGCGATGGCTTGAGCGAGTTCGAGCCGGCCGCTGCCTTTCTTGAATGGCTCGCGCTTCGCGCCGGCCAGGACCGCCAGGAATTGGCGGGGCACTTCGGAGCCGGGATTGTTTGGATTGCCGCGAATGAAGACGCGAGGATTGGAAGGCGAGGTGTTATCGACCAACGCCATGGCCCGCGGTGGCGCGCCCGGATGCATGGCATCGAGTTCATCCACCTTGCGCTGAAGCGCGCGGAAGCGCTGGGCCGTCGGAACGTCGAACAGTCTCCGAAACTCGGAAGAGGGCACATTGGCGGGAGAATCCGCACCGTAGAGAATCTGCCGGAGCGCTTCCAGATTGGGATCCGCAAAACCCGCGGGCGGCGCGGATTTCGCATCGCTGCTTCCGGACGCCTTCTCAAAAGCCAGCAGCGTTTCCTGCCAGCGTTTGTCCACGTCCGCGAAGAGTTTTCCGTAACGCTCCGCCACGTCTTTCATCGAAGCTGGAGGTTCACCCGCGAAGGCGAGCGCGACGAAGGGATTGACTGCAAGGGTCGAATCCGAACGACCGATCGCCCCTCTCCCTACCCTCTCCCCATCGGATGGGGAGAGGGTAAGGGTGAGGGGCGATTTTGTCGCTGGCGTTACGTCGGTTTCGGAGTCGTCGGGAGAACTGGACACCGACTGTCGTCCGACCGCCAGACCGAGTGTGAACTCGCGTGCCTTCGACGCGAATTCGTTGGTTGGAAAGCCGGTGAAAGCAACCCAGGGCGCAAAAACGGGGTGATGCTCCTTGCCCCAGGTTTCCAGGCGCGACATCCAACGTTGCAGCGTGGCCGGGTGCAATTTGCGTTCGCGCGCGAAGCCTTCGCCTCTCGATGGATTGCCCAGGAAACGCCCGTCGTAGGCCGCCAGCAAGTATTCACCGGTCCGTTGCCGAACCTGGGTCAACGCTTCCTTCTCTTTCGCAATGCGGAAACTCTCCAGCTCTTCCTGGCGTTTCTTGCGTTCGGCCAGGTAATCGTCGTAGGCCTTGGCGTTTGGGGTCGTGCCCAGCCGCGGTTGCTCTGTCGGTTCGGAGGAACTCGCGAAAACGCCGTGCAAAGAATAATAGTCGGCCGTGGGAATCGGATCGTACTTGTGGTCGTGGCACCGCGCGCAAGCCACCGTCAAGCCCATGAACCCGCGTGTCACCACGTCGATCCGGTCGTCGATGATGTCATTCTGGTTATTCAGAAAACGCCGGCCCAGCGTGAGAAAGCCCAGCGCTGCCAGCGTGCGTTTGTCCTCGCCCAGCGACAGGTGATCCGCCGCGATTTGTTGGAGCACGAACTGATCGAACGGCAAGTCGTCGTTGAACGCGCGGATCACGTAATCGCGGTAGGTGTAGGAGTACGGAAACCGGCGTTCCTCTTCGAAAACATAGCCTTTGGTGTCGGCGTAGCGCGCCACATCGAGCCAGTGCCGCGCCCAGCGCTCGCCGAACCGCGGCGAATTCAGCAAACGATCCACCACGCGCGTGAACGCGTCGGACGATTCATCCGACAGAAAATCCGCGACTTCTTGGGACGTGGGCGGGAGCCCGGTCAGATCGTAGCTCGCTCGGCGAATCAGCGTGCGCTTGTCTGCAAGCGGCGAAGGCGCCAGGCCATTGGCCTCCAATTTGGCCAGGACGAACGCGTCGATCGGAGTCTGAATCCAATCCGAATCTTTGACGCCAGGGACGGGCGGTTTTCGCACCGGTTGAAAGGCCCAGTGCTGATTAGTTGAGAGTTGAGAGTTGAGAGTTGAGGGCAATCCGATCCGAGGATCCGGAGCGCCCATTCTGACCCAGGCCTCCAGGTCGGCGATTTGATCGCTCGACAGCTTCTTGTCCTTTGGCGGCATCTGAAGGTGTTCATCGGCGTAGCGGACCGCCTTGATCAAGAGGCTCCGGTCCGGATCACCTGGGACAATCGCCGAGCCGGAATCGCCGCCTTTGAGCAAGCCTTGGCGGGTATCGAGCGAAAGCCCGCCCTTTACCTTTTCACTTTGGGCGCTGTGGCATTTGTAGCAGTGCTCGACGAAGAGCGGGCGAATCTTCGTTTCAAAGAACTCGACGCCCGCGGCGCTCGGCGCAGCAGCGAGGCTGAGTCCCGTGTTGCAGACCAGCGCCAAGATGGAAGCGCCTGGCGCCCAGAACGTGCAAAAAGTCGGAAGAGTCATTTCACAGATTACGGCCAAAGAATATCACGACCTCACTCGGCGGCCAAATCATTCCTGGCTTTTTGATGGTCACGAACGCCTGTATTGGCGAGATTAACCCTCGAATCAATGGAAACGGAAGCTCTTCAAAGCTTGATGGATGTCTTGAGACTGGATTGCGCGGCACTCGCAGCGCGTCTCGGTGGACGCGCCGAACATTACCAACGGCTAAGTAGATGCCGGCGGCTACCATTTCCGATCTGGGACGCTCTGCAACGACTCGCCTTTCGCAAAGGATATGCCTGGAATGCGAAAGCGCGTCGTTGGCAAAAGGCGGTCGTTGTTCACGAGATGGCGCAGTCCAAGTAATAATAAGAACTTCATCGTGAATCTGACATCCGCTGAACACCGGTGATCTTCTTGTTCCACTAGACTCTTAATATCCCCTCACGGCACCAGCCTCAACTCATTCGCCGTCGCCTCGCGGACCACAGCCGCCGCCGCGCGACGGGATGCTCCGGATTCACCGAGGGACCGAATGGCCTGCGACAATTTGGATTTCAGGACGGCCAGGCGCGAAGGATCATCCAACAGCGTCACCGTTGCGCTCGCGATCGCTTCCGGCGTGGCCTGACTTTGGATCAATTCGGGATAGAGCGCCTCCCCCGCCAGCAGGTTTGGCATTGCGATGTGATTGACCGTGATGATTTGCTTCGCGATCTGATAGGTCAGCCAGGACGTTTTGTAGATCACCACGGTGGGAACGCGGAAGAAACCGCATTCCAGTGTGACCGTGCCGGAGGACGCGATGGAAAGACCGGCTTCGCGCAGTGACTCAGCCAAACCCTTGGCTTGAACCTCAAGATCAGGGAGCGGCCCCGCAACCTTCGATGCAAAGTCAACCAGGTCCAGACTTGGAAGAACCATCCGCAAACGAACGGCGCGTTCTCTTCGGATGATCCTCACCGCGCCTGCCATGGCCGGGAGATGCGCTTCAATCTCGCGCTTCCGGCTGCCGGGCAACAAGAGCACGAGAGGCGTTTCCCAAAATTCCGCACTCCGCACTCCGCACTCCGCACTCCCATGCCGGTCGATCAACGGATGTCCAACAAACTCCACGCGCAACTGCGGAACACGCTTCGCATACCAATCCTTCTCGAAAGGAAAAATGCTCAGCAGCAAATCCACGGTTCGAGCCATCCGGTAAGCGCGGCCCGGCCGCGACGCCCAGACTTGCGGCGAGACGTAATAGATGATCCGGGGACTCCACACGTTGAACGTGCCGGCATGTCTGCGGACATAGCGCCTGACCGCTTCGGCAAAGCGCAGATTGAATCCCCCGAAATCGACCAGAACAATCGCCTCGGGTTGACGCTTCACGGCCTCGCAGAGAAGCGTCCGAAAAAATCCTTTGAACTTGCGGTATTGTGACAACACGTCCGTGAGTCCGAAAACCGAGTGCGCCGTCAGGTCGATCAGCACCTCCACACCGGCCTCTGCCATCCGCGGCCCGCCTGCACCGAAGAACTTTGGCGGCCATGGCATCGCCTGGACTGCCGGCAATTGCTTTAACGCCAGGACGAGTTCAGACGCGAGCAAATCGCCGCTCGGCTCGCCGGCGATCAGCATGATTTGAGTTCCAGAGCTCACGCCTGTCCAATCTGCCGCGTGATCTCCAACGCCAGGTCCAGCGCCCGCTTCGCCGATTCTCCGCTCACAATCGGCGTGCGCCGCGCTTCAACGCACTCAATGAAACTGCGCAACTCCAGCTTCAGCGGCTGTTCTTTTTCCAACGGCACCGGCTCGCGCACGATCCGTTTCCCGCCGTATTCGCTGACGATGGTGGAGTCTTTCGAAGCCAGAAGTTTCTTGAACAGCGAGGTCTCGCCTTCGCCATCGCGCGCGATGCGATAGACGAATCCTTCCTGGGCCCGGTAATCCAGCGAGACGTAGCTGGTCGTGGCGCCGCCGCTGAAGACGCGGATCTTGCGCAGGCGTTCGGGGCTGACGCGGCTGGCGGTCAAGTTCGCCACGCAGCCATTGGCAAACCGCAGCCGCGCATTGGCAATGTCCTCCGAGGCGCTCAACACGGGAATGCCCACCGCATCGACGCTTGTGACGGGCGACTTCACGAACGCGAGGACAACATCCAGATCGTGAATCATGAGATCCAGCACCACGCCGATGTCGGTGCTGCGACCCGAGTAAGGCGACAACCGGTGGGCTTCGATAAAGCGCGGGTCGGTCGCCACCGTTTCCAGGTATTTGAACACGGGATTGAACCGCTCCACGTGACCGACCTGCAAAACGACGCCTTGCTCTTGCGCCAACCGCACGAGTTCGGCAGCTTGGGACGCGCTGTCCGTCATCGGTTTCTCCACCAGCACGTGCTTGCGTTGGCGCAGCAGTTGGCAAGCGAGTTCGTAATGGGTCGCGGTCGGAGTGACGATGCTGAGGGCGTCGCTCGCCGTCGCGGCTTCGTTCACGGAACGAAACGCTGGCACGCGCAGTTTGTCCGCTGTCTTGCGCGCCGCCTCCGGCAGGATGTCATAGACGCCGGCGAACTCCACGCGCCCCGCCGCCGCCAATTCCGCGTAGAACCGGGCGTGCTCTTTCCCTAGCGCGCCAACTCCAAAAACCGCGACTCTGATCTTCTGTGACATGCGGCGAACTTAGTCAGGGTAATGGATGACGGCGATGCAAAATCCAGAGCCGAATCCACCTCAGGTCGTGAGTGCACACTTCTCGAACTGTGCTTGTGGCTGGTTACTTTTCCCGGGCTAACCGCGCCAATTCTTTCTGAATGCCGTGAGTGCAATCGACCGCAGCGTACAGACCTCCCTGTTGCGTGATGAAATCTCGCGCTTCCAATTTCCTGAGATGTCGCACCAACGCCCAGGTGGAGATTCGGGTCTTGGCTCGCAGTTGGCCCAGGGAGTGCGGCCCGTTTTGCAGAACGCGAAAGATTTCTACTCGACGCGGATGCGTGAAAGCTGTTGCCAATCGGAAAACGACCTCCACAGCGGTTGTTTCTCGTTGGAAGAGTGCGCGAAGGGCCGTCACCAAACACGCAGAAGCGCTGCCGTTCGTCGCGCAACTGAGGCGATACTCCACGCAGCGACCGACGCGGCGCGCTGTGAGCAATCCGCGCGCTTCAAGCGCCCGCAGATACTCACTGGTTAGCGAGCGTGGTCGGCCAAGACGTCGGGCGACCGCACAGACCTTTTGGCCTGGTTCCTGGACCAGCAGGCGGAACATCTCCAGGCGTGTGCGGTTGGCGAGTACACGGCAAGTGCGCCAGAGTGTTGGCTGAAGAGGCAAGGTCGTGGGCATGTGCACACTTTCCGAACTGTGCTCAGTTCGGTCAAGCGCGGGCTGCGTCTTGGCCGGTCTCCTTGAATTCCGCAGACGCCAGGCGGACAGGCGGCAATGCGCGTCGGTGCGCGAGACAGTTAGGTCACTTCTCAATTGCCGATTCAACTTGCTGTGGCAGATTTGAAGCCGAGATTCCGCCAAAACGCCGCGCTCGCCAAGCGTCATACTTGTGAAATTCACCACCATCGCGTTGAACACAAAGCGAGTGCGCTGGACACTCGCAAGTGTGATCTTCCTCGCCGGATTGATGGCTGGCTACGTTCTGTTCCGGTCGCTTCTCGACGCGGCGCCAGATCAACGCAAGACAGTCGTACAATTGATCCGTGAGCTTCCGTGAGCTTCGCAAGCAAGACACGGCTTTGGGCAGGTTCTGGCAGGCGCTGTGGCCAAAACTTCCCCAGGTGGCGCAGAAGCGCCTGATCAAACTGGAACCCAAGCCCGCCCAGCTAGTGCGGAGAGCAGCATGTGAAGCGCTCTTCGATATGCAAACCGGAGCCGCCGAAGCGGTGCCCACACTGATCGAGACCTTGACCGACTCCGATCCGCAGGTGAAATGGACGGCCATTCGGACTTTGGGAGAGATCGGACCGTCGGCTTCGGATGCCCTTCCTGAACTGGTGCGGGTTTTCAAAGGCGGCTTCAATCCAGTGCCTCCTGGTGCAGCGAAATTGGCCGCTGCCGCCTCCGTGGCCCTAGCGCAGATTGCCCCAGCCGATCCGCTCGTTTTCCATTTGCTGAAAGGTGCCTTGGAGGAAAAGGCTGCGTCAGCAAATTCATCTGATTTGGCGCTGGCTACCGTGTCCGGTTTGGAACAGATAGCCGGCGCTGGGCATGACATCGTCTCGACGCTGCTCGCGACGCTGTCCCAGGCCGGTGCCAGCGCTCTAAGATATCGGATATTGTCGGCGCGCGGACGGATCGGGCAACAACCGCAAAGCGTCGTGCCCGTATTGATCGACGCACTGCGCAGCGAGGATTCGGCGCTTCGCAGCGCTGCTGTTGAATCTTTGGGCAGCTTTGGAGCCGCCGCCGCCCCAGCCGTGCCAACTCTCATTCTGCTCGCCCGAGAGTCGCTCGCGCAGACGAGGAACCGAGCTCAAGAGTCGCTCGTACAACTCAGAAAGCGCCTTGGCACATCCTCGACCCGACAAGACGGGCCTGAACTGCCCACCGATCCGCAACCCATCGGCCTGTTCAAGCGGTACGGGCTTCTGCCTGAGGTCGATCCCATGAGCAGCAGTCTGCTCCGAACCCTTGGCAGCATCGGTCGACCAGCGAAGGAGGCGATTCCTTTCCTCGTGGAGGAATACAACCAACGCGAAAACCCGGCCCGCTGCGAGGCAGCTTTCGCGCGCTGGCAAATCGACGGCGATGTTCAGGCCGTGTTTCCCGTCTTGCTTGAAGGAATTCGCCATCCGGTTTTTCACGAGCGCTCCCACATGATTCCGTTCTTGAGAAGGATCGGATCGGAGGCCGTTCCTGTCTTGCTGGTGGCGTTCCGTGACACCGACAGCACTGTCCGGGCGACGGCAGTCGAGTGCCTGGCGAAGATTCAGCCGGAGGCATTGCTGGACCCGGTTATCTTGAAGTCCGGAATCAACGACTCGAATTTGAGCGTCCGTATCGCCATGATTCAAGGGCTTGGAGCTTGTGGTGAAAAGGCGGCGGCGGCGGCGCCGCTGTTGAAGCCGCTACTGAATCATTCCAAACACGTCATCCGCAAAGTAGCGACGGAGGCGCTTGAGAAGACTGCTCCAGCACAAACCAAGAACGCTTCGGTCCACGAGTCACCTCCTAAACCGTAACAGAGCGTGCAGACCTTCAACTTCCATCCCGCCGCCGTCTGGTGGTTCCAGCAGCGATTCGGCACGCCGACGGAACCGCAAGCGCAAGGCTGGCCCGCGATTCAGTCCGGCCAGAACGTTCTCATTTCCGCGCCGACCGGAACTGGCAAAACGCTCGCGGCTTTCCTGGCTTCGCTGGACCGACTCTTCCGTGAGGCTGCGACAGGCAAGCTGCCGGATGAGACGCGAGTTGTTTACGTCTCGCCGCTCAAAGCACTCGGCCCATGAACCACGCCCGGCATGTAGTCCCGGCTTTAGCCGGTCGGGTGCCCCGGAGCCGCCTAAAGGCGGGACTACAAACCAACGCCGGTTCATGGGAAGTAGGAATTGCAGCGTCGGCGGCAATCCGTAAAAATCCGGGCATGGATGAATCGGCTCGGCTGTATCTGGACCTCCTCAAGAAGTGCCTGACGTTCGCTTTGTGGGAGGAGACTCTGCTCATGCCCTTTGACACCGCGAAGGCCTCGGCTCCGGGAGACTTGGTGGAATTTGATATGGGCCTGAGAAAGCTCGGTTACTGTCTGGCCCGAGAGTTCCCTTATCGCCGGGAGATTGCGTGGGAAGGCGAGGGAATCACCTACCTGGGCTACACCATGATTGGAATGAAGCGGCTGGCGAATTTTCAGGAGTGCATCGAACGCGCGATTGAGGAGAACACCCCTGGGGATATTCTCGAAACCGGCGTCTGGCGCGGTGGCGCATGCATCTTGGCGCGCGCGGTTCTGAAGGTGCGTCGGGTCTGCGAACGAAAGGTCTGGCTCGCGGACTCGTTCCAAGGTTTGCCGCCGCCGAACGCCGAAAAATATCCTCTCGACCAAGGCGACGACCTTTATCTGAATCCGTTTTTGCGCGTGCCTGTGGAAGTCGTGCAGGAGAATTTCCGGCGGTTTGGGTTGCTGGACGACCAGGTTTGTTTCTTGAAGGGCTGGTTCAAAGACACGCTGCCGACGGCGCCGGTTGATCGGCTGTGCGTGCTTCGCCTGGATGGCGACCTCTATGAGTCCACCCTGGATGCGCTGACGGCGCTTTACGACAAAGTTTCCATAAACGGATTCGTCATCATCGACGACTATGACGGCAAGGGGTGTCGCCAGGCCGTCACGGATTTCCGACACACGCGGGGAATTCGCGACGAGATCATCCCCATCGACCAACACGGGGCTTTTTGGCGGCGAACAAGATAGAAGCGATGGATCTCACTCTGTCCTCCGGATTCTTGGCGTGTCGCCTCACTTTGAAACCGAACCATCTATCTATTCGTTCCCCGCACCACGGTCTTGACTCTTTCAAGTCGAACAAGGTCGCGCTTCTGCTGCCATTCAGAGCCGAGCAGTCCATACACGAGCCCGTCCTGGGGCTCGCCTTGAACCCAATAGTGTTCCCGGAGCAGGCCTTCGCGACGGAAGCCAAGGCGTTCCAGAACTCGGATTGACGGGCTGTTGCGCGGGTCCGTGTCGGCCCACACGCGATGCAATTGCATCTCACAAAACGCGAATTGCAGAAGAATGGGTAAAGCTTCGGACATGTAGCCTCGCCTCCAGTTAGGCCGGGCCAGTGCGAATCCGAGCTCGGCTCGGCGGTTCTCCATGTCCAACGCGGCCAGCGTGCACGTTCCGATGACCACATCCGTGTCGAGCAGCGCCACGCCCCATTGAAACAAAATCCGGTCCGCAAATCTGGCACGGATCTCCTCGAACAACGCTGTGGCTGCGCTGAGATCGCGCAGCACCGGATGCCCCCAGTAACGAGTCACTTCTCGATCTCCAAAGATCGAGAACAGGGAGGGCACGTCGCGCCCGCTTCAACGGCGCGTGCAATCACTCGATCCGGATCATCCACGGACAATTCGACTCGCGCGGTTGTGGTGCCGATTTCCTTCGGGCTGGCGAAGCGGCTCTTCACCGGCTCGTGCAAGAAAAAGGGCGCGCCGTTAATCTCCAGGCCAGCGACTGAACCCAGGCTCCAGAGGACTTCTGCGCCAAGCGCCTTGTGGTACCACGCAACCGCCGCCGGTGTATCCGGCACCGCCAGCATGACCGAAAGGCCTGTTTTGTTATCCGATGAGTGCATGATTTTTCCCTTCTTGCAGCCGTGTGATTTAATACCGGGCTCTCTGCGCGCTCAACGGCTCGGCAACAAGCTAGCCACCAAAAGCACAATGGGTCGTCGAGGCTTGAGGACGGAGGTTTTCAAGCTGAAGGCAAGATAGTTACCAGCGCGGCACTGTCAACGAATGCGTAATTGCTGTAATCGGTGCGTGCGATTCAGACTCTCGGTCAAATTCCTCCTGTCCCATTTGCGGTCGTGCTTTGAATGCGAATCGCTGGACGGAGTTTGACTGCGCGGCTGCACCGAATAGGCTCTGGGTTATGATTCGTCTGCTGTTGCTGCTTTGCTTTGTTGCGGTGTCCGCGCTCGCCGACGACGTGGCGTTGGTCCGCGTGGGAGAAACCTGGCGCTACTTCCCGGCCGCGGCGGAGCCGTCCGGCGGCGGCAACGCCTGGAGTCAGATCGCATTCGACGACTCGAAATGGCTCTTGGGGCAAGCCGGATTCAGCGCGGGACTCGGGACTGAAGCCACGCAGTTGCCGGAGATGTTCGGAGTTTACGTCTCGGCTTATTTCCGAAAGCCGTTCGTCCTTTCCGATCCCGCTCAGATCAAATGGCTGACGCTGCGGATCGATTACGACGATGGTTTCGTCGCGTACCTGAACGGAAAAGAAATCGCGCGGAGGAATATGCCGGGACCTGCCGGCAGCTTCGTGCCATTCAACGCGCCCGCGACCAGTGCCCACCGCGTCGGCCTGGTGGAGGAGATCGACGTCCGCGCGTTTGCCGGATTGCTCGCGCCGGGGACAAACGTCCTGGCCATTCAAGCGCACAATTCGTCGTTGAAAGATTTTGATTTCGTCCTGGTTCCGGAACTGCGCGGGAATTTCACGCGCGGCCCCTTTCTCCAAAACGCCACCAGCCGGAGCATTCAGATCATTTGGAAAACGCTGGCCCCGGCCGACACCGCCATTGAATACGGAACCAATTCCACACTCGGACTGACTCTGTCGGATTCCACGTTGGCGACCAACCACGTGGCCACGCTGACGAATCTCGCGCCGGACACGGCTTACTTCTATCGCGTGCGCAGCGCCGCGAACGGACAGATCGCGGTTTCGCCGGTGGAGACATTTCGCACGCTCAAAGCCAGCGGGTCGCTGAGCTTCGTCGTGGTCGGCGACACCGGGGTTGGTTCCCGCGCGCAATACGACATCGCCGAGGTCATGCGCAAGGCGAAGCCGGATCTCGTGCTCCACGCCGGGGACGTGATTTATCCGTCCTTCACTTACACCTACGCCGACACACGATGTTTGAGCGTGTACGGACCGCACATGAAGAACGTCCCGTACTTTTTCGCGCTGGGGAACCACGACCTCTATTCCGGAGACGGGCCGTTTCTGGATGCCTTTTATTCGCCGACGAACAACGTCCCGCTGGCGGTCCACGCCGCGGAGAGGACCAGCCCGGAGCACTATTACTCCTTCGATCACGGCGATGCGCATTTTGTAGTCTTGTTTGCGCCTTTCCTCAACCAATACCAACTCAAAGTGGACGACCCGCAGCACAGATGGCTCGCGGCAGACCTGGCCGCCTCGAAGAAGCCGTGGAAATTCATTACCCTGCACCATCCGATGGCCACTTCCGCGCTGCACCGGTTCGATGACTACAACGGCAATGGCATCGCCGACCGCACCGATGTCCTGAAATCCGTGCTGCCGCTCGCCGCCAAACACGGCGTGCAGATGGTCATCGCGGGACACGATCACGTGTACGAGCGCTTCAATCCGACCAACGCGGTTTATCCCATCGTTTCGGGCGGAGGCGGCGTGGGGCTTTATCCTTTGGCGGAACTGGACGCGACGAGCGCTCAAATCTGGATTCGGCACAATTGCGCGCGAGTGACGATCGAAGGAGATCGCCTGCTGCTCGAAGGGCTTTCGCAGACGGGCGAGGTCTTCGACACCATGACGATTTATCGGACGCTGCCGCCGCCGAAGACCTTCGAAGCCGCCTGGCACACGCCAGTGATCGAGTCGCACCCGGCGGATGACAACGACGGCAACATTTACGGGCAGCGGTTTGATTTCGCGGGCGCGCCGATCCCGACGTTGCCCGGGCAATTCTCGAACTTGGGCCAGGCCTATGTGAACAACGACCGCGCGAATGTGTACGTAGGAATCGAGCAAGCCATGATCAACCCGGACAACAACATCTTCCTGTTTCTCGAATCGCCCCGCGTCGCCGGAGTGACGAATCTCGCGCAAGTCGGGAACGGCAAAATTGATCCCGCGGGCGAAGGCGCCGACGGCCTGGATTTTCTGGTGAATCTTTCCTTCACAAATTTCACCCCGAGCCTGGGCTGCGTTCTGGGGGATGAATGGGCGGACGTTCAGTCACGCTCCTTCGTGCGCCCTGGCCTGGCGACGAGCGTGGGCCAGGGGATCTTCCGGTTGGACGCCGCAATCAGTGACGTGCCTGGCGCCCGGTTCCAGCAATTCAATCGTTCTCCACAATTGGGCGGAGTCCTGGGCGAACAGAACGCCAATTTCATCGAAATCGCCATTCCCTACGCCGCACTGGGCAATTTGCAGCCAGGCGATACGATCAAGCTTGGCGCCGTGGTGGGCGGAGGCGAATTTGATTTGAGTCCCGCGCGGCAGGCTCGTCAGTTGGACGCGAGTTTCCTCGGCGCGTCTCTCAACGGGTCTGGAACCGGGCCGGTGGTCCTTGGCGGAGTCAGCGTCCAACTCGCCGTCGATCCCGATCCCGACGCGGACGGATTAGCCAGCGAAGTCGAATTGCGCATCCGGACCGACCCGAACAAGCCAGATACGGACGCCGACGGCCTGCCGGACGGCTGGGAAGTGACGCACTTGCTAAATCCCTTGTTAGCCACGGCGGACGATGGCGCGGCTGGGGATCCTGATCATGATGGGTTCGCCAACTTGTCCGAATATCTGGCGGGCACGAATCCGCGGGATGCCCGGTCCGCGCTCAAGGTCCAACTCCAGCCGTTGGGGAACCAGAAGTACCGGCTTTCCTGGCCTTCCGTCCCCGGCCGGAAATATCAAGTCCAAGCCGCGTCCAGTCCGTTCGGGGTTTTCGCCGACGTGGCGAGCACGAACTTTCCGGTGCGGGCGAATTCAGCCGTTTCGATTTACGAAGAGGATTTGAGCGCCTCGCTCTCCGGTTCACGATTCTACCGAGTCCGTCTAGCGCAGGAGTGAGCCGGAGGGGAAGCGCGAGTCTGGGTGAGGGTGAAAGCTCCCGAAAATCCGGTGCTTGAGATTGGGCGATGGCTCTCCCTCACCGCGGCCCTCGATCGTTGGGTGCTCAATTACACATGCCTCCGCTCCAATACTCCGTCACTCCACTCTCGGTTGTGCCGCGTCCAGATGCCTGCGGAACATGTGTGTGAGGGTTTTGACGGCGAGTTCGGGCGCGAGAAAGGGCTTGGACACGACATCGTCGCCGCCCGCGCGCGTCGTGGTGACCCGAATGTCGAATCGATTCAGCGAGGTGAGGAAGATCACCGGCGTTTTGGCGTGCTGCGGAAGCGTGCGCAGCTTCTTGCACAGATCCGTCCCGGTCATTTGCGGCATGTCCACGTCGAGCACGACCAGATCGAACGAATTCGCGGAAATGAGCGCAATCGCTTCCAGCGGATCCGCGACGGCGGCGCACTCCAACTGAATCGCTTCGAGGGCGCGGGCAGTCGATTTGAGCGACACGACCGAATCATCCACGACCAGTATCTTGGCCAGGGGAGGCTCCCAGAAACCGCGGGCTGTCTGCGCATCTTTGAACAGGCGTTGCAGAATCGGGCAAGCCTGCAGCAGCGTGCGCGTGGCGGAGGGCGTGCGGTTCTTCCTGTTCTCCACGAGATTGGCCGCCAGGCTCTCGAACACTTTCAAGAGACGCCCAAACGCGCCAGCCGTGGCCGCAGGAAGGATCTCGTCCAGGCGGCGCAAGCGCTCGACGATCTTAACCAGCATCTCGCCCTGCGCGTCTTCGCTTTGCTCCATGAGCAGCCTGCGCGTGTGCGATTCGAGTTCCTGCAAAATGGGCGCGGCGTCAGCCGTGACAGGCGCCGCGGCTTCCGCCGATCGGATCGGCTCCGGGACGACAGGCGCCTTGTCCTCGACGGGCGGCGGCGGCTTGGGTTGGACGGGAGGAGGCGGCGCTTTTTGAACAGGCGGTGGTGGCTGGAGGGAAACGAGAGCAGGCGGCGAACCGGGCTTCAATTCCTTGTGAACCGGCTCCGCGACCAACTCCGCGCTTGGCGATGGCATCAAGGTTTCTTTCTCCGCCAAGCGCGGCGCAGGTTCAGGCGTTGGTGAAGGCGTCTCAACGGAGGGCGGACTTAGCGGTGCGGAACCCTCGCCGTTCGGGCTGGCATCCGGCGTGGACGTGAGGAGTTCCTCCACAATGCCGAGCATTTGTTCCGGCGAAGTCTGCGCCTTGTGCAGAAAACGGTTGGCCAGCCGCCGCATGCGCACTTCTTCGTTGGGCAGCAGCAGGGAGCTTGTGAAGACAACCACCGGAAGATTCTCGGTAGCGGTGCTGGAGCGGAGCGCCTCCAGAATCACGCTGCCGCGCACCTTGGGGAGGACCAGATCCAGCAGAACCACGTCGGGTTGAAAGCTCCGCACGAGCTGGAGCGCTTGCCGGCCGTCCCCAACTATTTCCACGCGGTATCCCTTGCGGACGAACGGGAGCGAATAGGCCATCGCGAGGACCTGCGAATCTTCGACAATCAGAATTCTCTTACCCATTACGGCCAGATCGTTGCGCCGAAAGTCGCCAGACGCGCATCCCAGCCAACGGCGTGTTTGAAATCGACAAATTCAGCGCTGTTGCGAAGTATTGTCCGGCAGATTTGGCGAAAGTCAACAGGCAGGTTCAAGGGTAATGGCGGCGGTCTTTGTGCTCCGACAAAGACGGGGGAGTTGCGTCTGCGCCTGCGTCACCGTGAGCGTCTTCTTGATGATGACTTTTGCAGAGCACGCACGATCGCCGAGGCCAAACCAAGCCGTCTGGCCAGAGGTGCCCGGCAGGCATGAGCGCGACGGCCGACAGAATCAATCTTGGTCCTCGAGATCAAGGACTTGTGAGGACTTGTGTTACCCGCAAGGGGGAAGTCGTCGCTTTTATTGTGCCGCGCAAGCGGATGGCCGATTTGTTGGAGCAGATGGAAATTCTGTCTAACCCGGAAGCGATGGCCGCAATTAACAAAGCAAAGGCAGGGAAAACGAAGGATTATCCGATCAGCGTGCTCGAAGAGGATTCGAGTCACGATCGAGCCGCAACCCCTGGCATTCATCGTCAAGGATCCGCCAAAATCTCCGGCCGGAGCCGCCCGACAACCTGGCTCGGCAGCCTCTGATCCAGGGAGCTGTGCGCGGGCTTCTCCGGAGCGACGTGACCATCGCAGAACAGGGCGTTCGCAACGCGGGAGTGTCGGAAGTGGACCGTCGCTTCGTTCGTGTTCAGGTAGTAGAATTCTTCGAGCAAGGGATTCCGCGGCGATGCCGGCGCCTGAAAGGTGTTCACTTGCGCGGAGTCGGCCAGGAACACGAGTTCGGCCGCGCGCGCAAGCTTGTCCATGTTGATGGGAGGCTGAGCGGGCGGCGGCGACAGGACCAGATTGTAGCCGTAACCGAACGACGCTCCGGTCGCTTTGAGTTTGAATTGCGGGCTGAGGTAGTTCAGCGCGGGACAGACTTCCACACCGCGGCCCGCGAGGTACGGATGGAGCGCGCCTTGCGCGCGGTCGAAACGCCGCGCGCCTTCACCGCCGTTTTCCAGCCAGCCGAACCAATAGACCTGGCCTCCATTGGTTGCCGCGCCTCGCCAGCGAAAAGCATTGCCAGCGTTGTCGTCCCAATACATTTGCCCGGCCAATCCGAGTTGCCGGAGGTGGCCCACGCACTGGACGCGCCGCGCGGAAGACTTCGAGCGGTTGAGCGCGGGCAGCAAGAACCCAGCAAGCAGAACGATCACAGAAATCACCACGAGCAACTCGACTAGCGTGAACGCGGTCGAGGACGTTTGTGATTGGTAACCTTTCAGTGAACAAGGGTGGGGCGAGGCTCCCGCCGAGCCGTTCGTCGATGGCCATTGGCTCGCGAGGACGCTTGCCCCACCTTCACCGAAGGAATGCCCTAATTGTTCAATTCCACGCCCCTCCACTCGCGCGAACTGAGCATGACCGCGGATGGCCGGCCAGGAGCAGAGTTCCGGATGAATCAGATGGGCCAGCAATTCGACTCCTTCAACGATTCGCGGGCCGGGCCGGGCGAAATAGGCGTTCGCATCCACGGCGAAAACGTTGCCTCCGCGCACCGCCGGCAATTCGCGCCAGCCCGGTTCTTGAAGAAGTTGATTAGTCTGGACTATTGCTCGCTCCAGGTTGAAGCCGCAAGGCATCACGATCAAAACCTCCGGCGCCCACCTCGCGATGTCGTTCCAGGCAACGCGAACAGAATCCGCGCCTTTGCGACCCAACGCGTCCACACCTCCGGCGATTTCAACCATCTCCGGCACCCAATGGCCCGCGCAGTAGTACGGATCGGTCCATTCCAGGCAGAGGACTCGAGGGCGTCGCGGAACGCGGCTCGTCAGTTCAGCGATTCTGTCCAGGCGGGCTTGATGGGCGGCGATGATTCGTTCGGCTTCCGCCCACCGGCCCGTCGCGGAGCCGAGTTGGCGCAAGTTTTGGTCGATGTCTTCCAAGCAGCGGGGCGTGAACCAGAGCACTTGGGGTTTGGAGCGCAACGCTTGCAGGACCCGCGCGATTTCGTTTCCGGATGGCGCGCACACATGGCAGAGAGCTTGAGTCAGAATGTGCGTTGGCGCGAGCTGTTCGAGGAGTTGTTCGTCCGTTTGATACAAACTCTCGCCGCGTCCGATCCGTTCACTGGCTGCGGCATCGATCTCACGCAGGCTCATCTGGTCCACAGGCAGCACGCTCCGGACGACAACCAGCTTGCCACGCACGGCAGCGGGATAATCACACTCGTGAGTAATCCCAACCAGTTGATCTGCCAGTCCAAGAGCGCACACCATCTCTGTGGCGGCGGGGAGAAACGAAACGATACGCAGTTTTTGATCTTTCCTTCTCGTGGCCAACGCCTGCAGCACGCGAAGCTTTTCAGCTTCGGGCAGGCGAGGCCACGAAGCGATTTCCGTCAGGGTTCGAAAACACCCCACACAGTGAGCTGCGGTCTCATCCAGGCGACAAACGCCAATGCAGGGAGAAGTCGTCACAACTTATCCGATCACCAGATCGCTCCCCAATAAGCCGGTCATCAGCACCAGAAACGCGGCGTGTTTGTCAGAGAAGCACGCACCGCCGAAGAGGGCCATCCCGGCCAGAACGGTGAATGGAGTTTTGTTCATGATGTTCCTTTCCTTTCTTGGTTTGGGTGGAACGGGCTACCAGCCCGTTTTCGGCGGCAACTTGCCGCCGAAAACGGCGGCAGGCTCGTTGCCCGCCGCAACAGTGCAGTGGCTTGTTCCATGGTGAAGGCATTATTCAAACGCGCCTTCAGTCTGTTCGTTGGGCTTTGATTCGATAAAAGCGCCACCGGCCAGATGTTGAGTTCGTATCCCTCAACGTGAGTTGGCTGTCGGTGGCCAGCACCGGAGCCGAGGCTGCGTTCCACGCTCGCAGATCCTCAGTCCTTTCGAGCACGTAGCTCCAATTCGTCCGAGCGGAAAAGGTCCCTTGCCATTGGCCTTGATTCAAGGAGCCGCGCAGGTTCTGGATCGGCGGCGGCGGCGTGGTAATCACCACGTTGTCCACCGCACCGTGTGCAAGCAGTGAGCTCCCAAACCGTGTGTCTCGCGCTTGGCTGGAGTAGCTCTTGACCGCAAAGGTATCCACGCGAAAATCCGTGAACGACGGACTCAACACAACAGGATTCACCGAGGCGGACGGAACACCGTTTGTCGCAATCGTCGTGACCAGCGTGGCGTCCCTCGCGGTGTAGGTCATCGTGATTCGCATCCAGACGCCGACCGGCAAATCCAGGATCGTGAAATCCGAGGAACTCCGGTAGGTGAGCATGGAGTTCGTGGACCAGATCGCCGGCCAAACGGTCGAGCCGAAGCCTGTGTCGGGAAAAAAGTCGAACTCGACAAGGTTGGGCGAATCCGCGCCCGTGCCTCGAAAGAAATTTGTCCGGATGGCATCCGCTTGATTCTGGAATCCGATCGCGAAAGGAAAGGTTGAGGGCCGGGCCGGATCGACGCCTGCGGCCACGTCATCCAGCCAGAGATCGAAGGCCAGAGTGAAGTCGTCGTGGCGGTTCAGGATTGTGCCGAGCGGCCGATAGAAATAGCTGTTGGCCCGTGAGGAGTCCCAGGTCACCTGCAAATTCTGCTTCGCCTCGTTCCACCGGAAGAGCGAGGTGTCTGCAAAAATGCGCCAGCCTCGCGCGCTGGGATCGCTGGAGAAGTTCTCCTCGAACGTCGCCGCGTGGATTGAGAAGGCCGCGACCCACGGCAGCGCGGCCTTCATCCAGCAAAGAGCTGACACCCCAGACGGCTTGCTCGCTGTCTTCAGTGGATGACACATTGCATTCCATCCAAAAGCAATCGGATGTCGCCCACGGTAGTTCCCCTCACCCGCCTGCGTGGCCGAAGCCACTCCGGCATGGCGAAGGCCCGTCCTGCGGACGCCCTCTCCCCTCCGAGGGGAGAGGGAAGGGGTGAGGGGTTCGTTTACCGTCACATTCAATCGCCAACAGCCCATAGCCGAGTGCCTGCCCGGACCGTGTGTGCTCGGCAGTTGGCGCCCGCAGGGAATCTCTTTCGTTTGCATGGTCAATTGGGGCGTTCAATAGGTCGCGACCATCGCGCCAGAAGCACCGCGCAACCGAGCAACCCCAGCATCCACGGCCTTGGCTCAGGCACCGCGACAACGGCGTCGATCTCCGATGCGCCGCTCAGAACGTCCAGGCGCAGAAAGCTGATGCTGCCGAGATTCGCGCTCTGGCCGTTTGCGTCCACCGCCCAGCCAATGTCAAATCCAGCGCCTCCGCCTGATCCGGCGTAAAGCGCTCGGATTCCCGTCAGATCCTTGCCAGAAAAATCCGAGCCTCGCAGCGCCGGATTCAAGGGCTTGCTGAAATCCCCGGCGCCATCGGCCGGGAAATAGCCATCGACTCCGGGGGCCAACGAAGCCGAGAGCGGAAAGTAAGTGAGATTGTCCGCGCTGACCGAAACGCGCGTGGCGCCGGAGTTGGCGCCGAATAGCGTGCCGTCCGTGATTCCGCCGCCGGAGAAATTGCCGTTCGTGATGGTGAAGCCGGAGTTCCCGAAAATGATGAAATCGATTCCGAACGGATTGGATGGATGATTCAGAATCGGGACGTTAAAGCGCACCGTGAGGGAACCGCCCGCGCCGATCGATAGCACCTGATCTCGGAGGTAGGGCGGATTGAAGGGATCCACCGGCCCGCCGAAAGCGCCCGGAATCACGCGCGAAGGTTCGCCCAGAACCGCCGCCGTGTTGGTGAATCCCAAACCCGTGCCGAACTCCTTGGCGAACCCGGTGCCGGGATTGTACGAGACAACCGAGTCAGCGAATCCGGCGGCGCGGGAGGGTAGCACTGCGAGGAAGGCGGACAGCAGCAGAGGGGGAAGCAGAATTTTCCAGGTCAGCCGGTAAGGAGCGCGGCCTTGAGGCTTACCTATGCAGTCGAAATTGGGGAGCACACGCGCCCTCGCGTGTTCCGACCGGCGCCTCGCAGGCCGGAAGGGAGGCGCCGGACGGTCACGGAATGGTGATTGGCTCGATGGCACCCTTGTGCTCGGCGAGGGCGCCGACCACAGCACGCGAAGGCGCGTGCGCTCCCCATCAAAACGGAATAGATACGGTTGAGGCTGCTTCCGAGCGCTCCGTTGAGTCAAACGTTGAAGCGGCCTAAAGGCCACGGTCCGGGGGACGGGTTCATGGAAAGAGTGCGTGTTTCGGATTCGTCCGTCGGCGTGTTGCCAGGAACTGATTCGCATAAGGCTGATCTTTCAATTGAGTCCGCAAATACTGCGGACGGGTTTGCACTTGAGAGACCAGCGCGAACTGGAAGGTTCTTGAGGAGGTTGAGCCCGAAAACAAAAAAGCCTTCAAGCTCCGCGAGACGGGAATGAAGGCATTCGACGTATTCCGCTGAAAACAGCTCAGCGGACTGGCCTCATCCTTCTCTTAACGGAGAAGTTGATCCCGCTTGAGCGGGACCGTGACGAGCACAGCCAAACCGGTATCCTGACTTCGGGCTTCAAGTCTCACTCCCGCCTTCCCGGCACCGCGCGCGATGCCAGTGGCCTTGGGAGTTTGTATCCCGTCACAGTGGCGCAACCGTCCCCGATTCTCACGGGGTTCCCTGTCATCTGACTGGGGTTAGCATGGACTGCGTGTCCATGCTTTCAAAGAACTGAAGCCTTGTTACTGCGAGACCGGCGGAATGCCAAGAAGATTTTGAAGTAAGCCCTCAGTTAACCTCAGTTAACCACGGTGGGGCGAGGCTCCCGCCGAGCCTTCGTCTATGGACGTTGGCTCGCGAGGACGCTCGCCCCGCCTCAACTGAGGGAATCAGGGAATACATTTTGAATCTTCACTTTCGTCGATCGTCTGCTAACTTAACGTTGAACCGAGACACTTGCTAACGCTTTGCCAAAATCCATGCAGCATCACGCGCCACGCCTGGAAGACCAATTCTTAACTCGCCGCGAATTCCTGTGCCGTTGCGGCATGGGCATGGGCGCTTTAAGCCTCGCTTCGATTTTGCACTCGACAGGCGTGCTGGCTCCGAACGCGCAAGCGAACCCGGCTTCGCTTTCTCCGTTAATGCCTAAAGGGCCGCATTTCGCCGGCAAAGCAAAGCGGGTGATCCACCTCTTCATGAACGGCGGGCCGTCGCAGGTGGATACCTTCGATCCCAAGCCGATGCTGGAAAAATATGCCGGCAAGGCTCTGCCTCGGGAGAATCTTCGGACCGAACGCCGGACTGGCGCGGCGTTTCCGTCGCCGTATAAGTTCAAGAAATACGGCCAGAGCGGCATTGAAGTGAGCGAAATCTTCCCGCACGTCGGCGAGTGCATTGACGATATCGCGGTGATCCGGTCCATGCACGCGGACGTTCCGAACCATGAACCGTCGCTCCTGCTGATGAATTGCGGCGAGGCGCGGCTGATTCGCCCCAGTTTGGGTTCGTGGGTGACGTATGGCCTGGGCAGCGAGAACCAGAATTTGCCGGGGTTTGTCGTGATGTGCCCTGGGGGGTATCCGATTCAGGAATCGCAAAACTGGCAGGCGGGCTTTTTGCCGGGGGCTTACCAGGGCACTTACATCGACAGCCAGCACACCCGGATCGAGAAGCTGATCGAGCACATCAAAAGCAACAGCAGTTCGCTGGCGGAACAGCGGGCGCAACTGGACCTCCTTCAGCAACTCAACGAACGGCATCGCCGCCGGCGCGAGCAGGACGCGCAACTGGAAGCGCGCATCCAATCCTTCGAACTGGCGTATCGCATGCAAATGGACGCGACGGACGCCTTCGATGTGAGCCGCGAGCCGGAACACATTCGCAAGATGTACGGCGAGGGCACGCAGGCGCGGCAAATCCTGATCGCGCGGCGGCTGCTCGAACGCGGAGTCCGTTTCGTGCAATTGTGGCACGGCGCCGGGCAGCCGTGGGATAACCATGATGATCTGGACGTGAATCATCGCCGGCTCGCCAAGCAATGCGATCAAGCCATCGGCGCGTTGCTGAAGGATCTGAAGCAACGCGGAATGTTGGAGGACACGCTCGTGATCTGGGGCGGAGAATTCGGGCGCACGCCTACAGTCGAACTTCCCACGCCCGGCTCAAATGCGGGGAAGATCAATGGCCGGGACCACAATCATTACGGCTTCACCATGTGGCTGGCGGGAGGCGGCGCGCGGGGCGGCTACGTTCACGGCGCCACGGACGAATTTGGTTTTCAGGCGGCGGAGAACAAGGTGCATGTCCACGATCTGCACGCGACAATTCTCAAATTGCTCGGCTTCGATCACGAGAAACTGACGTTCCGTCATGCGGGGCGGGATTTTCGGCTGACGGATGTGCAGGGGCACGTGGTGAACGAGTTGATCGCGTAGTGTGTGATTCACGGCGGTAGGGCGGCGCTGCCGCGCCGCCGGGGTTCGGTTGACTGAGGAGGAAAGCTCGTATCGCGCGCCTTGTTCTGACGAAAGCGACGGCGGCGCGGCAGCGCCGCCCCACCTTTGATTCGTTGGACGGATTCCAACGACTTTCCGGCCCACTTCTCGGCTTGCTTCTGATTCCAACTTTCCCGCATTTTACAGGCGTCGCGTATGCTCAAAAAAGCGCTCATCACCGGAATCACGGGACAGGACGGGTCGTATCTCGCCGAATTGCTTCTGAGCAAAGGCTACGAAGTTCACGGCATTATTCGCCGCGCCAGCACCTTCAACACGGGCCGGTTGGAGCCGATTTATTCCGATCCCCACTCTGGGCGCACCCGACTCTTCCTCCATTACGGCGACTTGAGCGACGCCAGCGCGCTGGCGCGGTTGATTGGGCAAATCCAGCCGGATGAGGTCTATAACCTCGCCGCGCAAAGCCACGTTCGCGTCAGCTTCGACAGCCCGGAATACACCACGGACATCACGGCCACGGGCGCCGTGCGTTTGCTCGAAGCTATTCGCGAGACAGGCATCCGGCCGCGATTTTACCAGGCGTCCTCCAGCGAGATGTACGGCAAGGTGCGAGAAATCCCCCAGAAGGAAACAACGCCCTTTTATCCGCGCAGTCCCTACGGCTGCGCGAAAGTCCTGGCCTACTGGATCACGGTCAACTATCGGGAATCTTATGGGCTGCACGCCAGCAATGGCATTCTCTTCAACCACGAGTCGCCGCGGCGCGGTGAAACCTTTGTGACGCGCAAGATCACCCGGGCCGTCGCGCATATCCGGGCCGGTTTGCAGGAAAAGCTCTACCTGGGGAATCTCGAGGCGCAGCGGGATTGGGGCTATGCAAAAGAATTCGTGGAAGCGATGTGGCTGATGCTACAGCAAGAGAAACCCGACGATTACGTCATCGCCACGAACGAGACGCACTCCGTTCGAGAGTTTCTGGAAGTGGCCTTCGGGCACGTCGGGCTTAACTGGAAAAAGCATGTCGAAATCGATCCGCGCTACTACCGGCCGGCGGAAGTGGACGTTCTGATTGGCGACTGCAGCAAGGCGAGGAAGCAATTGGGATGGGAGCCCAAAACCAGGTTCGCCGATCTGGTCAAGCTGATGGTCGATGCCGATGTCCAGTTGCTCAAGGACCATCGGGAAGGGAAAATCAAGGTGATGAGTTGAGGGCAAAATGCCGCGCGCATTGATCACGGGCATCACGGGCCAGGATGGATCTTATCTGACGGAGTTGTTGTTGGAGCATGGTTACGACGTGCACGGCGTGGTCCGGCGCACGAGCAGTCTGGGCCGTTCCCGCCTGGACCACCTCTACAATGACCCCGCGATTTACGGGCGCCGCCTTTTTCTCCATTACGCAGAACTGGACGATCCCACCACGCTCCGGCGCGTTCTGGTCAAAGTCGCGCCGGATGAGATTTATCACCTGGCGGGGCAAAGCCACGTGGGGTTGAGTTTTGAAATCCCTGAATCCACGTGCGAGATGACCGCGATGGGCACGCTCCGTTTGCTGGAAATGATTCGCGACTTGAAGAACCCGGTGCGGTTGTTCCACGCCTCCTCCAGCGAGGTGTTTGGCGAGCCGTCGATCGTGCCTCAGGACGAGGCGACTCCATTCGCTCCGGTCAACCCCTATGGCTGCGCGAAGGCGTTTGCCAGCCACATGCTCGTGATCTACCGCCGAACTTTTGGATTGTTCGCCTGCAACGGGATCATGTTCAACCATGAATCCCCGCGCCGGGGAGAGAACTTCGTCACGCGAAAAATTTGCCGCGCCGCCGCCGCGATCAAACTGGGATTCCAGAAAGAACTTTTGCTCGGCGACACGACATCTCAACGAGACTGGGGGGACGCCCGGGACTACATCCGGGGTATGTGGCTGGCCCTTCAGCACTCGAAGCCGGAGGATTTCGTTTTTGCGACGGGCGAGTCGCACTCGGTGCAAGAGGTTGTGGAACTCGCCTTCCAGACGGTGGAACTGGATTGGCGGAAATATGTGAAACAAGACCAGCGATTCATGCGGCCCGCGGAGCCGCACCGTCTGGTCGGGAATGCGGCCAAGGCCAGGCGTCTTTTGGGTTGGGCGCCGAAGACAACTTTTGCCCAATTGATCGCGGAGATGACACAGACCGATCTGGAATCGCTTTCGAGAAGACCTGGAGAAGAAGCCTAGGCTTCCAGGAGTGTCAGGCTCGGGGCGAGGATAGAAAATCCTGGTAGGCGAGCCGGATGCCGGTTTCCATTTGGGTCTGCGGCTTCCAACCGAGCGCAAACAGCCTCGAACTGTCCATCAGCTTCCTCGGCGCGCCGTCAGGTTTGGAACTGTCCCAAAGCATCTTGCCCTCGAAACCGACGACGCGCTGGACCGTGCCCGCCAGTTCCTTGATCGAGATTTCAATTCCTGAACCAACGTTGATGAATTGCTCCTCGTCGTACGTTTCCATCAGAAAAAGACACGCGCGCCCCAGATCGTCCGCATAAAGAAATTCCCGCATCGGAGCGCCCGTGCCCCAGCACGTGACTGATTTCTGCCCGGCCACTTTGGCTTCGTGGAATTTCCGAATCAGCGCCGGCAGGACGTGCGAAGTCTCCAGATTGTAGTTGTCCCTTGGCCCGTAAAGATTGGTCGGCATGACGCTGATGAAGTTGCAGCCAAACTGCCGCCGGTAAGCCTGGCAGAGCTTGATCCCGGCGATCTTCGCGACCGCGTACCATTGATTCGTGGGCTCCAGCGGGCCGGTCAAAAGACATTCCTCCTTCATCGGCTGCGGCGCCAGCCTGGGATAAATGCAGGAACTTCCCAGGAACAGGAGTTTCTTCACCCCGGACAAAAATGCCGTGTGAATCAGGTTGTTCTGAATTTGGAGATTCTCATAAAGGAACGAAGCGGGCTGGCTGTCGTTGGCGTGAATCCCGCCGACCTTCGCCGCCGCAATGAAGACGTATTCCGGCCGTTCGGCCTCGAAGAAGCTGCGAACCTTGACCGAATCCAGGAGGTCAAGCTCAGCATGGCTGCGTCCGATCAACCGCGTAAATCCCTCCCGCGCCAGTTCTCGCCAGATCGCGTTCCCGGCCAGTCCACGATGGCCCGCCACGTAAATGCGGGCGTCACGGTTCAACTTCATGCGAGGGACTCTAATTGGACCTGGATTCCTCACGCAAGTCTCGCGCGCCGCGGGGCGCAGGGATATCCCCTCAGTTAGCAACGGTGGGGCGACGCTCCTGCACAAGATCATGCAGGTCACCACGCAGATCCTCGAAGCGGATCGCAGCACGCTCTTCCTGCACGATCCGAAGACGCGGGAGCTTTGGTCGCGCGTCGGCGTGGGCATTGGCAGCAAGGAGATCCGGTTCCCGGATGCGGCCGGCATTGCGGGATCGGTCTTCACGAGCGGCCGGACGTTGAATATCCCGGACGCGTATCAAGACTCACGCTTCAATCCGGAAGTGGATCGCAAAACCGGTTATCGCACGCGCAACATTCTCTGCATGCCTGTGGTCAACAAGGCCGGACGTGCCATCGGCGTGACTCAGGTTTTGAACAAGCGCGGCGGTCCTTTCACCGCCGATGACGAGAAACGCTTGCGGGCATTCAGTGCGCAGGCGGCCATTGCGTTGGAGAACGCGCAACTGTTCGAAGAGGTCACGAACGCCCGGAACTACAACGAAAGCATTCTGAAAAGCTTGAGCAACGGCGTCGTGACGCTCAACGCCGACCGGATTGTCATCAAAGCCAACGAGGCCGCGTTGAAGATTCTCCACGAAAAGGAACCCAACCTCATCGGGCGCCCGATCGGAGAGCTTTTTCCGAGGAAGACCGCGTGGATTTTGGACAGCCTGAGCCGCGTCGCCAGGACAGGCACGACCGACCTGGCACTCGATTCAGACCTCGAGTTGCGCGATGGCGCGAGAGTCTCTGTCAACTCCTCAGTCGAGAAAATGGGCGCGCGCGGCACGGTCTCCATGTTGAACAGTTATTTCGCGGAAATGGTGGATATTGTGTTCAACCATGGCGGCATTCTCGACAAATACATCGGCGACGCCATCATGGCCATCTTCGGAACGCCCTTCAAAAAGCCCGAAGATCCTGAGAGCGTGTCCGAAAATTCCGCGGGGTCCTGTTTTCGCGCCAAAGGCCGGATGGCGAGGCGCGACGAAGGAGAATATCCTCCCTGGATCTTCGACTGAGGAGCAACGAAGCCAGGCGGCCTTTGGCGCGAAAACCCTCCGGGCGGCGGGTCTTTTGTCCGTGGCCTGCGTTGGCTCGGTCCTTACAGCCCGCGTTGGGGATGCTCGGACCTCGCCGCCTTGGCCACAGCCAAAATCCCTCGCCGCAGGACCCCGCGCAATTTTCGGACACGCCCTTAACCTTTTTCCCGAGCACAAACCTTCGAAGATCTACTACCAGCGATGCCTGCATTATCAGGCCAATCCGCCCGATCCTTCCTGGAGCGGCGTCTGGACCATGACCGAAAAGTAGGCCAGGCATCCTGCCCGGCCCATTCAGGCGGTAGGTTCCATTCTGCGCTGGGCACAGCTTATAGAAACAGTGACAGGCATTGCTCAGTAGCCCCCCGAACCAAGCGAGGCTTCTGGCTTGGCCGCGGCGATGCCTGCCGCCGCCGCCCGTTTCTTGTATTCCTCCAACATCGCCGCCGTCGCCGTTGCGCCGACCCTCGTGACGCCCAGTTCACGGCACTTGATCAAGCCATCCAGATCGCGCACGCCTCCCGCGGCCTTGACTTGAACTCGCTGCGAACAGGCCGCGCGCATGAGCTTGAGGTCGTGTTCGGTCGCGCCTCTGTAATTGTAATTCCCATCGGATTGCTTCACGAAGCCGTAGCCGGAGGAGGTCTTCACCCAATCGGCGCCGGCGCGCTCGCTGATCTCGCAAAGCCGTCGCTTGAAATCATCGCCGCTCAAGCCCGCGCCGCCTTGGGTCAGGTAATCGTTCTCAAAGATCACTTTCACCTTGGCGCCATGTTTGTGCGCCTCATCGCAGACCGCTTTGATGTCCTGCTCGACGTATGGCCAATCGCCACTGAGCGCTTTGCCAATGTTGATGACCATATCAATCTCGGCCGCGCCGTCGCGGCACGCCAGTTCCGTCTCATAGCGCTTGGATTCCGTGCAGGAGTTTCCGTGGGGGAATCCAATGACACAGCCGACGAGCACACCGCTGCCTCGCAGCAATTCCACGGCGCGCTTCACGGCGTAAGGCTTGATGCAGACCGACGCCACTCCATATTTCCCGGCCAGCCGGCAACCGTCCTCCAGCTCCTGATCCGTCATTGTCGGATGCAGCAAGGAGTGGTCGATCATCTTGGCCAGTTGTTCGTACGTGTACTTCATGCAGCAAGTTTGATTCAGGGAAAAAACGGCTCGAGAACATTCCGGGCAACGGTTAACGCGGCTTTCCTTCCCTCGAGTGACTTCCCGAAGGTACCGTCCTCTACTTCGATGCAGACGGGGCCGCGATAACCTGTCTCCACCAGCGTGCCCATGAATCGATCCCAATGGATCTCGCCGTAACCCGGAATCCTAGGCCGGTGCCATTCGAGCGGGTGGGCGAAAATGCCGACCTCGTCCAGGCGGCTGCCCAGGATCTGCACGTCTTTAGCATGAACGTGAAAAAGCTTGGCCTGAAACTCGCGCAACGGGCCAATCGGGTCCATTTGCTGGAGCACGAGATGGGACGGGTCATAGTTGAGGCCGAAATGTTTCGAGGGAATGTCGCTGAACATCCGGCGCCAGATGGCCGGCGTGGTGGCGAGATTTTTTCCGCCAGGCCATTCGTCCCGCGTAAACAGCATCGGACAGTTCTCGATCCCGATCTTCACGCCGTGATCCTCGGCAAGAGCGATCAGAGGCCGCCAGGTCTTCAGAAAGCGCGGCCAGTTGTCATCCACGCTCTTGGTCCAGTCACGGCCTACGAAAGTATTGACGTTCTTGAGGCCAAGTAACTGCGCCGCCCTTATGACTTTCTTCAGGTGTTCGCGCGTGCTCTGCGCGACTCTGGGATCTGGATCGAGGAGATTGGGGTAGTAGCCCAGCGCGCTCAGGGTGACGTGGACGCTGGCGCAACGCGAATTGATCTCGTCGGCCTGGGAGCGTGTCAGCGTCGTCACATCAATGTGGGTGACGCCGGCGTATTTGCGCTCTGCTCTGCCGACGGGCCAACACATGATCTCGATGCACGGAAAACCCTCCGCGGCGGCGAAGCTCAAAAGCTTTTCCAGGGTCAGTTCGGGAAGAATGGCGGAAACAAAGCCCAGTTGCATCAGGTCACCTCGCGTTTTCTTGAAGGCCTTCTCACACGTCCAATCGGTTGACCGCCCGCACCCCTGGAATCTCGTAGAAATGGTGGTCGAACGTGAGCACGACCGCTCCAATCCGCATCGCGCAACAGGCGATCACGACATCAGTCAGAGGCAGCACACGTCCCTGGCGATCCAGTTTCCAAAGAATGTGTTCAACCTCATCCCAAAGTCGGTTGTCCGTGGGCACATTGATCATGACATCCCAGCAAGCTCGGAAACGCTTGAGAATGGCCGGCTCGCGGAGGGCGCGCCCCACTTCGCAGCGCACCACGCCGCAGATGGCCAGGTCCCGCGAAGCGGCCGCCAGCGCCAATGCGCGCAGCGGATCTTGGCGGTCCCTAAGCCACTGAATGTAGAAGCTGCTGTCAGCGAGAACGGGACTTGCGGCCATAATTTACCGGTGTTTCGCGGTGGCGCATCTCGTCCAGGTCGTAGGCCGGATCAACGGCATCATTGAGTTCATCCGGGGTAAGTCCAAGGCCCTCGCTGGCCAACTTCACGAGCTTGGCTTTTCGGTCCACCTCTCTCAACGCCAGGTCGATCGCCTTGGTCTTGCTCTCCGCACCGGTCGCGGCCATGACTCTGGCCAACAATTCATCATCTATGTGCAAGGTCATTTTCATGCCATCCATAGTATGGCATCAATGCCATATGTCAAGCTATTCCTCCGCGATGCAATAAAGGAATCTCTCGCCGCGCAAATAGAGTTCCTTGTCCACAAGCGCGGCGGACGCGTTGAAGACATCGTCCAGGTGATTCACGGCGAGCGTGGCGTTCGTGCGACCGTGCCGCAAAACGACGGTCGTCCCATCGCGCCCCGTGATGTAGATGCGCCCCGCGGCCGCGACCGGCGAGGAGAAAATGAAATCTCCAATCCCATCGAGCCGGAGCGGTTCGCCGCGCCGTTTCCCGGTAACCGGCTCGAGTCGTGAAAGAATATTCTGATTGTGCCTGATGAAGTAGAGCGTGTCGTCATAGAGCAACGGCGAAGGGACGTAGGGCGTCAAGCGGTTGAGTTTCCAGGCAATGCGGTCGGTGTCGGTGATATTGCCCTTCGCCCCGGCGAGCCGGATCGCGAGCATGGCCTGGCGGTCATAGCTGCTGCCCGCGATCACCAAGCCAAAACCAGCCACGGGCGAAGCCACGACATTATCCGAGAGGCCGGCGCATTCCCAGAGCAGTTCGCCGGTGGCGAGATCGTAACCGCGCACGCGTTTGGTGGCGCTGACCACGACTTGTGGTTTTCCCGCATGCTCGACTACCAGCGGCGTGGACCAGGAAGTCTTCTCGTCCCGGGCGACCTTCCAGCGTTCCTGGCCCGTGCGTTTGTCGAACGCGTAAAGAAACGAATCGCGCTCATGATCCCAGCACACGATGAGCGTTTCGCCGTGGAGCACGGGCGAACTGCCTTCGCCATGGGCATGCAGCGTGTGCATCTGGCCCAGGTCCTTTTGCCACTTCACTTCGCCCTCGAGCGTGAAGCAGTAAAGCCCGCGTGAGCCGAAAAACGCATAAAGTCGTTCGCCATCCGTCGTAGGCGAGTTGGATGCGAGGCTGCCCGTCACGTGGCCGCCTTCGTGCGGGAACTCCTCGCGTGCGATCTTCTTCCAGAGAATCCGTCCATCCCTCCGGCTCACAGCCAGGACCACGAACTGATGCCGGTGTGTGACCGGCACGCTGTCATGCACCCCCGGCGCGCTGTCATAGACGGGTTTCTGCGCTGGCCCAACCGGCACGGCGGCCAGCAGGAAAACGCGGTCGCCGAACACAATGGGCGAAGCGTGGGCCTTTCCCGGCAGCGAGACTTTCCAGCGTATGTTCTTCTTCTCGCTCCATTCCAGAGGCGGGTTGGCTTGCGGCGCCACGCCGTTGGCCAGCGGTCCGCGCCACTGCGGCCAGTTGCGGAGGAATTCAGCGCCAGGCGGCGAAACCTCGCTGTTCGCCCAGGCGCACGATTCCAGAAGACCCACCAACGTGCTGATCAGTCCAAAGCGCTTCAACAGACTTCGCATGGAATTCAGCAACTGCTACCGGGCGTTTTGGAGAATCCGTTCATAAGCGGCCAGGGACTCTTCGTATTCGCGCAGGCCGGCGGGAGGCAACAGACTTCGACTCCGCTCGATTTCCTCCCGGACCCGCTGGACGAGCCATTCGGCTTCGCGTTTGTGGGCCCGCATGGGGCGGCCTGGGACTTCGATAAACCACGGCGCGGTATGGGCGAATCGAAACCTCCCGTTGGCACGGCGTTCAAAACAGCGCACCGCCAACCACGAACTCTCGTCCAGTGAAATCAAGGTTTTGAATTCCGTCTGATAAGCGCCAGTCTGTGTGCGCCGATTTTCCAGGGCGACTTTCTCTGTGACTCGTCCGTGAGCGACGAGTTCGATGGCTTCGAGCGGTTCCTGGCTGAAAATGCTTCCGGCCATTTCATATTGCCTCGGCTTCGCCTCCTGTTTGAACGCATGGCCTGGATGCTGGCCGTTCACCTTTGCGAGCAGCATGGGGCCCGTCGTGACGAAGCTGCGGCCGGCGTCCAGTCCTCGCATCCAACCGGCGTAGTTGAAGGGACCGTCAAGCTCAACGTAAACCCGGCTGAAACCGAGCGGCACCGGATGCACTCCGTTCGCGGTCCCGGCGGCCGGCCGCAAGCGAAACCCGCAATTGAGCAGCGCGTAATACGTTTGAAAACCATAAAGCGTCCAGTCGCGCTCGGTGTCCGTGCCGCTGCCGCTCAACCCCATCCACGCCGGCGCGGGCACAGCCCAATTCTTGAGGGAATACTCCACCTCCCAGTGATGATTGTTCGCCAGCTCAAACAAATCCGGATTCAGCAGCGGCACCACGGCCATCGACCAATTCCAGTTGTGCTTTTCCAAATCGATCAACGCCCCTTCCGCCCGCGCTTTCGCCGCCACCGCTTTCAGGGGAAACACCAACTGATCGAATCGCGTCCGGTGATTGACGATCAAAATCGCGCCGAGTGTGTGGTTGTTTTGGCCGACGCGGAAGATCTCGTATTCGGTGTTTCGTGGATGCCACACGTGCGTCGCATCCAGGCTCACGGCCGCGTCCCCGAATTGGCCGCCGAGGCCCCGTTCGCTCGCCGTGGGCGGCACAGTCGAGACGGTGGTCCAGTCCACCATCGGCAGGCCGACATTGACGTCCTCGGCCAGCATGACGTTGGGCAACTCGCGAGGATCGCGGTGATTGTGTGTATCGCCGGAATACCACCCACGTTCGGCCATGTTGATCCAGCGGCGCATGGAGAAGGTGAGTTTGAGCGGCGCGCGCTCCACGATGACTTCGCGGGCTTCGGGAAAATACTCCTTCCCGCGCTCAATCGTGAACGTGTAGCGGCCCGGCAATAATTCCAGATGAAACGGATGCGCCGAATGGGTCGTGTGCATCTCGACGGCGTTTGGGTTGAAACCGCTCCGGCGATTGTAGGTGACGGCGGTCCCTTCTCGCGATGCCGGCTTCGGGAAATACCATTGGCCGTCTTCTCCGTGAACGTAGATTCGCGCCGGAAGCCGCTGGCCGGTCGAAGCGTCTTTGATCCCGCCTTCCACCCGAACTTCCCTGCGCGCCACCTTCCGCTTTTCAATGACGGCAAACGGATCGGATAGCTCCTGAGACGGATCCACGAATCGCGCCAGATCCCGGAGCGCGATGACTTGGCAGCCCTCATCGTGCAGATGCTTCATGTACTGCGCGAAGCGTTCCGGCGGCGTGTGGACCCACGGATGCTCGTTGTCCGGCGCACCGTGAAACTGGAGCACCGCGATGCGACCGCCTTTGGCCTGATCCACGGCACGCTTGAAATCGTCGATCGTCCAATCGGGACGCGCGTCCCCGGCGGAAGGAATCAGGAGGGGATGGTCGAGGCCCGGCTCGTAAGCGGAGCCGCGGCCCCAATCGTACGGAAACTCCGGCGCGCCGCCGCGCCGCGCGAAGCGAATGCCCAGGTGCTTCAATACCGGCAGAGCGCCAGGTTCGAGCGCATTCCCTGGATAGGCGAAACTCGCCGGGCGCGGAATGCCGTGTTCGGCGCATCGCGCGTTGATCGCTTCGATCTGCTCGGTCAGGCGGTTCAAATTCCCGGCCGAAACGCCCATGTGGTCGCGCGTGTGATTTCCGATCTCAAAACCCTCGCGGTGCAGCTCGGCGATCTGCTCCCACGTCATGTAATCCTTCTTGTTCGTGCGAAATGAAAAACCTTCCGTGATGAAAAATGTCGCGCTGAAGCCGTACTGCTTCAACAAGGGCCTGACGACGGAATAATGCGAAGCAACGGAATCGTCGAACGTCAGCACGACGAGCTTGTCCGGGATCGGTTCGAGCGCCGCGCAAAGCAATCCCGGCAAGCCTGCCAGGACGCTTCCCCACCAGGCCCGGCGGCGAGTTCGGCTGCAGGCGGATGTCATCGCCCTCCAGCACGCCATGACACTCCGGGCCGCGTCAAGTCGCGTTTTCGGCGGGCAGCAATTCTGCCTAAGTGGTCCATTTCATAAATACGCTCACGTTCGCGGCAAGGGATTTTTCGGCCAGACGAGGCGCGAGCGACGAGCATATCCCGAAGTGGATCTGTAAGGAGCAAGCAACGAAGTCTGGCGAAAAAGAACTGCCGCCCTTCGGGTTGCGCCGAATTTTGCCTGGGGCTGCGTTGCTCCTCGGTCACAGCCCCACTGGCGGGGGATGCTCGCTCGTCGCGCCTTGCCCCAGGCCAAATTGGGCGCAACGAACGTGAGCGCATTTACGAAACAGACCCTGAGACCGGCTGCTGAAATGACGCTCCGTTAGCGCATCGCGAAAGCCCGATAATTATCGGAACGCAAAGCGCACCCCACTCGGATCGATGAAGTCAATGGTTCTCGAGGTCAGATTCGTTCGCTGAAGTGTCGCCCAATTCAGAAGAGGGATCCGGCATAAAGGCTATTGGATCAAGGTGACTGTCCGGGATTCGTGTGCGAATGCCCGAACCAACGGTTGGTCGAGTGTCGCCAGACTGCCCTTGTGCCGTCGCGCCAGGGCAGCAAGATATTTGTCCGTAACCTGGGTGTGGCTTCGGATCAAGTCCCGGCGCACTTCAGATTCCACGAAAGAGAGGTCATCCACCCAAAACTCGTGGCGGTCATCGGCCAGGATAGAGTCCAGGGACACAAACGCATCGTCTGTCCCGTTAGCGAAGCCCAGAGCGGGATTGGAGGACAAGCGAAGGAATCCCCCTTGAGTGATCGGGCAGGTGGCAAACGATTTTACCGAACGAAGCCAGCGCGTAGTTAGAATATGGTGCTCATGGTTCTGCCAGGCGAGGGCCAGAAGGGCATTCGTGTCCAGGAGAAAGATCATAGGGTCTCCGCTTCCAACTTTTTCACCAGGTCTAGGGTGATCCTCGGCGCGCCTTTGGGTGGCTGAAACACCATGAAGCCATCCTTCGACCGGACTAGTCTGGCTCGGGTCCTAGCTGGAGCCGACATCTTTTCGAGGAGGTATTTGCCGCGGGCCAGTCTCTCCAGGCGAAACACATCGCTGGCTTCCAATGAATCGGTATCGCGGATTTCCTTAGGCAACGATAATTGCCCCTTGGACGATAGCGTGACGGTGGTCGGAGTCATGCCGGTAAGATGGCCTTACCTGCATCCTCTGGCAAGCCGAAGCGCCAGCTTGGAAGGCGGAATTCTATCCCCCATTCTGAAAATATTTCGTGGACACGGCCGAAGGCAGGGATATTTTCGCCAAGCTGATTTTTATAATGAGGCAGCGATTAGGCAAATCCAATCAAGGGTGAGCCTCTAAAGCATATGTCTTCCTTTCTAATGGCTGGAGCTATTCCGCAAAACTATGCCCGAACCCATTAAACTCACCCGCATTCCAACCCTGAAGACCGTCGCGGATTTTCGCGCGTATGGGGCGTCGCTCGGAATCGAACTGCCGTGTGAAGAGGCGATCGTTTCCGGCCCATCCTCGCCGCTGGCGCAGCCGATTTCCGCCGTCCAGGTCAACGGCAAGAAGATCGGGAATCGCTTCGCCGTTCAACCCATGGAAGGGTGGGATGGCACGACCACCGGCGGCGCGACCGAGGAAGTGCGGCGGCGCTGGCAACGCTTTGGGGAAAGCGGCGCGAAACTAATCTACGGCGGCGAAGCGATGGCCGTGCGTCCCGACGGCCGCGCGAATCCGAATCAGCTCATCATCATTGAGCAAAACAAAAGGGACTTGGCTGAATTGCGCGAAATCCTCGTCCGCGCGCACCAGGAGCGATACGGCGCGGCGGACGATCTCGTGATTGGGTTTCAGCTCACGCATTCAGGCCGTTTCTGCAAACCCACGGACAAATTCCGCATGGAACCGCGCGTGGCGTATCGGCACCCGATCCTCGACCGCCGATTCAGCGTCACGACCGACGCCCAGGTCTTCACCGACAGCGAGATTGAGCAACTCATCGAATGTTACGTCGCGGGCGCGAAGATTGCCTGGGACGTGGGCGCGGACTTTGTCGATATCAAGCATTGCCATGGCTATCTGCTGCACGAGTTCCTCGGCGCGCACACCCGATCCGGCAAATATGGAGGCTCGTTCGAGAACCGCACGCGCATTCTCCGGGAGATCATCGCGGGCATTCGCGCGTCCGGCAATCCAATCGAGATTGGCGTGCGATTGAGCGCGTTCGATTTCGTTCCGTTCAAGCCCGATCCCGCGTCCTCAAAGCCAGGCAAGCTCGGCCCCGGCGTGCCTGAAGATTTTTCCCATTGCTTGCCTTACCGCTACGGGTTCGGTCTCAAAGAGAGCCATCCGGTCGAATACGATCTCACCGAACCGATTCAATTCCTCGAACTCTGCGCGAGCCTGGGAGTGAAGCTGGTCAACGTGAGCGCCGGCTCGCCGTACTATAATCCGCACATTCAACGGCCCGCCGCCTACCCGCCTTCAGATGGCTATCAACCGCCGGAAGATCCGCTTGTCGGCGTGGCGCGGCAAATCAACGTCGTGCGCCAATTGAAGGAGCACCTCGCCAACGTAGGTCAGGCTTCCAGCCTGAGCCAAAACCCTGCTTCTGCACTCACAGGCTCGAAGCCAGGAGAGTCGCCACTCCCGCCCATGATTCTCATCGGCACCGCCTACAGCTACCTGCAAGAGTATCTTCCGCATGTCGCCCAATACGTGGTGCGCAATGGCTGGGCCGACATGATCGGCCTGGGCCGGGTCACGCTGAGTTATCCGACAATTCTGGCGGACGCGCTGAGCAGCGGGGCGTTGAATACAAAGATCATTTGCCGGACCTTCAGCGATTGCACGACGGCGCCCCGCAACGGCATGATCAGCGGCTGTTACCCCCTCGACAAATACTACGCGGGGAAACCGGAGGCGCAGAAATTGAAGGAGGTCAAGAAGGCGGCGGGGGCTTAGTGGTCCGTTTCGTAAATACGCTCACGTTCGTTGCGCCCAATTTGGCCTGGGGCAAGGCGCGACGAGCGAGCATCCCCCGCCAGTGG
>Ga0194120_10001360_pt1 | contig 44904 bp, 47 predicted proteins | sample TA2MahCa65mmetaG_FD_148642 | JGI IMG/M metagenome (GOLD analysis project Ga0194120, IMG submission 148642) | Freshwater microbial communities from Lake Tanganyika, Tanzania - TA2015019 Mahale Deep Cast 65m | ecosystem: Environmental > Aquatic > Freshwater > Lake | place: Tanzania: Lake... | reverse complement strand
CAGCAGCAGAATGCATATGATTCGATTGCAGTCAGCGGCCATAAATTTTTCGGCATCGACGAACCTGCCGGTATATTCATAACCACTCGCAACACATTGTCCATGCAAAACCCCATGCAGGTAGCCTATCTGAATCAAGAGATTACCACACTGGCTTGCTCACGATCGGCGCTTGCCCCTTTAAAATTGTGGTGGAAAATTAAAACTACGGGGATACAGTCATACCAACAACAAAGTCAGCAACTCCTCACTAACGCCCGCTATTTAAAACAATGTTTAGATGCTATAGCCTATCCCGCATGGCTAGGCCCCCGCTCCAATATTGTCTATTTTCAACGACCCAGCCAAGCCATTATGGAAAAATGGCTGCTGGCTCCCGACACAGACCCCCGTCTAGGCGGAGCCTTAGCACATGTCGTGGTGATGCAGCATGTCAACACCGACATTCTGGATGCTTTCGTGAAGGATTTAAGGCTTGCATGCCAATCTTCTTTAAGTTGAACAATTTATACACGCTTTAAGTGTGACTGCTATCTAATTATCGTATGAGCATACTTTAAGATATACGCGTGCAATTTATTTTTTTGTAATTCTGACACCGGGGGAATTGAGTAATAACAGTTGAGGACGAGATGATGTTGGACAGCTGCAAACGTTAAAAAGTTGTTGACGATGCAGATTGGGGGATGCGGTTTGCTAGGTGTTAAATGTGAGAAAATTCTAGCTGCACGTTGTGTAACCGACGTTTGTTAAGCGTTTAAGATTAAAAGAGTTTTAAAAAATAGGTTGGTTTATAAGTATGAAGAAAGTTACACAAAACTTACACACATCAATTAAAGAGTTGCAACTTATTGATTTAAATGCACTAATTATAAGCGTAACTATGGAGTGGGAATAGTTCCACACAAAATATAAATGGTTTTAAATATATTTGACTACTCTGCCGTATTCGCAAAATGCCTGTCAGATATTGACAGCACTGGTATTTTGATTAATGATCAAAGTAATCAAAGCATCTAAAACAAAGAGATTGATATTATGAATTACCCTATCGGCTATCCATTTTCAGGATTATTTGCGAGACTGGGATTTAATTTGATTGTACGCGTAGATATTGCTTTTGATGAAGAAGCAAAGGTCTATGTGGCAACGAGCAAAGACGTTGATGGACTTGTGCTTGAAGCTGAAAACTTTAGTGACTTAACGATTGAAGTAAAAGAAGCGATTACAACGCTAATGACACTCAACAAACAAAATCCGGTACATAACGCAGATTTAATTTACAAAAATCATATTGCTTTAGCATGAATGGTTACGAAAAATTAGTTAAGCAGATGTTGGCGCAACATGGATGGTTGTTATTGCGCTCCGGTAAAGGTTCGCATGAATATTGGGGCAAAGAGGGTTATAAACCCGTTACTGTGCCGCATAACTGCAAGTCGCGTATCACCGCAAATGAAATTATGAAGCAAGCAAAAATAGATCATAAATTCTAAGTATCTCAGCAAGCGTTACCGCGCGGTAACGCTTGCGCTATATAAAACGCAAAATCCAGCCCAAAAGCTGCCGCACAGTGAGTAACCATCCAGTTGCTAACCTGTTGAAAAATAATTCCAAAGCTAAAATCACCAAAAACACTAATCGTCACAATAGTTTACACATCTGATACACATTAAATTCCAGCTTGTAACCAGCCATGCTGTAAGTGAGATTTTTCAGAGTAGCTATGGAGTGGGAGTAGAACCAAGAAATTTTAGGTATTTTTCCAAAGTTATCTGAATTTTCAGCCATAACCCCAAGATTTTTATAAATTAAATCCAGTGGTCGGATAGGCCTTGGTTGTTTCTGTTTTTCAGTTTAGCTGATTTGGTTTAAGGTCTACATACCCCCCAAATATTGATTGGTCAGAAAATCATCCTTATATCCAAAATAAGGCACAGCATTAATGTTGCCCGCCCAAGCCCCCTTCAATAAGACATTGACCGGATTGCTTCTAGCGTCTATGTGTAAACCGTTTGTGTTGATCGTGTACGAATCCGGCAAAATAGCGGTGTGGGCATGATAATGGTAGCCCATGCCATCGTGATTATGGGCGCCGAAGTCATCAAGCGCTTCAGAATAGCCATTCATGCGGGAATCTTTAATGCCTCGATACAGACCAAATAAAGCAATTCCATCATAAGCAAAGCCTATTAAAGGAGGATGCGCTTTGTTGACATAATCAGTGTCGTTATAGAGTGTCACGCTATTTTGGCCAGAGCTGAAGCCGTCAGAATGACAATGAGGGCCATCCCCGCCTTGGCCAACATGACAACCATAGGTTGATAACTCTCCTTTCCATTGAGAAGGCATTAGCGCATTGTTAAGCAATGGAAAAATGATGGAACCATCCACCAAAATACCCGCGTCTGCGGTACTGGCGTAATTATAGTGATCATAAGCGGGGCATACGCTTATCGGAGAATTTGCTTCGCCACAATGACTGTCTGTTACAAGATTCAAGGCCCAGCGATCACTGCCAGGAGACATGAGATTATCGGTGACATTTTTGACTTGTCCGTAGTCTTTCATCGGAATACGTGCCAAAAAATAACCTAAATTCGAATACCGCGTAACCGGGGTGCTTGCGCTACCTTTGCCCAGATAAGGCGGTCCAGGTACATCTAACAGGCCTTGGGGCATGCCGGGGATTGTATAGCTCACAATATTCATAAAGGGATGATAATGTCCCGATTTATCTTTTTCGTTGGTGAAATAAACAAAAGGCACGAGTTTTTGTCCGGGAAGTCCGTCTGCAACGGATGTGCTTGCCAATTTGCCGGATAAGGCAGCGTCTCTGAAGGCAGTGTAAAGGCTGATCGGGTATCGAAGCTTCTCTCCTTGTGCAGCAAGACTGACCGAAATGCTGGCTAAAAATTGATCGGCTGCAAGTTTGGTTTTGGCGTCATTACCCGCAATTGCAACTTGTGGGCGGTAGGAGGCGTTTATCTTCGTGTAAAACGCATTATTGCCGGACTCGACTGCGTCCGGAGATACTTTAGAGGGATACGGGGCAGCGGGATTGGCAAGATAAGCCACATTGCTTGGATTAAAGCGGCTTGGAATATCGTAATTATCAGTCGGATTGTAAAAATATAGCTTTGTAGCTGAGCTGATTTTGGGGACTAGTTTAAATTTTCCATTCACAACACTAACGTAGTAACCCGCACCCTTAACTGAAAAAGCGGGGTCTTCTGTGAAACTGGGACTATAACTGACCGTAGATTTTCCCCGAGCATCAGTGGTCATTTGCTGGTCTAAATGATGCGCGAAGCGTTTTTCTGCACGCAAATATTTTGTATTAGCATCATAAGAAAACACAATATAACCATAACTGCTGGTGGTCTTGCCAAAATTATTACGAAATTTCAGGATGAAACCATCGCTTTCAATCGCGTCTATCGAATAGTTAGGATGGAGATGGGCATCTAATCGGTAAAAACCCGATTTATCAGAGCTATTAGCGACCACCTGGATGAGTTTGGAAAAGTAAGTGCCGTAGGTCGACTTAGCCGGAAGAGTAACTGACTGAACGGCATAAGCTTCGGTTGTATTGGGGGTGGTGACAATTGATAAGTAATTGGCAGTATTGCTGGTTTTGGGTGAATTGGAGATTAAGTATCGCCCCCGGTTTTTAGCAATCCCTTGGTTACTAATGGAAAATTTGGGCGTGTAAGTAGATTCTAAAATTTTTGCGTAATTGGCCGGGGTGTAATAAAGACTCTGATCATTGGGTGATGGTGTCGCTGCATGGCTATAAAAACTGCATACACTGGAAAGGATAACGAAATATTGAGTAGTCTTCATTGTGTATGTCCATGATTAGAGTGAGCAAACAACATCAGGCGTTTAATTTTCAAGCGGGTGATTTTGACTGATTGCGTCAATATGACACATTGGTATGGATTTTAAAAACCCATATACTCATCGCCCATTGGATGGCAGATTAAAAATTCTGCGTCAGCAAAAAAGGAGTTTATTTTATGGCCTATGTTGTTACAGAGAATTGTATTAAGTGCAAATTTACTGATTGTGTCAGTGTTTGTCCTGTTAATTGTTTTCATGAAGGACCTAATTTTTTAGTGATTGATCCGGATGAATGTATTGACTGTACTTTGTGTGAATCAGAATGTCCTGCGAATGCCATTCATTCGATTGATGATTTACCGGTAGGTCAAGAGTCTTTTATTGAACTTAATGCTGAATTAGCCAAGATATGGCCAATTATTTTTGAAGTTAAAGATTCATTGCCTGACGCAGAAAGTTGGTTAGGTAAAGCGGGTAAAATTGATCTGCTGGAAAGATGATTAAAGCCAACTTAGTCTAATCTGTCTTTTTTGCTACTCAATCCTTGAGAGCCATGTTAAAACGGCATTTTAAGTGTCATTGCCGATTGAAATGTCTATACCCAGTGATTCATTCCAAAAACGCGTACTAGACTGGTTTGATCAGCATGGTCGCAAGGACTTGCCATGGCAGCAGGCGATTAATCCCTACCGGGTTTGGGTGTCCGAGATCATGCTGCAACAGACTCAGGTCAGCAGTGTGATTGCTTATTACAAGCGCTTTATGGAGCGCTTTCCAAATCTGGATGATTTGGCTCAGGCTGAGCAAGATGAAGTGCTTCAGTATTGGGCGGGTTTAGGATATTACGCCAGAGCACGAAATTTACATCAGACCGCACGTCTGATCATGCAACAAGGCGGGGCGTTTCCCCAGACTTCCGCTGCTTTAGAGGCTTTGCCAGGGATAGGCCGTTCTACTGCTGGCGCGATTCTGAGTATTGCCTGCGGGCAAAGTCAGGCCATTTTGGATGGTAATGTTAAACGGGTGTTGTCGCGATTTGCTGCTGTCGAGGGTTGGCCAGGCGATCCCAAAGTAGCCAGACAGCTTTGGCAAATCAGCGAACAGTTCACACCCTCTGATCGAACCGCAGACTATACGCAGGCTATGATGGACCTTGGGGCAACACTCTGTACCCGCAGTCGTCCTCGCTGTCACGAATGCCCTTTGGTGGAGCATTGTCAGGCGTATCAGCAGAATCGGGTTAGCCAATTTCCACAATCGCGACCCCAAAAAAACCTGCCGGTCAAACACCTATTATTTTTGTTGAGCATTAATGCGCAACAGGAGATTTTGTTCATGCGTCGGCCGCCATCCGGCATCTGGGGTGGTTTATGGAGTCTGCCTGAATATGCGGATATGCAGGCATTGCAGGCTGATTTGCAGCAAAATTATGCAAACTGGTCAGTGCAGAAGACATTGGGCTTGCAAAGGCACACGTTTTCACATTTTCATCTCGATTACACCACTGTGCTGGTGAGAGTGCAAAACCCTAAAAACAATGTGATGGAACTAGGACACAGGGTTTGGTATAAAAAACAGCAGTGGCCGGATTTGGGCTTGCCCGCCCCGATCAAACGTCTATTACAACAATTAGAATCTGAGGTTTAGAAATGACACGAATAGTAAAATGCGTAAAACTGGGGATTGAAGCCGAGGGCCTGGATGTGCCGCCTTTTCCCGGGGTAAATGGCCAACGTATTTTTGAACATGTTTCCAAACAAGCGTGGAAAGACTGGTTGGGTATGCAAACGATGATTATTAATGAGCGTCGTTTAGCCAGTTTTGATCCGGCTGCCAAGAAAATACTGGAAGCGGAGCGCGAGAAATTTTTGTTTGCGGGTGGATTTGAAGTGCCTGAAGGCTATAAGCCCCAGTAAATATACTATGTTACAGATAAAATCGAGGCTAGTTCTAACTAACCTCGGTTTTTTTATGACTTATTTTTTCGCCCAGGCGATAATTTTTTCGCGCTTACTGTAGACCAGATAGGCTAAGCCGCCCAATACCAGGCCATAAATCAGCTGTCCGATCAAAGAGTCATCGCTATTTTCCGCCTGAGCTGCTTCTTGAGCAGTCATAGGGGCTTTAGGCGGTGTCACCACGAAAGCTTTGTCCTTAGTTTCTCTGATTTCAGGTAATCCCAAGCTTTTCCAGGCATCATAGTCTTGCCACATTGGATATTTGCCCTGCCAAAACTCCTTAGTAAAATAAGGGGCCAGGCTCATTCCATGTAATTTTGGTATGCCACGTTCGTCAGCATAACCTTTATAAACAACCAAGCTGATGTCACCCCCTTCACCCACACCGTTAGTCGTAAAAGATTTTTCTACGTGGTCATGAAACATCCAGACACCCGGACCAAAACTATCCAGTCCATTGTCGGTTCCACTGAGCTCCAAATCCAGACGTTGAGCCGGTACCATGCCATGTACATCGCGTTTGATGTAAGACGCAGGACCATTATCCACACCATCATAGTGGGTGACTAAGGGCTTATGCCCATGAATATGTAGGGCAAATGCATCGGTGTGGCCGTTTAAGACTCTTAATTTAACTTTTTGGTTCTCATCAAGAGTAATTAAAGACTCACGAATTGTGTAAGGAAAAGAACGACCATTCAGCATGTAATAATCATCACTGGCTTCAGTCACGTCGTATTCCTGAGTCATACGTTTAGCAACCAGACGTGGGTCATTGGCTGAGCGGACCAGTTCATGTAACTCTTTATCAACCGATTGATAGTGCAAATCAAATTCAGCCGCGTATTTTTCTAAAACGGCTTGCGAAGGGTGACGCACTTGACCGGCACCAACATTGAAGACTTGTGGCCAGTTGTTAGGGCGGTTTTCCTCAACCACGAAGATCCCTTGCAGACCCATTGGAATATGGGTATGAGGTTGAACGTGGCAGTGGTAATACATGGTGCCGGCCTGACGAGGCTTGATCACGTATGTTTTGCTACTACCTGGCATCACGTCCATTTGGCCGGTTTGACCAACCCCGTCATTACCTTCACCACTATGATCCATATACGGGTGGTCAACACCGTGTAAGTGGATAGAGTGAGGCATATAGTGGTTGTTTTCCAGAACCAACCAGACAATATCACCTTGTTCAACCCGAATAACAGGTGATGGAGCGCGTAACAATGGGTTGGCAATCGGTTCGTACAAACTTAAGGTCGACATGTCGCGTGTTTTAGGCGCATAAACCCAAAAAGTGGGTTGTAAGCCTGGTGCAATGTCAAACGTAGTAGTCGGTTCTTGCATGTCTGGCGAATGCCCGTTTAATTCGGCAATTTCCAGCTTAATAATATAGTGGTCAGGGTCGCCGTCACCGTCGATATCGTTACTCGCTGTGATGGCATCTGCAGCAAGCTGCGTTTCCATCAGCGTCGCCATGGAAATGTTGTTAGTGCCTTTGACGAAAGCAGCAATATCAGAAGGGTTGTCCGGATTACAGACTCTGGATTCCTGGATCTGCACGCCGTCAATCACTTGAGCATCACGCCATTTCGGATCAGTAAATTCCGAACATACTTCCTCAGCTGTACCCAGTTTGACAGTAGTGCTTTCAGGTAATTTGTTACTGGCAGCCCATAAGCAGGCAGATACCGGTAACAACAAAGCGCCACAGAGAGCGGGAAGAAAATTTTTATGCATAACAAGCCTCATTACATACACAAACTAATGTGAAAGTTTGCCCCACCTAAATGTTTGAAAATCCTGTTACTGTAACCAAAATCCCTTATTTATGTACAGTATTTATTTTTATCATAAGCTTACCATTTTTATAATGGATTGCTGCGCGGATTACTTGCCAATCACAGGATTGTTTGCAATCACGTTGATATAATAGCTCAAAATCACTTGGTTAATTTAAATAGCGCATGCCAATCTTAAAACTGCTGTTTTCTCTGCTCTTACTATTCTCGATTCACGCTGCTGTTGATTGGCATTTTAATCAGCCCCAAGATGCTGGGGTTGACGTGCCGTCTGGCAAACTGAGAAGTTTGTCGTTTGCGCCATTTCGTGAAGGTTATAGCCCCTTAGAAAAAAAATATCCGATTACCGAACATGTCGAAGAGGATGTGCGTTTATTAGCGGATAAAACCGAAACCATACGCACTTACTCCAGTCTGGGAGGTATGCAGCCTACTCCGGATCTGGCCCGTCAATACGGCTTGAAAATGTTGCAAGGTGCTTGGATTGGCGATACGGCCCGCAATAACCGTCTGGAAGTCGATGCATTGATTCAGTCAGCCAATGCCAATCCGGATGTGGTGAAACGGGTGATTGTGGGTAATGAGGTTTTACTCCGCGGCGAATTAAGTGTCGATAAGCTGATTGAATATATCCGTGAAGTCAAAAAAGCCGTTAAGCAGCCGGTTTCCTATGCCGATGTCTGGTCTATGTACATGAAGCATCCGCAGTTATTTGCTGAAGTCGATTTCATCACCATTCATATTTTGCCGTATTGGGAAGATGAGCCGATTGCCGTCGATAACGCCAGTGAACATCTGGAAAAAATCGTCAGACAAGTTGAAAACGAAGCGCGCGGTATCGCCCCGGGTAAGCCAATTTTAATTGGTGAGTCAGGCTGGCCTAGTGCTGGCCGGCAGAGAGGTTTGGCGATTCCTGGAGTGGTGAATGAAGCGAAATTTATCCGTGGCATGATACAAGTAGCCGAGCATCATGGTTTTGATTACAACATTGTCGAAGCCTTTAACCAGCCTTGGAAAAGTAATCTCGAAGGTGTAGTTGGCGCCAACTGGGGTTTATTCTCGGCAGATCGTCAGCCGGTTTTTCCACTGACTGGTCCGGTTCTGGAGCATGCCAACTGGCAAACGCTGTTTACTGTCGCAAGTGGCTTGCTACTTTTGTGGGTCGCGGTTTTTTTTGTCGATTTAAAACAAATGAGCGGTTTACAGCAATTGTTCTGGCTGGTCTGTGCGCAATGGTTGAGTGCTGATTGGGTCAACCTGGCAGGATTTGAGTGGTACACCAGTTACAGCCTGTTGCAACGTGTTTATACCGTAACAGTGCTAATCGCCAATATAGCACTGGCGTATCTGGTTCTGTGTCGTCTGGCGGATGGCTTCTTAAACAGACCATACAAGACCGCGTCTTTATTGTTTAAAACCTACCGGATTTTTGTTTTGTTAGCTATTTACAAAACATTGATGCTGGGGATCAGAGGACGCTATCTGAGTTTTCCAGTTGAACAATTGACTATTCCCGCCCTTGGTATTGTCGTCATGAGTCTGGCTGCCATGTGGAGCAAGCGCCGTTGCGCCATTAGTTTTCGGGCAATTACCGGAACAGGCGCACAGCATGACGGTCGTTGGGCCATGGCGATTTTTGCCGCGATTCTGGTGCTGATACTAGGTGAAACGTATGCCTTTATGGATGGACGGGACTTTATTTTGGCGCATCCTGGTTTTGTCGAGGGTTTGCCGGTTGCTTTAAAATACACGCTGTCTAATCAGCAACTGATCAATTGGATAATCTGTTTACTGGTGTTGGCATTGCCGTTGTGGGCTAACCAACGCTGCCACAGACAGGGTGAGAATCAATAAAACAGGGCTTGCGCGACAATTTGCCACATTTTAATTGACAAAGAGCTAGCATAAACTATATGCAACTCTTGTATGCGCTCCCTCTTTTCGGGAAAGAGTTTTTAATATCCTTCCTCAATGCGACACTGGTCGCATTTTTTTTGCCTGAAATTCAGATATTCGCGGATAATTTCCGAAGTTCCTGCGCTGGCAGGACAATATGTTTTTTATTGCATCTGGTTTGGATATGGCTATGAAAAAAATCATTCTCATTTCGGTTGTTACCCTCCCGCTTTTCTTAACCGGTTGTGCGACTCAGTCCAACTGGGCGCCTACAATTGACCCCTATAAAGATCCACATGCTGATCGCATTAATCTTGATTTGCAACAGTGTAAGCAACTGGCAGAACAAGCCTCAGGCAGTACGGTCAAGGAAACCGCCAAAGGGGCCGGTGTGGGGGCTTTAATCGGTGCTGCGGGTGGAGCAGTAATAGGCGCTGCCGTAGGAAGTCCAGGGACAGGAGCTGCTATAGGTGCTTCTGCGGGGGCATTAGGCGGTGGGGCTAAACTGGGCTTGGATGCTGAACAGCAATTTAAACGAGCCTATGTGAACTGTCTGCGTCAACGCGGCCACAAAGTGATTAACTAAGGCCGTGCATGAGCTGTCATTATGTGAACAGGTTTTAGAGCTAATTCAGCAACAGGCAGGCTTGCAAGCATTTAAGCAAGTCAAAACCGTGCATCTGGAAATTGGCAAGCTGTCCTGTGTCGAGGCCGAGGCCATGCGTTTCTGTTTTGACAGTGTGGTGGCGGGCAGCATTGCAGAAGGTGCACGCTTGGAAATCGAACAGCCTGAGGCGCTGGGCTGGTGTTCGGCTTGTCAGCAATTGATGCACATTGAACAACGTTTTGAAGTGTGTGCGCATTGTGGGCATTTTCCATTAGAAATTCGACAGGGCGAGCAAATGCGAATTAAATATCTGGAGGTTCTCTGATGTGCGGTGTCTGTGGTTGCGGTGATGACAGTCAAACCACCCGAAAGCATGTGCATGTTTTTGCTCAGCCAGCTCCACGCGTGATTCAGCTCGAGCTTGATATTCTGAGTAAAAATAATCTGTTTGCTGCTGAAAACCGCCGACAGTTTCAGGAACAGGCGGTTTTGGCGCTTAATCTGGTTTCCAGTCCTGGTTCCGGAAAAACCACTTTGCTGGTTGAAACCATTCAGTCACTTCAGGCGGATTATGCCATTGCTGTGATTGAAGGTGATCAGCAGACGAGTTGTGATGCGGAACGGATAAGAGCAACCGGAGTTCCTGCTATACAAATCAATACCGGCAAAGGCTGTCATTTAGAAGCAGACAGAATCGGCCAGGCTTGGCAAAACTTACAGAGCTGTTCACCAGATATGTTGTTTATCGAAAATGTCGGTAATCTGGTGTGCCCGTCTGGCTTTGATCTGGGGGAGGCGCATAAGGTAGTGATTTTATCGGTGACCGAAGGTGAGGATAAGCCACTCAAGTACCCTGACATGTTTCATGCTGCCGATCTAATGCTGTTAAACAAGATTGATCTGTTGCCTTATCTGGATTTCGATGTTGAACGTTGTCTGGCGTATGCTCGGCAAGTGAATCCTGCTTTACAAATTTTGCTGGTTTCGGCCAAAACCGCTGAAGGTATGCCGGCCTGGCTGGACTGGATTAAGCGACAACGGCTTGAGCTTAAGCCGTCTGTGGAGGTGCTTTAAACATGTGTCTGGCAGTTCCGGCGCAAATTATTGCCATCAGTCAGGATCATACTCAGGCGTCCGTGCAGCTGGCGGGGGTGCAGGTTGAGGTTTCTTTAGCCTTGGTTGAGGAGGTGGCGGTCGGTGATTATGTGTTGATTCATGTCGGATTCGCCCTGCAAAAAATTGATCCCGAAGAAGCTGAGGCTACATTAGCTTTATTTGCCGAAGTCGCTTTAATGGCGCAGGAATGAAATACATTCAGGAATTTCGTCGGCCTGAACTCGCACGTCAGTTGGCTGATGCTATTGCCCAGATAGCGGATCCTGATCGTCACTATCGCTTAATGGAGTTTTGTGGCGGCCATACCCACGCCATATTCCGCTATGGCATCAGTGATTTATTGCCCGCCAATGTTGAGTTCATCCATGGCCCCGGTTGTCCGGTCTGTGTTTTACCGATGAGTCGTATTGATCAGGCTATCGAGCTGGTTCAAAGCCAGCAGGTGATTCTGTGTACCTATGCCGATTTAATCCGGGTACCCGCCAGTGGTCAACAAAGTTTATTAAAACTTAAGGCAGCGGGTGGTGATGTGCGCTTGCTACAGTCTTCTCAGCAGGCGGTTCAGATTGCTCAGGATCATCCTCAGCGTCAAGTGGTGTTCATGGCAATCGGTTTTGAAACGACAACACCGGCTACGGCCGTGGCGATTGAGCAGGCTCAGGCGCTGAAGCTGCAGAATTTTTCAGTCTTGTGTAATCACGTGCTGACGCCAGCCGCCATGAGGGCCTTGCTCGCAGGGCCAGAGCCATTGCTGGTTGATGGCTTTTTAGGTCCTTCCCATGTCAGTACTATTATCGGGAGTCAGCCTTATCAGAACCTAGCAGAACGCTATTTGAAACCGATTGTGATTGCCGGTTTTGAGCCTCTGGACGTGCTACAGTCAGTTTGGATGTTGCTTAAACAGCTTAACGCAGCGCAGCACCAGGTCGAAAATCAATACAGTCGTGCCGTCACTGTTACGGGTAATCTCAAAGCCCAGGCCTTGATGGCGCGCTATTTTGAAACCCGCTCCAGTTTTGAATGGCGAGGTCTGGGGCAAATTGCCGATAGTGCATTAAAACTGAAGGCTGAATACGCATCGTTTGATGCCGAACAACGTTTCAATATTCCGCTCAGACCCACGACAGAGGTTAAGGCATGTGAGTGTCCTGCCATCCTGCGTGGTGCCAAAAAACCTCAGGATTGTCGTCTGCTGGGTACGGTATGTACTCCGGAAAATCCGGTTGGCTCGTGTATGGTGTCATCGGAAGGGGCTTGTGCCGCCTACTGGCGTTATCGACGATCGCGAACCTAAACCCCTGATCTGCTAAAATGCGCCCATTTTAAAGTTTGGGTCAGTCATGAATATCACAGCCATTTATCCCGGCACCTTTGATCCCATCACCAATGGGCATCTGGACTTAATTTGTCGGGCTGCAAAATTATTTGATCATGTGATCGTGGCAGCAGCGACCAGTCTGGGCAAAAAACCTTTGTTTAATCTGGAAGAGCGGGTTGAGATGATCCATGAGGTGGTCCGAGAATTTGAAAATGTGAGTGTGATTGGTTTTGATACCTTGCTGGTAGAGTGTGCCAAACGTCATCAAGCCAGTGTGATTATTCGGGGTTTACGTGCGGTTTCCGACTTTGAGTACGAATTCCAGTTGGCGGGGATGAATCGTCGTTTATCACCCGAGATTGAGACGGTTTTTTTGACCCCGGCTGAGCAATATGAATTTATTTCGTCCAGTATGATTCGGGAGATTGCCCAATTAAAAGGTGATGTTTCCAGTTTTGTGCCGGATTCGGTTAAACAACGCTTGATAGAAAAATTTGTAACGGAGTAAACATGGCGCTACTGATTAGCGATGAATGCATTAATTGTGATGTCTGCGAACCTGAATGTCCGAATGGGGCAATTTCTCAAGGTGAAGAGATTTATGTGATTAATCCTGAATTATGTACTGAATGTGTGGGGCATCACGATAAGCCGCAATGCATGGAAGTGTGTCCGGTCGATTGTATTAGCAAGGACCCGCTAAAAGTCGAAGATCAGGATGGTTTGTATCAGAAGTATTTGAAATTGATTAGCTAGGCGATCATTTCCTTAGCGGCAAAAAAAGTGCCGCTAAGGTAATGAACGGGCATGCTTAAGCGTCGCCGAGTTGTAAGATCGTAACCTCAACTCTTGCTAGCCCGGCTCTGAGAAATCCCAGTTCCTTTGCAGCCTGTTTGGAAACATCCAGTACACGTTTATTTTTTTGATGCGTTCTGGAATTGATACGCAAATAAACGCTGTGGTTGTTGTCCAGATTTACCACTTTCAACACCGTGCCGAAAGGCAGATTGGCGTGGGCTGCGGTTAAATCAGTTTTGTCATAGCGCTCACCGTTGGCGGTGCGTTGGCCATGCAATTTGTCGCTGAAGTAAGAAGCGATACCGCTAAGCTTATCTTCAACATCCCAAGTGGTGGTTGCATCGGCTACCGCCAGTGGGCTGGAAACTGTTATAAAAATCGCTAACAGTACCCGGACCAGACATGGGTTTTTACTCATCAGCTACCTCCCCTTAATGGTTAATGTATTGCCTGAGCGAGGAGCAGGTTAACCCAATAAAAACAGGGTGGCAAGTAAAAACTGCCTTTTTAAAACAAAACAACAATGATTAATTGCTTGATTTTGTTCGATATTCTTAAATTTGATAAGCGGTGAGGCCAGTTGTGGCGGGGGCTGAGAGGATTTGCCTCTTGTAAAAAGGCGTCCAAAATGCATAGGTAAAAAAAATTAGGATTTTGCCTCATCTAAGCCCTGCCAGGGGCGGTAAAGTCCTTCTATTTCTATGCCAAACATGTCCAAAATCCGGCCGACGCCTTCGTCTACCATGTAACGTAATGAGTCAGATTTGTTATAAAAAGCCGGCATCGGCGGATAAATAATGCCGCCCATTTCGGTCACTGCAGCCATATTTCGAATGTGGGCCAGATTCAACGGTGTTTCGCGCGGGATTAACACGGTTTTGCGGCGCTCTTTCAGGGCGACGTCAGCAGCACGTGAAATCAGGTTGTCACCAAAACCATGGGCAATCGCTGCCAGGGTTTTCATGGAACAGGGTGCAACCACCATGCCTTCGGTTTTAAACGAGCCGCTGGCAATGCTCGAGGCAATATCGTGAATACCATGGGTAAAATCTGCCAAAGCATAAAGCGTGGCGCGATCCATATCGAGTTCATATTTCAGATTAACCAGGCCGGCCTGAGAAATCACTAGATGGGTTTCCCAGTCGGGCAAGTCCCGCAAAATCTCCAGCATTCGGACACCATAAATGGCCCCGGTAGCGCCTGTCATGCCGATGATTAATCTTTTTGGCTTGATGCTCATATACGTCCTTAAAATCCAGCTAGAGTGTGATCGCGAGTCTGTCAGTGGCGTCGACCAGGGCGTCAATCATTTCCTCGCCTTTGGCAATATGTCCGGCGTTCGGCAAAATGATCAATTCCGCCTGTGGCAAGGCTTGTTGTAGCTGCCAACTGGCTTCCAGGGGGCAGGTTAAGTCCTGCTGGCCATGAATAATAATAGTCGGAATGTCTTGTAACACAGCGCAATGCTCGAGAATTTGATTCTCAGCAATAAAGTAATGGTTACGCGCGTAATGCAGTTCCATTCTGACCTGCAAAATATCCTTTTCGGTTACGGCTAAATCTTGCTGTTGATAAGCATTACCTAAAGCCACTTGTCCACCCCAGTTCTGCCATTCACGGACTGCGTTCTCAATTTGGCTGCTTGAGTCGCTAAACACAGCCTCGCAGAGTCGCTCGAGAATATTGGCCTGACTTGCGGGCAGGCTTTCCAGCAGCGCCTGCCAGCGTTGGGGATAAATCCGGCTGACGCCGTTATCGGCATTTAAAAACCAGTCCATATCCGCCTGACGAGCCAGAAAGCTGCCACGCAAAATCATGCCCATGACCTGTTGTGGATATTGCTGAGCGTACAGCAGTGCCAAAGTGCTGCCCCAGGAGCCGCCAAATAACAGCCATTGCTCTATCCGCAATTGCTGACGTAATTGCTCGATGTCGGCTATCAGGCCTTGGGTGTGATTATCCACTAATTCGCCAAATGGCAGTGACTGGCCACAACCGCGCTGATCCATCAGTACAATATGGTAAAGCGCCGGATTAAAAAAGCGTCGGTGATCCGGTTTGGTGCCGGAGCAAGGGCCGCCATGCAGAAAAATCACCGGAATACCGGCCGGATTGCCAGATTGTTCAATATAAACTTGGTGGACTGAGCCAGTGTTGAGGAAGAATTGCTTAAACGGAGTGATTTCGGGATAAAGCGTTTTCATGAGGCTAAGGTGAAGATAATTGGCAGTCAGTATACCACTGGATTTCGGGCATAAAAAAAGGGAGGCTTTGGGCCTCCCTTTTGGTCAATCGGGTAAGGGTAACAAATTAGAATTTGAAACCGACATAACCACCTGTGGTGAAACCGTCGGTTGGAACGCCGTCCAGTTTGCTGGTTGAGTAGTGGTAACGCACGTCTGAACCAACGACGATGCCTTTGAACAAGTCGTATTCAGCACCGGCACCAAATTGCATGCCAGAGTTCAGAACAGAAACTGCGTTAGATGGTACGCCCAGAATGTTGATTTCTGCGCCTACAGGGATAATCCATGGACGCAGTTTGCTGTCGTGCATGAATTTGATTTTTGGTGCAACGCTCAGTCTCAGGCGTGAATCTAAAGCATGGTAGTCATTGGTTGCAGGAAGACCCGCCAATACTCCGCCATAAGTTTGTGACACAGTATTGATGCCTTGACCGTATTGGTCGTACTCAACACCCAGTTCAACACCGAAAGAAGTGTGGTCTAACAGGCCGAACAGGTCATTGTTGACGTTGAAGTCAAACGCACCACCGAAGTAGAAGCCTTGATTGCTGCTATTGTTGCTCAACAATGCGCCGTTTTCGAGTGGGCTTGAATCACCTCTGGCGTGATCTAAGTTTGTGAAACCACCACGAACCGCAATCAGATGGTCTTTAGAAGCAACGCCTTCAGGAGCAGATTTCACAGAAGCCATCCAGTGGTCCAGTTCCTGAACTTTAGCGCTGGCGGTTGAAGCGTCAGAAGATTCTTTTTTAACGCGGCTCAATTCAGCTTGCATAGCCGCCATAGTGGCTTGCATTTGCTCTAATTTCATTTCCAGAGCTTCAGTTTTTCTGGCAGCAGCGTCGTCAGAACGGTTAGCCGCTTGAACTTGTGGTGCGATAACCGCAGCAGCGGCAATGGCGATAGCCAATGTAGTACGTGTGAATGTCATGTAGTGGTCCCCCCAAGGGTTTATTTTTTTAGATTCTGTTTTGCCTAAAGGCAACACAGGGTTTTATGACGGAGCCATACTAACAGCAAAAAACGACCGAGACAAGCTTTTTCGTTGTTTTTAGATCACAAAAATATTGATTTAAATCAATAAAATAGCTTGGTGTGTTGAATTTAGTTTTAACTTTGTTCAAAAAAAACAACAGATGCTCACAGAGTAGGAACTCATTAATACCGCATAAAACATAAGGTTGCATGGGCCGTATAGGCGTCAATTAGGGCTTTTGAGCCATATTATTTAAAATAGCCTCCGATAGTTGTCGCTTTGTTTCGACAACCGCGTTTTGAATCGCTAAGCTATCCCACTTTCTAGGCGGAGCCTAATCGGCGGACGCTTAGCTCACTTTCTAAGAGTTTAATGATAGAGACAACAGACATACTCATTATTGGTGGCGGTATCAGTGGTTTGCTGACTGCGCGGGAACTTCGCTTAGCCGGTTGTGATGTCACGGTACTGGATTGTCAGGCACTGGGACAAGAGTCTTCCTGGGCTGGTGGCGGAATTTTATTACCAATTTATCCTTGGCGTCAGCCGGCTGCAATTTCCGATCTGGTTATGCCCAGCATAGCGGCTTATCCTCGCTTGCAGGCGGAAATACTGGCGGCAACCGGTTTGGATCCGCAATGGCGCCCTTGTGGGATGTGGATTAGCCAAAATCCTGATGTAGAGCTTGCCAAAGCTTGGTGTGTTGAACGTGCTGTGAGTTTTCATGACGGCGCCAGTTTCCAGCCGGCGGGCATTCAGGCTAAGCAACAAAATGCTTTGTGGTTGCCCGAGATTGCCCAAATCCGCAATCCGCGCTTAATCAAGTCGCTATTGGCATATTTACGTCAACTGGGCGTGCGCTTGTTAGAGCATGTTGAGATCACAGGCCTCACAACGCATCAGGACAAGGTGCTTACTCTCAGCACGCAACAACATCGCTGGCAATTTAAACACTTAGTGTTGGCTGCTGGCGCCTGGACGCCACAGCTGTTTCAACAATTACTGCCAGACCAGTCGCCGGTGTTGCCGATTAAGCCGGTAAAAGGCCAGATGCTATTATTTGCTGCCCCCGCTAACTTATTAAATTGTATGGTTCTGGATGGCGATCGTTATTTGATTCCGCGTGCCGATGGCAAAATTCTGGCCGGTAGTACCGTGGAAGATGTGGGTTTTGACAAAACCACTACCCTTGCAGCGCGTGAAGCCTTATATCAGTTTGCGATAGACGTTTTGCCAGCGCTCAAAGACTGCGCGCTAGAGACCCATTGGGCCGGATTGCGTCCCGGATCTCCGAATGGCGTGCCGACTATAGGCATGCACCCGCAATTCAGTAATCTAGGCATTAATGTCGGGCATTTCCGTAATGGTCTGGTAATGGGGCCGGCTTCCGCTCAATTATTAGCCGATTTGATTTTGCAACGTCCGCCCAGTCTGAAGCCAGATGCTTATGCCTGGCGTATTTAATTTGTGAGTTTTTTATGAATATCAATCTCTATCCCGTTCTCAGACCTTTACTGTTTTCACTGGATGCTGAAACCGCTCACCATGTCACCTTAAAGCTTTTGCAACTCGCCCATCAATTACGGCTACCCAGCATTCAGCTGCCGGCTGCTGTCAACAAGCCAGTGACGGTGATGGGTTTGCAGTTTAAAAACCCGTTGGGTCTGGCGGCAGGATTAGATAAAAACGGCGATTATATTGATGCATTGGCTAATCTGGGGTTTGGTTTTATCGAAATCGGCACCGTGACGCCACGTCCGCAACCCGGCAATCCTAAACCGCGTTTATTTCGTTTGCCGGAACATCAGGCCATTATCAACCGAATGGGGTTTAATAATTTTGGGGTTGATCACTTGCTGGCACAGGTACAGTCCAGTGCCTATCAAGGCATTTTGGGGATTAATATCGGCAAAAATGCTGATACCCCTATCGAAGATGCCAAACAAGATTATTTAATCGGGTTGCGTAAAAGTTATGCGCAGGCCAGTTATATCACCATCAATATTTCATCACCCAATACCAAAAACTTGCGGCAGTTACAGCAAGGTGACGAGATTAAGTTTCTGTTAGAGGCTTTAAAACAGGAACAAACCCTGTTGCAGGCTGAGCATGGTCAATACACGCCGATTGCCGTTAAGATCGCGCCGGATTTAAACGCTGAAGAGATTCGGCATATTGCGGATTTATTGCTCAGTTTTGAAATGGATGCCGTGATTGCGACCAATACCACTATTAGTCGGGAGGCGGTGCAAGGTCATCGGTATGCGAATGAAGCAGGTGGTCTGAGTGGAGCTCCGGTTTTGGCGGCTTCTACCTACGTGGTTCAAGGCTTGTCAGCAGAATTGCAGGGTAAGCTGCCGATTATTGCCGCGGGTGGCATATTCTCAGCTGAGGATGCGCAACAAAAACTGGCTGCTGGAGCCAGTTTGCTACAAATTTATAGTGGTCTGATCTATCGCGGCCCGCAACTCATTGCCGATATTTTGGCGGCTATTTAATTACTGTCCGGCTATCGACATTTTCTCGAGCAGTATCGAACCTGTGCGAATATTGCCACGCAGATCCACATCGTTGCCAATTGCGACGATGTTGCGCAGCATATTCGTCAGATTGCCGGCAATGGTGATTTCTTCAACCGGAAACTGAATCACACCGTTTTCTACCCAGAAACCCGAGGCGCCGCGCGAATAATCGCCAGTTACTCGGTTCACGCCTTGCCCCAGCAATTCAGTGACTAACAAGCCGGTACCCATTAGTTGCAACATGCCAGCAAAATCCAGTGCGCCGGAATCTACGGTCAGGTTGTGCACGCCACTGGCATTACCGGTGGTGCGCATACCCAGTTTACGTGCTGAATAGCTGCTCAGAACATAAGCACGCAAAATACCTGCACTGACGATGTCGCGGGTTTGGGTGGCCACCCCTTCGGCGTCATAACTGGAACTGCCCAGGGCGCCTTTCAGTAAGGGTTGCTCATGAATTCGAACAAAATCGGGCATGATGAGCTGATCGAGTTTATCCAACATAAAAGAGGCTTTACGATATAAACTGCCCCCACTGATTGCACCGATCAAAGCACCGATTAAACCTTGGGCCATGGTTGGCGCAAACAAAACCGGACATTGGCGGGTGCTTAAACTGGTGGCATTCATTCTGGCCAAGGTGCGACGGGCGGCTTCCTGACCAACCTGCTCAACCGATTCCAGACCCAGTTGGTTGCGCGCTACGCTGTACCAATAATCGCGTTGCATGTTGTCGCCGCTTCCGGCTAACACCGAGCAACTGATCGAATGCCGAGTGGCTTGATAGCCTTGCAAAAAACCGAGTGAATTGCCCAGTACGCGGACACCACTGTGACTATTCACTGAAGCGCCTTCTGAATTGCTAATCGCAGGATCAAAATCTCTGGCTGCTTGTTCGCAGCGAATCGCCAGTTCAATCGCTTGTTCGGCATTGACCGTCCAGGGATGGTAAAGATCCAGATCGGGAAATTGGGTGGCTAAATCGGCGGCGTCCGGTAAGCCGGCATATTCATCCGGGCTGGCATAACGGGCAATACTGCAAGCCGCTCTCACGGTTTCTCGTAAAGAATCAGCCGATACATCATTACTGCTGGCAGAACCTTTTTGCTGACCAAAATAGACAGTCACGCCTAAACCTTGATCACAATGGAATTCTACGGTTTCAACTTCACCCAGACGTGCGGAAACACTCAGACCATTATCAATACTGACACTAGCCTCAGCTGCGCTGGCACCCTGCTGCTTGGCTTCATCCAAGACCTGTTGTACTACGGCTTTTAAACGATCGATTTCAGCGGAATTTTGCACACTATATCCTCGGACTAACTATCGGAATGCCACAGGCAGCTTAAACATGGGTGCCACCCACGGTGAGACCATCAATTTTCAGCGTAGGCTGACCCACGCCTACTGGAACGCTTTGGCCGTCTTTGCCGCATGTTCCCACGCCGCTGTCTAATTGCATGTTATTACCGACCATGCTGACTTTGGTTAATACATCGGGGCCATTGCCAATCAGGGTGACGCCTTTCACGGGTCGGGTAATACGACCGTTTTCAATTAGATAGGCTTCGCTGGCCGAAAATACAAATTTACCGGAAGTAATATCAACCTGACCGCCACCAAAATTAGCGGCATAAATGCCTTTATGGACTGAGGCAATGATTTCTTCGTGAGTACTGTTGCCAGGCAACATATAAGTATTGGTCATACGTGGCATCGGCAAATGTGCATAAGATTCACGACGACCATTACCGGTGACACCGACACCCATTAAGCGGGCGTTCATCTTGTCTTGCATATAGCCCTTGAGAATGCCTTTTTCGATCAAAACCGTGTTTTGAGTCGGTACACCTTCATCATCAACACTCAGGGAACCGCGTCGCCCGGCCAAAGTGCCATCATCGACCACAGTACAAAGATCTGATGCGACCCGCTGACCGACTAAGCCACTAAATGCCGACGTACCTTTGCGGTTGAAATCACCCTCGAGACCGTGGCCAATCGCTTCATGCAACAAAATCCCCGGCCAGCCTGGACCCAGAACTACCGTCATGCTGCCGGCTGGTGCTTCTTCAGCTTCCAGATTGACCTGCGCTACTCTGACGGCCTCACGGGCATAAGCAAAGGCTCTATCGTCCTCCAGAAAATAACGGTAATCACTGCGAGAGCCACCACCCATGCTGCCTTGTTCGCGACGGCCACTGCTTTGCATAATCACGCTGACATTCATGCGCACCAAGGGGCGTATATCAGCAATTAGCTCGCCGTCTGCATTGGCAATCAAAATATGCTCAAAATTAGATACCAGACTGACCATCACCTCTTCAACACGACTATCCAGTTGGCGAGTGAACTGATCAATGCGTTTGAGTAAATCAATCTTTTCCTGATCAGCCAAAGATTTTAAAGGGTCCAGGCTCGGATAAAGTGCCGGGTATTTTGATGCAGAAGCCAGACGCTGACGATGCTGCTGGCCATGTCTGACAATGGCTTTCACATTGTTGGCAGCTTCCAGCAAAATGGGAAGTTCGATGCGGTCGCTGTAGGCGAAACCTGTTTTATCACCACTGACCACTCTGACGCCAGCACCGCTTTCGATGGAATGCGTACCTTCTTTGACAATCCCGCCTTCTAAGGACCAGGATTCAAAATGACTGGCTTGAAAATAAATGTCGGCATCATCCACGGCTGAATTCAGCAAATTACCAAGCACTTGATCAATGTCCTGGGTTTGCAAGCCGTTACCGGCCAAGAAGTGCTGTTTAACTGTAGTCAGTAAATCCATAGTAATTGGGAATGCTAGTGTGATTTACATCACGAAAAAAGAGGCAAGATACAGAAAAACCAAAAAACCCAGGCCAATAAGACTGCGGTTTAATAAGTTCTGCTTTTGCCAGAATTGGGTCAATTGGGTCTTGCGGCGAATCCATGAATCACGCGCAAACTGACGACAACTCACATAGAGCAGTGATACCACGAATTTAAGTTTGTATAGCAAAAACCCTATCATGAGCATGAGGGTATAAAAGGTAATAATCTGGCTGCCATGCCGGTCGGTATGCAAAAGATGTTCGACGCCATGTTCAATACCCAGCTCAACTACTTCGAACAAATTGTGCAAAACTTCAAAAATCAAATGCACAACTTCCGTGACTATTTCGAAACTCACGTCGTACATCAGTAGGCATAAAAACAAGAATGCTACGATGAATAAATCCAGATTTTTCTTTGCTATGACGCTCATGAATGGGAAACCCTAGGCTTTGTCTATTCTGGTACTTGCCACACTATCTGCCAATGCCCTTGATTATCGGTGAGTAGCTGATTTAACCAAGGTAAAAGGCTATTGGCTTGCTCCTCAAGCGGCCAGGGCGGATTGATTAACAGCATACCAGAACCGGTCATGCCGCGCACCGCTCCGTCGGCTTTGACACAATGTTCGATGCGTAATTGTCTACGAATGCCGCTATCTGCAAGGCGTTGCAGCATAGTCTCGGTGACCTGTCTGTCGATGACCGGATACCACAAGGCGTAACTGCCATTGGCAAAGTGTTGATAAGCTTTGATCAGACTGTCGGTCACGCTGCGGTAATCGGCTTTGACTTCATAACTGGGGTCAATCAAAACCAAGCCGCGACGCTGAATCGGCGGCAGTTTTTTCAGCAGAGTTTTTAAGCCGTCTTCTTTGGCTACGCTGACTAATTTATCGCCGGCAAATAGTTGCTGCAAACTACTGAAGTCAGTGCTGTGCAATTCTGATAATTGCATCCTGTCCTGGTGTCGAATTAAGCGGCGAACCAGTTGCGGTGAGCCCGGATAACGCAGGAGTTGGGCGGTGTTTTCCGCACGCACCACCGCTAGATAGTCGCGGGCAACCTCTGGAACGGAGTCGGCTTGCCATAAGCGGGCAATGCCTTGCTGATATTCCGCGGTTTTCTGTGCAAATTCGGAGTGTAGTTGATACTTGCCGGCACCGGCATGGGTGTCAATATAGACAAAGGGTTTGTCTTTTTGTTTCAAGGCCTGAATGATCAGGCTGACGATGCTGTGTTTCAACACATCGGCAAAATTTCCGGCATGGAAGCCGTGGCGATAACTTAGCATGATAGACCTAAGGGGTGAGTGGCTGTCATTAGCGAGCCCGAAAAATAAAATAGGCTGCGCCCAGCAAGCATAAACCCGCCCACAGATAATCGAGTTTCAACGGTTCCCGCAAATAGAGTACCGAAAAAGGCACGAAAATACTCAGGCTAATGAGTTCCTGCAATATTTTAAGTTGGCCTACATTGAGAACATTGTGACCGATTCGGTTAGCCGGGACTTGCAATAGGTATTCAAACAGCGCAATTCCCCAGCTCAATAATGCGGCCAGCAACCAGTGTTTATGATTAAGTTCTTTGAGGTGGGCATACCAAGCAAAGGTCATGAACACATTACTACACAGCAATAAAGCGGTGGTGAGGGCAACTGGATGTAGCATATTCATGGCTGGGCCTGCTTATAGCGTTTTATACAGTCGATGCGTTGCTGGCGGATCGCAGCACCAATGGCCTGGCCTTTTAAATCAGATTCTAAAATGTCGCGATTATCTAGTTGTTGCAAAGCCCGCATCGCGCCACGAATATAATCCGCCTGGCCGTAGTCACGATTTTCAAAACCGGTTCGGCCCCGGGCATCTGCTTCACAGGCCAGTAGAAAAGCTTGCAAATGATTCGGTTCCCGAAAAGCACCGATGTGATGTAAGAAATCGACCAAGGTTTCCGGGCGCAGTTCCCGAGCCCGGTGGCAATGGGTGTGATAGGCCATGACATCCTCAGCCAGAGCCCGAAAAGTTTTGGGTATTCGTAAACGATCACACAAGCGAGCCAAAACCGGTAAACCTTTCTGCTCATGACCATGATGGCTTGGCCAGTGTTGTGCAGGCGTAACGGCTTTACCTAAATCATGTAACAAAGCAGCGAGTCTGACATCGGCCTGAGCAGACAAGCGGCTGGCTTGTTCCAGAACCATGAAAACATGGACACCGGTATCAATTTCCGGATGATGCTGGGCTGGTTGCGGGACGCCGAATAAGGCGTCTATTTCCGGAAAAATTACTTTCAAAGCACCGCAGTCACGCAATGTTGTAAAAAAAGCGACTGGATGCCGTTCCTGAAGGGCTTTATGAAGTTCAGTCCAGACTCTTTCGGCCACCAAATGTGTGGCTTCACCGCAGCTCACCATTTGACGCATTAAGTCCATAGTTTCTGCGGCAACGCTAAAACCCAGATGGGCGTAGCGGGCAGCGAAGCGAGCAACGCGCAGAATTCGCACCGGATCTTCGCTGAATGCACTGGAGACATGTCTGAGAAGCCGCTGTTCTAAATCGGCACGACCATTGTAGGGGTCGATTAACTGGCCATCACCCGTCATGGCCATGGCGTTGATGGTTAAATCCCTGCGGATTAAATCTTGTTCCAGACTTACGTCAGGGCTGGCGTGAAATACAAAACCTGAATAGCCGGGAGCGGTTTTACGTTCGGTGCGGGCCAAGGCGTATTCTTCGTGGGTTTCCGGATGCAGGAAGACCGGAAAATCTTTGCCGACCGGACGAAAGCCACGGGCTAACATGCTCTCACTGGTTTCACCAATCACTACCCAGTCGTGTTCGCTGACTGGATATCCGAGTAAACGGTCACGAACCGCACCTCCCACCAGAAAGCATGTTATTTCAGAATTCATTTGCCCTGTCCTTGCTTAGTCGCGGTATTATAAAGGACAGTCGGTCGCTGTGCCGAATGCTGTGTACGGTTTTGTTTTAAGCTACAGTGCAGCTTTGTTGCACAATCAAAAACTTCATCGTATACTTCGAATGCTTTTTTTGATCAAATAAGCTACAACAAAAAACCTCTGGAGGGTATGACAATGAAATGGGAAACACCAGCATATAACGACATGCGTTTTGGCTTTGAAGTCACCATGTACATCTACAACCGTTAATTTTTTCGGTTGAGAGCAAAAAGGGGCATCGAATATGCCCCTTTTTTTTGCCTGCAGTTTTTTATTCCCGTATCATTCGGCCCTCTGCAATTTAAGCCTGAACACACATGAAAATAAGAGTACTTGGTGCCGGAGCCGGTGGTGGTTTTCCACAATGGAACTGTAACTGTGATAACTGTCGTCGTTTGCGTAGTGGTGAGTTGAATGGCAAAGCCCGCACCCAATCATCGATAGCCATCAGCACGGATAATCGCAACTGGTTGTTGTTTAATACTTCACCGGATATACGTGCCCAGCTTGAAGCTTTTCCGGCTATTCAGCCTAAAGAGGGGATTCGAGATACTGGGATCAAGGCTATTCTGCTGATTGACAGTCAGATCGATCACACCACTGGCATGTTGATGTTACGCGAAGGCAAACCCCTCGAGGTGTATTGCACGGAGATGGTGAAACAAGATTTAAGCAGCGGCTTTCCATTGTTTACGATGCTGAAAGACTATTGCACAGTCAATCACCATCCAATTCCTTGTGATGAAACGCCGTTCACGATTCCGGGTATTGAGGATATTCGTATCTATGCCCATGCCCTAAAAAGCAAGGCGCCACCGTATTCGCCGCATCGACATGATCCGCATGACGGCGATAATATCGGCGTCATCATTGAGCAGATTTCAACCGGTAAGAAGCTCTACTACTCGCCAGGCTTAGGTGAAATTGAGCCGCATGTGTTTGCCGCCATGCAAACAGTAGACTGTTTGATGGTCGATGGTACCTTCTGGACTGATGATGAGATGTGTCGGCAACAAATCAGTGTCAAACGAGCCCGAGAAATTGGTCATTTACCGCAATCTGGAGAAGGCGGCATGATTGAAGTATTGGCGGGAGTGCCACAAGCTCGCAAGATTCTGATTCACATCAATAACACCAATCCGATTCTGGACGAAGATTCACCTGAGCGTAAGATTCTGGATGCCGCAGGCATTGAAGTGGCTTACGATGGTTTGGAAATTGACTTATAAGGTAGCGCTATGAGCTGTTGTGACAATAAACCCTGGAGCCGCGAAGAATTTGAAGCCAAATTGCGCGGTATGGAAAAGTACTATCACATTCATCACCCTATGCATGTACTGATGAATGAGGGCAAGCTGACCAAAGCGCAATTACAAGGCTGGGTGGCGAATCGCTTTTATTATCAGGTCATGATTCCGATTAAAGACGCCAATATCATGGCGAATTGTCCGGATCGTGAAACGCGAGCTAAATGGGTACAGCGCATACTGGATCATGATGGCCACCCCGGCGATACGGGCGGTATTGAAGCTTGGATTCAATTGGGAATTGCTGTGGGTTTAAGTCGTGAAGAACTGACCTCTTTGCAGCATGTGCTGCCGGGTGTGCGTTTTGCGGTTGATGCCTATGTCAATTTTGCCCGTCGTGCGGAGTGGCATGAGGCGGCCAGCTCTTCCCTGACCGAATTATTTGCCCCCAAAATCCATCAGCAACGCCTAGACAACTGGCCGGATGTTTACCCTTGGGTTGAGCCAGAGGGTTATGCCTATTTTCGTAAACGTCTGACCGAAGCACGTCGTGATGTCGAGCATGGCTTGGAACTGACTCTGGAATGGTATAAAACCCGTGAACAGCAAGAACGTATGTTGGATATCCTGAAGTTTAAACTCGATGTGTTATGGAGCATGGCCGATGCCATGTATCTGGCCTATGTGGCCGACATGCCACCGTATTTCAATGTTGAATCATGATCAATTCTGAACAAATCCTGAAATTCTCGCCAGGCTACCGTCTGCAATGGGAAGAAGCACAACAAAAGTTTGTGATTCTCTATCCTGAAGGCATGGTGGAGCTGAATCAAAGTTCTGCGGAAATTCTGAAGCTGTGTGATGGCTTAAACAACCTGTCGGCCATAGTGACTGAACTGGAAACCAAATTTGCCACCAGTGGTTTAGAAGCGGATATTTCCCAATTTTTAAAGGTAGCCTTGCAAAATGGCTGGATCCAATACGCCTAATATTACCCCGCCGCGTTGGTTATTGGCGGAGCTGAGCTATAAATGCCCCTTGCAGTGCCCTTATTGCTCGAATCCTCTGGACTTTGCCCGTTATCCGCAAGAACTGAGTACGGAAGACTGGAAACGGGTTTTAAGTCAGGCGCGCAAAATGGGTGCGGTTCAGTTAGGTTTTTCTGGTGGTGAGCCGCTGACGCGCCAGGACTTGCCTGAGTTAGTGGCCTATGCCCGGGAACTGGGCTATTACTCCAATCTGATTACTTCAGGATACGGTTTAAGCGAGGAAAAAATTCTGGAGCTTAAAAATGCCGGTCTGGATCATATTCAAGTCAGTATCCAAGCCAGCAGTGCCGATCTAAGTGATCATTTGGCGGGCACCGAAAGTTATGCGCATAAATTGCAAGTGGCGCAATGGGTTAAACAGCATGGTTACCCCATGGTGCTGTGCGTGGTTCTGCATCGTCAGAATATTCACCAAATGCCGGAAATCCTGGCGATGGCTGAAACCTTGGGTGCAGATTATCTGGAGTTAGCTAATACCCAGTATTACGGTTGGGCGCATGTCAACCGTGATCAGTTATTGCCTACTCGGGAACAGTTTCTGGAAGCCGAAAAAATTGCCCAGGCCTATAAGGAAAAGGTCGGCAATAAAATGAAGATTTATTATGTCGTGCCGGATTACTACGAGGACAGGCCTAAAGCCTGTATGAATGGCTGGGGGACTACGTTTTTGACTATTGCTCCGGACGGAACGGCTCTGCCTTGTCATTCGGCCCGGGAGTTACCCGGTTTAGACTGTCCAAACGTTAAGGACTACAGCATAGAGGCTATTTGGAATGAGTCCAAAGCTTTTAATTTCTTTCGTGGCACAGAATGGATGCAGGAACCCTGTCGGAGTTGCGATGAAAAGCACAAGGATTTTGGCGGCTGCCGTTGTCAGGCCTTTTTGTTTAATGCTGACGCAGCCAGTACGGATCCGGTTTGCAGTAAATCCCCACACCGGGATCGGGTCGATGCAGTAATCGCCTCAGCCACTGAATCGGCTAAGACTGTGAATGAAAAACCCTTGGTTTTTCGGAATAGCAAAAACTCAAAAAACTATTTGTAACCTCGATTTACGGTGTAAACCGAGGTTACCGGGTAATGATTGGAAACTTATTCGATACCCGTTAAGCCAACAACATTCCAGTTGTCAAAGTTAGAAACACCACTTAAATCGTCACCCTCGGAGTATTGAATACGGCAAACATAGTGCTGAATGGCACCCGGCGAATCTTTACCGGAAATCTCAACATCTGCGTTAACGATATACTCATAATTACCCAGACTCCACGCATTGGTGGCTTGGCCGGTGAATGAAACCGATTTGTCTTCGCCGACTTCATTTTTAATGTAATTGTTGCAATGACCATAAGCTAAAGCTGTCATGTCATTGCTGATAGCCATGGCATTGGCTTCATCTTTGCTTTCAACTAAAAATAAATCGGAAGCAGCCACTTTAAATAGCAAAGGTTGGATAAATTTAATCTGTAATGCCAATAACACCGCAAGACAGGCACCGAAAATAACAATTTTCTTTTTATTCATAATGTTAGGCTTGTTTTAATAATAATGACCAAATACGAAACACCGGCAATGATAGCAAAGATTCCGATACCCATGATACCAATGCCACAATCAGTTGAACTGTCAGGCCTCTTATCCATAAACAAAACTACACATTTTGTGTGCGTTTCGTAGAATACCAGCCATCATGGCCGAGCATTTTGCCACGATAATTTGTTTTTGCAGTAATTCCTAAACGATTATTCAATTTAACCTGAATTCAAAGTGATCCTATGGACAACAGTCAATTCCCTCTAAGTCGCATGCGTCGAATGCGTTATCAGGATTTTTCGCGGCGTTTAATGCGTGAAAATCGCTTGTCTGCTGATGATTTAATTTGTCCGCTATTTGTCATTGAAGGCAATAAACAACAGCAAGCGGTCAGTTCGATGCCTGGTGTCTCTCGTTTGTCCTTGGATGTACTGATTAAAGAAGCGGAAACTTTACTCAGCCTGGGGGTGCCGGCAATTGCCTTGTTTCCGGTGATTGATCCTAAGGCTAAATCTTTGGGTGCCGAAGAAGCCTACAACCCTGATGGTCTGGCGCAACGAGCCGTTCGCGAATTGAAATCGCATTTTCCTGAACTGGGTGTCATAACTGATGTGGCTTTGGATCCGTTCACCATTCATGGTCAGGATGGCTTACTCAATGATCAGGGCTACGTGGTCAACGATGAAACGGTCGAGGTGTTGTGTAAACAAGCGCTTTCTCATGCCGAGGCGGGAGCCGATGTAGTGGCACCGTCTGACATGATGGATGGCCGGATCGGTGCCATTCGTCGTGCTTTGGAAGCAGAAGGACATCGCAATACTCGGATTCTGGCTTATTCGGCTAAATACGCATCCAGTTTTTACGGCCCGTTTCGGGATGCGGTGGGTTCCTCTGGTAATTTGGGCAGTGGCAATAAATACAGTTATCAGATGGATCCGGCTAATTCCGATGAAGCGCTGCGCGAGATTGCACTCGATCTCCAGGAAGGCGCCGATATGATTATGGTTAAACCCGGCATGCCCTATCTGGACATTATTCGTCGTGCCAAGGATCAGTTCGGTGTGCCGACCATGGCTTATCAAGTTAGTGGCGAATACGCCATGCTCAAAGCCGCTAGTATGAATGGCTGGTTAGATGAAAAAGCGGTGGTCATGGAATCTCTGCTGGCATTTAAACGGGCAGGCTGTGATGCCATTCTGACCTATTACGCTAAAGCGGCTGCGCAATGGCTTAAATCCTGATGAGTGATCAATACGCTGTTTTCGGCGATCCTATCAGCCACAGTAAATCGCCACGCATCCATAGCTTGTTTGCCCAGCAAACCCAGCAGGATCTGGTTTATAAAGCTCAGCAGGTGCCTGCCGAAAAGTTTAATCAGGCTGTTGTTCAGTTCTTTGCCGAGGGTGGTAAAGGCCTTAACTGCACCGTGCCGCTGAAGGAACTGGCCTGGCAACTGGCGGCTAAACAGCCTAATCAACTGACCGAACGGGCGCGTCTGGCTAAGGCTGTCAATACCCTAGCTCTGCAAGCTGATGGGGGTTTGTTGGGGGATAATACTGACGGCATCGGTCTGGTCAATGATTTGCGGCATCATCAGGTTGAACTCGCACAGCAACGGATTTTGATTCTGGGCGCCGGTGGCGCCAGTCGCGGCATTATTCTGCCAATTTTAGAATGTGGGCCAAGTACTGTGTCGGTTGCGAATCGAACCTTGGCCAAAGCTGAAGCCTTGGTAGCGGACTTTGCCGGGCACGGTACACTGCAAGCGCTGTCTTTTGAGCAATTGGCGGGCTTACAGTTTGATGTGGTCTTAAATGCCACCTCAGCCAGTCTCAGCGACCAATTACCGCCTTTGCCTGATGATTTGCTGGCTGAAGGCGCTTGTTGTTATGACTTAGCTTACGCCAACCAAGCCACAGCTTTCGTCAAATGGGCTCAGCAGCATGGCGCTAAACAAAGCTTAGACGGCTTAGGAATGCTGGTTGAACAAGCTGCCGAAGCCTTCAGACTCTGGCGCGGGCTTAAACCGCAAACCGCCCCAGTCATCGCTTTGTTAGACAGCGAACGCAACCCGAATAAATAACACTCTGCTTAGCGGATTTTAAGGCATACAGAATTATGAATAACCCATTACTACAAGCCAGCGAATTACCCGTTTTTTCTCAAATCAAACCTGAACATGTGCAGCCGGCGATTGAGCAATTGTTGACTGACGCCAGGGCTGTGATTGCGCGTCAACTGCAAACCAGTGAAGCTTATAGCTGGGATAATCTGGTGGAGCCAATTGATGCCATTGAAGATTACCTGCATAAAGCCTGGTCGCCGGTCAGTCACATGAATTCAGTCGTCAATACCGATGCGTTGCGGGATGCCTACAATGCTTGTCTGGAAAAGTTGAGCGAATACGCGACTGAAACAGGACAAAACCGCGATTTATATGAAGCGTATCGTTCCATACAGCAGAGTGCAGGTTTTGTTTCGCTGAGCGTGGCGCAGCAAAAAACCATCAATAATGCTTTACGGGATTTTCATTTGTCCGGCATCGATCTGCCAGCCGAACAGCAAGCGCGTTATAAAGAAATTAGTCAGCAATTATCCAAACTGGCTAGTCAGTTTGAACAAAACTTGATGGATGCCACAAATGCCTGGCATAAAGTGTTGAGCAATATCGAAGAGCTAGCGGGTTTACCCGAGTCTGCATTGGCGCAAGCCAGACAAACGGCTCAGGCGGCTAATCAGGACGGCTGGATGATTACCCTGCAATTTCCTTCTTATCTGGCAGTGATGACCTATGCCGATAACCGCGCCTTACGTGAAGAACATTACCGTGCGTTTGCGACCCGTGCTTCTGAACAAGGACCTGATGCTGGCAAATGGGATAATAGCGAGATCATGGAGCAAATTCTGGCCTTACGTCATGAAAAAGCCCAGTTACTCGGATTTAACAACTATGCTGAGTATTCTCTGGCCACCAAAATGGCTGAGTCGACCCAGGATGTGAACGATTTCCTCAATGATCTGGCTGAGAAGTCCCATGCTCAGGCACAACGGGATTTAGCCGAACTGCAAGCCTTTGCTCAATCCGAACATGGTTTAGACGATTTGCAGCCTTGGGACATCAGTTACTATTCAGAAAAAATGCGTCAGCATTTTTATCAGCTGTCACAGGAAGAAGTGAAAAGCTATTTTCCCATCAACAAAGTCCTGCCTGGTTTGTTCGCTATCGTGGAAAAACTCTATGGTTTGCAAATCACGCAGATTCAGGATTTTGATACCTGGCATCCGGATGTCAGTTTTTATCAGATTATCGATAAAGACGGTCAGCCGCGTGGTCGCTTTTATCTGGATTTATATGCGCGTGCCAAAAAACGTGGCGGTGCCTGGATGGATGATTGCGTAGGCCGCAAGCGTTATGCCTGTGGCATGCAGTATCCGGTGGCTTATCTGGTTTGTAATTTCACCCCGCCGACCGGTGATCAACCCGCTTTATTAACCCATGACGAAGTCGAAACCTTGTTCCATGAATTCGGCCATGGCCTGCATCATATGCTCACTCAGGTCGATTATCGGGGGGTTTCTGGCATTAATGGCGTGGAATGGGATGCGGTGGAACTACCGAGTCAGTTTATGGAAAACTGGTGTTGGGATAAACAGGCTCTGGCCTTGATTTCCGGGCATTATCAAACTGGCGAGCCTTTGCCAGATAGTTTATATGCCAAAATGCTGGCGGCTAAGAATTTTCAGGCTGGCATGATGATGGTCAGACAGCTAGAGTTTAGTCTGTTTGATTTCAAAATTCATGAAAGCTACCAGCCCGCACAAGGTGGTCGAATTTATGCCATCTTGCAAGAAATTCGCGACCGGGTTGCGGTGGTAAAAGTGCCGGCATTCAATCGCTTTGCCCATAGTTTTTCGCACATTTTTGCCGGTGGTTATGCGGCCGGTTATTACAGTTATAAATGGGCGGAAGTCTTGTCAGCGGATGCTTTTTCCTTGTTTGAAGAGCGCGGTATTTTTGACCGGGCAACCGGTGAAGCTTTCTTGCATGCGGTACTTGAGCAAGGTGGCAGTCAGGATGCCATGACCTTATTTAAAAATTTCCGTGGTCGTGAACCTAATATTGATGCGCTGTTACGCCATAATGGTATTGCTGCTTAACCACTAAAACGCTGTCAGTATGAAGAACTGTCCTCAATGCGGCCAACCACGTGTGGCCGAAACCTATAAATGTCCGGCGTGTGAAGTGTTTTATTCGCAACTGGACGAATTATTATATGAAGAACAGCAGCGTCTGGAAGCCAAGACTTTTAAAGCACACTTAAGACGAATCTGGGCGGCAGAGGATAAACAACAGGCTTTAGCTGATGCTTTGCATACCGGTTGGCGTGAAACTCCTTGGCAGACGCAAGTGACCTTGGTGACGGTGTTCGCCTTTATTTTTGTGCTGGTGTTCGGGGTGTTAACCCTGTAGTACTGAGCTAACCCTATTTTGGATGAAATGAGATCCTCATGAAGTATAAAGATTTACGGGATTTTATTGCCCAGCTGGAAAAGCAGGGTGAGTTGAAACGGATTAAACGCGAAGTTGATCCGGTACTGGAAATGACCGCCATTTGCGATCGTATGTTGCGTGAAGGTGGTCCGGCTTTGTTATTTGAAAATCCCAAAGGCTCCAATATTGCTGTGCTGGGTAATCTATTCGGAACGCCGAAGCGGGTGGCGATGGGGATGGGGGCCAAAGACGTCTCCGAATTACGCGGTATCGGCGAATTGCTGGCCTATCTAAAAGAACCGGAACCCCCGCGTGGCATGAAAGATGCCTTTGAAAAATTACCGGTATTTAAGCAAGTGCTGAATATGGCGCCGAAAATGGTTTCCAGTCCAGTTTGCCAAGAAGTGATTCGAGTCGGTGATGAAGTTGATCTGGCTGACTATCCGATTCAAACCTGCTGGCCGGAAGATGCTGCACCACTGATTACCTGGCCTTTGGTGATTACCCGTGGGCCTAATAAAGAGCGCCAGAATCTGGGGATTTATCGTCAGCAGGTGATTGGTAAAAATAAAGTCATCATGCGCTGGCTGGCTCATCGCGGCGGAGCGCTGGATTTTCGGGAATGGCAACAAGCCCATCCAGGTCAGCCTTTTCCTGTAGCAGTGGCTTTAGGTGCCGATCCAGCCACGATTTTGGCAGCGGTGACACCAGTGCCGGATACTTTGTCAGAATATGCTTTTGCGGGTTTGTTGCGAGGCAGTAAGACCGAGGTCGCACAGTGTCTGACACATGATTTGCAAGTGCCGGCCAGTGCGGAGATTGTATTGGAAGGCTTTATTTATCCGGGGGAAACGGCACCAGAAGGCCCTTATGGCGATCACACCGGTTATTACAACGAGGTGGATGAGTTTCCGGTGTTCACCATAGAACGGATTACTCAGCGTCAGGTGCCGATTTATCACAGCACGCATACCGGTCGTCCCCCTGATGAGCCCGCAATATTAGGTGTGGCCCTCAATGAAGTGTTTGTGCCAATTCTGCAAAAGCAATTTCCTGAAATCGTCGATTTCTATTTGCCGCCCGAAGGTTGTTCTTACCGTATGGCGGTGATTAGCATGAAGAAACAGTATGCGGGTCACGCCAAACGGGTCATGTTAGGAACTTGGTCGTATTTGCGTCAGTTTATGTATACCAAGTTTGTGATTGTGGTGGATGAGGATGTGAATGTTCGGGACTGGCAGGATGTGATCTGGGCGATTACCACCCGGATGGATCCTGCGCGTGACCTGACCATTTTGGAAAATACGCCCATCGATTATCTGGATTTTGCTTCGCCAGTTTCTGGTCTGGGTTCAAAAGTTGGATTCGATGCCACCAATAAATGGCCCGGTGAAACACAGCGTGAATGGGGAAGACCGATTGTTATGGATAAAGACGTTTTGCAAAAAGTCGATAACCTGTGGGACAGCCTGTTTGATTAAAACAGGCTTGCCGATCAGCGGGAGATTGCTTCCGCTTGTTTGATCACTTCGGTGCTGGCTAGGCTCAAGGCACGCTTAAAATACTCGCAGGCTTGTTGCGGGTTGCCTTTGGCAGTTTCCAGTTCGCCCAGGCATTGTTGCACGTCAACAGTCTCTTCTAAATGCAGGCTTTTCAGCAAATACTGTTCAGCTTTTTCCATTTGCCCCAGCTTAAGGGCTAATTTGCCCAGAACACTAAATAGCATCGCATCTTGTGGATATACCGCTAACCATTGTTCGGCAGATTGCAGTTGTTTAGCGGTATCGTTGGATTCCACCGTGGCATATAAAGCCAGTGTAGTTGCATCCCAGTACAAACCTAATTGTTTGATAATTCGGCTTTCGACATCAGCGCCAGAACCCGCATTGATCATGGCGGCAAAATAAATATTGGCGACGCCGGGCAGGTTGCGAATATGCAGAGGGATACCGTCCCAGCAAGCCAAAATCGCTTCTACATCATTATTCGCTGCGGCTTGTTTGAGCAGATTGCTGAAAGTCCGGGTTTCCAGTAATTTGACCTCGGTTTCCAGCATGATTTTATGTTCCTGCAGAGCCGGTAAGATGCGGTTCAGGGCGTCCCAGTCACCTAATTGCTGGTAAACATGGTGCATCATTTTCAGAACGCGACCATGATTGGGATTGATGCTGTGGAGTTTTTCCAGGGTTTCCAGAGCCTTATCGAATTCATGTTCGGATACATGCAGTTCAGCCTGAGTCAGACCAATGGTGATGTCATTATCACTGGATTGCTCACGCGCTTTACGCAAATATTCATCACGTTTGTCCCCTGCTCCACGGGAGTGAGCAGCACGGGCAGCGGTCAGATAATGTAACAACGGAGCGCCGCTGTGCGAGGCATGTTTAATCAGCGTTTTTTCGGCGCGTTCCCAATTGCCATCAGCCGCATCGAATAAGCCGGCGATCAACGCTTCTTGTGAGCGATTAAAACGGATATTGCGACGACGTTTCGACATTTGACCCGGCATACGCAACAAGACGCCAAACAAACGAAACAGGTTGTAGAAAATGAAAAACCCAATCACTAGCATGACGCTGAAGACGGTCAATGAGGTTTCCATTGACCAATGCCCAAAACCCATCAGCACATAGCCGGGGTCGTTAAATGACGACAGCCATTGGTGCAACAAATAGGCGCTTAAGATGGCGACCAGTAGTGATGCAACGAAATAAATTAAATTTTTCATCTGACTATTGGTTAAGGCTTAGCGGGTTTGTTGGCCGATTCAGTCGCTGTCGGAGCTGCTGCGGGAGTAGTCGCAGTCGCAGCAGGCTGAGTGCTAATCGATTTATCCACATCAATGCGTAATTTGCTGATGTCTTTGAGTAATTTCAACGAGCCGCTAACGTCAGGAAATTGTGCGCGAATTTGTATGCTGGCAATTTTATTCAATTCATTGGCAAAACGTTCGGTGGCCAGGTTCTCCGCAAAATTCTTTTTCAGCCATTGGCGAGTATCCGCAATACTGGTGGCGAATAAAGCATCATTCTGTTGAACCAAGGCAATTTCTATCATTTCCAGTCGAACTTTCAATTGCTGACGGGTGAAATGAGCTTCTTCGGGGGTCAAAATTGCGTCTATCGGTTGTTGGCTGTGACGTAACACGACATAACCTTGCAATTGTTTAGCGACGGTGCTTAGTAAACCATGGTCTTGTTCGGCCAGATTGGAACTGGTGGATTGGCTTTTGTCCGGTTGTTTGCCTGGATGGGGTAAAAACACATCCATGCTTTCCACGCTTTCTTGCAGATGTTGCAAAGTGCCATAAAGGCCAACGATGTCGGGAACGCTTACACCATTTAACAATGCGAGTTCTTTGGCAATTTGTTCGCGTACTTTAAACACTGCGGCGTCACCGCTGTCACGCAAGCGCTCATCCGCTGCTTCCAGGGCTAATCGGGTAGTAGCCACGTCGCCGACCAAATGTAAACGTTGGTTGGCTACTGTTAACAAGTATTCCGCATCGGCTAAAAGCCAGTCACCACGGGTCTTACTCATTTGACGTTGTAGTCCGGAAATAGCCGTTTCTAGATCTTTTTTAGTATTGGTCAGACGTTCTTCATGCAGGCTAGAAAAGTCGGCCAGTGTTTGGGTGAAATGATTGTCTTTGCCAGTCATTTCTGAGTTCATGTTAGTGATCTGTGCTTGCAGATCAGAGATTTGCTGGTGCAAGCCGTTGATAGACTTGTCGATCTCAATTTGCTTCAAGTCGTCCTGATTGTTTTCAGTGACCTGGCTGCTTTGAATTTGTTGAAAGAAATAAAAACCCGCTGCAGCCACTAACAGGCTCAGAATCAAAGCGGCCAAGCCTATCCACAAACCGGCGCGGGATTTTTTAACCACTACGGTGGGGGCAGCTATGCTTTCTTGTTGTTCTTCAGTTACTTCGGCCACTATATTCCCCGTTATATAAGGTCTTCAAGGTCTCTACAATTTGTTCATCGCAGGGCTTATTGCTTGCCGCGATGTGTTTAAATCCAATTTCCCTAGCCCGTTCCGCTATTCGCGGACTGGCAACCACCAGATTTATATTTTTTATCCGTTCAATACTGTCAGTATCCAGCATGGCCAACAGATTGTCCAAGGCTTCTGTACTGGTAATGCTGATGGCATCCAATTGTCGTCTCATAATCGCATCGATGAGCGACAGATTGTCGGCTTCAGGTCGTTGGCGACGATAGACTTCTAGGTAGCTCACCTTGGCGCCACGGGCGCTTAAGCCTTGCGCTAATTTGTCACGACCACCCACGCCACGCACAATGACACAATCCAGATCTGCTACCGACTGCATAGCCGGCTCAGCCAGTAAGCCCTCGCTACTAAATTCCGTTGCAGGAACACAGTGCACTGGCCATTTAAAATCATGCAGGGACTTGGCGGTGGCGGAGCCAACTGCGGCAACCTGCGTATGTCCAAACTGGGGCATTTTGCCACCGAACGCTCTGATAGCAAAATCTACAGCATTACTACTGGTGAAAATTAGCCAGTTGGAATTCAGCGCATTTGCCAAACCGGTCGCATCAGGTAGATTAGGCGTGATTGCCAAGGTAGGAAATCGCCAAGGCTGACCACCGGCTTTTGCAATCAAGTCACACAAGTTTTCTGCCTGATCCACAGGTCTGGTGACCAGAATTTGTTTGGCAGTCAATCCAGTGTTCACTGATAAAGTTCCTGCAATATTTTATCAGCGCCTTGTTGTAATAAATCTTCCGCTACGGCAATACCCAATTGCTCAGCCTGTTCCAGTTCAGCCCAGGCTTCTGCCCGGTAGAGAATGGAACCGTCCGGATTACCGACCAGTCCGCGTAAATAGATACGCTCGTCATGGATTTCGGCAAAGCCAGCGATAGGCACCTGGCAACCACCATTTAAACGCAGATTCATGGCGCGTTCAGCGCGAACCCGAGTACTCGTCGTCTCATCATGCAAGACTTTTAAATATTCATGCACCTCGGGGTCATCGCTACGGCACTCAATACCGATAGCGCCTTGACCAATCGCGGGCAAGCTTTGCTGGCTAGTCAGTGCCTGGCTGATTCTATGCTCAAATCCCAGTCGCTTCAGACCGGCGGACGCTAAAATGATGGCGTCATATTCACCCGCGTCTAATTTGGCCAGACGGGTGTTGACATTGCCTCGCAGGCTTAAAATTTCCGCTTGCGGAAATTGAGCCTTAATCTGGCATTGTCGGCGTAAACTTGAGGTACCGATACGGGCATTGGCTGGCAAATCTTCAAGACGCGCATAATGGTTGGATACGAAGGCGTCACTGGGATCTTCACGGTCCAGAATCACCGCCAGATGCAAACCTTCCGGAAATTCTACAGGCACATCTTTCATGGAGTGCACGGCAATATCCGCGATGCCATCCAGCATGCCTTGTTCCAGTTCTTTGACAAACAAACCTTTACCACCGACTTTGGCGAGTGGTGCATCGAGGATTTTGTCGCCACGGGTCACCATCTTAACCAGTTCAGTTTGTAATTCTGGAAAGGCTGCTTGCAGGCGCTTAGCCACGTGCTCGGCCTGCCATAACGCTAATGGGCTTTGTCGTGTTGCAATACGCAAGAGTTGTTTAGCCAAAATATCACCCGATTATCTGAAGCAAACGCGGTCAAAAGTAACGAAAAAACGGTCTATTGTAATCTGATTTCGACTGACTGTTGCTTCAAGTTATTGCGAGGGTCGACAATCAACGGATTTCAAAATCGATAAAACCAGTGTCGACAGCGAGTTGGCTGACTTTGACGCTTAACACTTTAGCCAACAAGGGGCCTTTGTGACACCATTGGATTAGCGCCTCGATGCCAGATGACTCGCCGGTGCAAACAATTTCAACTTCACCGCTTTCCATATTTCTGACATAGCCGGTGAGGCCAAGCGCAATCGCTTGTTTTTGGGTGTTGGCACGAAAATACACGCCCTGCACCCGTCCATTCACAACAATATGCACCGTAGATTTCATAAACTCATTTTCCAGCAATAATGAATCTTCTGATCCCGGGCAAAGTCTGCGTCTATGGTCGAGGCACTGATATCTTCAATCTTCAAATGTGCCAGCGCCTCATGGTCGAGCCGAAAGCGACGGAAGTTAGTGGAAAAATACAAGGTTCCGCCTGGAGCTAATAAACGACTGGCTTGATTTAACAAATCCACATGCTGAGTTTGCACGTCAAACACATCGGCCATTTTTTTAGAATTGGAAAAAGTGGGTGGATCCAAAAAAATCAGATCGAATTGGGGCTTTTGCGGATTCTTGCTTTGTTGTTCCAGCCATTGCAGGCAATCCGCACGCACCAGTTTGTGATCTCCCTGAATGCCATTCAAATCAAAATTGCGTTTAGCCCAGTCTAAATAGGTGTTCGACATGTCCACACTCAGGGTGGAACGGGCGCCTCCTTTGGCAGCATGAATGCTGGCGCTGGCGGTGTAGGCAAACAGATTCAGGAAGCGTTGGCCTTTTGCTTCTCGTTGAATTCTTAAGCGCATGGGGCGGTGATCTAAAAATAAGCCGGTGTCGAGGTAATCAGCAAAATTCACCCAAAAACGGCAACCACCTTCTTCAATAACATAAAATTGCTGAGAATCACCCAGTTTTTCATATTGATCAGTACTGCGTTGTTTACGGCGAATTTTTAAAAACACCTGTTGGCTGGGGATGTTTAGGACCAGAGGAATCTCAGCCATGAGTCCCGCCAGTCTTTGATTGGCTTTATGCGCGTCAATGGTTTTGGGTGATTCGTATTCCTGGACGTGAACCCAGGTTTTTTCACCCTGATAAACGTCGACAGCCACGGAGTATTCGGGTAGGTCGGCGTCATAAAGCCGATAGCAGCTGATTCGGTTTTGTTGCGCCCATTTGCCGAGTTTGCGCAGATTTTTACGCAAACGATTGGCAAACATTTCGGCGTTGGCGGTTTCGTGTGTTTGGCTTTGACGGGTGATTTGTTCAACCCGCTCTTCTTGGGAGCGAGGCTTGGGGTCAAAGAACGTTCGGTCTTCAATCGAAAGTCGTAATAATTTGCATTCCAAAGCCCCATTAAAAAAGGTGATGGGTTTTTGCGAACGTATGCCTAAACGAAAACCCAATTCCGGATTGCTGATAATCATGGCCGCTTGCCAGCCTTGAAAATAGCTTTTTAGCTGATCACCAAAACGCCGGTAAAGTGTGGCGGTTGCTTCTTCATCACCCAGACGTTCGCCGTAGGGCGGGTTACAGATCAGCAGACCGGCTGGCCAGGCAGCGGCTGGTTTGGCATCACCAATCTCACGTTTCTCGATGTGAATTTTGCCCTGTAGTCCTAAATTTTCAACATGCTGAATGGCAGATGCGGCATGCAGTCTGTCTTGGTCGAAACCCACAATCGGTGGCAGTCTCAGCAGACCTTGGTCACGACGTTGACGGGCTTCTTGGACAATGCCATCCCATAATGAAGGATCATGCTGTTTCCAGCCCTGAAAACCAAAATACTCGCGCAACAGGCCGGGGGCATAGTCGGCGGCAATCATGGCGCCCTCAATCAGGAGTGTGCCAGAGCCGCACATAGGGTCGAGTAAAGAGCCGCCCTTAGCAGCAATGGCTGGCCAGCCACTCCGAATTAAAATGGCTGCCGCCAGATTTTCTTTGATGGGTGCGGCGATATTGATATCCCGATAACCGCGTTTATGCAGACTTTCACCGGATAAATCCAGGCTGACTTGTGCCTGGGTATTGTGTAAATAGACATTGATACGCAGTTTGGGTTGGTCGGTATCAATATTGGGGCGCTGATTAAAACGCGCCCGCATTTGGTCGACGATCGCGTCTTTTACTTTCAGCGCGCCGAAATGGCTGTGATTAATCGCCGGATTGTTTTTGCAACTGAAAGATACTGCCAAAGTATCGTCGGCCTGCATGTGCTGAGACCAGTCAATAGCGTAAATGCCGTCATATAAGTCTTGTTGGGAATTAACTTCAAAGCTACCCAGCATTAACAAAATGCGATTGGCGGTTCTTGACCACAAACAACAACGGTAGGCGGTTTCCAGCGTTCCCTGAAAAGCGACGCCTGCCATTTTCTGTTGTACGTTTAATCCGCCCAAAGACTGGATTTCGTTAGCCAGTAACCCCTCCATGGCTTTCGGGGTTGTGGCAAATAAGGGATATAGAGTCATGGGCGTAAAAAGTGGTTTATTGAACTTTGATGAGTTCAACATCGAAGATTAAAGTTGAATTCGGACCAATGCTAGGGCCAGCATGGCGTTCGCCATAAGCCAGCTGTGAAGGAATAAAGAAACGCGCTTTGCCGCCTTCTTTCATCAATTGTAGACCCTCAGTCCAGCCAGCGATGACTCTATTTAATGGAAAACTGGTAGGTTCACCGCGTTTATAAGAGCTGTCAAACACTTTGCCATTTATAGTCGTGCCTTCGTAATGAACCGTCACATTGGATGTAGCGCTAGGTGCTGCACCTGTACCTTCAGTAATTATGGTGTATTGCAAGCCGCTGGCAGTGGTTTTGACACCCTCTTTTTGGGCGTTTTCGGCTAGAAAGGCCTCGCCGGCGGCTTTGTTTTGTTCGGGGGTGGTGGTGCTAATGGTTTCTTCGCCCATGAGTTCGCTCCTTAAGACATAGTTTTTAACATAAAAAATACCCAGACCTATGCTAAGGCCAATCATGGCAACAAGTATAAATTGTGAAGTTTTCACGTGTTCTCCCTTTGGTTATGTTGAATAGGATTAGTTGGCATCCAAGCTTTCACGACAAGATTTTAGTTGGTTCGCAAAATTTTGAGAGCGTTCAGCGACTTTTTGCGCCGTTGTTAATAGCCATTGTTTGTGGTGATGCGTTTTACGGAGGAAGCCACCGTGTCCCTCGTGATAGCTTAGATATAAATTATAGGCATCAAAATTATTGATACCTAGTTTGTTGTGACTGACCGAGCAATACCAGCCGATAAAATCGCAACTGTCGGCAAAGTCATCCCGGGAACTAAAGGGGTGGCCAGTTTGTTTTTGATAATCGGACCAAGTGCCGGCCTGGGCTTGGGCATAGCCATAGGCACTGCTGGATTTAAACCAAGGAATAAAGCCTAAAATCAAAGGTGCTGGCGGCTCGGCGTCGGCGATAAAAGCCGATTCCTGGTGCATGATGGCCATTTGGACGGCGATTGGGATGCCCCAGCGTTTTTCTGAGGCACGCGCGGCTTCATACCAGTCGTCTTTTTCGGCGAAAATCTGGCAGACATTATTGATGTGTCGGGGTTGAGTCACGCTACAGGCGCTAAGAAATCCCAGTAGCAAGCTTATAACCAGACGCTGCATCCAATTTATGCTGATTCTAAGGCTCATCAAAACGACTGCGATCACGAGCCTGCCACAAATGGCTGGCTAACGCATGGGCTTGCTCTTGATCTTTAGCTTTATTCATGAGGCGCAGGGCAATCGCGGCTGTCCCCGTAATACTGGCTTCGGCAAATTCATCATCCACAGTGCCTTGCCATACTTGCTTTAATAACAGTGGATCCAAAAGCTCTGCTTTCATGTGGCGGCGAGCAAATAAGGCCGGCCAGACTTCATCCTGTAATTCTCCCTCGTGCACGCTTTGTACTAAGCATTCCACGTCTGGATTGCGCTCGGTTTCACCGCCTTCACCCTTAAGAACCGCCATATGGGGTTGTTGTAAAATCAGGGCAGCATTTTGATGGACCTGGCGATAGCTAGGGTGAAAAATACCTTGAATACTATGCGGCGCGTTTAGCGGGTTTAAAAGTCTGACCAAAGTGTGCACAGGTGAGCGCAAACCCATCACTGGCCTCAGATTAATCATGTCGAACAATGGCCGGCAAACATGCTCTAAAGACAAATAACTAAAACTACGTGTCTGTAATTGTTGTTGGGCTTCGGTCAGGGAAGCAGCTGGCTTGAGTCCTAATGCTGCCAGTGCGGTTTCGGTGTACAAGCGACCCTGAGTATGGCCGCCAGCACCGTGCATGAAAACCTTGATGTCGTTTTCTGCCAATAACAGACTGGATAGCAAAAACCAGGGTAAATGACGGCGCTTGCCGGCGTAGGAAGACCAGTCTAAATCCGCTCCGACAGGGCGTTGCTGACAGCCAATATTTTCGCGAGCCGCTTGGACGAAGCCGGCTAATTCTTCTTGGGTTTCTTCTTTAATCCTGACTAGCATTAAAAAAGCACCCAGCTGTATGGGCTCGACCTGACCCGCCAGGATCATGTGCATGGCTCGATAGGCCTCGTCCTGAGTCAAGTCGCGAGCGCCTTTTTTGCCTTTGCCTAAAATTTTGATGAATTCAGCGAACGGGTGTTCGGCAGTGGTTAAGCTCATTTCAAAGATAACTTAAAGTAATGGTCAGTTAATAAGGCTGCAAAAATCAGCATTAAATAAATAATCGAGTAGGCAAAGGTACGCATGGCGGTTTTGTTGTCTTTTTTACGCATCATCTGAATGGCGTAATACAAGAATCCCAAGCCTAAAATGCTCGCGGCTAGCACGTAGACTAATCCGCTCATGCCGGTCAGATAAGGTAGTAAAGTGCTCACTAGCAATAAAATAGTGTAGAGCAGAATTTGTAAGCGAGTGAACTCAACGCCATGGGTCACCGGTAGCATAGGGATGGCTGCTTTGGCGTATTCATCCCGGCGGGCAATCGCAAGCGCCCAAAAATGTGGTGGGGTCCAGACGAAAATGATCAAAAACAATAGCAAAGCATAGGGATGCACCGTGCCGGTGATAGCGGTCCAGCCCAACACCGGCGGCGCTGCGCCAGCGGCTCCGCCGATCACAATGTTTTGCGGGGTCATTTTTTTGAGGTATACCGTGTAGATGATGGCATAGCCTATTAAAGACAGAAAGGTTAAAAAAGCAGTCAGCAGGTTGACTTTTAAGGTCAGAATCCCCATTGCTAAAGCGCCAAGAAGGGTGGCAAAAGTGATGACGCTGCGTGAGCTCAGCGCCCCTTTTGGCAAGGGTCGGTTCTGGGTTCTGCCCATCTCGGCATCGGCTTTCTGGTCGATAAAATGATTGATAGCGGCTGCTGAAGACGCTGCAAGCGCGATGCCTAGTGTTCCATAGATCAGTTTGTCAAATGGAGGAAAGCCCGGAGTGGCGAGTAACATTCCCACGATGGCTGTAAACACAATCAATGCAACAACGCGTGGTTTACAAAGCTGTAGGTAATTTTTCCAAGTGGATTTTCGGTTGCTCACAGTCATTCGATTTAGAGTGTCGACTCAATAATCATATAGAATACCAGTGAACCCGGGATTATTAAAACGATCAAGGGTGTGGATATTAACGTAAAGAGGGATATATGAAACATACGCTAGCCTTAATGATATTGCTTGCGCCGTTCTTATCAGCGCAGGCGGATACTGTCAAAGTTCATGAACATAAGTTTGCCAATGGTCTTAAGTTACTGGTCAAAGAAGATCATCGTTCTCCTGTGGTTGTTTCACAGGTTTGGTACAAGGTTGGGGCAAGTTATGAGCCGGGTGGTATTACTGGTATTTCACATATGCTGGAACACATGATGTTCAAAGGCACGCATCAATATCCGGCGGGTGAGTTTTCCCGCATCATTGCTGAAAATGGTGGACAGGAAAACGCCTTTACCGGAAGTGATTACACGGCCTATTTTCAAACCATGGAAAAATCAAAGCTAGAGATTAGTTTTAAATT